>Ga0209773_10000422_pt1 | contig 13709 bp, 8 predicted proteins | sample BogFormECP14_OM1_FD_188244 | JGI IMG/M metagenome (GOLD analysis project Ga0209773, IMG submission 188244) | Bog forest soil microbial communities from Calvert Island, British Columbia, Canada - ECP14_OM1 (SPAdes) (version 2) | ecosystem: Environmental > Aquatic > Freshwater > Wetlands > Bog ... | reverse complement strand
TGATGGCCGCACGTGTGGCAGGCGTACCGAGGCCCGTCTCTTTCATCGCGTCGGACAGTTCTCTCTCGTCCAGGCTTTGGCCTGCCGTCTGCATCGCGGTCAAGAGCGTGCCCTCCGTGAATCGCTTCGGGGGTCTGGTCTTCTTTTTTCGGGCTTCGATATCTACGATGTCCTGGAGTTGTCCTTGGGCAAGATCCACCGGCAGGATCTGCTCCGGAGTTTTCTCCTCGGCACTACCTTTCGTCTCTCGCTTTCGTCCTTCCGTCCCAATGTCCAGGACCTTCCAACCCATCTGTTGCACCACGGTTCCGCTGGATCGATAGTGGTCGACGAATGTTCCTTGTGTGATTGTGGTAATCACGGTCGTGACGGCCTGAAGGTAATCGTCATGCCACATCATGAGGAAGCGGCGGCAGATCAAACCGTAAATCTTGCGTTCCTCTTCGGTGAGCTGGGCCCTCTCGGGGGAAACCGCATTGGGAATGATGGCGTGGTGGTCGCTGACCTTACTGTCGTCGACGTACCGCTTTCCCAGAGGCCGCTGTCCCGTTCCAGCAGCCAGTTGCTTCTCATAGCTTTTCGAAACTGCGGCGACAATGCCTGAAGCTGTAGACGCAACATCTGCGGAAAGATGACGACTGTCCGTCCGGGGATAGCTGATCAGTTTGTGCCGCTCATAGAGAGTCTGCGCCGTGTCGAGGGTCTCTTGAGCGCTAAAGCCGTACAGCCGATTGGCATGCCGCTGCAGCTCTGTCAGATCGTACAGCAGGGGTGGTTGCATCCGTTGCGTCTCAGATGAAAGTGACTCGATGACGGCATCTCCCGCACGAGCCCGAAGAATGATGCTGTGGGCTTCCTGGCCATCCCCAGGCAATCGAGAGATGTTCGCTTGGGCGTCTTTGTCCTTTCCCGACTCGGTTTCCGAACGGAACCATGTACCCTCGTATGTTTCCTGATTCGGATTTTCCCGTCCCTGGAAAGTCGCGACGACCTCGATGTAGTCTTCGGGGACGAAGCGCCGGAGAGTGTGTTCGCGATCGACAACATGGCCAGGGTCGGCGTCTGCACCCGACCGACCGAAAGCTCCTCACTGTAGACGATCGAATAGGCGCGCGACAGATTCATGCCAACAAGCCAATCGGCTCGGCTTCGTCCACTGGCGGCGTCGGCCAATCGATCATACTCACTGCCTGGACGAAGCTTGTCGAACCCCTTGCGGATGGCATCCGGAGTCAGTGAGGAAATCCAAAGTCGGCTTACTGGCTTTTTGCTCTCAGTTGCCTCGTAGATGTAGCGGAAGATCAGTTCCCCTTCCCGCCCGGCATCCGTTGCACACACAATCCGCGACACTCGTGGCGACGTCAGGATCTTTCGCACTACTTCAAACTGATCTTTAGTTCGCTCGTAGACAACCAGAGGCCACTTCCCGGGCAAGATCGGCAATAGATCGATCCGCCATTGCCGCCATTCAGGATTGATCTCGTGCGGTTGTGCCAGGGAAACTAGATGCCCAATAGCCCAGGTGACCACATAGCCGTTTCCCTGGAGATAACCTTCGCCCCGCTTGTCGGCTCCGAGGACACGAGCAATGTCTCGTGCGACAGACGGCTTTTCGGCCAGGACCGCAATGGTACTGGATTCGATGGCTTTCATCCGTAGTTCAGTCTACCGAGTTCCAGCGCTGAACAGAGGTGGCAGGAGCGATACACTTCGCCCAACAGCACCGGCATGACTTTCACTTCGACCGTAAAGTTGCACTTGTCCGAGCAGCCGGTTTATCGCCCGAGTGGACTGCTGAGGATCGGTAAACCGAAGCCGACTTCTCGTTACTCCGGACTCAACAGTTCGGAATTCGAAGCGATCTGAATGGGCAATTCGCCGATCACTTAGGGAGTAGGAAGTCAGGCATGATCTCAATCCCGGCCTCTACCATTTGAAAGCCGTCAGACGTCTTACAACCTGCGGCGCGGGCGACTTGGAGGAATGGTGTGACTCCGTGCCCTGCGACGACGTCGCCCACAAACATTGACGAGGTGAGCAGATGCGCGGGAACGGGCAGGGGATCGTTCGGGGACATGCCCATCGGGGTTGCGTTCACCACGATGTCATAACCGGTCGGGTCCGGCGGCCCGGCGACTACACGGCCTCGGTCTAGGCACGATAAGAGCTGAACCAGTTCATCACGCCGCGACTGATTGGCATCGTGCAGTATCAGTTCCCGAACGCCCGCGTCGAGCAGCGCGATGGCGATTGCGCTGCCGGCTCCCCCAACGCCCACCTGAAGAACCCTTGCTCTCTCCAGCCTCGCGCCCTCTTTCTTCAGTGCCGCGACAAAAGCGGCACCATCAAGCATGTCCCAGTGCCAAGAGCCATCCGCGTTGCGCCTCGCTATACTCACCACGCTCAACAACTTTGAGGTTCGAGAAAAGGTGGCGCAGTGAGCATACATGGCGTTCTTGTGCGGCATGGTGATCAAGAGACCACGAACATTGGGGACGGAACCGAGACCTCGCAAGACACTTTCTAGCACCCCCGCCGGAACCAGCATCGGAACACAGATACCGTTGTGACCCATCTCCTCAAACTTGGCCGTTAGGCGTTGAGGTGACTTCACGAAGCCAATGGGATCGCCAATGATTGGGTACAAGAGTGTTTCGCCACTCAGCTTCTCAAGCTTCATGACCGCTCGCTGCTTCCGTGTCTCCTGCATTCGCGTCTCCTGCTTCCGTGAGGAGATATTGAGCATGGGATCATCAGTCTGCTGATCTGTACGATGGACTGAGCAGGTTGACCGACATGAACTCGGAGGCGATCAACACGAAGTCGAACAGCGCCATCGCGTAGATCGCTTCACAAGCTAAAGCTTGGCTGCGGATCAAGCGTGTCAGTCATCGTCCGTTGGTTTTCTTTCCCAGGGTATTTGTGGAGCCGATGGCCGGAGACGGAGGAGCATCGTTCCCGTCCTGTATCGCGCGTCCACGCTGCCATTGGCCAAAGAGCCCATAGGGATAGCCGCCAGGCTGTGGGCGGCTGACATTCTCGAGAGCTTCCGTCGCATCCTTATCCAGCGTCAGTCCAGCCGCACCAAGATTGCTGCGCAGATGCTCAACCGTGCGGGCGCCGACAATCGGGGCAATTACACTTGGTTGGTCTGCGATCCAGCTCAAGGCGACTTGCGCTGGCGGCACGCCAATCTCTTTCGCAATGCGAACGACGGTATCGATGATGTCCCAGTTACGGTCGGAGTCCGCGTACTCTTCGGAAATTGATTGATAAAGAGCCTTTTCGGAACCGGCCCGCGTGTCTGCGGTCGCCTTACCACCACGCTGGTACTTGCCGGTGAGGAAGCCGCCTGCCAGCGGCGACCATGGCAGCAGCCCGATCCCGTTATGCAGTGCAGCGGGAATCACTTCCCACTCGATTTCGCGAGAAAGCAGGCTATATTGCGGCTGCAGCGTCACGGGAACCTGTACGCCCATGGCCTTGGCCGTGGAGACGATGAGTTGTAGTTGCCAGCCCGTAAAATTCGACAGGCCGATGTAATGAATTTTTCCGGCCTTTACCGCGTCATCGAGGAACGAGAGCGTTTCTTCGACCGGCGTGTGCATGTCAGAGGCGTGGAGTTGATAGAGGTCGATCGTCTCCACGCCCAGGCGTGCGAGAGAAGCGTTCAATGAACGATGGAGCCAGCGGCGTGTTAGGCCAGCAGAATTCACCTCTTGGCTTGCATTGAAGCGGCCCTTCGTGGCCAGCACAACTTGGTCGGTTAGGTCCTTGGGACGGGCAGCAAACCAGCGGCCGATAATCTCCTCCGAAACGCCATTGACGTACACATTGGCCGTGTCGACTAGATTTCCACCAGCTTCGAGGAACGTGTCGAGGATGGCAAACGCATCCGCCTCAGGCGTCTCGGAGCCGAAGTACATCGTCCCAAGTGCGATCTTCCCAATGGAAATACCGGTGTTTCCTAACTTTCGATGCAACATAGCGATCACCTCTTCAACGGGAGCTTGGAGTGCGGAGGAGCCGGCACAACGGCGGGAGCACTCATACACACCTGATTCTAAGATGCCGAGACTCTTGCAATAATCCAGGTTTTATTGCAAAGCTTTGTGAGTATGATTCAGCAATGAGAAGGAACGAACTCGCAGAGCTTTCCGCATTTGCGACCGTCGCCGAGGAGCGCAGCTTCACACACGCGGCAGTCCGGTTGGGCATTTCGGCGTCCGCCCTTAGCCATTCGATGAGGGGCCTCGAAAAAAGCTTGGGAATACAGTTGCTTGCGCGAACTACACGAAGCGTCTCAGCGACTGCCGCAGGTACGGCCCTGCTCGCAGAATTGGCGCCGGCTTTGGAGCGCATCAACCGCGCGGTAGCAGAGACACGAAAGAAGAGGGATAAGCCGGCTGGACGTATCCGCCTCATCATTCCGCGAGCGGCCATCGACCTGGTCCTCATGCCAAAGCTAGCGCAATTCGTTCGCAAGTATCCGGACATCGTTCTGGAAGTGTCGAACTCCAGCGATCCCGTCGATCTCGTTGCCGGGGAGTACGATGCCGGTATTCAAATTGGCGAGTTCATCCATCGAGACATGATCGCGGTCCGCGTCACGAAAGATTTGCGTCTCGCGATCGTCGGGTCTCCTCAATATTTCGAATCGAACACCCTCCCACATCACCCGCAAGACCTGAAAGATCATTCTTGCGTAGGCTTCCGCTTCAGTAATGGTCTCTATCGATGGGAGTTTGAGAAAAGAGGCAAAACGCTTACGGTCAGCCCTCAAGGTACCGTGTCTTTTGACGAGTCCGATCTGGTCGCTCAAGCAGTCCTGGACGGAGTGGGAATCGGGGCTGTCCTTGAAGAGTCAGTGAAGGAACTCATCGCAAAGCGAAGATTGATACAGGTGCTGAAAGATTGGTGTCCCATATTTCCCGGTTTCTTTCTCTACTATCCCAGCCGCCAAAATCGACCTGCCGCTCTGTCAGCTTTGATTGAAACTCTGCGTTTCACTGACTAGCTTGGGCCTCAGGAGCCTGGGCGTCGGCTATTGTGGAACGCCCTTGTCGTCACTAGCCATGTAGTCGGCAACTCGTCTAGGTGCAGGATCTTTACGGCGTCCTCGTGTCGGGAAGCCATTCTCCGAGTAGCCGGTCATACGGCCACTTGAACCAGGTTCCCACCGGTACTCACTTTACGCTGAACCCTGCTCACAACAACCGAGATCTGCTCATGTCCGGGCAGCCACATCAGCCACGGCACCGGCTGATGTTCCAGTACTGATTTCGCAATTCAGCGTTAGATCCTTCCAGAGCTTACCAGGAGCCACGAACCCGCTTGTTCATGTTGTAAGCCGGTTGATAGAGATGGGGGCGAGCTGCCACATTGACAGACTGGAGAGTTTGGTTGTCATACCGCCGACCCTTATGTTCAACTGTGGCGCTAATGAGCCGTCATAATAGAAGCGCTTTGTGTAGGCAGCGCGTTTATTGACGAAAGCTTCAATCACCGAGCCATCGATGTAGAAATGAAGTTCAAGTTCACTCGCTTTACTCGGATGAAGAGAGACAGCCTTCTCATCCAGCCGTATTTGATCGGGTTGCGCCGGGTCATACTGCACAGTTAGCCACGGCGTTTTGTTTGCTTCGCCATTCCCAAAAAGCGATAGGCCAAACACTCCAGGCGTCGGCTTTGCAGTGCACAGAATTTCGCCACAGCAGTTCTTTATGTGCATGCGAGCAATCTGATCTTGATTTTTTTCTTCGCTGTTGGATATCTGCAAAATCTGGGGGCTCTGGCGAAGCTTCTCAACGGCGGGAGCTATCGACATGCGGAGATTCGAGTTTTCATCCAGAGTTAATATGCGTGGCAAAGACATCATGCCCGCCCAGCCCGACGCTCGGTACTCTTCGAGCGGGCGCGTTTCAGGAATCCAGCCCCACAGGATACGATTCTGATGCTCGTCCAACTGGGTTTTCGGCGCATAAAAAGAGCCGTAGTCAAGCATACCGTCTCGTTCGGGGTGAAACACAAGTTGTTCGGGATCTAGAATTCCGGCTTGCCAAAACGCCTTTCCCTCCGCGGAATGAATCAGCACATATTTGTCGCCGATCGGGAAGAAGTCCGGACATTCCCACATATCTCCGGAATCGACCGGGTTCGCAGCATCCTTGCCGTTGCCAGCGCCTTGTGCAAGTAAGTGCAAGTAATCCCAGTGGCGCAAATCCTTCGAACGATAAAGCAGCACGGCCCCGCCTTTGCCGCGAATCCCTGATCCAACCACCATGTACCACCAATCGCCATGCCGCCACGGCACTGGATCCCGAAAACCGCTGACATCCATTCCGGCCGGAGGCATCGCAATCACAGGCTGTGGGTCTTTCGTCCATGTGCTCAAGTCCTTATCGGAGCTGGATGCCTGACATTGCGATTCTTTTAAGCTATGCGTTCCATCTCGAATCGTCGCTTCGTTTTCTCGGGATGAAACTACACCTGTGTAAATAACAACTACCCGGTCGCCGTCTATGATCGATGTCCCCGAGAAGCATCCGGACGAATCTGGGCCATCAGGAGTCGGAGCGAGAGCGACAGGAAGATGCCGCCAGTGAACCATGTCGGGACTCATGGCGTGTCCCCAGTGCATGTCTCCCCAGACCGCACCATTTGGATTGTATTGATAGAACATGTGGTAATTGCCCTTCCAGTAAATAGGGCCGTTTGGATCGTTCATCCAATTCGCGGCGGGCAGTAGGTGGAACTGCGGACGTCGAGGATCTGCAGCCAGAACTGCGGGCGACACCGAAGCCAGGAGCGAACGGAGCAGCGTGAACTGACTCAGGGCAGTAACGCTGGTCGCTCCAATCAACCTGGTCAGAAAATCACGGCGATTCAGAGTCATTGAGTGGCGCTCCGAGGAATGATTTGTGCAGTTGTGGTGAGGCATGAAGAACAGGGATTTGCCCCTCTGTTCTCAGACCGATTGAGATGTCTCTGCGTAGCGAGAGTGGCTCGCCACGCAGAGTCTTAATGGAGTTTCATTTCCTTTTCAGGACGATCTAGAAACTGACTCGCAATGCAAACTGAATTGTGCGGGGCAGATTCGATTGTTGTCCGACTCGGCCAAAACCGGGAGATGACAGATTGCTGTTGGGGATAGCGAACTGCGCGTGGTTGAAAAGGTCGAAGAACTCAGTACTGAACTTGATCTTCACCCGATCTTTGACGCCGACGATTTTGTTTATTGAGACATCCCAGTTCCCTTCTGCCTCCGACCTCATAATCGGGTCAACCCGGTTTTCGTCGCCGAAGTTGTATGCGCCCGGTTGGGTGAAGCAAGACGTGTTGAACCATTCTGTCGCCCTGCTACTACTGTGCGGGTTTCCGGAGAATTTCCGTTGGCAACCTGAAATGTAATTTGGCCGAATGGGACCAGCACCGAACTGGCTGAGTCCGTTCCCGGCCGCCTGAAGAGCAATCGGGATACCGCTGCGGTAGATCGTAATACCATCTACACGCCAGCCGCCGACCAGGGCGTCGGTGACACGGCCAACGTTTGAGAGGTACATCTCTCCTCGTCCGAAGGGAAGATCAAGCCCGTAATTGATCACCAGATTGTTGGGAAGATCCTGAAGGCTCAGTGAATATTCCGCGCCCAGATTGTTATTATCCTGAATAACTCCGTAGCCGCCTTGTCCATCCTGGAAGGAACTCGTGTTGTCGGTGTTGCTCAGCAGCTTCGACCACGTATACGCGACCTGCAGAATTCCGTTATGGCTGAAGTGGCGACTGTAGGTAGCCTGAAGCGCGTTGTAGGAAGAGTAGCCATATCGGGGCACCACCTGACTCACGCTCTGGTATTGCGGGTGAGGAGATAGCAGATATCCTTGTGCGATTGTAGGAGCGCCAAATGTTGTCCCGGCAGGAAGCACTCCATAGAAAGGATTCGCAACTTGCGTAAGGAGCGCGGAGCCCAGCGAATGATAGCTATCGGGCAGCTGATTTATATTTAACCCCGTGCCGGTGAAGCCATTTGAGAGTACAAGGTGCGTTCCCTTCGCGCCGGCATAAGCAACACTGACAGTGCTTTTACTGTCGAGAGCTTGTTCTACAGCAAGATTCCACTGTTGAGCGTAACCGTAAGACTGGTTGGGAATACGACCTGCAACGCCATTCCCCAGTGCTACATCCAGGCCCGCCTGGGTACGTCCGGTGGGCAGATGGATTCCGTTCGGCAAAGGGTTGTCAACTGTCGTCAACAGGGGTTGCCCGACCGTGTTGCTGATACCGGTGAAAGCGGAATTGATGGGGCTGGCACTGGGCGAGTCTGCGGTAAGTTCTGCCGGCAAATACGATAGCCCGTAGCCGGCGCGTACAACGGTGTTAGGGGTGATGCGATACGCGAAGCCAAAACGGGGAGAGAACAGCAGCCAGTGAAGTTCCTCGTCTCTGCGGGAAGAATACTCAGGGCTGGCGACGAAGACCAGCTGTCCCGTCAATGGCACTGACGTTCCGGTAACAGGATTTGTGACGGAACTCACGCCCCCGATCGTAACTGGAGCATTGGGCTGCAGAACCGAGTTCAGGTTGTTCTCTTCAGAATACGCGCCGGGCTGCTCCCAGCGCAGACCGGCTGTCACAGTCAGTTTATTTGTCGCTTGAAAGGTATCGGTGCCATAAAAGGCATAGCTGTGAAGAAACGCATGCCACGTTCCCACTGAACTAATACCTACGCTCGAAGGAATGCCGAGCAGGAATGAGGCCAGAGCGTTACCATCCACCGTATCGGATGCGTTGGCAGCTGTATAAAAGGTGCTGGCGTTCAGGCCAAGGCCCTGGCTATTGCCGTAGTTTTCCCACAGCACTTGCCACCATTGACCACCTGTTTTGATCGTATGTCTCCCCAGAATCTTCGTGACGCTACCGGTAATACCCCAAACGTTGTTATTCCAGTAGAGCTGTGAGAGTTCAGCCCCAATGCCATAGCCCTGGATGCCGAGCCCAGGAAGCAATCCTTGCTGGTTCTGACTTTCCGCCTGAATTGTGCCATAGGTTGGACTGATCGACGACATGTCGTAACCATTGCTGAGTGGATACTGAAAGTTGTAGTTTTCGAGATAGGACAGGCGTAACTCCGCGATGGTAGTTGCGTTGAAAGCGTGGTTCTCTCCCAGAGCACCTTCCTGCGTATAGTTGCCAGTGGGGCCTGCGCCGGTATGCGTTCCGAACGGATCACTGTCCCCGTTATGCGGGTTCCAGTAGGTGTAGCGGGCGAATATCGAGTCTTTCGGGGTAGGATTCAGATCGACGCGAGCGTTGTACTGGTTTTGGTACCCCTCAATTGGCGCAGAAGCAAAAAAGTTCGTCGTGAACGGGTTCTGCGTCACCCTGGATTGATTCGGGGTCTCGAGCTCGACGATCTTGAGAGCTGTGGCATCAATGCGACCAGGAGGGATTATGTTGCCCGGGAACGGAGCGTGGGTTGTGGGGTCATAGATAATTTGGGGGTCACCGGAGAAATTTCCATTCAACTCGGCAGTGACAGGGACTGTCGCATTGATTGGACTTCCTGAGATGAGCGATTCATGCTCCCAGGAGAAAAAGAAAAAGGCCTTGTTTCTCCATATAGGGCCGCCCAAATTGGTTCCATACTGATTTTGGTGGAGCGGTGATTTGCCCAGTCCGGTATGGTTGCTGAACCAGTCATTCGCATCGAGCGCGGTATTGCGAAAGTATTCATAAGCGTTTCCATGAAAATCGTTTGATCCGCTCTTGGTAGAGATTTGAACAACGCCGCCTGCGAACCCGCCAAATTCAGCGCTCACGTTGTTGGTTAGAACCCGAAACTCCTGGACTGCATCTTGCGTCGGAACCAGAGTGTTGACATTATTCTCTGCGATGTTCGACTTGACGCCATCGATGAAAAATATACTTTGCCCACTGAATCCGCCGCCGATCTGGTAGTTCCCATACGCAATCGCCTGGGTTTGCCCGCCAGCCTGAAAGTTGCCGCTGCCGCCGTTGGCCATCGTGCTGCCTTGAGTCCCCCCGCCGGGAACTACACCTGGAACAAAATCAAGCAAGTTGTTCACGTTACGGCCGTTGAGCGGCGACTCCACGACCTGCTGGCCTTCTACAACTCCCCCAAGGGAAGCGCTATCGGTTTGTAGCTGCGCAGGAGCGGCTGTCACCGTAACAGTTTCCGAGGCATTCCCGACCGGGAGCGTAATGTTTACGCGAGTCGCTCCACCGATCTGAACATCCACACCATCTTGCGTGAATGATTGGAAATCTGTTTTGGAGACAGTGACACTGTAGGAACCTGGGTTTAGGTTGACAAAGCTGTATGTGCCGCTGGCACTGGTCGTTGCTGTCTGCGTTGCATTTGTGCCGGTGTTTTTCAGGGAAACCTGCGCGTCGGGTACAACCGCTCCACTTGGGTCGGTGACGCTTCCGATGATGGATCCATAGCTGGTTTGCGCTTGTATGCTGGTGGTCCATGTAATTCCGCTCAGTAGCGTGAGTAGGAGCAACGCCGTCTGCAGGTATGGCCCGAGATGCCCTGCTCTCGAACGGGCGATGTGACTGTAAGACCTGAAAAATGATCCTGCTATCTTTCCTGATTCGAAAAACTTCGATTGACTCGCCATGTTAGACCTCCTGTTAAAGCAGTTGCTGTGGAGGTGCAGACATATGGGAATTTCTCACGGGAAACCTTCACAGGTAAGTAGGACCTGTAAAGGAGTCAAGGGGGAGTTCCTGTCTCACCTGTCTTCTCGATCTCGATCCTGGTGAATTGATCTGTCTGTACCATCCCCGCCGCTCTACTCATGTTGTCTTCGATCAGTACATGATTGAAATTTGCAACATTGCACGAGTCGCACGTTCCTGTGCTTCAGATCGCTTATCCCGACACTGTCGGGATTACCAAGATCCGTTCTTCTGGTGGGATTCCAGAATACGCAAGAGGGTAGACAGGATCTGTAATACTTGTCAATATTTTTCTTACATATTTTAATAACTTAATCTAACAGGATGGAGAGGGTTTTTCCCCTTATTACCTAAATCCTGTATTGACAGGCAGTTTTGCCCGCTCTAGACTTGGTTCGATATTACGGAGCCTTCTGATCCGGAATAGCAGTGAAATGGGTCTGAAGGCATGACGAGATAAGTCGTGAATTTTCTCTGATAACAGTTGAATCGGGCACGTAGCGCCAAAACCATCGGTTTGGACGGTCGAATGATTCGCAAAGCAAACGGGGACGGCTCGCAGGAAGGACCAAAATACCGCCGAATCTATCTCGAACTGCGCCAGACGCTGGCCGAGGGCGCTTATGACAACGGCGGAAAGCTTCCCAGCGAGGGCGATTTGGTGCGGAGGTTTGGCGCAAGTCGACCCACAGTCCGCCGCGCCCTCGCACAATTGGAGTCCGAGGGATTCATCCAAAAGCGGATGGGTTCTGGAACGATTGTGACCAACCGCAACACCCGCAAACACTTCGTTTTCGGCTTACTCATTCCTGAGTTGGGAATGACCGAGATATTCGAACCAATCTGCCAGGGCATCTCCCAGGGTCATGTGGTTGGTCAGCATGAACTTCTCTGGGGACCTACGCTGGTCCCGGGTGGATCCAAGGAAGCTCAGGCTGAGAATCTCTGCCGGTACTATATCGAGCGAAAGGTTTCTGGGGTCTTTTTTGCGCCCATAGAACTCTTTGAAGGAGGGGACGAGATCAACCTTTCCATTGTTCGCGCTCTCGACGAAGCAAATGTACCTATCGTGCTCCTGGATCGAGATCTCTTCTCTTATCCGCAGCGAAGCAAGTACGACCTAGTGGGGATCGACAATCGCCGTGCCGGGTACGTGGTTACTGAACATCTTCTGCTTTGCGGCTCCCATCGGGTTGCCTTCTTTGCCAGGCCGCTCTCAGCACGCACCGTGGACGCTCGCATGGAAGGATACCGGGGTGCGCTTCGCGCTCACTTCGGCTTTTCAGCTCCTGATCTGGCGCAATGGATCGATCCGTGTGACGAACTCGCGGTTCGCGAATTCCTGGACCGCAACCGGCCTGACGCCATCGTTTGTGCAAATGACTTTACCGCAGCGCAGTTGTTTATTACCTTAAATACCCTAGGCGTACACGTGCCTTCACAAATCAAGGTTGCTGGTATCGACGACGTAAAGTATGCCCAGCTCCTGCAGGCCCCCCTCACCACCATTCATCAGCCGTGCCTTGATATTGGCTCAACGGCACTGATGGCGATGTTTGATCGAATCGCGCATCCGCACGCCCCATCCAGGGAATTTCTCCTGGACTTCCGTCTTGTTGTCAGGAAGTCGACAGCGCCCAACGAACCTGTTCGACTGAGATCGCGAAAATCTTCTGATGTAGCAGTAGACGACGGAGATATTCCGAATAATGGGAATGGGCACAGCGAACCACCTCCCTCCACTCCTATGGGCGAGTCGTCTCCCCCGGATGAAGTGTAGTGGACATTTCGGGAATTCGGCTTTGCACCTCTAGTATTCCGTCCCTAAGAGGCAACCAATGAAGATCGGTGTTAGTGCATTTGCCTGGACAACAGACTTCGGAGCTTCACATCTCCGTCTCCTGCCGAGCGTTCGGGAGCACGGTCTTGACGGCTTCGAGATTCCGATGTTTGACCCTGCGAATCTTCCTACCTCCGCGATTCGCCAGGCGTTCGAGTCCGCAGATCTCGACTGCACGGTTTGCGCTATACTTCCCGCCGGCATTAATCCTATCAGTCCAGACTCTTCAGTAAGAGCGAAGTCTCTGGCCCACCTGATTCAATGCGTGGAAACATCGGTAGAGCTTGGAGCACGCTTGATTGGAGGCCCGCTCTTTGCGCCAATCGGTTACCTTCCTGGTCGACGCCGCACCGTTGAGGAATGGAACTGGGCCATTGAGTGCTTTCAGAAACTTGGCGAAGTTCTTGATGCCAACGAAATCACGCTCTCAATCGAGCCGGTAAATCGATCCGAAACCTTTTTTCTCATGACCGCTACAGACGCAAAGGCCTTCTGTGATGCAATAGGCCATCCCCGAGTGGGCGTTACAATCGACACCTTTCACGCCAATATCGAGGAGAAGAACACTGCGAAGGCTATAAGGTCACTTGGAAGCTGCCTCAAACACGTGCACGTCAGCGAGAACGACCGTGGGCTGCTCGGTTCCGGGCATGTAGATTTCCCCGCAATCATCAATGCCTTGCAGCAAGTTGCATACGATGGCTACCTCATGATTGAAGGCTTCGGCTATGCACCTGATGAAGCGGATTCGCTCGGTGCGCTGTGGGGAGATATGAAGGTATCACCCGAAGACATTGCATTCCGAGGGGAAAGCTACCTGCGGACTCTACTGCGGTAAGTATCTGGTGGCTCTGTTCGTCCGGCCGAATCCTCGAATATCTTGTCCCTTGTCAGGTAAAGTTCCAGCGTATTGCAAGCCGCGCGGCAAGTAATCCAACCAAGCAGTAATCTTGCGTGAGTCGCAGTGTTGCTTTCATTGCGAGCACGCAGATTGGGATCGCGGTCATGCCCAAGTCTCAAGTGACTCGAAGTCGTCATTTACCAAAAGCAACCGAGGGTAGTCCACTTGTCTGAGTTGTTTGAATGCTAAGTCAGTGAGGAGCACGAGGTGTTGCAAAGGCTGAACTCAGCGATGAGGCTGATTCAGAGAACAACCTCGGAGGCT
>Ga0209773_10000421_pt1 | contig 13724 bp, 13 predicted proteins | sample BogFormECP14_OM1_FD_188244 | JGI IMG/M metagenome (GOLD analysis project Ga0209773, IMG submission 188244) | Bog forest soil microbial communities from Calvert Island, British Columbia, Canada - ECP14_OM1 (SPAdes) (version 2) | ecosystem: Environmental > Aquatic > Freshwater > Wetlands > Bog ... | reverse complement strand
AAATGCAAAATTCCAGCTTGACAAAAAGCCCCATACGAGCCCGGTCATGACGGTTGGGGGGCAGATGTAACCCGTTTCATCCATCGGGGTCGGCCGAAGGCCGGTGGGGAACTCGCACAGACGCTGCGGTCGGTCTGATCGGAAATTGCGCTAATGTCGACAACTCTCACGGCAGTCCGATGAACGATCTCAGAGGCGACTCCTTTCCCGAAATCCGCGAGGCGGTTCGCCGGCTGTGCACGCGCTTTCCCGGGGAATACTGGCGCGCGTTGGACCGTGAGCGCGCCTATCCCACAGAGTTCGTCCGAGCGATGACGGAGGCGGGATTCCTTTCGGCCCTGATCCCCGAGGAATTTGGCGGCTCCGGCCTCGGATTGCGCGCCGCCGGGGCCATTCTCGACGAGGTGCATGGTTCCGGCGGCAATGGCGCGGCCTGCCACGCCCAGATGTACACGATGGGCTCGCTGCTGCGGCACGGCAGCGACGCGCAGAAGGCGGAATATCTACCGCGCATCGCCAGCGGCGAATTGCGCCTGCAAGCCTTCGGCGTCACCGAGCCCGACGCGGGCACGGATACTTCGCGCATAACGACCTTCGCCAAGCGGGACGGCGACAATTATGTCGTCAGCGGCCGCAAAATCTGGATTTCGCGCGCCGAGCATTCGGATCTCATGCTGCTGTTGTGCCGCACGAGCCGGCGCGACGAGGCGCACGCCACGGACGGCATGAGCGTCCTGTTGATCGACATGAAGAAAGCGCTCGGCGCCGGCCTCGCCATCCGCCCCATCCGCACCATGCTCAATCACGCCACGACCGAATTGACGTTCGACAATCTCGAGGTCCCGACATCGAGCCTGATTGGAGAGGAAGGGCGTGGCTTTCGCTACATCCTCGACGGGATGAACGCCGAACGCATCCTCATCGCCGCCGAATGCATCGGCGACGCGCGCTTCTTCGTCGACCGGGCAAGCCGCTACGCCAAGGAGCGCCTGGTGTTCGGTCGTCCGATCGGCGCCAATCAAGGCGTGCAGTTCCCGCTCGCGCGCGCCTATGTGCAGATGGTCTCGGCGAGTTTGATGGTGGAGCGCGCTGCGAGCCTGTTCGAGGCCGGGGAGCCCTGCGGCGCCGAGGCCAACATGGCCAAACTGACGGCTTCGGAAGCATCGTGGTACGCCGCCGACATGTGTCTGCAGACGCATGGCGGCTTCGGCTTCGCCGAGGAATTCGACATCGAGCGGAAGTTTCGGGAAACGCGGCTCTATCAGGTCGCGCCGATCTCGACCAATCTGATCCTGAGCCATATCGCGACGCACGTGCTCGGGCAGCCCAAGTCGTTTTGATCCAGCGCGATCGTCATTGCGAGGAGCGAAGCGACGAAGCAACCCAGTGGCCGCGTCACGTCGCCCCTGGGTTGCTTCGCTACGCTCGCAATGACGATGTGTTCTCCACGAACCGAATCTCCGCCTCCATCGCGAGCGTGCCCGATTCGTCTCGAGCCCACAGTTTCGCCGAGGCGCTGTCCGGCGCGGGCGAACCGCGGACGGCGAAGCGCGCGGTATCGAACAGCGGGCTCGAGGCGCGGAAATTGAAGCCGGTCGGCGGACGCGCGTCGTTGCGGCGCGCCAAGTCGGCGAGCAGTGTGGCGATCAAAGGGCCGTGCACGACCAGGCCCGGGTAGCCCTCGACTTCGGTCACGTAGCGACGATCGTAGTGAATGCGGTGGCCGTTGAAAGTCAGCGCGGAATAGCGGAACAACAGCACCTCGTCAGGCGTGATTTCTCGCCGCCAGACGGCGTCGGCGGGCGCGCGCCGCAGGGGCGGAGATGGGTCGCCGGCGCGCGGCAGGTCGCGATAGACGATGTCGTGTTCCTCGGTCAGCGCGCCACCGAAGGAGCCGACGATTTCGTGGCGCACCAGCACGAAAACCAGGGTTCCGCTGCGGCCCTCCTTCACGCTGACGTCCGCGATCGTCGAGGTCCGGCGGACCGACTCGCCGACGCGCAGCGGCTGACCAAACTGGAAGCGGCCGCCGGCCCACATGCGGCGCGGCAACGGAACCGGCGGCAGAAAGCCGCCGCGTCGGACGTGCCCGTCGGGGCCGATTTGCGATTGCCGATGCAGCGGCAGGAAATACAGCCAATGCCAGAGCGGCGGCAGCGGATCGCCGAGCCGCGGAAGCGGGTCGTCACGATCGAGCGTGGCCGCCAGGGCGGCCATCGGCGTCGCGGTGATCGTATCCTCGACGGCCTCCCGGCGTCCCTTCCAGGACGCAATCTGGTCGCGGTCGAGCGGTAGTGTCGTCCCAGCAGGGTTCATCGCTTCCTCGCCTCTCGCTCGGCTCGCTCTGACGTTTTGGCGCAAGATCGCAACACTTGGATATAGCACAGCGGCAGCCCCTCTTGTAGGCGAGCGAAGGTTGATAGAGGTTGGGTCGGCGCCACCGATTTCGAGGGATTCATGCTGGTTCGCGATGCGACCGAAGCCGACTTGCCCGGCATCCTGACCATCTACAACGAGGTCATCCGAACCTCGTCGGCAGTGTACACGGAGGAGGAGGCGACGCTGGAGGACCGGCGAGCTTGGCTCGTTGGCCGAACCCAGCTCGGCTATCCGGTGCTCGTGGCCGAGGACGCGGCGGACGGCTCGGTGTTGGGTTATTCGACATTCGGCGATTTTCGACCCTGGCCGGGTTACCGACATACAGTCGAACACTCGGTCTACATCCGCTTCGACATGCGCGGCCGAGGCCTCGGAGGCAAACTTGTGGAACCGCTATTCGCTCGTGCTCGCGGACTGGGTAAGCACGTCATGGTGGCGGGCATAGACGCAGCCAACCCCGCTTCGCTCCGACTGCACGAGCGGCTCGGCTTCGAGCGAGCGGGCACGCTACGCGAGGTGGGCGCCAAGTTCGGGGGCTGGCTCGACCTGGTGTTCATGCAATACTTCCTCGATCCGCCCGGTCTGCGAAGGCCGCAACGATAGCTTCCGCTGCAGACGCGACTTCGCGAAGAGCGGAGGGATGGCTGAGCAGCGGAAGCACGCGGGTCAATCGAACCCAAACGGGAGGACTGAGAATGAAACGGTTCGCGCTCTCACTAGGACTAGCAGTGGCAGCCCTAGTTGGAATAGGCACAGAGAGTGTACTAGCAGATTGCAGTTTCAACTGTCGCAGGAATTGGGATGAGTGCGCAGCCCGCTGTCATCAGGGCCAGACTTGTGCTAATCGTTGTATTAGTATCCATAATGCCTGCTTACGCAGTTGTACCGGAAGGATGCATTATACGCCGATGCGCACACATACAGTACCACCTGGCAGCAGTTGAAATTACTGTTCCGGATTGCGACGGCGATCGGCCCGCAGCAACAAGACGCCGGCGTTGAACTGCCGCGACATGCAAAACGCGATCGTTTTCTGTATCGAGGCCGAGCGGCTCCGCCGCGGCGGCCGACGTTTCGTTTCGCTTGGGCGTCGAATCGCTCCCCTCGCATGCTTCCTCAGGGATAACTGATGCCGCGTCACGCCCTCCTCCTTGCAACAGTCGCGGCTCTGCTCGGCGTGGCCGGCGTCGCGCTCGCGGCGCTCTCGACGCACGCGGAAGGCGGCGAACTCGGCCGCACCGCCGCGCAGTTTCTTATTCTGCACGCGGCCACCCTGGTCGGCGTTACGGCGCATGCGCGCGTCACGGACCGGCGCACCGCTCGCGCGCTGCTCAGCGCGGGCGGCGCGCTCGCGCTCGGGACCCTCGTCTTCAGCGGCGATCTGACGATGCGCGCCTTCGCCGGCGCGCGCCTGTTCCCGATGGCCGCCCCCACCGGCGGCTCGTTGATGATCCTCTCCTGGATCGCGCTCAGCCTCGTCTTCGCGGTGGGCGCTATGCGGGACGAGACACAAGGGTGAAGAGCCATGCCCGACTCCAGACCCACTCTGTACCTCCTCTGCGGCAAGATAGCCGCCGGGAAGTCCACGCTCGCCAGTCGCCTGTCGGCCCGGCCCGCGACGATCCTCATCAGCGAGGATCACTGGAACGCCAACCTTTTTCACGCCGAGCTGAAGACTCTCGAGGACTACGCCCGATATTCCCGGCGCCTGCGCAATGCGATCGGGCCGCATGTGGTTTCGCTGCTCAGAATCGGCGTGTCGGCGGTGTTGGACTTTCCCGCCAACGGGGTCGAGACCCGACGCTGGATGCGTGGGATTTTCGAGGAGGCAGACGCGGCCAACGAATTGCATTTCCTCGATGTGTCCGATGAAGTCTGCAAGCAGCGGCTTCGGGAGCGGAACGCGGCCGGGCAACACCCTTTCCAGACCGGCGAAGCCGACTACGACCGCTTCACCAGCTACTTCACGCCGCCGTCGCCCGACGAAGGGTTCAACGTGATCGTCCACCGAGAGTGAGGTCCCCCGCCGCGGAGGAATAGCCGTCTCCAATGTGGGAATACATCGACACGACCGCGTTTACCATTTTGTGCACCGCCTGCTAGCCTTCAGCTACGGGCTCATCCAGGCCGTCCAAGTGATCAGTGGCCCAACTCCTCAGCCAAATTCCACTGACACGACCGCCTTCGCCGTTTAACCACAAGGACGAGGCCGATGCGCGCCCCGCGCTATGACATGATGCTCGACGCGATCAAGGCCTGGCCGGAGTTCAGGACTAGGAGCGTTCCCCTTCGCCGATCCGGGAGTTGCGTGTAAAGAGAGCGTCTCTCATCCGCCCGACGCGGGTCCGATCATGCCTTCGCCGTCCGATTCTTCCTCGCGTTTGGATACGCTCGACGACCGAATCCATGTCGAGCAGATCGCCGCGCTATACCAAAACGCCGCGGTCGGCCCATTTGGGGCGCTGGCTGCCGCCTTCATATTGGCGGCGGCGTTGATCGCGATCGGCGATTTGCCGTGGTTGAACGCAGCCGCCTGGATAAGTTGGGGCCTGGGATGCGTCTCGTTCCACATGATCCTGAGGCATCTGTATTCACGCTCACGCTATAGACGCGAAGCCTGGCGCCGCTGGGGCCACTGGTTCACCTTGGCCTCGGTCATGGACGGACTTTGGTGGGGGTACGGAGCGACCTTACTGGTGGTCCCAGATCTCGTCGAAGGCCAGTTTCTCGCAAACACGGTCGCCACCGGCGTCGCCGTCGGCGCCGCGCTCGCCTACGGCAGCTATCCTCCCGCGTTTCAAGGGGTCTTCTTTCCGATCACGACGCTCGCTCTGATCTGGAACGTGTATCGGGGCGACACGCTTCATCTCGCCGTCGCGGCGCTGATCGCCGTGTTCATCGTTATGTTGAACGTGCTGGCGCGACGAGCCTACATGAATTCCGTGGAAACGTTGCGCATGCGCTTCGAAAAGGATGCGTTGGCGGAGGATCTGCGGCGCCAGAAAGAGCTGGCGGAAGAAGCCAATCTCTCGAAGTCGCGCTTTCTCGCCGCGGCGAGCCATGATCTTCGCCAACCGATCCACGCGCTCGGCATGTTCGTCGGCGCGCTCGCCCGCCATCCGATGACAGACGAGATGCGGCGGCTGGTCGAACAGATCGAAGGCTCTGTCGGAGCGATGGACGGCCTCTTCAATTCGCTGCTCGACATCTCCAAACTGGACGCCGGCGTCGTCCAATCCCACGTCCGATCGTTCGCGATCGGCCCGTTGCTCCAACGAATAAGCGACGAATTCGCAGGTGAGGCGCAGCGGAAGGGTCTGCGCCTCACCTTATGCCCTTGCTCCGCTTTCGTCGCCTCCGATCCGGTGCTGCTGGAGCGCATCCTACGCAACATCGTCTCGAATGCCGTGCGATACACCGATCAGGGCCGAATCCTGGTCGGCTGCCGTCGCGGACCCCAATTGAGCGTGCAGGTGTGGGACACCGGCCGCGGGATTGCACAGGCGGACCATGAACGCGTGTTCCAGGAGTTCTATCAAGTCGATAATTTCGAGCGCGACCGCGCCAAGGGTCTGGGCTTGGGACTTGCGATCGTGAGGCGACTGACGCTGCTGCTCGATCATCCCCTCGAGCTGCTTTCGCAGATCGGAAGAGGCTCGGCGTTCAAACTGTCGCTGCCGGCGACGCACGCCGAGCCTGGCATCGAGGCGGCTTCGTCGCCGCCGGTTTCCCCGGCGTTGCAAGGCACCCTGATTCTCGTCGTGGACGACGAATTGATGGTGCAGGACGCCATGAGCAGCTTGCTCGAGAGCTGGGGCAGCGATGTCATCGTCGCCAGTTCCTGCGCGGAAATGCTCGAACGGATAGCCACGTGTCCCGCCGTGCCCGACCTCATTCTATGCGATTACAGGTTGCCCGGAGAGGAAAACGGCATCGACGTCATCAGGCGGCTACAGGCAGAGTTCAACGAGGACATTCCCGCCGTCCTGATCACAGGCGACACGGCGCCCGACCGGTTGCAAGAGGCGCACGACAGCGGTTTCGTCGTGCTCGCCAAGCCCGTCGCCAACAGCAAGTTGCGCGCGACGATCGGCAATCTCACGAAACGAGCCGCGCCCAACACGACGGAGACGGCCGGCGCGGTCTGAGTTTGCGCGGATTCGCTGACGCTGTAGACGCGGTCGTCGACCGCGTGGGTTCCGCTTGGTTGACAATCGGAAAATGAGGCGCTCTACGACGGCCGCGCTCAGCGAGCGCGGCTACATCGGCGCACCTCGTCGACCGCGCCTCTATCGAACGGACTTCAAACGAGGCCGGCCGCCCTGGCCTCGCTGGCCGCCTGTGTCCGGGTCACGACGTTGAGCGCCCTGAAAATGCCGGTGACGTGGACCTTGACGGTCTTTTCGGAAAGGTTGAGCGTCAGACCGATTTCCTTGTTGGACAGGCCGCGTTCGATCAGCCGCAACACCTCGATCTGACGGTCGGTAAGTTGCGCGGAGGCCGCCGGCGCCTTTTTGGGCGCGACCCTCTCGGCCGCGGCGGGGGGTGGGTTGAGCACCAGAGGCGGCACATAGACGGCGCCCTGAAGCACGAGTTGCAACGCGCTCAGGAGATTCTTCGAACTGGTTGATTTCGGGATGTAGCCCAACGCGCCGGCGGCCAGGGCGCGGCGCACATCAGCCGGGTCCTCCGACGAAGAAAGAACGATCACTGGCAGATTCGGATGCTGTCGGCCGAACTCCTCGATCGCGGGCATTCCATGCATGCCGGGCATCTCGAGGTCCAGGAAGATCGCATCGAGGTCGGGGTGAAGTCGCGCCGTCTCCAGCCCTTCCTTGCCGTCACCGGCCTCGAGGACGATGTCGAGCGGACACGCCTGGCGCAGCAAAGCTGTCAGGCCCGTTCGCAGGACCGCGTGGTCGTCGACGATCAGGAACTTCATCGCCGCCAGTATCGCGCTTCGCAGGGTCGTCATGCAAGTCGCTTATGGTCGAAGTCGGCGGCCTAGGACCAGTCCTACGACTTCAGACCCAATTTACTCGGCGGATCAAAGTCGCCAGTTTGCCGACGCCGCGCTTCGATCCGGCGCTACGGTCAGGAAAGGATACTCGAATGTCCAAGCTCGACATCAGGCAATTCTCGGGAGATGTCCTCCCCACGGATGGAGCATTCGACGGCTATATCCGCAAGCTCTCGGAGACGGAATTCGCGTCGGTCCAAAATCATTTCATAAGGCTGGACCGGGACATCCTCTATCATCGTTTTGGAAGCAGCGTGAGCGACGAATTGCTGGTTCGCCATGTCGATTCCATGCGCGATCCCGATGCGACGATCTTCGGCTGTTGCATTCTCGGAAGGATCCGAGGCGTCGCCGAGCTTCGACATTTTGGTTCGGATGGAAATCGCCAGGCTGAAGCGGCTCTCACCGTCGAGCGAGGATACCGCGATCTGGGCCTGGGAAAGGCGCTGATGGCGGCGATGATCGAGGAAGCCAGCCGCATCGGGTTGCGCGAAATGCACGTCTGCTTCGACGTCCGCGACAGCCATATGCGGCGCATCGTGGAGCCGTTTCAGACCACGTCGTGTTTCGAAGACACCGACTGCGTCGCCCATATCTCGCTCGAGGAGTGCGAGCAAGCGGCCTCGTGAGACTGCTCGACATGTCGTGTCGTCTCACAGGAGCGACCATGGAGAGCGGTCGAGATCAATCCCAACCCGATGAGCGGCGCCTGCCTACTCGCTTGGAAAACCTCATGACCACTTTCGTCGTCTTTATTTACCTGTGCGCTGCCTCGACTGCGCCTGCCGATTGCGACCGACGGACCGCGACCGACGTGGCGCTCGGACCCCAGGCGGCGAATGAACTGATGTGCGGCCTCGGCGCCCAAGAAATGATGGCGCAGACCGCGATCAGACCCAAGGACGGCGAATACTTCAAGATCGCATGTGTCCGCCGCAAAGTTGTTGCTGGGAATTGACGAAGCGCTCGGGGAGGGAGCCCGAGCCGATTTCCCGATAGGCTCAGCTCACCTCGGCCCGCCGCTTTCCGGCGCCGGCAACGCCCCGGCATTCGTACCACGTGACCAGATCGCCTCGAAGTTGGTTTCGAACTTTGCGACGATCGCGGGATCGTCGACCAGGATCAGGTCGTTGTCCTGGAACGCGAGCCCGGAGTGGGAGAAATTGCCGGAGCCGGTCCGCAGGCGTTCCCCGTCCACGGCGTAGGCCTTCAGGTGCATCAGCACGCCGCGCCCCTTGACCCTCGCGCAGACGTTCGGGAAGGCGAGCAGTTCCCCGATCGGGCCGCCGTTGCGCGGACCATGCTGTGAATATTGGCTCTTGTCGAGATAGAGCCGGATCGTCACGCCGCGATCGGCCGCGTCGCGCAGCGCCTCGATGACGAAAGGGTCGGAGAGCACATAGGCCGCCATGTCGATCGAGCGCTCGGCATTGTCGATGACGTCGATGTCGACACGCTCCAGGTCTTCCTGCGGCGCGTAGTGAATTTCGACGCTCGACGCGGCGAGGGCTCCGCTCGGGGTGCCGAAGGCCGCGAGCGCGCAGAGCAACTTCAGCCCCACCAATCGCGACACCTGCACTCCTGAGTCTGACCGCCGCCGCTCGCGAATCATGCCCCAGCACCGTTAATGTGAGGTTAGAACGCAACCCAGGGTTGTACTTGCGTGGACGACCGGGTTTGGTCATTCTAGGGGTGAAGGATTCCCACATGAACGCGCCACGGGACATCGTCCGCCGCCCCTCCGTATGCCCGCACGATTGTCCATCGGTTTGCGCGCTCGACGTCGAGGTGATCGCCGGCTCGCGCATCGGGCGCGTCCACGGCGCGCGCGACCAGCGCTACACCGCGGGCGTGGTCTGCGCGAAAGTGGCGCGCTATTCCGAACGGATCCACCATCCCGACCGCCTGACCCAGCCGCTCCGCCGCGTCGGGCCGAAGGGCTCGGGCCAGTTCGTCGCCGTCGGCTGGGACGAGGCGCTCGACATGACGGCGGAAAAATTCCTCGCGGCCGAGCGCACGTACGGCGGCGAGAGCATCTGGCCCTATTGGTACGCCGGAACGATGGGCCTCGTCATGCGCGACGGCCTCGAGCGGCTGACCCACGTCAAACGCTACTCCCGCTATCACTCGACGATCTGCACCGGCGTCTCCTTCCCCGGCTATATCGCGGGAACCGGACGGATGTCGGGCGTCAGCTCGCTCGAGATTGCCAAGTCGGACTGCGTCGTCATTTGGGGGACCAACGCGGTCGCGACGCAGGTCAATTTGATGACCCACGCGATCCGTGCACGAAAGGAGCGCGGCGCGAAGATCGTCGTGATCGACATCTACGACAACGAGACGATGCGGCAGGCCGACCTGGCGCTACGGCTGAAGCCGGGCACGGACGGCGCGCTCGCCTGCGCGGTGATGCATGTGCTGTTCCGCGACGGCTGGGCCGACCGCGACTACATGGCGCGCCATACCGACGATCCGCAGGGGCTCGAGGCACATGTCCGCGCGCGCGATCCGTACTGGGCAAGCGGGATCACCGGGCTCGCGGTGGAGGACATCGAAGCCTTCGCAGCGCTGGTCGGCCGTAACAAGCGCACGTTCTTCCGACTCGGCTTCGGCTTCACGCGCCAACGCAACGGCGCGTCGAACATGCACGCTGCGGTGTGCATTCCCGCCGTGACGGGAGCGTGGGCGCACGAGGGCGGCGGCGCGCTGCATTCCAACAGCGGTATCTACAAGCTCGACAAGACCCTGATCGAGGGGCTCGACGCGCGCGATACGACGGTGCGCAGGCTCGATCAATCGCGGATCGGCGCGATCCTCACCGGCGAGGCCGAGGCGCTGAAGGGCGGCGGCCCGGTCAAGGCGATGCTGATCCAGAACACCAACCCGATGGTCGTCGCGCCGGATCAGGCGAAGGTGCGGCGCGGGTTCTCTCGCGAGGACCTGTTCACCTGCGTCCACGAGCAGTTCCTGACCGACACCGCACGCCATGCCGATATCGTGCTGCCGGCGACGATGTTCCTCGAGCACGACGACCTCTACACCGGCGGCGGCCATCAATTTCTGCAGTTCGGCGGCAAGGCGATCGAGCCGCCGGAGGGCTGCCGCTCCAACCACGAGGTGATTTGCGCGCTGGCGAAGCGCCTCGGCGCCGAGCATCCTGGCTTCGAGATGAGCTCACGCGCAATGATCGACGCGACGTTGCGCGCTTCCGGGCGGGGGACGCTAGCCGAGCTCGAGGCTGCGCGCTGGCTCGATTGCCTGCCGCCGTTCGAGGACGCGCATTTCCTGAACGGCTTCGCGCACAATGACCGCAAGTTTCACTTCCACGCCAATTGGCCTGAAGTGCCTTATGCAAACGACGGCCTGCGCGGCGCCTGGCGGGAAATGCCCGACCTGCCTGATCACTGGGCGGTCAACGAGGCGGTCGACGAGGCGCATCCGTTCAAGCTCACGACTTCGCCCGCACGCAATTTCCTCAATTCGAGCTTCAATCAGACGGCGACCTCGGTGGCCCGTGAGGCCCGGCCGTCCGCGCTGATGCACCCCGACGACGCCGCGGCGCTGGGGTTGGCGGAGGGCGACGTCGTGCGCCTCGGGAATACGCGCGGCTCGACGCGGCTGCATGTTCGGCTTTTCGCGGGATGCAAGCGCGGCGTGATCGTCAGCGAGGGCCTCTGGGACAACGCCGACTTCCTCGACGGACGCGGCATCAACACGCTGACCGGCGACGACAGCGTCGCCCCGTTCGGCGGCGCGGCGTTTCACGACGCGCGGGTCTGGGCGGAGAGGGTGGGGGGTGAGCGGAAGAAGCTTGAAGCGGAGGCTGAGAGGGTGGCGACGTGTTGAGGCTGGGTTTTGCCATTGGGCACGAAATTAACATGGTGGACATGGGTTAGCGATTCCGGTCATTTCACGTAAGCCTCCAATTCATATCAAATGCATTGTCACCGCAACCACGGACCGAGTTCCCGTCTCAAATCGCTATAGATTTCAAGGGAACACGACGGCTATCGGCCGGTCGGCACGGCGCCATGCCCGGGCGCAGCCGGCTGGAAATCGGACGATGAGCGGTGCTGCGCATTTTTGGTCCAAATTTATACTAATTGCTTTGTTTAACGTTTATTCAAGAATCTCTGTATATTTGCGTAAGAATATCACTTAGTTTTCAGAAACTTTACGTTAAGAATCGAGCTTTCGCTGAGGCAGGCGCGCGCTATGTCAACTCGTTACCCCGAGCAAGCAACCGAGTTGGGGACGTTCGGTCGCCGAAAAATCAGGCCCCTTGTTTGCATCATCGACGGCAAGCAGCATATTCGAACGTTTCTCGGAGAGATTCTAGAAGAACTCGACTTCATCACCTGCGAGTGCGCAGAAGTCGCTGAATTGCACGCGGTGCTCGCCGCACAGGCCCGGACCCCGGACCTTGTCGTCTTGGGATTGTCGGCGGGTGGAATTGAGGGTTCCGCGGTGCTGAAAGCCCTCGCAGCAAGAGTGTTCAACGGCAAGGCCCTTCTGCTCGGCCCGCGCAACTCGCCGGTGGCGACCGCCGTCCAAGAACTCGGCCTAGAGCTTGGCATCGCGATGCTGCCGATGCTCGGCTCGCCTTTTGCCAGCGAGAGCTTGAGGGACAGCGTCGCCGCGCTCCGGCCCGCCGGAGCGCCGCCGAGCCCTCCCGTCGACGTGGCCGAGGCGTTGAGCGCGGGACGGTTGGAACTGTGGTACCAGCCGAGATTCAACGCCCACACCCTCCTATTGTGCGGCGCGGAAGCGCTCATACGCCTCCGTCATCCCACTTGGGGAATCGTTCCGCCAGCATATTTCATACCCGACAAACGCGATCCCCACATGCGCGTCTTGTCGGAATTCGTGGTCGGCCGGGCGATTGATGACTGGCGCTACTTCCTCGCGCAGGAGCGAGGCATCGAGATTGCCGTCAATCTGCCGCTCACCTATTTTCAGGATCCGGACTCTGTCGCGCGTTTGTGCGACAGCATGCCGGATCACCCTGCGTTTGACGGGTTGATCATCAAGCTTGACGCTATGGAGGTCTTCGGCAATCTGGATTTGGCGAGAGCGCTCGCTCGACGGCTTCGGTTCGGCAATATCGGCCTAGCGATTGACGATATTGGCTCGGAATGGCCGTCGCTGGTTGGCCTTGATGATTTTCCCTTCGTAGAAATCAAGGTCGAACGGGAATTCGCCGCCAGCTGCGTCGACGACCGGTTGAAACAGTCGACATGTCGCAAAATCCTTGATCTTGCCGATCGCTTCGGCGCCCGCACCGTCGCTGGGGGCGTGGAGACTCGGGCCGGGTACCAGGCCGTGCGTGAGATGGGTTTTGATCTGGTGGAGGGCTCTCTGTTCGCGAAACCCATGACCGCGCAAAAGTTCGCGCGTACGATGCTGCGCCGACCCGTGTCGATTCCGCGGTGATCGAGACCGCTCGATCAAGCTGCGCTGAAGGATCGACGAGCGGACATTGACGCTCCGCTGACACTCATCAAAGCTCCGACGGGCGGGTGGGCCCGTCCACCTCGCCTTGCTCGCGAAGGAGGCCAGGCTCGACGCGTCAATGTTGGAGTCCTTGGTGAACGGGGCCCCGATGATCTCTGCTGGTCCGCCGAGGACAGAGTCTTGATCGAGGCCTGCGATCAGCTTCACCGAGACTCCGACGTCGACGACGGCCTCTGGACCAGCTTGACCAAACATCTGAGCCAGATGGCGATAGTCGAGGTTTTTATGCTGGCGGCCTTCTACCGCACGGTGAGCTATCTGACCAACGCACTGCGCCTTCCGCTCGAGAACGAGTGAACGCGATTCCCTTCTCCCGCTTGCGGGAGAAGGTGGCGCGAAGCGCCGGATGAGGGGCGCCGTAATTTCCACGCCCTCACCCCAACCCTCTCCCGCAAGAGCGGGAGAGGGGGTCTCACTCGAGCGTCACCCCAAACGAATCCCGCAGCGCGATACGCCCCTTCGGCGTGATGGCGATGGCGCGGGTTCCTTCCATGCGACGAACCCAGCCGCGAGCGAAGCAATGCGCGCACAACGCCGCTCCGACGCGTCCCGCCAAATGCGGACGCCGCTCGCTCCAATCAAGGCAGGGACGACACAGGATACGTCGGGAGCGCTTGCCAGGTGACGGCTCGAGTGCGACGCCGAGCCGATCCAAAAGGTCGACTCCCTTTTCGGTCATCGCGCCGGCGTCCGGTTCGATTTCCGCGAAGCCTCTGGAGACGAGGGAGTCGGCGAGGGCGACGCCGAGACGGCCCGCCAGGTGGTCGTAGCAGGTGCGAGCCGTCCGCAAGGCGTTTTCGCGCGGGCCGGT
>Ga0209773_10000420_pt1 | contig 13754 bp, 10 predicted proteins | sample BogFormECP14_OM1_FD_188244 | JGI IMG/M metagenome (GOLD analysis project Ga0209773, IMG submission 188244) | Bog forest soil microbial communities from Calvert Island, British Columbia, Canada - ECP14_OM1 (SPAdes) (version 2) | ecosystem: Environmental > Aquatic > Freshwater > Wetlands > Bog ... | reverse complement strand
ACCGACTGGCTCAACGGTCGGCGCTCGCGCGTCGCGGTCAAAGCGCCCCGACGCGGCGCAAGGCGTCGATGCGCTCGTCGGAAATCCCGCGCTCGCGCAAGATCGCCTCGCCTCCCGCGCCCGCCGGGGAGATTTCAGCTGGTGTGCGTGAGAAGCGCGGCGCGGGCGCCGGTTGCGGTCCGCCGTCGCCGGGAACGAAGGTCGCGCGGAAGCGATTGTGCGGATGCGCGGGCGCCTCGTCCATCGCGAGGATCGGCGTCACGCAGGCGTCGGAGGCGGCGAATGCCGCCGCCCATTCGTCGCGCGGCCGCTTCGCGAAGGCCGCCTCGATCCGGGCGCGCATCTCGGGCCACGCTTTAGGATTCCAACGATCTGTGAAAGCCGATGGGTCGAGCCCTAGTCCGGCAATGAACGCATCGAAAAATTGTGGCTCCAGCGCGCCCACTGCGACGAACTTGGCGTCGGCGCAGCGATAGACGCCATAGAAGGGCGCGCCGCCGTCGAGCAGATTGGCCGCGCGCCCATCGCGCCAGCGGCCATTCGCCTTGAAGCCGTAGATCATCGCCATCAAGAGAGCGGAACCGTCGGTCATCGCGGCGTCGACGACCTGGCCGCGTCCCGAGTTTCGCGCCTCCAGCAGCGCGCAGACGACTCCGAACGCGAGCAGCATCGCGCCGCCGCCGAAATCGCCGATGAGATTGAGCGGCGGCAGCGGCGCCTCGGCCCCGCCGATCGCATGCAGGGCGCCCGTCAGCGCGATATAGTTGATGTCATGTCCCGCGGTTTGCGCGAGCGGTCCGCTCTGGCCCCAACCGGTGACGCGGCCGTAGACGAGCCCGGGATGGCGCGCCAGGCAGGTCTCGGGGCCAAGCCCGAGCCGCTCCATGACGCCGGGACGAAAGCCTTCGATCAGAGCATCGGAGTTCGCGATCAGCTCGAGCGCGGCCTCGATGGCCTCGAGCTTCTTCAGGTCTAGCGCTATCGAGCGGCGACCGCGATCGACGAAATTGGCGTCCTTGACGCGCTCGAAGTCGCCCCCGGCGGCCGACGTCTTGCGGTCGATCCGGACCACGTCCGCGCCCATGTCTGAGAACAACATGCCCGCGAAGGGCGCAGGCCCCAGCCCCGCCATTTCGATGATGCGGAGCCCCGACAATGGTCCCACGTCTTCCCCCCAATCGGCGCCGCCCGGCGACAACCTACAGCAGTACCAGCGAACCTGCGAGCGGCTCACGCCGCAAGGCAGCACTTCTTATATTTCTTGCCGCTGCCGCACGGACACGGGTCGTTGCGGCCGACGTCGCGAAACGGATTGAGGTACGGCGTTCCGTCCCGGACCGACAGGTCCTCGGCGAGAGGCACGTCTCCTTCGATGTCGAGATCGTCTTCGGCGAGTTCCACATCGTCCTCGTCGCCCTCCCCTTCGTCATCTTCCCCGTAGCACCAACGTTTGAGCAACTCGATGGAGGATCCGTACGGCTCGATGCCCGACGCCGAAATCGCGGCCATGCCGACCGGGTCGTTTCGCGCCAGTCGTAAATCCTCGTAGAATTCGTCGAGCGAGGTCTCGATAGGGTCGATCCATTTCTTCGAGAAGACGCGCGCGACCTCGCCGCGCAGCGGCTCGTAGCCGAGCTGAGCGATTGCGAACGCCCAGGCCTGCCAGACCCCATTTTCCGCACGGGGCTGCATTTCCTTGGCGAGACGCGAGAGGTAGGCCCGCATTTCCTCGTCGCCGAGGACGCCTTTGGCGCGGACGAGGTAGGCGAGCGCCTGCATCGCCGCGGCGCGGGCGAACTCGTCGGCCTCGGGGGCTTCGATCGCGCGCTTCAGAGGCTCGACGTCGCCATCGCAGAGGTTGATCAGGATGGGCGCTAGAGTTCCGGTCGTCGTCTCGCCGAACCAGACGTCGAACGTTTCGTCGTTCGCGATCATATCGCACAATGGGACGAAGGCGCGGGAGTCGCATTTTTCGCCGCACAGATGGATGACAAAGAACAGAACGTCGAGGTTGGCGTCGGCCTGGGACGCGCCACCCGCATAAGCGCGCAGCTTGGCGATCAACCGGGGCGAGGCTGCGTCCCAATTGTCGAGCGCCCATTGCAGCGCCTCCCGCGGAAACTCGCCCCTGACGGCAAATCGCCTCATCGCCTCGTCGACGTTCATGGCCAAACCCTCTTCGCCGCGCTGCCGGCGATAAAGTTGGGGCCGGCGCCGCCGTTATTCAACGCCACTCAGCGCCCTCGGACGCCGCCGACCAGCAACGCCGCCCCCGACGCCAGCAGCAGGACGAAAATGACGCGAGAAAACGTCTTTTCGCTGAAGCGCCCATAGAGCCGCGTTCCGAAATACGAAGGAATCAGCATCGCCGGCGCGACCACCGCGAAGAGCTTCAGCGTCGTTGCGTCGAGCGCTCCGGTGCGCGAGTAGATCGTCAGCGTCGTGACCTGCATCGCGATGTTGTAGACCTGCATCGTAGCGCGCCTGAGGTCGCGTTTCCACCCACGGAATTGCGTCCAGATCGCGGGCACGATCCCCGACATGCCGGCGAGACCCCCGAGCACGCCGCCGATCAGGCCCGCGAACGCGTCCAGACCGCGCCCGCCCCGGGTGAACGCGTGCGGGGCGGACGTCAGCAGTCCGAAGAGCCCGTAGACCGTGAGAAAAGCGCCGATCGCGAGCTTGAAGCGAAGCGGATCCGCGTTGTGCAGAATGAAGACCCCGATCGGGACGCCCAAGACGCCGCCGACGACGAATGGCGCGATTCGGCCGAACTGGAAGCCGCCGCGAACCCAAGCGATGCTCGTCAATTGCCCGAGCAAGGCGCCGAACACCGCGAGCGGCGCGGCGATCTGCGGCGCCAGCACCCAGACCCATACCCCCATCGCGACCAGGCTGAACGCAAACCCGGAGAGGCCCTGCACGAAGCCCGCCAGCGCCGCGCCTGCGACGACCATCCCGAGCGTCGGCCAAGTTTCAGGCATCGCGGCTCACGGGGCGTGGTTTCGTTTCAAAGCGGTTTCGCGAATGGCGGTGAGCGTCGTCGAAGGCGTGATCGCCTCCGGATCGACCTTGACATGGAGGATCGCCGGCAGCCCCGAGGCGAGCGCGCGGGCGAAGGCGGGCTCGAATTCCTCGGTCTGCTCGACCGTTTCGCCGTGGCCCCCGAAAGCGCGGGCATAAGCGGCGAAGTCGGGATTGCGCAGCGCAGTGGCGAGGACGCGGCCGGGATATTCGCGCTCCTGGTGCATGCGGATCGTGCCGTAGAGGCCGTTGTCGATGACGAGCACGACGATAGCGAGGCCATATTGCACGGCGGTGGCGAACTCCTGGCCGTTCATCAGGAAATCGCCGTCGCCGGAGAAGCAGACGACGGTCGACTCGGGAAATAGCTGCTTTGCCGCGATCGCGGCCGGCAGGCCGAAGCCCATCGAGCCCGAGGTCGGCCCGATCTGCTGTTCGATCCGGCGAAACCGGAGAAAGCGGCCCACCCAGATCGCGAAGTTGCCGGCGCCGGTCGCGAATATGGCGTCGGGGACGCGCCGCCGCAGCGCGAACATGACCTCGCTCAGCTGCACGCGTCCCGGAACAGCCGGCGCCTGTTCGCTCCAGGCGAGATAGTCCGCGCGGGCTTCGCGGGTCTCGGCGCTCCATGAGATGGAGACCGGCGGTTGCACGCCCTCCAGGGCCGCCGCGAAAGCCGGCGAGGTCGCGACGATCCCGAGGGCGGGATGATAATTGCGGCCGATTTCGCTGGCATCGGCGTGAACGTGAACCAGTCGCTGCCGCGGCTCGGGAATGGCGAACAGCGTATAGCCTTGCGAGGCCGCCTCCGACATGCGACCGCCGATCAGCAGCACGAGATCGGCGCGTTCGATGCGCGCCTTGAGCCTCGGATTGGCGGCGATCCCGATCTCGCCGGCATAGTTGGGATGCTCGCCGTCGAGCACGCTGGCGCGCCGGAACTGGGCGGCGACCGGCAGATCGAATCGCTCGGCGAAGCGCACCACGCTCGCGCTGGCGGTCCGCGTCCACCCGGAACCGCCGACGATGGCGATCGGCCGCGCGGCCGTCCACAGCATCTTTTGCAGCTCGGCCATCTGCGTCTGGCCCGGCCAGATCGCAGCCGCCTCGGCCCGGGGCGCATCGGCGACCGACGCCGTTTCGACCAACACGTCCTCGGGCAACGCGATCACGACCGGCCCAGGACGGCCCTGCATCGCGATGTGATAGGCGCGCTGCACGACCTCGGGAATCCGCGCCGCGTTCGCGACCTCCGTCGCCCATTTAGTCGTCGAGCCGAAGAAGGCGCGATAATCCATTTCCTGGAACGCGCCGCGCCCCGACATCGCACGCTCGACCTGCCCGACAAACAGGATCATCGGCGCGCTGTCGTGTTCGGCGATATGCACGCCGTGGGCGGCGTTGGTCGCGCCGGGGCCGCGCGTGACGAAACAGATGCCCGGCCGACCCGTCAGCCGGCCCGCCGTCAGCGCCATCATCGCGGCGCCCGCCTCCTGTCGGCAGACCGTGACCTCGATGGGCGCATCGTAGAGCGCATCGAGCGCGGCGAGATAGGATTCGCCAGGTACGCAATAGAGGCGCTCGACCCCCTGAGCGACGAGTTGATCGACGAGAATCTGCCCGCCCGTGCGGGCGGTCGGCGCTGGCGTCACGAAACGCTCCCCACGGCGAGCGAAAGGCTCGGCGCGCGGTCTGCCAGTTCGGCGCCGGAATTTCAATCCTCGCCTCGATGGCGCCGCTTGCGCATGAGGCAGCGAAACGTCATGTTCCTGAAATGACCGGACCGATCGAGAAACCCGCCGAGCCGCGCGCGTTGGCCGCGCTGGACGCCCGCGCGCGCGAGATCTTCCGCCGGATCGTCGATTCCTACCTCGCGAGCGGCGAGCCGGTTGGCTCCCGGCATCTTTCGCGCATCCTGCCGATATCGCTGTCGCCGGCCTCGGTGCGCAACGTGATGCAGGACCTCGAGGAACTGGGGCTGATCTACGCTCCGCACACCAGCGCGGGACGTTTGCCCACGCAGCTCGGCCTCCGGTTCTACGTCGACGCCCTGCTCGAGTTCGGCGGCCTCGCTCGCGAGGAGCGCGCGCGCATCGACCATCAGGTCCGCGCCGCCGCGGAGGAAGGCGGCTTCGAGAGCGCGCTGACGCAGACGACGAGCCTGTTGTCGGACCTGACCCGCGGCGCCGGAATCGTGCTGACGACGAAGGACAACGTCCGGCTCAAACATATCGAATTCCTGCGATTGGAGCCGCAGAAGGCGCTCGCGGTGCTGGTGGGCGAGGACGGCTCGGTCGAGAACCGCGTCGTCGCGACGCCCGCCGGCATGCCGGCCTCGACGCTGATCGAGGCGAGTAACTATCTGAATGCGCACGTGCTCGGCCGCACGCTCGCCGAGGCGCGGGCGGATATCGAAAAGGCGCGCGAGACCGCGCGCGGCGAACTCGACGCGCTCGCCTCGCGCCTCGTCGACGCGGGCCTCGCCTCCTGGGCGGGCGTCGGGGAGACCCGGCAGCAGCTCATCGTGCGCGGCCAAGCCAATCTGATCGGGAACCTGCGCGCCGAAGACGACCTCGAGCGCATTCGACTCTTGTTCGCCGATCTGGAAACCCAGACCGACGTCATCGACCTGCTGCATCGCGCGGAAGACGGCGAGGGCGTGAAAATCTTCATCGGATCTGAAAATAAGCTGTTTTCGTTGTCCGGCTCGTCCATGATCGCCGCGCCGTTGCGCGTGGGCGATCAGCGCGTCGCCGGCGTGCTCGGGGTCATCGGCCCGACGCGGTTGAACTACGGAAGAATCGTGCCCATGGTCGAATACGCCGCGCAAGTGCTCGGCGACCTCAAGCGCCCGCGCTGAGCGGGCGCCGCTGTGTAGACGCGCTCGCCGAGGCGTCCGGCGCGCGCCTCATGCGGCCGGAACGACGCTGGTCGGCGACCGCGCTTGCACGAGCAGCGAGAAATTTGCCGCTTCGGCTCGGCATGCTAACTTGACTCGTCAATCCGGAGTAACGCCATGTCCAACACGATGAACCCGAGCCTGGCGCCGCATAATCTGGGCGCCGCGATCGAACGGCTGCGCGGCAGATGGGGCGCCATCGTCGCCTTCGGCGTCTTGCTGATGGCGCTCGGGTTCGCCTCGCTCGTCTTTGCCTTCGCTTCGACGATCGCGATGGTGACGCTCAACGGTGTGTTCTTCATCATCGCCGGAGCGGCCGAGATCGGCGTCGGCATGCACGCGCAGGGATGGGGCCGGTTTTTCCTCTGGGTGATAGGGGGAATCATCAACATGGTATTCGGAATCCTCTGCATTCTGAATCCGGTTTTCGGCTCCCTGGCGCTGACCTTCGTTCTCGGCGCGGCTCTCATCGCCGCCGGCGTGGTTCGATTCTACCTCGCGTTCCAGCTGCCCGGGGGCCCAATGCGCACAATGGTCTTCGTGGGCGCCGCGGTGACCTTCCTTCTGGGTTTGATCATCCTGATGAATTGGCCGGTCAGCAGCCTCTATGTGCTGGGGACCCTGTTGGGCGTCGAACTCTTGTTCCATGGCGCGGGTTGGGCGTCGTTTGGTATGGGGTTGCGCGCACACAAGTGATCGACCCTCTTTGCGTGGACTTCCGGAGATTTCGATGACGAAATGGGTTTACGCCTTCGGCGCCGAACTGGCCGAAGGCCGAGGGGACATGAAAAATCTGCTGGGCGGCAAGGGCGCCAATCTCGCCGAAATGGCCTCGCTCGGCCTGCCGGTTCCCCCGGGCTTCACCATCACGACGGAAGTCTGCACCTACTTCTACAGCCACGAAAAGACGTATCCCGCGGAGCTGGCGGCCGAGGTCGAAGCGGCGCTCGACAGCGTCGGGCGGCAGACCGGGCGCCGGTTCGGCGACGCCGAGAATCCCCTGCTGGTCTCCGTGCGTTCGGGGGCAAGGGCGTCGATGCCGGGGATGATGGATACGGTCCTCAATCTCGGCCTCGAGGACCAATCCGTGCTGACGCTGGCGAAGACGTCGGGCGACGCGCGTTTCGCCTACGACAGCTATCGCCGCTTCATTCAGATGTATTCGAACGTGGTTTTGGAGGTCGAGAGCCACAATTTCGAGGACATCCTCGAGGATTTCAAGGATCGCAACGGCCGGACGCTCGACACCGACCTTTCCGCCGACGATTGGCGCGAGGTCATCGCGGACTACAAGAGGCGGGTCGCCGAGCTGACGGGTCGGCAGTTCCCGCAGAACCCCAAGGACCAGCTCTGGGGCGCGGTCGGCGCGGTGTTCTCTTCCTGGATGAACGCGCGCGCGATCACCTATCGCCGGCTCAACAACATTCCCGCCGAATGGGGCACCGCCGTCAACGTGCAGGCGATGGTGTTCGGCAACATGGGGGAGACGTCCGCGACCGGCGTCGCGTTCACGCGCAATCCCTCGACAGGCGCCAAGGAGCTCTATGGCGAATTCCTCGTCAACGCCCAGGGCGAGGACGTCGTCGCCGGCATCCGCACGCCGCAGAACATCACGGAGGTCGCGCGCAAGGCCGCCGGCTCCGATCGGCCCTCGCTGGAGGCGATCCAGCCGTTGGTGTTCGCGCAATTCGTCGCGACCACCCAATTGCTCGAAAAGCACTATCGCGACATGCAGGACCTCGAGTTCACCATAGAGCGCGGCAAGCTCTGGATGCTGCAGACCCGCAACGGCAAGCGCACCGCGCGGGCCGCGCTGCGGATCGCGGTCGAAATGGCGAACGAAGGGCTGATTTCGCGCGAAGACGCGATAACGCGCTGCGATCCCGCGGCGCTCGATCAGCTGTTGCATCCCATGATCGATCCGAACGCCAAGCGGACGCCGCTCGCGGTCGGACTGCCGGCTTCGCCAGGCGCGGCGAGCGGCGAGATCGTGTTTTCGGCCGAAGACGCGCAGCAGTTGCGCGCGGCCGGGCGCAAGGCGATTCTGGTGCGAGTGGAAACCTCGCCCGAAGACATCCATGGCATGCACGCCGCCGAAGGCATCGTCACGACGCGCGGCGGCATGACCTCGCACGCCGCCGTCGTCGCCCGCGGCATGGGCAAACCCTGCGTTTCCGGCGCCGGCGCCCTTCGCATCGACTACCACGCGCAGACGATGAGCGGCGGCGGCGTCACACTGAAGAAGGGCGAAATCCTGACCATCGACGGGGGCAACGGCCAGGTGATCGCCGGCGCCGTGCCGATGGTGAAGCCGGAGCTGACCGGGGAATTCGCGATCCTGATGCAATGGGCGGACGGGGTGCGGCGCATGAAGGTGCGCGCCAACGCGGAGACTCCGCTCGACGCGCGCACCGCCCGCGGCTTCGGCGCCGAGGGCATCGGCCTCTGCCGCACCGAGCACATGTTCTTCGAGGGCGAACGGATCGTCGCGGTCCGCGAGATGATCCTCGCGGACAACGAAGCGGGCCGACGCGCCGCGCTCGCCAAACTGTTGCCGATGCAGCGGCACGATTTCGCCGAACTGTTCGAGATCATGACCGGCCTGCCGGTGACGATCCGGCTGCTCGATCCGCCGTTGCACGAGTTCCTGCCGCATACCGAGGCCGAGATCGCGGAAGTCGCCGAGGTCATGGGCATCCCCGCCGCGAGGCTGCGCGCGCGAGCGGCCGAGTTGCATGAAGTTAATCCGATGCTCGGCTTCCGCGGCGTTCGGCTCGCGATCCGCTATCCCGAGATCGCGGAGATGCAGGTGCGCGCGATCTTCGAGGGCGCCGTCGAGGCGGGCCGCAAGACCGGCGCGCCGATCACCGCCGAAATCATGGTGCCGCTGGTGATGGGCGTCGCCGAACTCGACGCCATCAAGAAGATCATCGTCGCCATGGCCGAGACAGTCGCCAAGGAGACGGGCGTGAGCGTGCCGTACCAGGTCGGCACGATGATCGAGCTGCCGCGCGCGGCGCTGCGCGCCGGCGATATCGCGGGCAGCGCCGAGTTCTTCTCGTTCGGCACCAATGACCTCACGCAGACGACGCTCGGCGTCTCGCGCGACGACGCCGCCTCGTTCCTCGGCTCCTACACAACCAAGGGTCTGATTCCCGCCGACCCGTTCGTGACCTTGGATACGGAAGGGGTCGGCGAACTCGTCAAGATCGCCGCGGAGCGCGGCCGCGCGCGGCGCCCCTCGATCAAGCTCGGCGTCTGCGGCGAACACGGCGGCGACCCCGCCAGCATCGCGTTCTGCGAGAGCATCGGAATGGACTACGTGTCGTGCTCGCCCTTCCGCATCCCGATCGCGCGTCTCGCGGCGGCGCAGGCGGCGCTGGGACGGAAGGCGGCTTCGCAGGCGTGAGGGAGGCCGGCCTCTCGATAGGGAGATCGAGATTCCTTTCGCGTTTTGGGGAATATCAAGGCTTTGCAGCTGGGAAAATTTCCCTCCTCCGAATCGGGCAGAGCGAGTGACGGCTCGATTCACACCTCGACCTAAAGAATTCCGAAGCGGAGGTTTCTGCACGGAAAAGCTCCGCGTTCCCGAAGGATTGCCATCGGAGGCGGCCTGAGCGACACTCGCGAGATGAACTGGTCGCCGGCCCCCAGCGCAAGCGCAGTCGGCGCTTATGTTTCGATCTTTATTTTGGCGAGTCTCGCGCCCGCCGCAGGGCAAACTGCGCCTACACCCAGCGAACCGGTCGCACGGGACGAGCTTTCGCTTGAAGCATTCGGCTCCAAGAATCCGACTTGTCGCGAATGGAACGACGGCTGTGCGACCTGTCGCAGGGATTCGAGCGGGGAAGTGCATTGCTCGACGAGAGGCATCGCGTGTCAGCCTAAAGACCCAGCGTGCCGGACGTCGGGCCCGTAGCGCCGGCACGTCAAGTCCGCTGCGCGACCGGTCACGCCACCTGATGTTCCGTCAACGGAAAGGGAGACACCGAGTCTTTCGACATCCGACTCCTCCGCCGAGACGAGGCGTGGAGCCTCGATCGGCGGGTCGAATGGATTCGGTCCGCCGAACGAAATGAGCGCTTGGGCGAGAGCGAGAAGAGGCAAGCCCGTCGCCAGAAGGCAATTCTCGCCAGAAATAGAGAATAAATACGATAAATCTGACTGGTATAACCAATTTTTTGCTTAGATAGTCGACGAGTAAATGCGTGTTAACGGCCTTCCGCGTCTGTAAGGAAGGTTCTCATCACGCTATGTTCTCACGCAGGGGCTCGCCGATCATGGCCAGACGCCCACTAGGAGGGATTCGCGATGTCGTTCTCATATGAGGCTCTGGTTGCCGTTTTATTGATAGGTCTTCTTGCTGGTTCGGCGACCGGTAAAATCGGTACGCCGCCCAGCAATTTGGACCTTGCCGGCAATCTGACAGTAGGTCTGGTCGGCGCGTTCGCGGGCCATTGGTTGCTGCCGCTGATACATATTCATATCGGCCACGGGCTGATCCCGTTCGTGATCAACGCCGCGATCGGGTCAATCCTTCTGCTCCTGATAGTCAGACTGATTTCTTCCGGTCGCAGTTGGGCAGACGATTTGGGAAATCGGGTGATCAGCGGGTTCGAGCGCCTGCGGGGAGCGTCGAATTGAAAGAGTTGAAGGGGATAAGGACGCGCTTGCGCGTCCTTTATATCCCGAGAATTACGAATTACGGTGACAGTGCATTCTATTGACGGCCACCATATCGGCGGCTAGGATTGGCCCATGGCCCGTCTTGCCCGAGTCGTCATTCCCGGCCTGCCCCACCATGTCACGCAACGTGGCAATGGCGGGCAGAAGGTGTTCCTTTCCGCGGCCGACTACGTCGCCTATCGCGACCGTCTGTCCGAGGCGGCGCGCGAGGCGGGCGTCGCGGTCTGGGCGTGGTGTCTCATGCCCAATCACGTCCATCTCATTCTCGCCCCCGAGAGCGAAGACGGCCTGCGTCGAACGCTCGCTCGCGTGCATCGGAGTTACGCGGCCATGGTCCACTCGAGGCGAAAGCGCACCGGCCACTTCTGGCAGGGACGGTTTGGCGCCGTTGCGATGGACGAGCCTCATCTGGCCGCCGCCTTCCGCTATGTGACACTGAATCCTGTGCGAGCGCGACTGGTCCGCGGCGCGGAAGATTGGCAATGGTCGAGCGCGAGCGCCCACCTGGGCCTGGGCGATGACGCCGTGACAGATCTCGCCCCGGCCCGCCAGCGATTTTCCCGCTTCGCCGACTTGCTGGAAGGCGAGGAAGACGCCGCCGCGACATCGCGGTTGCGCAAGTCAGAAAGCGTGGGCCGCCCCATCGGTTCGGAAGGCTTTCTCGCAGCGCTGGAAGCCCATACCCACCGCCGCCTTCGCCCGCTCAGGCGCGGACCGAAGCCGGCTAATGACCGGGCGGGAGGATTGCCGGAGGGTTGAGTGCACTGCCACCGTAATCACATGTCATTAAAGACGATCAGGCTGCGCCGGCCTCAGGCCCTGCGGGCATAGGCGTAACGGTGCGCGAGCCAGACCGTGCCGGCGCTGTCGGACAGTATGAAATGCTGGTTCTTGACGTCGCGGTCCGGGCCGTCGCGTGTGACGACCGTATTCATCCGCAGCATCTGCCCGGCCACGTCGGACCCGCCGCCCGTGATCGCGAAGGCGTCGTGGACGAGTACCACGCCCGCCGCGTCGCCGCGGTCGAAACTGTAGGCAGGCATGATGCCCACCGGCGCTCGCATCTCGATCGACACGTATTTCCACCGGCCTTCCACGCGTTGGAAGCTCAGGTAGTCGATGCGTTTGATGTCCTGGTTAGAAGTGTCTGACGCCGGGCGGATGAATTCCTGCAGGTAGGACCCGATCATGCGCCGCTCGGCGACGAGCCCGGTTGTCGTGACCGGATCGCCGCCTGGGCTTGTCCCACACCGTCTCGGTGACGTCCCACAGGCCCGCGTATGCCGCCATGGCGGCGTTTTCCGGCGCGAGTTCGTTCAGGCGCTCGGCGCCGGAGGTCGCGGGCAAGGGCACGTTCCCGAACCCGAGCTGGCCCGAGCCTCCCGGCTTGGCTGCTTGCGTCTGCGCGGCCGCCAGACCGGGGATTAAGACCGAACCGAGTGTGGCTCCAAGGAAATGACGACGTTCCAGCACATACTGACGTTTCCGCTCTTGCCCGTGGAGGACCGGCCTCGGGCGTACCGTGCCGTGCTCAGGCTGACTGAGCTGCGTAGTTAGTTGATTTCCCAGTCGATCAGGTCCCGATGCTCCCAGCGGGATTACGGTGACACTTTACCTTACCACCAAACACAACTCGCTATGCCAACGGTCCGTCAGAAAGCGTGTGGAGGTTGAGTAAAGTGTCACCGTAACATCCGCGATGCCGCCGGTCCGCTGGTGGCAACAGCCGTCGCGGTCGACCGAGGAAGCGCCGACGTCCGCCAGCCGGATAGCCTCCGACGGCTGATCGCCGATCTATTTCCCTCTGCTGGCCCCTTCATTCAACCTTCACTCCCTCCTGCTGCAACGGCCCTGGGTTCAGCACGGCGGCGGCAACCTTGCCCGCGGCGTCCCTGACGAAGGCGATGCGCGTGTGATCGTCCGTATCGGCGAAGAACTCATGGTCGGACCGCGCGGACAGGACGACAGGCTTGCCTTTATCGAAATCGAGGATCGGCCAGACGCCGGTGGACTCGACGACGACCTTTCCGGCGTCGACGCGCACTTGAAGCTCGACGTCCTGTGACGATAGCAACTTGCGGACGAGCGTGATCTCGACCGGCTTGTCCTCGCCCTTGCGCATGATTTTCAGCTTCAGGCTCGGGACGTCATGCGCTTCCAGCAGTGCGTCGGCGGCGTCCAGACTGCTGCTGTCGACCCTGAGGTCGTCGAGCTGGATGATCAGATCACCCGCCATGACGCCAGCCTTCATGGCTGGACCGCCGTCGGTCATCCGGCTCACCTTGAAGACCCCATTCTCGACGTCGAGCTTTTCGAAGCCCAGCCGGGGATGGTCGGCCTGCAAATCGTGCGCGCTCGTCGACGAGCCGAACGCATATTTCCCCACATATTCGGCGAGAGTGTCTGCGCTCACGCCCAGCGGCGACGGGGGCGCCACGAAATCCGCTGGCGCGGGCACGCGCAGTGCGCCGTAGGTCAGGCGGCGAATGGCGCCGAATGCGGGGCCGGCCTTGCCGGGTGCGGCTTGGATCATCTCCACGGCGATCAACTTCTCCGCCGGATCGACCCAGAAATACGTGCCCCAGAGCCCGCTCCAGCGGAAACTGCCGACCGATCCCGGGACATAGCTGTGCTCGGGGTCGGTGCGGATTTGAAATCCGAGGCCCCAGCTCGAACCCGTATCCGGCCCAAACGCGTTTCCGGCGAACCGGATGCTCGGCGGCAGCTGGTCGCTGGTCATTTCCCGCACCGCTTTCGGCGTCAAGACACGCACGCCGTCGAGTACGCCGCCATTGAGCAGCATCTGGCAGAAGCGCAGATAATCCGGCGCGGTGGACGCGAGTCCGCCGCCGCCAGAGAGCAATCTGCGAGGTCGCGCGATGTCGAATCGCGGATCGCGTTCCGGAACGGGCGGATCGACGAGGCGCGCGAGTTTGCCTTCCGGAACGTAGAATCCGGTGTCGACCATATGCAGCGGCCCGAAAAGGCGGCTCTCCAAAAACTGGTCGAACGGCTCGCCGGACGCGACCTCGACGACCCGCGCCAGCACGTCGACGCCCCAGCTATATTCCCAGACGTCGCCGGGCTGGTGCGCGAGCGGCAGAGCGGCGAGGCTGGCGACGAAATCGGCCAGACTGTCGTCTGC
>Ga0209773_10000419_pt1 | contig 13766 bp, 11 predicted proteins | sample BogFormECP14_OM1_FD_188244 | JGI IMG/M metagenome (GOLD analysis project Ga0209773, IMG submission 188244) | Bog forest soil microbial communities from Calvert Island, British Columbia, Canada - ECP14_OM1 (SPAdes) (version 2) | ecosystem: Environmental > Aquatic > Freshwater > Wetlands > Bog ... | reverse complement strand
CATCGCCTGCTGGTTCTGCTGGAGGCGCTGGGGCTGCTGGCGGTTGTGCTACTTTGTCGAATGCTGCAATTTGCTGGATCGGCGCGTTGAGCGAATCATCCACATCAATGCGGCTGAGAATCTTGGCAAGGTGTAGCGCAGCTACCTTTGCCGCCTTGTCGTTACCTGAAGCAGCAATGATCGCCTTGGCGAGGGTCTTTGCTGGAACGTGAACAAGCTTTGCATACTTGCGAGTCTCTGCATTGAGCAATGCACGTTGCTTTTGGATGTCTGTTGCTACCTTGTTGATGTCATCGTCGAAATCAAACTCGATGCCCGCTGCGCGGATGTTCTGAATCACGGATGCACGCTTGGTGACCCACGAAGAACGCTTGCTTGGTTCGAGATATTCCATGATACGATCTGACGTGCCGCCGAGAGGAGCGTTGAATTCAGCTTCCTTGGTCGGCTCGCTGCCGTCGCCCTTCTTGCCCTCGTCCATTTGTTTCTGGGCTTCACCGCATGGCTCGATGTCAGATGGTTTTTCTACGAATAGGAATGTCTCACCAATCGTCCAGTACTCGCGCACTGCGTCAATCAAAGTCTGGAACAGCTTGGTTTTCTGTACGAAGCGATTGAACTCATCGAACACAAAGTCTGCGTACTCCTCGGAGGAGCACTTGGGCTTGCTGAGTTCCATCTTGCTGAGCGGGAGTTCAGTGTGTAAGTCGATAGCGCGACCGACGATAGGATCGCGGTCATAAGCGAGACGGTAGAAACGAAGTTCTTCAGCGCGTGACGCAGGAAGTTCGAGAGCGTCAACTGGGAACTCGTAGCTGTAGTAGCCAATGTTGTTGGAATCGGCAATGTCAGCGTAACCTACGCCGCCGTCACCGCCGAACAAACCACTAGCAGTCTTGCCTGTTTGAACTGTGGGGTCAGAACCGAGAAGACTGTCTGCCAGCCCACGCATAGAGCGGAGCTTGTTGCGGTACGCTACGTCGTCACGGATTTCTTTGCCGTCAAACGTCGTGTAACGACCAGCGGATGCTGCTTCCCATGTGTTGCCGTGTTTGTCGCTCATGGATGCCGCTTTACGCGTTTCCACGGACCTACCGATATTCACACTGCCGTTGCGCTGGCGTTTTGACTTGTCAGGCTGTTCGTCTGCCATTCGTATCCCCTATAAACTGGTTGCAAAGCCGAATGTTTAGGCTTCTTCAGTTTCGTCGGGGTTCTCATCGCGGTTGAGTTCCATGCGCTTCTTCAAAGCCTTTTCTCGGTCAAGATTTTTGAGGGCATTTTGCGCTTCCTCGATCATCTCTTCCTTCGTCTTCGGCTTAGTCTGCGCTGGATCAACCAGCAACTTCGGGTCGATTGTGGCTGGCTCTGGCACCGAGAATCCTTCGGTGTCCTCGCCGGGCTTGAGGTTGTTTCTGCTCGCGGCAGTGATTCTGAGTCGAGCTTCACGGGCTGAATGGTGCGCCTTATCTAAGGCCTTCTCCATTTCTGCCGTCTGAAAAGTTTTGATCTCAGTCAACGCTTGGATGTCAGCAAAACCCCGCTTCAATCGTTCCATTGTCGGCGCGAGAACTTTTTGTTCCTCGTCCGATAAGAACTCCCACAACCTTGAGAGCCAAAGTAGTGCGGCGTTCTGCGCGGACTTCGCACGTAGAGATAACCCCAGTGCGTTGTAGGCTTTACGTGAATCGAGGTGCATCAACGAACGCTTCCGGATAATCTCCGTCTCGTCGTCCTGATTGGCGTCGATCTGCCAGCCAGCGTAGCGTGCAGCTACGTCTTTCGTCTTGGTGAAGCGCGAGCGGGACTGGCGCTTACCGACCTTCTTGGGTGCCTCAGGTGGGTGTTGCTGACCTTCAGGCAGACCAACGGCAAGCTCTTCGACCTCTAGCGTCTCCGACCACTCGCGTCCACACCGTTTGCAGGTGCCGAACGTGTCGATCTCTCCGCTGCATCGCGGGCACCGCTTGCCAATGTTGTCTGCCATTTTACGCCCCTACATTGTGGGCGAAAACAGACTCATTGTCCTTCAACTCGAAAAGTTTCTGTGGAAGCGATAGCTCGTTTTCCTCTACGAAGTGTGCAGGATCACGATCTTTTGGGTACAAAATTTTGCCAATTCGTTTTCCCCGCCCAGCGTTGATGCAACCCATCACACGAAATCCATTAGTTGCTTGTGTAACACCAACGACAATGTACGAGTCTGGATCAGAGTCTTTCACTCGAACTTGGTTCGTGAATAGATAACGCGCTTCAAGACGGCGACCGCGCCAGACAAGATCAGGTTTTCCACCTATAAATTCGTTGACAGTGTACACCGCTTTGTAATCTATGCCCAAGTATCTAGCGACCGACCATTCACCAAAAACTCCATTGCGATGGTCCTTCAAAGAGTTTCGCCCAAGTTTGTCTTCGCCCCTTGCCATTCCACCCTCAAGGCGTTGCTTAGCTATCTTCGTTGCCCAAGCATGCTCCTCCTCAGTAAATGAAAACGTAGTTGATGGCGACTCTGCTGGTGCAGAGGCGACAGATAATGTTTTCTCTTGAACTGGTAGTGGCAGAGATAAATCGCCATTCTGTGGTGTTGGATCGTCACCCAAAATGAGTGGTGTCGGGCGCACCACATTCGCATCGAGCGGAATTGCTCCCATGAATCCCAATACGTACTTTTCCTCACGAGCATGAATTCCCATGCGGTTCTCGTACTGTTCCAACGTCTCAAGCTCCTTGTCAAAGTTCGGTCCATCTGGCACGTGGTCTATGCGCCAATACTCGTCGAGTTGCAACACAGCGATGAGTTGGTTCTTGATGACCTTCGGGTCTTTCGACTTGAACAAAGTTGTGCAGGCTGCGAACGCACGCGGATGCAGTTCGCGCTCAAGGAATGCTTTGGCGCGGTTGTACTTCACTTCGTCGCTGCCTGTAAGCGCTCTGTACAGATTCTTCACGTTGTCTACAGGGATGCTGTCTGGTATGTACGTCTCCCAACCCGTGATGTGCGTGTATGCCGCTGGTTCTTTCTTGTCGGTGACGTTGAAGTCAACGTCCCAGCTTCTACCATACTCAGCATCGCACTCAATCGGCACGATCCACTTCTGCTGCTCGTGGTACTTGCGCAGCTTCATGAGGCGCGTGAGGCGCGGTAGAATGAACGGGATGTACTCGTTCTTGATTGTCACGTCGATTTCATCGTGAACAGAACCGTGGAAGCGGAACACCTGCTGGATCGCTGGGTCCTTCTCGATCCACTTCTTGATACGATTGATGGCGATGCGCATGAAGTCGCCAGACAAGCCCTGCACTGGGCAGTTGACAGCGACACGCTGAATGTAGCCGATGAACTTGTCGTACTCCTGCGCGTTGCGCACGCCCGTGTCCGGGTTCTTCCACAGACGGTCGGCTGCTGCGCCGTACTTCTCGGACTTATCAGAATCCTTATCGCCCTTCGCTGCCTTTGCTTTGCGCTTCAGGTCGTAGTATTGCTGAAGTCTGTTGCGCTCTTCCTTCGTCGGAATGTGAATGTGCTCAGCATCCAGCGCGGAGTGGAAATCAATCACGCGACCCGTAGAGGTCTCGCTGATGAACTGGTTCTTAGCAATTGCCTGCTTGCCTTCGCACCACGCTTTGAAATAAGGAACGCCCTTCCAATACTTTTCAACAAGCTCCGCTGCCTTCTCTTGCGTGATCGTCGGATCGTTCTTGACGAGATTCTTGTAGATCGCGTGCGAAGTGCCGCCGTACTGAAGTGCGAAGTTGATCGTCTTCGCAATACCACGGAGCTTCTTCGACTTGTAATCTCTGCTGGTCGGGTCGGTGTACTCAGGGAAGATCGTAGACGCGGTGAGCGAGTGTTGATCGCCGTCTCCCTTTAAGAAGAGGTCAATCATTCTTGGCTCGCCAGATAGATTAGCTGCCGTGCGAACTTCGATGTTGCTATAGTCGATTGAGAAGAACGTCCAGCCCGGAGGTGCGCAGAGCAGAACGCGCAGGTTCACGACTTGGTTCGCGTCGAGCGACGTGTCAGGAATCAAGACGCCGAACTTATCCTTGCAGGTTTGGCACTTCGGTACGAGACAGATCGCATAGTCCTGATACAGACCAATATGATTCTTGATGATGCCGGGCGCTTTCGAAACCACGCCCTTGTCTTCTTGGAAGCAGGACGGATGTAACTCTGACTCTTCATGCGGCTCGATGTCGTACTCTGCCACGGAGTCAGGCTCTAGCACATTGCCGTACACGCGCCAGAAGTCGTCAGGCTCCAGCTTCTTGACGCCTTGTGGGTTCCACTCCAACCCGCCGTCGCGTTCAAAGTCACCGCCGCCGCCAGAGAGACGACCACCAGCAACAACGTTCTGCTTGAGGTACAAGCGGGCGCTGTTGTCCTTCGGATCGTAGCGTAGGTTGTCAGGGTGCAATGCCGCAAGCTCGCGGAACTCTTGCAGAACCTTGAGGAACGCATTGTCTGGGTGCTGCTTGACAAGCTCTTGCAGTGTTTCTTTGTCCGTGCTCGCTGTGCCCTTGTCCGTTGTGCGGTAGGGCTTGAAGCCCATGATCTGGAAGAGGAGCGGGCCGAGTTGCTTCGTGCTGCCGGGATTGAATTCCTTGTCCCAGCCTGCATCCTTCGCCATCTTCTCCAGCGAAGCGCGAAGCTCTGTCAGCTTGCGTCCATGCCAGCGTGCAGTACGGCGGGCGCGGTCAACGTCTACGAGGAAGCGCTGGCGCTCGATGTATGCGAGCGAGTCCACAAGCTCGTGGTCAATGTGGTGAACCAGCTTGCGGCTCCGCGCTAAATCTTTCATGCGATCCCAGAGCAGCCATGTGCAGATGGAATCAGCGGCGGCGTACCACAGTGCGATCTCAGGCGGCACCCAAGTGAACGGCACCACTTTCGTTTTGAGCGTATTCTTGTTGGTCGCGGCGTTCCAGACGTGGCACTTGACTTTGGCGATGGCGTCGATTTCGATCTGCTCAATGCCCAGCACGTTCTCGGACAATGATTTCAAACCGCCTGCATCACCTGTGAAGCTGCCGAGATCACCAAGGTCTGCCTTAGGATCATTGATGTACTTCAGAACTTGGACGTCTTCGAAGTGAGGATACGGACGGAAGTCGATGCCCAATGTTTGGCGCATAACCTCGCGATCAAACTTGGCGTTGTAGAAAATGAGATGGGACTTATCGAAAAGACCTTGGAGGATTCGTGCTACATCAGCGCGAGGAACGTTCTGTCCCTTCTCGTGATTGACTGGAATGTAAATGCCTTCGAAGCCGTCAGCGGAAAGACAGACACCAGCAATCTCTACTTTCACTTCGTGAGTAGTTACCCAACTCCCGTCTGGGAGCAACTTAATGTCGGTGAAGATGCGTGTGTCGAGACTCGTCGTCTCCGTGTCAACCGCGATGACAGGACTCTTTTCACCAGCCCAGTCGCGATGACGAGATGTATCGGCAAGAATTCCTTTGCACCATTGCTCAAGCTCTTCCGCAGAAGTAATGAGCTTGAAAACTTTCTCACTCATCCACGGCTTCTTGATACCATCGACAGTGATCCCAGCGAGCTTCTCACGGAAGACTGTGCGAATGTCGCGGGCTGGTTTTACCTTTTTGGGCTTTGGCTCTTTAGGAGTCGCGGACTTTACACGTGGCTTGCGGACTTTCTTGGCAGGGACAACGACAGGCGTTGCATCTACGATGGGCTGTTCGTCTGACAGAGTGTTTCCCTCCATCAGAACTAATACTCAGGTTGTGGGGATTTGGTGGGACGGGAGAGAATCGAACTCTCATCTCAAGCTTTTCAGGCAAGTGCTAAGACCACATCAGCTACCGTCCCATTCATAGAAACGTGTGTGTGGAAATTTGGTGGGAAGGGAGGGATTTGAACCCCCGACGCCAGCCTCTTCAGGGCTGCGCTCTACCGGGCTGAGCTACCGACCCACATGGACACACGTTTACAGAAGCCCCGAAGGGCTGGTAAAGGTGTCGAGTTGGAGCGTCAGCTTCATAGACAGGTCTCGTACTTAATCGGTGTTTCTGCTTTGCCGTACTCGCCAATGCTATCGTGAATCCACTTGGCTTGTTCTTCAGTTAAATCTTTTGCGACCGCGTTTGGTAACGACTTGCTACCAGAAATCAGCTTCGCAATGTCTGGGCGTTCATTCACCATCTTAACAGTAAAGCTCGTGCGCTGCACGATATTTTTGAAGCCCAAAATCAAGTTCATCGGTGCCTTGGTATTTGCAACTTGCGCATTCGAATCTGTCGCTGCGGGCCTTCACACTGGCATTGCTTATCCAGTTCATTGCAGGTCGCACAGTACGACTGGGTGATGATTACGCTCAAGTCATGCCCGTCTTTGAAAAACGGGTTGCAGTTGAATTGCATGCTGCACGGTTCTAGCTTATTGCCCTTCTGATCGTCACGGTTGATGACGTTGTTCAGATGGATACACGTATCACAACCCAAGCTGACTCCTTAAACCCATCCAGTTTTTGACGATACTGGAAAACGTAGAGAGCAACCTTCGCCTCCGCCACTCGGTTTACGTCCGAGAACGTGAAATCCACGGGTGACGAGGGCAATAGACTGGCTCGGTGATGACTCGAACCTCGTGCCTCAGTCGCGGTACCACTGGTGGACATCACTCCACTTTTCGGCCCGCTCGCGCACTGATTACACCCGCAGAACTTAACCGATGTTCGCGCTGGCGACCTTGCCGCCCTCGATCTGAAAGTTCACACGACCCATGTGATAATCCATCGTTACCATGAAGTGTTCACCATCACGTGCGGTGATCCGTGTCTTCAAGCCCGACTCTTTCGCTTTATCGACGGCTTCAGTTTCCGTCAGACCGACATACGCTGTCACATCGCTCATAATTTATCCAGTTGCCAGAGGATTCCCGATTCTCCACCTCTGGATGACTCTTCTCCCAGCCCTTACGGAACCAGACGGCACACACCATTGGTGCGGTCGCATACCATTGAGTCTAGCCGATTCGCACAAGGTGCTCGAAAGTACACCTACTGCCGTGCGGCGGGCATAGCGTCTCTATTTGTGGATCGTGTCTTTTTCGCCACAACTGAAAACTAAGAGGCTCTGGTGCGCCCATCCAGATTTATTCCGCTCGAACTGGCTCCCAAGAATTGCTGATCTCAAGAGTTGGGTCAGTGACCTACGAATTCCACGGTACCTCAAACTTCGCCGTCAATCAATTCGGTCATCGCCGCCATCAGCTTATCCGGCGTGTCGAGTCCTAACTGCGCCAACTGCTCTCGCAGCGCAGTATCTTGATTTTCGACTGCACGTAACTGGGTCAACAGATTCTTGACTTGGTCCGTCATAACACCTCAAAAATATCCGCAGGGAACAAATGCGCTCAGCATTTTTCATTATCTGGCGCTCTTCCAACTGAGCTACATCCCGGTAAGTAAGTTGGTCGGGATGGCAGGCGTCGAATCCTGCGACCTCCAGTTTGCATAGAAGTATCTGAACACGACACCGCTGCGAAACCATTCGCCAGTATGAGACTGCGTAGACCGTCTCGGCTGGCTCCTCACATTGTCCTGTCGCGCCGAACGATGTGATTATGTATTATCCAGTGAAGACCCTCGCCGCGTTAGCGACCAGAGAGCGCCCTCTCCTGCCGTGCGGGTTGGCTACCGCGTCCAGCGTAGCCTTCACTGTAACTGTTTCCGGGAGACGCTTGGCGACTCCACTCACAAGGCGCTATGCGCCTCGCTAGAACTGGTTGCGGGGAGTGGATTTGAACCACTGACCTCAAGGTTATGGGCCTTGCGAGCTACCAGACTGCTCCACCCCGCGTCAAATTTAATGTGAGACCCCATCGTCTACGGTTCGGAGCCGCTAAGCTCTGTCGTGAACCTCGGTAAAGTCTACTCGGAAACTGAGGGCTGCCGCCCTAACTGTCCTACTTAGACCGCTGGGTATATGCGCCTTCCCAGTGCCTTCCGACAATTCCCCTCGTCAGGTTAGTCAAGGGTCTCACAAACTCAAAAACTGTCGTACATAGAGATACTGTTAATCGGACTTTTCGGAGGCTTCTTCAGCCGCCTTTTCCGCGTCGTATCGCTTGTGATCTTCGAGGCTTTCTTCGACCCACTTCCATACTTCAGGATCGTGGGCGAATCTTTCTTTCGCCTCTGCCAGCGTCATTTCCCATTGGGGCCAAGCCTTGAAAAATTCCTTGTGCTTGTACACCCACTGGAAGAACGGATCACAGATGTTGCAATGAAAAAACGAGTGGATGCTGTCGCCGTACCAGTCTTCCCACGTCGCACAATACTCTGGATCGTCATCGTCCCAGTGTCCTTCCAGATTGCGGATAAACTTAGGGAGCTTGATGTAATCCGACCAGTGACAGAGGTAGCTTACTTTATTCCAAGCCCACTCCAGAACCAGCCAGTACCAGATTGAATCTTCGAGACAGATCAGAACGCGAGCGCTCTGCTCATCCCACCCCCGCATTGACACGTGCCACGTCTTGATGCGGAATTGAATTAACTGCTTGAGTTTAGACAACATCAGGTTATACCCCCGACCGCTCACACCTTATGCGGCATGTACGGTCTTGCTAAGGTTAGCCATGTTGTCCTCCTCAGTAGAGATGTTGGTGCAAAAGTGATTGCGAATCAACCCAGCGTTTGCATTTACCGCACCACATGTCTGGGTCTACCTTGTAACGCAAAGCCATCACGCGCTTCGTTAGCGGGTACCCTCCGCAGTGCGGAATGGCTGTCGCCAACAACGAATCCACGACTTGGCGTAGCGCGTACAGCATAAATGGTTGCAGGGCTGGGAGTTGGTACCCAGTACAACCGTCGAGATTATGAGACTCGTGAGCCGCTGTTGCTCGATCCCTGCGTCAAACTTGGTACCTGTGGAGAGCATCGAACTCCCGACCTCACCGTTATGAGCGGTGCGCTCTCGCCGACTGAGCTACACAGGCACTTACCAATTTCCCTTCACGTAGTCTGAGTATCGCCACTTCTTTCCAGTTACGTGATCCGTGACCAAACCCTGCTTCTCATTTATTGTACGCCGCTTATCGCCGCGCTGCCCTGTGCCGATCTGTTCGCGGCGTGCGGCCGCTTCAGCACCAGACTGTTCTTCGAGATGCTTGGCATGAAGTCGCGCAGTCAATGTCGCCAGCGCTACCTTCTTGCTGTTGTACTGCGATCTCGACTCTGCTCTTACGACCGTATTGGTCGGCTTGTGCGTGAGTCGAACAGCAGTCTCAACTTTGTTCACGTTCTGTCCGCCCTTGCCGCCGCTGCGCATGGTCTCCCATTTCAGGTCGGCTGGGTTGACAGTAAACTCTGTTGCTTCTGGTTCGTCAAGCGCTGCGACTGTGATCGTCGATGTCTGACGTCTGTCGTGCCGCTCGTTCGGTGGAACTCGTTGCCATCGGTGCCCGCCCGTTTCATTGGCGAATGCATCTTTGGCTCCGTCTCCAGTTATTCTTAGGACCGTGAGTCCAGCATACTGCTCCACGATCTCAAACTCAAAGACCCCTCTTCGTCGCTACCCTTGCATAGATAGTGACTTGGTCTTCGACCAACATTTTTGCGTCATCGCCGCCCTCAGCGGCTCTAATTTCTAAAATCATAACTCCTCCTAAGTAGTGGTCGGGGAAACAGGATTCGAACCTGCGACCTCACCGTCCCGAACGGTGCGCTCTAGCCAAGCTGAGCTATTCCCCGATTCTTTTGCCTGCCGCCGCCCGCTGGATGTCTTCTCCATACGGACAGTTCTGGCAGATTGAGCCGCAGCAGTAACCGCGCCGCAGCAAATACTCTCGCGTGAAGACTATCAGTCCATCTTCGATGGTGAAGTCTTCGCCTTCCACTAAGTTAGGCATCTCACCATGTTCCGACTGGACGATACCGTCTGAACCAACTAATTACTCTCCTAAGGATTCCCATTTTGCTCCGTAGACCTCTCGCAGTTTTGCAAGGTACGCGTTCGTCTTGACCTTCACACGAAAATCCTCGCCCTTTGCTACCACGCCTTCCCACACTGGGTACTTGCCGTTCCGCACGTCCTCAATGAATTCCTTATTCAGGTTTCCCTGATAGATTACCTGCGCTGCGTAAGGCAGATCGCCAAACGTCTCGACGAAATACTTGGGCGTCACCATACCGCGCTTGAACAGGTACACGTCGATCAGCTTCAACTCTTTCGGCTCGTCCTCGACATGCACGCCAGCAAAGCTCGAAGGTCCGAGGAACTCTGTGAACGCCGTGATGCGCTGAATGCCGCGAAGCTGCCACTCGCTCTGCTTCACGCGCTCCACAATCTCATCCTTGATCTTTTCGAACAAGGGAATCGCCTGACCCCAGAGCGGATGCCGCCAGTCAAACAACTCTGTGCGCGTTCCGAACTTGTGCCAGCCCTTCTTGGGAGACCACTCCCAACGAAGGTTCGAGCCATCGTATTTGTAGAAAGCAATGCACGGGTTTCCCAGTGGTGCTTTCTTACTGCCCGCTATTGAAGGATACTGTTCCATAAAATTTGAATCGGAAGCGCCGAGGGATTCGAACCCTCTCGGCGGGAGCTACCCTATTTATCACCAGTACCCTTGCGGGCTGCGGAATCGAACCGCCAACCGGGCCACCGAACGACGGAATCGAACCGTCTTTACCTTCCATCGCGCTTCCGAAATTAAATCAATCGCAGGGAGGCATCACGGATTTCACAATGTTCTCGTGCATCATGCGCATGATGCAACGATCTATCGTTCCCCTCGTCACATGTTCCGGGTGGGCGGGATCGAACCGCCGACATCCCCTTTCAATAGGGGCACTCTACCACTGAGCTACACCCGCCTGCAAAATCCTAAGTGAGCAGGGCGATTGTGATGGTACATCCGCTTGCGCGGCAGTCATGCACAACCCTTCCCTGCTGACCCAATGAACTTGCTTCCGTGATGGTACACCCTCCGAAGAGGCAGTCATGCACGTTGGCAATCACTGTAGAACTCTAGCCACTGGTCTTGCACCCAATCGCCTTTCGGCGAATCCAGCAGCATCGAGGAGATGGTACCCAGCTTCCGTTCGGTCTTGCTCCCATCGTGCTTGCGCACGATCCTACTTGGTCACTGCCATCCCACGTGCCCGCTTATGCGAGCTTACTCGATTAAAAATTGGTCGGTGTGGAGGGATTCGAACCCCCGACCCCGTGCGCCCAAGGCACGTGCTCTACCAAGCTGAGCCACACACCGAAACGGACAACTTGCTTTCGTAGGCGTGCTCGACGCCTCGTTAACCCTCGACTGGTGGGTCGTTCTTTCCGTACCTCTGACCTACTCCGAAGAGTAGCCAGCCGCCCCAGCGACTCAGGCAGTTGTCCTCAAAATTGGTTGCGGAAGATGGAATCGAACCATCCTCTTTGGCTTATGAGACCAAGCTGGAACCGCCTCCAGTCTATTCCGCAAAACTTATTCTTTCACCACGACCGTCTTGCACGTCGGACACTGAAACAAAACCGTGTCTGATCTACAGCAACCCTCTTCACAAACTGGTTCGCTCCACGTGTGGATGCGAATCATATCGACGTTGCACGTTTCGCACTTCTGATCTTTGATTCTGCTCATACAATCTAATACTGGTCGGGGAAACTGGATTCGAACCAGCAACCACTCGACCCCCAGCCGAGTGCTCCACCGTTGAGCTACTCCCCGAAAATTTATGGGCGACTCACAAAACCATCGGACGAACCGTTGGGCAGGCTTTGCTATGGACTAACACCGCCTTGCGGCGATGCTTCGTACAACGACTCCGCGAACTGATCGCCAGTTGCCCTCGCGCTTGTCGCTCCACCTCAGACTATCAAACTTCTAAACTTGGTCAGGGTGGGAGGATTTGAACCTCCGACCACTCGCATCCGAGGCGAGGACTCTACCATGCTGAGCTACACCCTGATCTTAAAAATCGTGGTCGGGGTGAGAGGACTCGAACCTCCAGTGATCTTAATCTCCTGTTTCCAAAACAGGTCGGCTACCATCTACCGATTTACACCCCGATGTAAAACACACGTAGTCGGGGCTGCATTTGGCTTAATTTGTTGGGAAATTCACAACTAAAAAGCCCCGACGCCTAGAGCGCGGGGCGTTTGACTCTGGCTAGAGTCCTGCGACCTCGCGCATGGTAGGCATGCACGGTGGAAACTGCGGGTTTGGTCGCATGAAGTTCATTTGAAGATAGTAACCTCGTGGCTTGTTGCCACTCAAAGAATAATACGCGAAGTTGGGAAATCTGTCAACATCTTATTTGAATCCCTCGGCTACTTCCTCAGCAAGGCTTTCGCCGACAGGTCCGTCAATGCTGGGCGGCTTCGACGGCTCAACAGCATACGAACCAAAATGCTCCCTCGCGTGATGCCGCAGCTTCGACTCGTAAGAACGGTAGCGTCGCGCCCGCTTTATGAACTTCCGCATCTCGTGGAAATGCGGCTTGCAGTACGGCTTTCCCATGTACCAGTGCTCACCTGCAAACGGACACGAGGCTTCCTCGTCGCCGTAAACTGGAAAGCTGCATTCATGGTCTTCCATCGCGTAGAGAAGGGGCTTATCAAAATCCGTGGGCTTCGGAGCAGGCTCAAGTCCACCCCACGCGGCGAAGCTGCGAGCTTTACGCGCTTCCTTGATTTGGTCTTTAAGCTCTGCGCATCTTGCTATGACTTTTGACCAGTCGCCTTCGCGCTCATAGTAAGCGTCGTATGGATACAGCATAGACTTACGGAGTTGGTGGAGGTACAGCTTGAGTTCAACGTACTCGCGCAGCAGGCGTTCATAATCCGATGGCTGTCCTAAAACCACCGCACGCTTTTCATCGCGGATAGCAACCTCGTGATCCTTCTGCAAACTCTGCAACTGAGTCGGCCCTCGGTGAAGACGAGAGCCATTGCGACGGTATGACCACTGATAAACAGATTCACCAATCTCTTTGTTGACCTTGCTGATTTCCGCGTGCGTGCCTCTATCAATGACAAGAGCCAACAACTCCCGCATGTGTTCGGGAGCGTTGGCTCTTTCCGCCGCTAGTGCTAACAATTTTTCAGATGCAGTCATCAGGATTCACGACCCTGACAGGAGTGGGTTCACTCCGCAGCGTCTTCTGCCGGCGCCGCCGCTGGCGCACCGCCGCCCTTGTTCTGCATGACCTCGAACAACTTCTTGAAGTCGGGCGTGTCGGAGGTAGCCAGTACGAGTGCAGCTTCGACCTTGGCGACCTTCTCTTCCAGCTTCTTCTTGGCTTCCATGTTCGTCTTCGAGAAAGTCTCGCCAACGAGCTTGTTGGTTGCATCGAATGTCTGGTCAGGCTTGATCTTCTTGAGTTCTTTTTGCGTGTCTGAGATCAGGTTCATCGCGCCCAGAACCGCCTTGACGCGCTTCTCCTTCTCCTGCTCGACGAGTACGGTGACTACGCCTTCCTGTACTGCCGGACCGAGCGAGCCTACGCGCTCGGAAACTAATTCTTTGATAGATGCCATTGGGGGTAAAACCTCCTGTCTCTATGATGCTACACGGAAGGAGAAGGATTCTCAACTGGTAAGACGCCTGAGACCTCGGTGCGAACCTGCGCTAAGAGGAGGCCTAAATTGTTCTCACCCACAGGCTCATGCTCGCCATGTCTGCAAACACGCCCCTCCAATTTGCCCTTACACACGCCCCAGAACGTATCATGCCACCAGTTTCCCTCTTCGAGATAGGCACCGAACGTAGATAAGAGCTTGCGCTTGAGAAT
>Ga0209773_10000418_pt1 | contig 13769 bp, 12 predicted proteins | sample BogFormECP14_OM1_FD_188244 | JGI IMG/M metagenome (GOLD analysis project Ga0209773, IMG submission 188244) | Bog forest soil microbial communities from Calvert Island, British Columbia, Canada - ECP14_OM1 (SPAdes) (version 2) | ecosystem: Environmental > Aquatic > Freshwater > Wetlands > Bog ... | reverse complement strand
GCGAGCGCCAGCTGAAGGACCTCGACCGGCCGGTCCGTCTCTTCGAGCTCACGGTCGCCGAGGCCGCCGCCGAGCCGCTCCCGCAGCCCACCGTGCCAGCGCCGGCGCTGCCGTCCATCGTGGGACGGACCGCGGAAATCCAGATCATGTCTGCCGCCTATGCCCGGGCGATGGCGGGCCAGTCGCAGGTGATGCTGATCACCGGTGAGGCCGGCATCGGCAAGACCAGACTGGTGGAAGAGCTGACCGGCTGGGTACGGTCGGCTGCTGACGGGGCGCGGGTGAAGGTGGGCGAGTCGGCGCCGATGGCCGGGACGGCACTGGCGTACGGGCCATTCGTCGCCGCGCTGGGTCATGAGGCGGAATGGCTGCTGGCCGATGATCGTGCGGACAACATGCTCGCGGCCCGGCATCGGCTGTTCGTGCGAGTGTTCGGGGTGCTGGCCGGTCTCGCCGCCCGGTCGCCGCTGGTGCTGGTCCTGGAGGACCTGCATTGGGCTGATGAGTCCTCCCGCGAGCTGCTCACGTTCCTGGCCGTCCGGTTGCGCGAGGAACCAGTGATGATCGTCGGGACGCTGCGCGAGGAGGACCTGACCGACTCGGTCCGGCGGTGGCTTGCCGAGCTGGAGCACCGTCCGCGGGTGACCCGGTTGCGGCTCGGCCGCATGACCGACACCGAGATCGCCGGGCTGGTCGCCGGCGCGATGCCGGACGGCGCCCGCCCCGACCAGGTATCGGCGGTGGTCGCCGCGGCCGACGGCAACCCGTTGTACGCCCGGGAGCTCGCCTACGCGGATCCGGGCGGCCCGCCCGCCTCGATCGCTGACGCCGTGCTGGCCAAGGCCTCCGCCCTCAGCGCTCAGGCTCGTGCGGTGGTCGATCAGGTGTCGGTGGCCGATGGCGGCATGTCACACGAACTGCTCGCCGTGACCGTCAAGCTGTCCGATGCGCGCCTGCTCGCCGCGGTCCGGGCCGCGGTCGAGTCGGGCCTGCTGGCCTCGTCCGGCGACGGATACTCGTTCGCCCACGCGTTGATCCGCCAGGTCGTTTACGCCCAGATTCTGCCGAGCAAGCGGGCCCTCCTGCACCGACGTCTGGCCGAGGTGCTCGCCGATCGGCCGGATTCGGATCCAGGTCTGCTGTCCCGGCATTGGCATCGGGCCGGCTGCCCGGATCGTGCGGCGGCCGCTGCGGTGCTAGCGGCCCGGCACGCGGTCTCCGTCCGTGCCTACCCGGAGGCGGTCAAGAACTACGGGCTGGCCATCGAACTTATGAACTGGCTGCCGGAAGCCGGGCCGGACCTGCAGGAGGAGGCGGCGCGGTCGGCCAGCTGGGCGGGCGATTCCAAGCAAGCCGCTACCTGGGCAGCGGACGCGCTCGCCCGAGCGGGCGCGGCCGCACCCATGGACCGGGCCAGACTGTTGGAGCGGCTCGGGCGTTATCAGTGGGAAATAGGCGACCCCAAAGCGGCCGTCGACTCCGCCGAGCAGGCCGTGATCATACTCGACCCGGAGCCAGCGTCCCAGCTGCAGGCTCGTGTTCTGGCCGCGCTGGCCACCTGGCGGGTGCTGCTTGGTGAGGCGGATGCCGCCTTGCCCCTCGTAACCAAGGCGATGGAGGTCGCTCAGCAAACCGGCGCGGACGCCGTGTACGCGCATGGCCTGGCGACGCTGGGGGTCATCGAAGCACAGTATGGCGACTTGGAGGACGGCCTGGCCGATCTGGAGTCGGCGTTCACGCTGGCCTGCCGCGTCGGCAGCGTTGAGGACGCGATTCGCGCCGCGGCGAATCGCGTCTACCTGCTGTACCGTGTGGGCCGCTTCGCCGAGGCGGTCGAGGCCGGGCGCGCGGGCCGAAGCGTGGTGGCTGGCATGGGAGCGCCGCCGGCGATCATCACCGGGATCGGCAACAATGTCGCGGCAGCGCTACTCGCCAGCGGCCGGTGGGCGGAGGCCGATCAGCTGCTGGTTGAGCTGGTCGCCGAATCGACCACGAACTTCACGCGCTACCTCCAGCTCCTGCAACTCGAGCTGGCGGTCGGCCGGGGTGAGGCCGAACGCGCTGCCGACCTAGCCGCGACGCTGCGGAAATCCCCGGATGATCCCAGGCTCATCGGGTCCCTGCACGCGTGTCTGGCCGAGCAGTCCCTCTACGCCGATGAGCTGGCCGTGGCGGCGGTCGAGGTGATTGATGGACTGGCCGTGCTGTCTGGCGCCGCAATGGCCGAGGAAGAGATCCGGTTGCTCGCCGTCGGCGCGCGGCTGGCCGCCGATCTGGCCTTGCTGCCCAGGGAGCTTCGACCACGGGACATCCCGGACGGGTGGGCGCAACTGGCCGCCACCTTCGCCGAGAGCGCCGGTCTCATCGTGGCCGAGCATGGGGACGGGCAACCGGACCTGGTCGCCTTCGGCGCCATGGTGGAAGCCGAGGAAGAGCGTCGGCTCGGGCGCGATACCCGCGAGACGTGGCAGGCCGTGGCCGAAGCCTGGCGAGTAGCGGGCTGGCCCTACCGCGAGGCGTACGCCCGGCTGCACGAGGCGGCCGCCGCGCTCAAAGCAGGCCGACGCGAGCAGGCGACCCGCGCGCTAACCGCGTGCCAGAGCGCGGCCCGGGAACTGCGGGCTACTCCGTTGCTCACCCGAGCCGACGACCTCGCCCGCCGGGCCAGGCTCGCCCCCAGAGCCCCCAGAGCCCCTAAGCCGGTCCGCCGATCCCGCTGAAACAACCCATGAAAACAACCCGATAAGGAGTACACATGGCCTGTCACATTCAGATCGGAGACGACCCGACGATCTGGTGGCTTACCGAGCAGATTCAGCCGAGCCAGCTGACCCAGCCGCTGACCGTCCTGACCTGGTTTCCCATCCGAGGCTTGTTGGTGCTCTCACCCAAGGCCGCCCACGTGGCCATCTTCGATCCGCCTCCTGTGCTGGTACCGTCACCTCTGCTCGGTCCCGCACCGAGCATCTATCTGCCGACCGCGACCGGGCCGTCCGCAGGTCATACCGGGTATGAGCTGCCGGGTACCGTCGACCCGGGGGTGCTCGCTGAACAGATCCAGGCCTTGATGCACAACGGCCAGAGCCAGACCATCACTCTCGGTGGCGCGGGCGGGACGCTGGTGCTCAACGGCGCGACGCTGTCCTTTGCCGTAACCGCTCCGAACACGTTGGGCGGCGCGACACCCCACGGATGAGCAGGTTAGAGCACCGGGGCCACCCCCTGCTCACCCAGGCCGCATGCCTGGGCCCGTCCGCCGATCCCGCGGAAACCACGATAAGGAGCACGCATGCCCTATTACGTACAGATCGAAGGCGACCCGACGAAGTGGTGCATTGCCGAGCAGCTGCCGACGAACGAACTGACCGGGGGGCAGCCGCTCACCGTCACGAGCCTTGCACCCATCGAAGGGATCTTGGTGCTCTCGCCCAGGGTCGCCACCGTCGCCGTCTTCAACGTGCCTTCCGGCACGCCACCCCCACCTCTCGATATTCCCGGAGGAATCATCTATGTGCCGACCGCGACCGGTCCGTCCGCAGGACATGTCGGGTATGTCTTGGCGGGCGATGTCGACCCGATGAGCCTCTCTAGCCAGATCGCGGGCGCGATGAATGCCGGCCACAGCCAGACCATCGCTCTAGCTGGCGGCGAGATGCTGGTGCTCAACGGTGCGACACTGTCCTTTGCCGTACTCGCCCCGATCGGGGTCGCCGGCGGCGCGACACCCCACGGATGAGCGGCTAGCCCAGCCGCCGGGTCTTCGTGGTTCGCCTCTGATCAGCCGGGAGCGCGGCCCGGATCCCTCGCGCCGGGAACGACCAGTCCCAGCTCGTAGGCGGTGACCACGGCCTGGGTCCGGTCGCGCAGCCCGAGCTTGGTCAGGATGCGGCTCACGTGTGTCTTGACCGTCTCCTCGGTGACGACCAGGCGGGCGGCTACCTCCGGGTTGGACAGGCCCTCCGCGACGAGCCGCAGGACCTGCGTCTCGCGCGGGGTGAGGGTAGCCAGCACCCCCGCGGCCGGGGCCTCGGGCCTGGGGCGCAGGCGGGTGAACTCGCTGATCAGGCGCCGGGTGACGGCCGGCGCGAGCAGGGCCTCGCCCGCCGCGATCACCCGCACGGCCTCGAACAGGCGCTCGGCGGTGACGTCCTTGAGCAGGAAGCCGCTGGCCCCGGCGCACAGCGCGTCGTAGACGTAGCTGTCCAGGTCGAAGGTCGTCAAGATGAGGATCCGTGGCCCCGGGCTCCCGTCCGGCCCGGATCCGGCGAGCTGCCTGGTCGCCTCGATGCCGTCCATGACGGGCATGCGCACGTCCATCAGGACGACGTCGGGGGACAGCTCATGGCAGATCCGCACCGCCTCGGTCCCGTCGCAGGCGGTGCCGACCACCGCGAAGTCCGGCTGGGTGTCCAGCAGCGCGGCGAAGCCGGTACGCACCACGTGATGATCGTCGGCCACGACGATCCGGACGGCCGGCCGCGCGCTGGTCATCGGGTCACTCCGCCTTGGCCGGCAACGTGGCCTCGATCAGGAAGCCGCCGCCGGGAGCGGCACCGGTCAGCAGGTCGCCGCCCGCGGCCGCGGCGCGCTCGCGCATGCCCGCCAGCCCGTGGCCGCCGGCCTCCCGCGCCAGTACCAGCGCCCGGGAGGACGCAAGCGGCGGGCCTGGCCCGTTGTCACGGATGCGCAGCCGCAAGGCATCGCTGGTGTAGCGCAGTTCCACGTCGACCGCCGCGCCTGGCGCGTGCCTGCGGGCGTTGGTCAGGGCTTCCTGGACGATGCGGTACGCGGCCAGTTCGACGCCGGGATCGAGGGTGGCGGGCGGCCCGGAGACGATCAGCCTGGCCGCCGCGCCTGAGGCGCTCCTCGCCTCGTCGACCAGCTCGTTGAGCTGGCGCAGGCCCGGCTGGGGATGCCGGTCCGCACCCGGCCGTTCCCGGACCAGCTCGTCCGCGCCCAGCTGGTCTGCGGCGGAGACCTGGTCTGCGGCGGATGCCTCGGCGTCCTCGCGCAGGACGCCGAGCAGCCGCCGCATTTCGGTCAGGCCGGCTCGCGCGGTATCACCGATCTGCAGCAGCCGCTGCGCGCCTGCGTCGGGCATGCCCGGGGTGGCCAGCCGGGCCGTCTCCGCCTGGACGGCGATCATCGATATGTGGTGCGCGACCACGTCGTGCAGCTCGCGGGCGATGCGCGCTCGTTCCCCGCGGGCCGTGTGCTCCAGTAGGGTGCCGGCGACGGCCTGCCGGGCGGCGCTGTGCACCAGCGCCTCGCTGCGCGCCTGCTGGGCGATCCCGGCCAGGGCGGCCGCCGGGGCCAAACAGGCCAGCAACACGACCAGGACTCGTTCCTCCGAAGCCGCGTGCCCGGTGCCGGCCAGCGCGAGGACCAGGAACGGCAGGGCCAGGGCCGGCGCCAGGAGCCGGCTCGCGTCCCATGAGCTCACCGTCCGCGAGCGGTCGTTCCGTACTATGCCGTTCCGGCCCAGCCGGTACAGGACGATGAGCGTTGCGGCCAGGCCCGCGACCGTCATCGTGCCGAAGGCCGTCAGCGAGAGCGTGCTGGCCGCGCAGATGGCCACGGCGGCCGCGACCGGTCCGAGAAACGCCAGCGGCAGGGTGGTGCTCACGGCGAGCGCGCCCACGCCGAACAGGTCGGCCACGCTCATCCCGGCGTGGGCGCCTCGGGCAATCGCCTCGCTCAAGGCCGCCAGCGCGAGCAGGGCCCCGGCCACCGCAGGCGCGTGCGGGACATCGAGGGCCGCGGCCATCCGCCGGGCCCACCGCGGCCAGCTGCCGCCCCGGTCACCTGCTGCGCCCATGTAGATCATTGTCGCCGCCCGGCGGCGGCGTGGCGTCACCCCGGCCGGGGATACCCCCGTCCCCCCTGGGAGGGAGATGAAGACCGCTCCCTGGCGTGACGACCATGACCACCTCCGTTCCCCAGACTGTCAAAGCATGGAAGCAACCGTTGAAGTCACCGGCCTGCGCAAGCGGTTCGGGCCGGTGCTGGCCCTGGACGGGATGTCGTTCACCGTCGCCCCGGGCCAGGTGACCGGCTTCGTCGGCCCGAACGGCGCCGGGAAATCCACCACGATGCGGGTGATCCTCGGCCTCGATGCCGCCGATGAGGGCACCGCGCTGATCGGCGGCCAGCCCTACGCGAGCCTGCGGCACCCGCTGAGCCATGTCGGGGCGCTGCTGGACGCCGCCGCGCTGCAGCCGAGCCGGAGCGCCCGCAATCACCTGCTGTGGCTGGCCCACTCCCAGGGGCTGGACGCCAAGCGGGTCGATGTGGTAGTCGAGCAGGCCGGGCTGCAGGCCGCGATCCGGCGCAAGGCCGGCGGGTTCTCCCTCGGCATGCGGCAGCGGCTGGGCATCGCCGCCGCGCTCCTCGGCGATCCGCCGGTGCTGATGATGGACGAGCCGTTCAACGGCATGGACCCCGAGGGCATCGTGTGGATGCGCGGCTTCCTGCGGGCGCTGGCCGCCCAGGGCCGCGCGGTGCTGGTGTCCAGCCACCTGATGAGCGAACTGCAGGACACCGCGGACCACCTGGTGGTGGTCGGCCGCGGCCAGGTCATCGCCGATACCAGTGTGGCGGAGCTGATCGCGGCCGCGTCCGGCGGCCGGGTCACGGTGCGTACCACCGCGCGGACCGAGGCGACCACGGTGCTGGCGCACGCGGGGGCCACCATCGCCGTCACCGACCAGGACACGCTCATCGTCTCCGGGCTGGCGGCGGAGAAGATCGTGGCACTGCTCGGCGAGAGCGGGCTGCCGTTCTCTGAGGTGTCGCCGCATCGCGCGACGCTGGAGGAGGCCTACATGGAGCTCACCAGGGACGCGGTCGAGTTCCGCGCCGCCGCGGCGGCCGGGGAGGGGGCGCGATGACCGCCGGCACCGTTATCCCGTACCGGCCGGGCCAGCAGGCCAGGCCGGACGGCTTCGCGCAGCTCCTGCGAGCGGAGTGGACCAAGTTCAGGACCGTCCGCGGCTGGGTCATCGGCACGGTCGTCGCGATCCTGCTGACCGCCGGGATCGGGCTGTTCGCCGCCGTGGGCAGCAGCAGCTCGTGCCAGAGCACGTCCGGCGGCCCGGCCCGGTCCGGCCAGGGCTGCTTTACCGCGCCCCCGGTGGGGCCGGGAGGTGAGCCGGTGAGCGACACCTTCTACTTGGTGCGCCAGCCGCTCTCCGGCAACGGCAGCATCACCGTCCGGGTCACCGCGCTGACCGGCCTGATCCCGTCCGGGAACGGCCCCGTGCTCGGCACGCGTCCCGGCCTGGTGCCGTGGGCCAAGGCCGGGATCATCATCAAGGAGAGCACCCAGCCGGGCTCGGCGTACGCGGCGATGATGGTCAGCGCGGACCACGGGGTCCGGATGCAGGACAACTTCACCGCCGACACGGCGGGCCAGCCGGGCGCCGTCACGGCATCGGACCCGCGCTGGCTGCGGCTGACCCGCTCCGGCGACACGATCACCGGCTACGACTCGGCCGACGGCACGCACTGGACCCAGGTCGGCACCGTCGCGCTGGCCGGGCTGCCGCCGACCGTCCAGGCCGGGCTGTTCGCCGCCTCTCCGGCGTACCAGGCGATTTCCGAGAGCCTGGGCGGCGGGGAAAGCGGGAGTATCGCCCCCAGCCAGGACACCGCCGTGTTCGATCACCTCAGCCGGTCAGGCACCTGGCCGGCGGCCGCTTGGGCCGGCGACTATATCGGGGCCGCCTACGGGTCGGGGGTCGGCGGGTACCACCAGGCCGCCGGGCGGTTCACCGTGACCGGGTCCGGCGACATCGCGCCGGCCGTGGCCGGGCAGGCCAGCGGCCTGGACCTGACCACCACCACCTTCCTCGTGGGCACGTTCGCGGGGCTGATCGCGGTGATCGTAATCGCGGCCATGTTCATCACCGCCGAGTACCGGCGGGGCCTGATCCGTACCACGCTGACCGCGAGCCCGCGGCGGGGCCGGGTGCTGGCGGCCAAGGCCATCGTGATCGGCTCGGTCGCCTTCGTGGCCGGACTGGTCGCCGCGGCCGCCGCGGTAATCTTCGGCACCCAGCTGGCCCGCGGCCGGGTGTACGTGTTCCCGGTGTCGGGGCTGACCGAGCTGCGCATGGTGGCCGGCACCGCGGCGCTGATCGCCATGACCGCCATCCTCGCACTCGCCGTCGGGACCATGCTGCGCCGCAGCGCCGCCGCGGTCACCGTCGTCATCGTGGTGATCGTGCTGCCGTACCTGCTGGGCGTGGTCTCCGTCCTGCCGGTCGGCGCCGCGGACTGGGTGCTGCGGATCACCCCGGCCGCCGCTTTCGCCGTCCAGCAGGCCACGCCGCAGTACTCGCAGGTCACCGCGCTCTACTCGCCATCGTCCGGCTACTACCCGCTGGCGCCCTGGGCGGGCTTCGCCGTCCTGTGCGGCTGGGCCGCCATCGCCGTGGCCTTGGCCCTGGTCCTGCTGCGCCGGCGAGACGCGTGAGGCTGCCCGAAGCGCTGCACGCGGAGTGGACCAAGACCCGTACCGTAGCCAGCACCGGATGGCTGCTGCTGGCCGCGATCGCGCTGACCGCGGCGGTCGGCGCGGCGGCGGCCGCGGCCGTCAGCTGCCCGTCCGGCCTCGTCTGCCGGGTGGACCCGGCCAAGGTCAGCCTCACCGGGATCGACCTCGGCCAGGCGGTCGTCGCCGTCGTGGCCGTGCTGGCGATCAGCAGCGAGTACAGCACGGGCATGATCCGGATCACCTTGGCCGCCATGCCGCGACGCGCCGTCGTCCTGGCGGCCAAGGCCACCATCCTGGGCCTTCAAGTACTGGCCGCGGGAACCATCGCCGTGCTCGGGTCCGTCCTGGCTGGGCGCCTCCTGCTGTCCGCTCACGGGTTCACTCCGGCCCACGGCTATGAGCTGCTGTCCCTCGGCCACGGCGAAGTGCTGCGTGCCGCCGCCGGATCGGTCCTCTACCTGACCCTGATCGCCCTGCTCGGCCTGGGCGTCGCCGCCGCCGTCCGGGATTCCGCGGTGGCCATCGGGATCGTCCTCGGCCTGCTGTACCTTTTCCCCATCGTCGCTAACGTGGTGGGTAATGCACAGTGGCACCGACACCTGGAGCAGTTCGGGCCGATGAGCGCCGGGCTCGCCATCCAGGCCACCACCGATCTGACCAGCCTGCCCATCAGCCCGTGGGCGGGCCTCGGCGTGCTGGCCGCCTGGGCCGCGGCCGCGCTGCTGGCCGGCGGGCTCGTGCTCGGGCTGCGTGACGCGTGATCGGGGCTTCGCGGGTGACCTCCGCGTCGGCCAGCCCAGGCCCGCGCCCCGCCCCGTGGCCGGTCAGGCGGGCGTTTCCGCTGATCGCCACCCTGGGGCTCATCCTTATCGGCATGGCCGGCACCATCTGGGGGCCGGTCTATTACCACGAGACGGCCTGGGCGGTTCCCGATGACCTGTGGGCCACCCTGGTCGCGGCCCAGCGGCTCCTGCACCTGGACCTGGCCGGCCTGTATACCGCGCCCACCAACCTGGTCAGCTTCCCGGGCGCCGCCGTGATCCTGGTCCCGGTCGCCGCGCTCATGGACCTGGCCGGGATCCCGATCCAGGCCGGCCGCCAGGGCGTCCATCCCGCCGGGTGGCTGCTCGCCGGGCCGCTGGAGACCATCCTCGCTTCCGTCGCGCTGTTCGCTGCCGACGCGCTCGCCCAGCGCATGGGCGTGAACCTGCTCAAGCGATTCCTGCTCGCCGCCGCGGGCGCGACGGCGCTGTGGAACGTCTCGGTGCGCTGGGGTCATCCCGAAGACGCGGTGGCGATCGGGCTCCTGCTGTACGCGGTCCTAGCGCTCTCAAACGAACGACCCAACCGGGCCGCCTGGCTCGCCGGGGCCGCGGTCGCGGTCCAGCCGCTCGCGCTGCTCGCCTTCCCGCTGCTCGCAATAGCGGCGGTCGAACCGCGGCGCCTGCCCGGCTTCCTGGCGCGGGCCGCCACCCCCGCGGTGGCCCTGCTGGCCGCCGCGGCCGCGGCGAACTGGACGGCCACCATCCACGCGGTCACCAACCAGCCCAACGCGCCGAGCGTCGACCACCCCACGCCGTGGATCTACCTGACCTTCCTGGCCCCGCATTTGAGCGGTGGATCGGTGGCCGCCGGACCCGCCCGAGCGCTGGCCATCCTGGTCGCCTGCGGGTGCGCCGCCCTCACCTGGCGCCGGTGGCAGGCAGCGCGGCTGGCCGGCGCGTGGCGCCCGGACGACCTGGCCGCGCTGCTGTGGTGGATCGCGGTGACCCTGGCCCTGCGCACGCTGTTCGAGCCGGTGATGGTGTCGTACTACGTGTGGCCGCCGCTGGCGGTGGCGCTCGTGGCAGCGTCGCGGGACTGGCTCCGCCTTATCCCGGCCGCCGCCGCGGCCATCGTGCTCACGTTCCTCGCCCAGAGCTCGTGGCGGAATCCGTGGGTCTGGTGGACCCCCATCGTCGCGGTGCTGGTGCTGACGCTCGCCGCCGCCCGGCCCGGCCGGTCACCGACGGCGCAGGTGCTGCCAGAGCCGGGGGAGCAGTTCGTCGCCGACGGCGCGCCATGAGGCGATCTCGTCCGCGGACAGCGGGGTGACCGAGTACGGCGTGCCGAAGCCCGTGCCCATGATCTCCCTAACCCCGCGCGCGGCCAGGTAGATCTCGCAGGCGGCGGCCAGTATCCACATCCGGGCCACCGCGAGCCCCGGAGCGGCGCCCAGGGTGATCGCCCCGTTCCCACGCAGCAGCAGTGCCTCACCTGCGGGCAGCGTGCGCGCCGCTCGTTCGGCCAGTTCCGGCGACCGGAGCAGGACGGCGCTGTCGTGTACGGGGATCGATTCGCCGAGCCAGGCCGCCTGGCCGTGCAGCGGCACCAGCGACGTGGCGGTGGCCGCCGCGGCGAACCCGCTGACCGGCTGGGCCCGGGCGATCGCGGCCGCGTCCGGCCGCGCGCGGTACAGCGCCAGGTGCGCCCACGCCTCGGCGGGCACGCCGGCCGGCAGCGGGGGAACGGCGGTCAGCGGCACCGCGATCACCTGGGACGCCGTGACCTCGGCCAGGTCCGCGGCCGGCGTGATCAGCATGGCCTCCCCGGCCCGGGCCGACGCGTGCCCGTACGCGGTCACCAACCCCAGCCGGGCCAGAACGTTCGCCGCCTCGGCGACCTCGCTGCGCCCGTCTTTCACCTCAAGGCCCCACTCACCCTCAGCGCTCCTCTTCCCAGACGGCCAAACCCGTGGCTAAACTGTATGCAGTCTAAACTGTATGCAGTTTTTGCGGAACAGGGGAAGGCGGAGCCGTGATTTCAGGGCTGCATCATTACGCGCTGGAAGTGCCGGACCTCGAGGTCGCCGAGGGTTTCCTGCAGGACTTCGGACTGGAGACCGGCGAGAAGGACGGTTCGCTGGTCGCCCGGTGCCCCGGCCGCGACCAGGAGCAGGTACGCCTGGTCCGGGCCCCGGCCAAGCGGCTGCACCACGTCACGTTCACGTTGCGCCCGGGCAGCACGGACGCCGTCCGCGAAGCGCTGGACCGGGCCGGCGCGCCGGTCATCGAGCCTCCGGCCGGCGCCACCGAAGACGGCCTGTGGATCCGCGACCCCGACGGCACCGCCGTGCAGCTGCTGGACCAGCCCCCGGCCGCGTCCCGGCCAATCGCCGAGGTACTGGTCAACATGGGCGCCACCCAGCAACGGCTCAACGTCGCCCAGTGGACCGAAGCCACCAAGGACGTGCTGCCCCGCCGGCTGGGCCACTCCCTGCTGTTCACCGCCCAGCCCGGCCCGATGACCGACTTCTACACCCGGGTCCTGGGACTGCGCGTCAGCGACACCATCCACCACGACCGGGTCACGTTCCTGGGCGCCGGACCCGGCGACCACCACGTCTTCGGCTTCATCGCCAGCACCCACCGGGGCTTCCACCACGCCAGCTTCGAGGTACCGTCCATCGACGCCATCGCGATCGGCGCGGACCGGATGCGCGCCCGGGGCCGCGGTGCGGGCTGGGGTCTGGGCCGGCACACCATCGGGTCGAACTTCTTCCACTACAACCCCGATCCGTGGGGCTCGTGGATCGAGTGGTTCTCCGACATCGACCAGATCGACGACTGCTGGGTGGCCAACGACTGGGACGTCCCCCCGCACCTGTGGGGCACGCCGCCACCCGAGACCTTCCTGAGTAACCAAGAGCCAAGGAGTGCACCATGAGCCGCGACGTTGCCCCCATCTTCGCCGACATCGACGCCTTCGACCCCGACAAGTTCGTCGCCCGGCTGACTCCGGACGCGAAGTTCCGGTTCGCGAACGCCGACCCGGTCACCGGCCGGGCCGCGGTCAAGGAGGCCGTGGCGGGCTTCTTCTCCACCATCGACGGCCTCACCCACCACATCCTCAACTCCTGGGACTTCGGCGACACCACCATCGTGCAGATCGACGTGGAGTACCGGCGCAAGGACGGCAAGACGGTTACCACACCGAACGCCGACATCCTCGTCTTCCACGGTGACCTGGTCAGCGACTGGCAGATCTACATCGACGTCGCCCCCGTCTACGCCCCATGATCGCGCTCACCGACGTCGCCTACGTGCGGTCCGGGGCGGCCGATCTCGACGCCGCCATCCGGTTCGCGACCGAGATCGTCGGCCTGGAGCTGGCCGCGCCAAGTGAACAAGGCGTCGCGCACCTGCGCGCCGATCACCGCCACCATTGCCTGGCCCTGGTCGAGGGCCCGTCCGGGGTGATCGCCTCCGGCTTCACCGTGGCCGACTCGGACGCGCTCGAGGACGCGGAAACCGAGCTCGAGCGCTCCGGGCTGGCCGTCCATCGTGGCTCGGCCGTGGAGGCCAGGTCCCGGCGTGTCCGCGAGTTCATCGCCTTCGACGACCCGTTCGGGAACCGGATCGAGCTGGTCAGCCAGCAGGAGACCGTGGGCCGGCCGGTGACGTTCAGCCGCGCCGCCGGGATCACCGAGTTCGGCCACCTGTGCCTGGACGCGCCCGATGTGCACGAGGCCTACCGGTTCTGGAGCACGCGCTTCAACGCCCGGGTATCCGACTGGATCGGCGATGCCGCCTGCCTGATGCGCATCGATCCGGTGCACCACAAGCTCGCCGTCTTCCGCGGCGACAACCCGGGCCTGTGCCACATGAACTTCCAGGTAGCCACCGTCGATGACCTGTTCAGGAACTGGCATTTCCTGCAGGACCACGAGGTCGAGATCGAGATGGGTCCGGGCCGCCACCCGCAGTCCACCGCGATCTTCCTGTACTTCCTCGGCCCGGAGGGGTTCACCTACGAGTACTCGTTCGGCGTGCGCCGGATCGAGGACGAGGCCAACTGGGTACCGCGCACCTTCGACCCGGCCGAGCCCGGCTCGATCGACATGTGGCTGGGCCCGACCACCCGTCCCGTCACCCAGCCGCAGGTCCGCTCCGGCCAGCCCGCCGGCGTGGTCAGCTAAGGCCCGCCGCGCTGAGGAACGCCCGGGCGATTACTCCGTACCCGGCCTGGTTCGCGTGCTGGTTCGGCCCGCGCGGCGGGCCCGCGCACTCCCAGGTCCACCGGCAGATGAGGGCGACGTTGCGCGGGACCGTGCCGACTCCCGGCACCGTCTCCCGGTTGCCGAAGTCCGAGGTGTCGAAGGCGCCGAACACGTTCGCCACCCGGACATCGGACTTGGCGTACGCGTTGTCGAGCAGGTCCTTGTACCCGGCGGCCAGCCGCTCGCCCACCCAGGCCACGGCCTGGCCGGCCAGGCCGTCGCGCCATACGGCCA
>Ga0209773_10000417_pt1 | contig 13771 bp, 12 predicted proteins | sample BogFormECP14_OM1_FD_188244 | JGI IMG/M metagenome (GOLD analysis project Ga0209773, IMG submission 188244) | Bog forest soil microbial communities from Calvert Island, British Columbia, Canada - ECP14_OM1 (SPAdes) (version 2) | ecosystem: Environmental > Aquatic > Freshwater > Wetlands > Bog ... | reverse complement strand
CTATCCCGTTGTGCTGGCCCGCGCGTTTGATCGCCGGACGCCTTCGCACCAATGCGGGACGGTGCGAATCGGGTCGGATGGGGCCGTGGCGCCGCTCGATCCCTTCTGTCGCGCCTGGGACCACCGGAATCTCTTCGTCGTCGATGCTTCGGTCCTGTCGACCTCAGCCGCGGTCAATCCAGCGCTGACCGTTGCCGCGCAGGCGCTGCGCGTCGCCGATCATATTGCTCGAAACCATCTTTAGTTGGGAGGGACGGGTGCCGTACGACTACATCATTGTCGGCGGCGGGTCCGCGGGTTGCGTCCTCGCCAACCGGTTGAGCGAGGATCCAACGATCGGAGTGTTGCTGCTCGAAGCGGGCGGTGGCGATGAGCACCCGCTGTTCCGTATGCCGGCGGGCTTCGCCAAGATGACCAAGGGAGTCGCCAGCTGGGGCTGGAGCACCGCGCCTCAGAAGCATCTCGACGGCCGTGTGATCTGGTACACGCAAGCCAAAGTCATCGGCGGCGGCTCTTCGATCAACGCTCAGCTCTATACCCGAGGCAACGCCAAGGACTATGACGCATGGGTCACGGACGCGGGATGCGAAGGCTGGGGTTACCGCGACGTTCTGCCGTATTTCAAGCGCTCGGAGGACAACCAGCGACTGGTCAACGCTTTTCACGCCTATGGCGGTCCGCTCGGCGTCTCCTATCCCATCAATCCGCCGCCGATCAGCTTCGCCTTTCTGCGCGCGGCGCAGGAGGCCGGCATCCCCTTCAATGATGATTTCAACGGCGCGACGCAGGAGGGAATCGGCCATTACCAACTGACCACCCGCGATGCCGAGCGATCGTCGACATCGAGCGCGTATCTGAAGCCGATCCATTCGCGTCGCAATCTGAAGGTGCGCACGGATGCGACGACCCTGAAAATCATTATCGAGAAGGGCCGCGCGGTCGGCGCGACAATCGGGGGACCTGGCGGGACCGAGACGTTGCGAGCGGATCGGGAGGTCATCGTCTCTTGCGGCGCGATCGGCTCGCCAAGGCTGCTGCAGCTCTCGGGGATCGGGCCCGCGGACGCGTTGGAGGCCGCCGGCGTTCCCGTCGTGCACGATCTGCCCGGGGTCGGCGGCAATCTGCAAGACCACCTCGACCTCTATGTCATCTGCGAATGCACGGGAGATCACACCTATGATCGCATCGCCCAACCCCACCGCACGGCCTGGGCGGGACTTCAATACCTCGCGTTCAAGACGGGTCCGGTGACATCGACTTTGTTCGAGACGGGGGGCTTTTGGTATGCGGATCCGGAAGCGCGCTCGCCCGACATCCAGTTCCATCTCGGCCTCGGCTCGGGGATCGAGGCGGGCGTCGCTCAGATGCGCAATCCCGGGGTCACGCTCAATTCCGCGTTCTTGCGCCCCCGATCCCGTGGTACGGTGCGATTGGCGAGCGTGGACCCCGCCGCCGCGCCGCTGATCGATCCCAATTACTGGGCTGAGGAATATGATCGGGTGCGCGCCTTGAAGGGGCTGCGGCTCGCGCGCGAAATCATGCGCCAGCCGGCGTTGAAGCCCTACGTAATGGCCGAGCGGTTGCCAGGTCCGGAGTCGGAGAGCGACGAGGCGCTCACCCTCTATGCCTATCGGTCATGCAAGACCGATCATCATCCGGTGGGAACGTGCGCGATGGGAAATGGTCCCGACGCCGTCGTGACGCCCGACCTGAGGGTGCGCGGAATCGACGGCTTGCGCGTGGTCGACGCCTCGGTCATGCCTTTCGTGCCCTCGAGCAACACCAATGCGCCGACCATAATGGTGGCGGAGAAGGGCGCCGACGCGATTCTCGGACGCCCGCCTTTGCCCGCGGCTGTGTTATGACGATGCTGTGGACGCGGTCGCTGACCGCGTGGGTTCCGCGTCGCCGATGCTTGGAAAATGAGACGCCCTACGACAGCCGCGCTCAGCGAGCGCGGCTACATTTCTAGCTAGCGAGGAGTTGTGAGCCGTGACTTCGACAAAACTCAGACATGTCGTGCTGTTCGGTTTCAAGCCAAGCGCCAGCGAGGCGCAAGTCGACGAGCTCGTCACGCGTTTTCGCGCGCTTCGGGGCCTCGTGCCCGGCATCGACGCGTTCGAGTGCGGGACGAACAGCAGCCCCGAGGGCTTGGGCCAGGGCCACTCGCATTGCTTCACCCTCACCTTCGCCAGCGACGCGGCGCGCGACGGCTATCTCGTGCATCCCGATCACCAGGCCTTCGTGAAATTTGCCGGCCCGCTGCTCGAAAAGTCGCTCGTCGTCGACTACTGGGCGCAGGCCTAACCGGAGTTGACCGAGATGACAGGCTAGAGCGGCGTCAACCGCCCGCTGACGCTGGCGCGTTCGTTTTACGGGCGCGCCGTATCGGCTCGAGCGGCGCATTGCCGGTGATATCGGCCAGAGCGATGGCGACGGGCCGCCGGTTCGGAAATTCGGCTACTAGCCGGAGTTTGCCGCCCATCGCTGCGACATAGCTGCTCAAGGTCGAGAGCAGAAGGTCCGCGCGCCGTTCCAGGCGCGAGACGTTTTCCTGCTCGACGCCCATCAGCGCCGCCATGCGCTCTTGCGTAAGGTGTTGGGCCTGGCGTAAATCGCGCAGTGTCAATTCATCTTCTATCAATTCCTTCGTGCGGGCCTCGATTCGGGCGCGCCGTTCGCGCGTAAGCTTTTTCAGGTGGTCGTCGAGCGATACTGTCATAGGGAGCCGCCTTTCTTGGCCTTCAATCCTTCCAAATGCTTGTCGAAACGGGCGTCCGCGACCCGTATGAGTTCGCGGTAGAACCGCTTCTCATTCGTTCCCGACTTGCTGCCGCCGACCAGGAGGATTGCGTGGCGCTTGGGATCAAATGCGAAAGCAACCCGCCATTCGACGTCGGCCAAAGTGAAGCGCAGTTCCTTCATATTCGGGTGCCTCGACCCGTTCAGCGTGTCGCAGTGGGGCCGACGAAGCTGCGGCCCGAACCGGCGAAGAAGCCCGGCTAGGGCCGCAATCTCGTCATCGACTTCCTCTGATCCAGCCGCAAGCTCGGCTTCAAAGGCGGCGTCATACTCCACTACACATTCCATATCCTTCCACCCTGAGGCAAAGAGCATATGCTGTCAAGAGAATATGCATCACATCGCATAATCTGATCTGTGCCGTCCAGGTCGATGCGCCCGTTCCCTTCTTCCATACTGCGGCATGAGCGATCACTCGAACCGGTAACCGACCGCAGTATCTGCCCGGGGGAGGTGTCCTTCCGCGCACCCCATCGCGTTCTGCCTTGGCTCCCAATCAGCGGACCGACGTCACATATTGGCTGAGCAAGCTCACGCGACGATCGAACTACGGCGCATCCCTGGGCAACGCTTCGCCGGCCAGCGTCGTGCGCCGGACATCGCGCACCTCGTTGCGATCGAACCTGCGTGCGCGGTGCATCGTCGTTCTGTTGTCCCATATGACGAGATCATTCGGCTTCCAGCGATGACGATGGACGAACTGAGGTTGCGTTGCATGCTCGGTGAGGTCGCGCAGCAGCATTCGCGCCTCCGGAATCGTCCAGCCGACGATCGCCCCGGCATGCGATGACAGGAACAGCGACTTGCGACCCGTCTGCGGATCCTTGCGCACGAGATTGTGATGCACGGGGCGAAAATTCTCTTTTTCTTCCGGCGTCATTTCGGCGAAGCCGATCGAACCCCTGGAATAGATGAGAGAGTGCTCGCATACGAGATCTTTGATCTCCGCCTTCGTGCGATCGTCGAGCGCTGCATAGGCGGCGCGCATGTCAGCGAATTCCGTGTCGCCGCCCCAAGACGGGATCACCCGGCCGGACAGCAACGAATATTTGGCCGTCACGGGGCGAAACGAACTGTCGGAGTGCCAGAGCCGGTCCCCCAGCTTGAACAGCCAGTTCCGATCTTCGGCCGACATGACGCGGCCGTCCGGCGTCAGATTGGAGAGATCGGCCATTCCGGCGCCGAGACGCCGATCGCCGGGCTTGCGGACGTCCCCGGGGGTCGCGTATTTCTCCAGCTTGCCGAAGTGGAGCGTGAACGCCAGTTGCTGCGCATCCGTCAGCGGCTGGTAACGAAAGACGAGCACGGCGTGCTTATTCATGCCCGCTTCGATCGCCGCGACTTCTTCCGACGCCAGAGGGGCGGCGCAATCGACGCCGGTCACGGATCCCGCAAAACCTTCGGGCGATCGATCTATGGAAATAGGCATTTTTTACTCTCCGTGAGCCCTTAGGCGCGTTGCCGCTTTTCCCTGGCTGACCGCGACGCCAGAAGGCGAGCGTCGGCTTGCTAGCGGTCCGAGGAAGTGCTAGTTCAGCTAAATCCTCCAATACGTACAAAAAATGGCCGGGAATCCGAAAAGAGCCAGGCAGTGGGATGTCGCCCGCAATGCCGGCGTTCGGCGGTCGCGAAGCGGCCCGGAAATTGCTGACCCGCGCCGTCCGACCGACGGCTCTGTTCGCGGCCAACGACTTGATGGCGATAGGCGCGATGGAGGCTCTGCGCGAGCAGGGAATCGCGATTCCCGGCGAGATGGCGGTCGTCGGTTTCGACGACATTTTCGTTGCACGGCTGGTGTCGCCGGGACTTACTACCGTTTCGCAGTTTCAATACGATATCGGCGTGGCCGCGGGGGAAACGCTGCTTCGTCGTTTGCGCGGAGTCGCCACGCCGAAGGGAACCAACCGAGAGATGCCATATAAATTGATCGAACGGGGTTCGGCTTAGGAGGTCGTCATTGCGAGCGACACCGAAGCAATCCAGACTAAGCCGCAGTTGGAGACCCCTGGGTTGCTTCGCTGCGCTCGCAATGACGGGCGGTTGATTCGTCCACACAACAAAAAATAAGCCACGGAGGAAGATATGATCAACGAAGAAAACGGTTCGTCGGAGACGCGGAGCGCCGTGCGCTCGGGGCCGAGCCGCAGATCGGTGCTGGCGACGGGCGCCGCGGCGACGGCGCTATCTGGCTTTCCCTATATTTCGCGCGGCCGCGCGGCCCAGACACTCAAATTCTGGCAGTTCTACGCGCCGGGCGGCGGCGTCGCGACGCAGGACAAATGGTTCGAGGACGTCGTGAAGGGCTGGAACGATACTCATGACGCGAAGGTCGAACTCGTCTACGTCCCGAACAACGCCTATATGGACGGCACCAAGTTGCCGACCGCGTTTGCGTCGGGCGCGGGGCCGGATCTGTTCATCATCAGCCCCGGTGATTTCCTTCGTTACTACAATGGCGGCGTGCTGCTCGACCTGACGCCTTTCATGGAAGAGGCGGCGCGCGCCGATTTCTTTCCGAGCGTCATCGCCAATCGGATGGTGAACGAAAAGATTTATGGCCTGCCCTACGAAGTCGAGCCGATGGCGATGTATTACAGCGTCGAGGCCTTCGCGGAGGCGGGTCTGACCGAAAAAGACGTTCCGAAGACCTGGGACGAACTGCTTACGGTCGCCAAAAAGCTGACCAATGAGAAGCGGTTCGGCGTCTTGTTTGAAACGTCGCCGGGCTATTATCAGAATTTCACCTGGTATCCCTTCCTCTGGGAAGCCGGCGGCGATTTCCAGACCGCGGACGGCAAGAGCGCGTTCAACTCGCCGGCGACTGTGCAAGCCCTCAAATTCTGGCAGGACGCCGTCAATATGGGCGTTGCGCCGCGCAAGCCGCTCGGCGGCGGCGGATGGGACGCAGTGCCCAATATCGGCTCGGGCTATTGCGCGATGCAGAACGTCGGTATCTGGGCGATAGCGCAGCTTCGCGAAGGCGCGCCCAATTTCAAGTATGGCATCTTCCGGTTGCCGACCCCGCCCGGCGGCAAGTATCTGACGATCGGCGGCGGCTGGGCGTTCGTCGCCAACGCCAAGGGCTCGAATCCCAAGGCCGCCGGCGAGTTCTGCGCCTGGGCGCTCGGGTCGATGAAACCCGACTCGGTCGACCGCATCGTCGACTGGTGCACCAAGGCGAAGAGCGACATGCCGCCGCGCAAGTCGGCGCTCGAGGCGGGCAAGGCAGCGTTCGACAGCGGCTTCCTGAAGACGTTCACCGACGAGATTTATCCCGGCGCGCGCGCCGAGCCGCGTATGCCTCCGCCCGTCTACAAGGCGATCTCCGACGCGATCCAGGCCTGTCAGCTCAACGGCCAGAAGCCTGAGGACGCAGCCGCGGCGGCTTCGGAACAGATCGACGCGTTCCTCACGAACTACAAAGGCGCCCCGATACTCTGATCATGGCGCAGGTTTTCCCGAAAACTGAGGGCGCCGTCGAAGCGGCGCCCTCGAGTCCTCGCGGGTTCTCGCTCAGCAATCGCACGCGCGAATGGATCGCCGGATATCTGTTCGTTTTGCCTGACGCCCTGGGCCTGCTGATATTCGTCGGCGGCCCGATGCTGCTGTCGCTGAGCCTCGGCTTCTTTTCGGTGAGCGGATTTGGCGAGTATTCTTTCGTCGGACTGGACAATTACCGCCGAATGATCGGCGATCCGCTGTTTTGGCGCAGCTTGAGCGTGACGATCCTCTATATCGTGCTGCTGGTCCCCGCGCTCTACGTGACGGGGCTAGGCCTCGCCTTGCTGGTCCAGCGCAATACCCGATTCAACGGCTTCGTGCGCACGATGCTGTTTGTTCCGCAGACAGTCAGTCTGGTCGTCGTCTCCCTGGTCTGGCAGGTGCTGCTGGTCGACAAGATTGGTCTGCTCAATCAATTCACCTCGTGGCTTCACCTCGGTCAGTATTCATGGCTGGGCGACCCCCGCTTTGCGCTTTATGTGGTCGTTTTCATCAGCGTCTGGTTCCTGATGGGTTTTTACATGCTGATATTTCTGGGAGGTCTGCAGGATATTCCCAAGGAATATTACGAAGCCGCGAGAATCGATGGCGCAAGCGCCCTCCAATCGTTCCTCCAAATCACGCTGCCGCTGTTGCGTCCCACCAGCTTTTTCGTCTTGCTCGTCTCGACCGTCACGGCCGTATGCGGTTCCCAGACCTTCGATCTCATTTACGTGATGACGCGCGGCGGACCGGCGAATACGACGTCGCTGGCGATTTTCTACATATATCAACAGGCGTTTCTATTCAACGAGTATGGTTACGCCGCGGCAATGGCGTCCGTGTTCGTTGTCCTTCTGATGGGGCTGACGGTGCTGATGTTCATGCTGACGCGCGGTGGGCGCTTCACTTATGACTGACGCCTGGAAGGCCGAGAGGAATATCGAACGCGCAATGGTTCGGCCGACCCAGCTGGTCTGGTACGTGATCGGGCTGATCCTCTCGTTCATGGCGGTCGCGCCGCTGTTCTGGATGGTCTCGATGGCGTTCAAAAAGACCGACGAGGTGTTCGGGCAAAATCTCATTCCCCACCATCCGAGCCTCGATAATTTCCTCTATGTGTTCACGCAGGTCGATTTCTTCCGCTATCTCTGGAACACGTTTTTCGTATCCGCCACAGTCACGATCGTCGCCTTGTTCTTTCATTCGATGGCGGGATATGCGCTGGCGCGTCTGCGGTTTCCCGGGCGCGACGCGATTTTCCTGACGATGTTCGCGACTTTTCTGATCTCGCAGCCCGTCATCATCGTCCCGCTGTTCATTCTCGCGCGCTCGCTCGGCCTGCTCGACAGCTATGCCGGTTTGATCATCCCCTCGATCTTCAACGCCTTCGGCATCTTTCTGTTGCGGCAATTCTATCTGGCGGTGCCGCGCGAGCTGGAGGAGGCGGCGGTGATCGACGGCGCCGGCTACTTCCGCGTCTATTGGAGCATCATTCTGCCGCTGAGCCGGCCGATCCTGTCGGCGCTCGCGATCCTGTTCTTCCTCGCCAACTGGAATTCATTCCTGTGGCCGCTCACCATCACGTCCGATCAGAACCTCTGGATGGTGCAGGTGGCGATCGCAAGTTTCCGTCAGCAGTATAACGGCGCCTGGAACTACATCATGGCCGCTTCGACCGTCGTAGCGCTACCGACGCTCGCGATGTTCGTAGTGTTCCAGAAACGCATCATCGAATCGATCAAGACCAGCGGCATCAAGTAGGCGGAGGTCGCAAACATGGCGGAACGCTTCTCCGGACTGGGCATGAATCTGGGCAATCTCTCACGCCTGTCGGACGCCAAATCCCGTTCGATCAGCCCGGAGAATTTCACCGGCGAGAAGGGCGGCGGCGGGATGGCGACGGAGGGGACCGGCGCCATCCACGCGCGCGGCCTCGGCCGCGGCTGGAAGATTTCGCCGTCCGTGCGCGTCGAGCCTGGCCAGCAAATCGCCTTGGGCGCCATCGAAGGACCGGGTGCGATCCAGCAAATCTGGATCACGCCAGCTCATGTTCGCTGGCGCGATCTCATCCTGCGCATCTATTGGGACGGCCAGGAGCATCCATCGGTGGAAGCGCCGCTCGGTGACTTCTTCGCCTGCGGCTGGGGGCGCTACGCGCAGGTGAGCTCGCTGGCCGTCTGCGTCAATCCTGGCCGCGCCTTCAATTGTTACTGGGAGATGCCGTTTCGCAAGAGCGCCCGCATCACGCTGGAAAATCGCGATCCCGACGCGCACGCCATCGTTTACTGGCAGATCAATTACGCGCTGACCGAGGTTCCCGAAGACGCCGCCTATTTCCACTCCCAGTTTCGCCGCACCAATCCGCTGCCGTTCAAACAGGATTACGTCATTCTCGACGGCGTGAAGGGCGCAGGCCATTACGTCGGCACGTATATGGCCTGGGGCGTGAACAATTCCGGTTGGTGGGGCGAAGGCGAAATCAAGTTCTTCCTCGATGGCGACGAATTCCCCACCATTTGCGGGACCGGGACGGAGGATTATTTCTGCGGCGCCTACAACTTCGACGCGGGCACTGTCGATCCCGCGTTTCCGCGAACCTATGTCGAATTCACCTCGCCCTATTCGGGCATGCCGCAGGTGATCCGGCCCGACGGAACCTACCAATCGCAGCAGCGCTTCGGCCTCTATCGCTGGCACATCATGGATCCGATTCGCTTCGAGACGGATCTGCGGGTCACGATCCAGGCGATCGGCTGGCGCACCGAGAAGGAAAACCGGCGCTACCTGCCGTTGCAGGACGATATCGCCTCGGTCGCCTATTGGTACCAGACGTTCCCGTCCGCGCCCTTGGCGCCGCTGCCCGATCGCGACTATCTGGAGATAATTTAGAGGACAACATCATGCAGTTTGATCCCGCCGGCTGTCATCCCCGCGCAAGCGGGAATCCAGGGGCGCAGCACGTGTCGCCTAGTCTGGATGGCCGCTTTCGCGGGCATGACATTAGTGCTCTACCATGAGAGAGCTGCCCGCGGACTATCTCGAGCGCGCTTATGCCGCCGTGCTCGGCAAGCTGATCGGCGTGTACCTCGGGCGGCCGTTCGAGAACTGGACCTATCAGCGCATCGTCCGAGAGCTCGGACCGATCGAATATTACGTTCACGATCGCCTCGATTGCCCGCTGGTTGTAACTGATGACGACGTCGCCGGAACGTTCACCTTCATCCGCGCGCTCGAGGACCATGGGGCGCGGGCGGACCTCTCCTCGAGGGAAATCGGGGAGACGTGGCTCAACTACATCGTCGAGCAGCGCTCCATACTCTGGTGGGGCGGCAACGGCAATTCGACCGAACATACGGCGTGGCTCAATCTCAAGCGCGGGATCGCGGCGCCGATGAGCGGTTCGATCGCGGCCAATGGGCGAGCTGTCGCGGAGCAGATCGGCGCGCAGATATTCATAGACGGCTGGGCGATCGTCGCGCCGGGCGACCCGAAGCTCGCCGCGCACCTCGCGGAGCAGGCGGCGCGCGTCAGCCATGACGGCGCGGCGGTCGACGCCGCCAAGCTATGGGCGGCGATGGAGGGGGAAGCCTTTGTCTCGGCGGACATCAACCACCTCTTGGAAGTCGGGCTCGCGCAGATTGCCCCCGAGAGCCCGATCGCCCGGTTGATCGCCGACGTTCGCCAGTGGCGCTCGCAATATCCGGATTGGCGCGACACGCGTAGCCAGATCGAAAAAAACTATGGCTACGACAAATATCCCGGCAATTGCCACGTCGTACCCAATCACGCGATCATGATCATGGCTGTGCTCTATGCGCCCGACGACTTTGCGCGCGCGCAGACGATCGTCTGCACCTCGGGTTGGGACACCGACTGCAACGCGGGCAATGTCGGTTGCCTGCTCGGCGCCATGCTGGGGCTGGCGGGGATCGAAGCCGGGCCCGACTGGCGCGGCCCCATCGCGGATCGAATGTTGATTTCCTCAGCCGACGGCGGCGGCGCCATCAACGATGCGGTGCGCGTGACCTATCGGCTGGTCGATCTGGGTCGGCGGCTTGCGGGCGGCGCGCCGATGCCGCCGCCGAAGCAGGGCGCGCAATTTCACTTCTCGCTTCCGGGCAGCGTGCAAGGTTTTCGGGTCGAGGCGACCGGCGCGGGCGCGCTGCGCGTGAGCAACGAACCGTTCGAAGCTAGCCGGGCGCTCTGCATCCGCTATGAGGACCTCGGCCCCGAGCCGGCGGCGGTGCTGACGCCGACCTTCACTGCGCCCGATGTCGTTCGCATGCGGACATACGAACTGATGGCGACCCCGATGCTCTATTCCGGACAGATGGTTCGCGCTCGGGTGATCGCGGAGGCGAGCAATCCGGGCGCCGTCGAAGTCGCGCTCCAGGCTCTCCTCTATGATCGATATGACGCACTGAGCGCCGTCGATGGCGATGCAGTGAGCCTTGCGCCGGGGGTCGAGACAGTGCTCGGCTGGCGCATTCCCGACACCGGCGGGCAACCGATACAATCGATCGGTATCGCCCTGCGGTCGAAGGCAGTGGGCGCCAGCGGCGCCGTCCGGCTCGATTATCTCAGGTGGGATGGCGCGCCGGACCTTCGACTGCGAAGGCCCGACGAGACGAGCGATTTCTGGCGCCGCTCCTGGGTCAATGGCGTCAGCTTCTTCTCCAAGAACTTTCCGCAGGCGTTTCGAATCTCGCAGGATCGAGACGAGGGCCTGCTCGTTCACGGCACGCGCCAATGGACCGACTATCGCGTCGCCGCGACCGTCACCGTGAATCTTGCCGAATATGCCGGCGTCGGCGTGCGCGCGCAGGGATTGCGGCGATATTACGCTGCGCTGCTCGTGCGGCCGGATGTTTTCCGCATCGTCAAAGTCTTTGATGGCTTCCGCGAGACGCTCACGGAGACTTCGTTCATTTGGGACTTTGAAACGCCCTACCCGATCGTCGTCGAGGTCGCCGGCCAGCACCTGCGCGCCTCGATTGGAGAGGTGACTCTCGCTGCTACCGACGACGCGCTGACGAACGGCGGCGTCGCGCTGGTAATTTCCGGCGGGGCGCTGTCGTGTGACGAGATTCGCATCACGGGGGCTGTAGACGCGGTCGCTGACCGCGTGGCCTCCGCTTGATTGACACTCGGAAAATGAGGCGCTCTACGACAGCCGCGCTCAGCGAGCGCGGCTACAATTGCCGGTGCCGCGCTCACCCCTACCTCGAGAACTTCTTATATTTCAGCCGATGCGGCACCACGCTGTCGATCCCGAGCCGCCGCTTCTTGTCTTCCTCGTAATCCGCGAAATTCCCTTCGAACCATTCGACATGCGAGTCGCCCTCGAAGGCGAGCATGTGGGTGGCGATGCGGTCGAGGAAGAAGCGATCGTGGGAGATGATGACCGCGCAGCCGGCGAAATCGAGCAGTGCTTCCTCCAGCGCGCGCAGCGTATCGACATCGAGGTCGTTGGTCGGCTCGTCGAGCAGCAATAGATTGGCGCCGGTCTTCAGCATCTTGGCCAGATGCACCCGGTTGCGCTCGCCTCCCGAGAGCATGCCGACCTTCTTCTGCTGGTCCGCGCCCTTGAAGTTGAACGCGCCGCAATAGGCGCGCGAATTGATCTCACGCTTGCCCAGATAGAGAATGTCGTAGCCGCCTGAGATTTCCTCCCAGACCGTCTTCTTCGCATCGAGCGCGTCGCGCGACTGGTCGACGTAGCCGAGCGCTACGGATTCGCCGATCTTGATCGCGCCCGAGTCCGGCGTCTCCTGGTCGGTGATCATGCGGAACAGCGTCGTCTTGCCCGCGCCGTTCGGGCCGATCACGCCGACGATGCCGCCGGGCGGCAGCCTGAACGAGAGTTTGTCGATCAGCAACCGGTCGCCAAAACCCTTCGAGAGGTCGGCGAAGTCGATAACGTTCTGCCCGAGCCGCTCGGCGACGGGGATGACGATCTGCGCGGTCGTCGGCGCCTTGTCGTTCTGCTTCTGGACCAGTTCCTCGTATTTGGCGATACGCGCCTTCGATTTGGCCTGCCGCGCTTTTGGGGAAGCCGCGATCCACTCGCTCTCCTCGGCGAGCGCGCGCTGGCGCGCGATGTCCTCGCTTCTTTCCTGCTGAAGCCGCTTCTGCTTCTGCTTGAGCCAGGCGGAGTAGTTGCCCTCGTAGGGGATGCCCTTGCCGCGATCGAGCTCCAGGATCCAGCCGGTCACGTTGTCGAGGAAGTAGCGATCGTGGGTGACGATGAGGATCGCGCCAGGATAGTTGCGCAAGTGCCCTTCCAGCCAATTGACCGTCTCGGCGTCGAGATGGTTCGTGGGCTCGTCCAGCAGCAGCAGCTCGGGCTTTTCGAGCAGGAGCTTGCACAGCGCGACGCGGCGGCGTTCTCCGCCCGAGAGCGTGGTCACATCCGCGCCGTCGGGCGGACAGCCCAAGGCGTCCATCGCCTGCTCGACCTGGCTGTCGAGATCCCACAGCCCCTGGGCCTCGATCTCATCCTGCAACCGCGTCATCTCGTCCGCGCTCTCATCGGAATAGTTCATCGCCAGTTCGTTGTAGCGATCGAGAATCGCCTGCTTGGCGGCGACGCCCAGCATGGCATTGCCGCGTACGTCGAGCGAAGGATCGAGCGGCGGCTCCTGCGGGAGGTAGCCGACCCGGGCGCTCTCGGCGAGGAAGCCCTCGCCGACGAACTCCGTATCGATGCCGGCCATGATGCGCAGCAGCGTCGATTTGCCCGAACCGTTGACGCCGAGCACGCCGATCTTGGCGTCGGGATAGAAGGAGAGATGGATGTTCTCCAGCACTTTCTTGCCGCCGGGCCAAGTCTTGGAAAGCCCCTGCATGTGATAGATGAACTGGCGCGCGGCCATGGGTGGACGTCCTTGAATTTGGGGAATTTGGGTTGGCGGCGGTGGTATCAGGGGCGGGCGGGGCTGACAAGGCGCGGAGGTTCTCCTCCCAGTCCTTACGGGGAGGGAGGACCGCGGCGTTGGGCGCTTGGGCGTAGCGCCGCGCTCGATCCCTATCCACCCATGTTCCCGAGCTTCTCCATCGCGAAGCGCACCGTCGCTTCCGCCGCAAATCCCAGTCGGCCCAGAATCTGTTGTAGCACAGACTTCCGCTCCTCCGAGGAAACCTCGAAAATCCTGGCTTGATCCCGGCTACGAAAGAGATAATCGTCGCTCGCCGCCAATTCATCGACGAGGCCGAGCTCCAGCGCCTCGCGGCCGAGCCAGGTGTCGCCGTTGGCGACCTTGGCCATTTCGAGCCGAGGGCGGTTCTGACCCACGAACTCCTTGAAGGCTTCGTGCGTGGCGTCGAGCTTGCCGCGGAAGTGTTCGCGCCCCGCCGGCGTGATCTCGCCGAAGATCGAGACGCTGCGCTTGAACTCGCCCGCGGTCATCTCCTCGAAATCGATGTCGTTCTTCTTCAGCAGGCGATTGAGGTTGGGCACCTGCGCGACGACGCCGATGCTGCCGAG
>Ga0209773_10000416_pt1 | contig 13772 bp, 8 predicted proteins | sample BogFormECP14_OM1_FD_188244 | JGI IMG/M metagenome (GOLD analysis project Ga0209773, IMG submission 188244) | Bog forest soil microbial communities from Calvert Island, British Columbia, Canada - ECP14_OM1 (SPAdes) (version 2) | ecosystem: Environmental > Aquatic > Freshwater > Wetlands > Bog ... | reverse complement strand
CGTCGACGTCGGTGACCGCGACGATCTTCGCGCCGGGGACCGTGGTCAACAGCCGGCGGATATGCTCCTGGCCGATCATTCCAACGCCGATGACGCCGACGTCCACTGTCATGGGCCCCTCCCGCCCCCGCTTGACGATAGCCGATCAATATCCGACCGCAAGCGTTCCGCGTTGGCGCAAATCCGACGCGCCGGTCAGTTCGCCGTCGGGCGCGCGCACGATCGTGTTGGCCGAGCCCATAGCCCGGCTTAGAACGACCGTATGGCCCATCTCCTCGAGGAGGGCGATGGTGTCCGGCGATATGCCGCGCTCGACATCAATCTCATCCGGGAAGAGCTGGTCGTGGGCGCGCGGCGCATTTTCGGCCTCGGCGACGTTGAGCCCATAGTCGATCACGTTGACGATCACCTGCAGCACCACCGTGATGATGCGCGATCCGCCGGGGCTGCCGGTCGCCATCACGAGCTTGTCGTCCTTGAACACCAGCGTCGGGCTCATCGACGACAGGGGCCGCTTCATCGGCCCCGGCGCATTGGCGTCGCCGCCGAGCAGACCGTAGACATTGGCGGCGCCGGGCTTGGCGGCGAAGTCGTCGAGCTCATTGTTGAGCAAGACGCCCGTGCCGTCGGCAACGAGGCCGCTGCCGTAGGGCAGGTTGAGCGTATAGGTGTTGGCGACGGCGTCGCCGTCGCTGTCGACGATCGAGAAATGGGTCGTCTGGTCGCTCTCGTAGCGCTGAGGCTCGCCGGGGCGGATGTCGCTCGCGGGACGGGCGCGGTCAGGCGAGATGAGGTCGCGCAAACGCTCGGCGTAAGCCTTGGAGGTCAGGCCGGCGAGCGGGATCCTGACGAAGTCGGGGTCGCCGAGCCAGGCCGCGCGATCGGCATAGGCGAGCTTTTCCGCTTCCGCCATCTCGTGCACCGAGACAGCGGAATTGAGGCCTTGCTGGCCCAACGGAAAGCCTTCGAGAATGTTGAGGATTTCGATGATGTGGGCGCCGCCGGACGAGGGCGGCGGCATCGAGACGACGGTATAGCCGCGATAGTCGCCGCTGACCGGCCGACGCTCGACCGCGCGATAATTGGCGAGGTCGGCCATCGTCATTCGCCCGCCTGCCGCCTGCACCGCCGCGACGATCTTCTCGGCCACCGGCCCGCTGTAGAAGCCGGCGGCGCCCTCGGCGGCGATTGCTCCGAGCGTCTGGGTGAGGTCGTCGAGCGCGATGTGATCGCCGGCCTCTTTCACGCCGCCGTCGGGCTTGAGAAAGATGCGCGCCGACGACGGATGACTGGCGAGAGCCTTGGCGGCGAGAGGGAGCGAATCGGCGATGTCATCATCGACGGTGAGGCCCTGGCGCGCGAGCGCGATCGCGGGCGCGATCAGTTCGGCGAACGAGAACTTGCCCGAGCCGTATTTGCGCCAGGCGAGCTCAAGGCCGGCGACCGTGCCGGGCACGCCGATCGCAAGACCCGAGTAGCGCGACTTGAACGGATCGGCCTCGCCATTGGCGTCGAGGAACACGTCCTTCGTCGTCGCGGCCGGCGCGGCCTCGCGGTAGTCGATCGCGATCGTCTGATTGCGGTCGGCGCGATGGATCAGCATGAAGCCGCCCCCGCCGATGTTGCCGGCGCGCGGCAGGGTGACGGCGAGCGCGAAGCCAACCGCGACCGCAGCATCGACAGCGTTGCCCCCGCGCTTCAAGATGTCGAGCCCGACCCGCGACGCCTCCGCCTCCTGGGTCACGACCATGCCGTGCCTGGCGATGACCGGCCGCGCCGTCGCGAATGGGGAGATGATCGGGGCCGGATCGGCGAAGACGGCGGCGGGGATGAGGCAAAGGAATGCGAGGGCGAAAGGGCGAAGCACTGTCAAAGCGTGGTCCTCTAGATGCGACAGGCGCCATCATAGGAAGGCGGACCGCCCGGCGTCGATGGCTGTCGCATCTGGATTCCCGGTGGGGCGCTTCGCGCCCGCCGGGAATGACAAGGAAGCTACCCGATCGCCATCACCGCGCCGCGCGCGAGGCGGGGGGCGAGCTTCAGCATGTCGGCGGCGGAAATCGCGACGCAGCCGGCGGTGGGCGTGAGGCCGGCGCGGGCGAGGTGGAAGAAAATCGCGCTGCCGCGTCCTTTTGAGCGCCGGGAAAAATTCTGGTCGAGGACGAAGACGAGATCATAGAGATGGTCGTCGCGCCACATCCGGTCCGTGCAATCGGCGGCGGGCAGCCGAACCGGGCGATTGTAGCGCCGACTCGACGGGTCCTCGCACCAGCCCTGGTCGCGGCGCATCAGCTTGAGCGGCGACCCCGCGACCCGCAAACGGACGCGATCGGACCGGCAATAGCCCCACAGAAGCCTGAACCGCCCTGCCGGAGTGCCCTTGTCGCCCTCGCGCTTGATGTGGACGATTCCGGCTGGGCCCAGCGCGCAAGGAACGCGGAACGGCCCTGCCGTCAGCCAGCCGCGCGCCCGGTTTCCGGCGAGCGGGCGGACGCGGAGAAGAGACAGGCGCGAGGACATGGTCATCCCGATCTGCGGGCAGGATGCTGATCATGCGAGGCCGCCCCGGGCGACTCAAGATCTTGCGTCTGGCCCCTTCACGCACATTTGTTCGCCGCTCGCGCCGATTTGAGCGCGCCGGGGCGAGAATCTGCCTCACTTCGCGCGCTCCTATCGACCCAGTGTCGCGCTGCAGCATGCGCGATCGGAGGCGGTGCGGACCATGGTCAGTCTTGCCATCAACGGGCGGAAGTTCGCGATCGACGTCGAGCCGGACATGCCCCTCCTGTGGGCGCTTCGCGACGAACTCGGCATGGTCGGGACAAAATTCGGCTGCGGCGCGGGGCTCTGCGGCGCCTGCACCGTCCTCATCGACGGCGAGGCGACGCGGTCGTGCATCACTCCGGTAAGCGTCGCCGCCGGCAGGACGATACTAACCATCGAGGGCCTCGGCGAGAAAGAGCTGCACGCGGTGCAGAAGGCGTGGATCGAGGCCGACGCGCCGCAATGCGGCTATTGCCAGTCGGGGCAGATCATGGCCGCTGTCGCGCTCCTCTCGCACAATCCCCACCCGAGCGACGCCGACATCGACGACGGTATGACCAATATCTGCCGCTGCGGGACCTACCCGCGCATCCGCGCCGCGGTTCATCGCGCCGCCGAATTGATCAAGATCTGAGGGGAGAGCCACGATGACCATCATGCTCTCCCGCCGCTCGTTGATCCAGGCCGGACTGTCTGCCGCCGGCGGGCTGATGATCGCGGCGTTCGCGCCCGAATTCGCGGGCGCCACCACCATCGCCGGCGAACCGTGGAGCCCGGAGACCGACAAGTCGCCCGACGAGGTCAACGCCTTCGTGGTCATCGACCCGGACAACTCCGTCACGCTCAGGGTCGCCAAGTCCGACATGGGCCAAGGCGTCCTGACTTCGATGGCGATGATCGTCGCCGAGGAGCTGGAATGCGACTTCGCCAAGGTGAAGGTCGAGTATGCTTCCGCCAATCGCAACCTCACCGACAACAACGTCTACCGGTCGATGGGGACGGGCGGCTCGTCCTCGGTGCGCCGCTCGCGGGTGTTCCTGCAGCAGGCGGGCGCCTCGGCCCGGGCGCGACTCATCGCCGCCGCGGCGGCGAAATGGGGCGTCGACCCCGCAGCGTGCGTCGCCGACGGCGGCTTCGTTCGGCATCAGGTCTCCGCGCGTTCGGCGACGTTTGGCGAACTCGCGGCCGACGCCGCCAAAGTCGCGCTCGCCGCCGAGCCGGCGATCAAGACGCCCGATCAGTTCAAGCTCATCGGCGAGGGCTTGAGGCGCATCGATACGCCGCTCAAAGTGACCGGCGCGGCGCGCTTCGGCATCGATACCCGTCTGCCGGGAATCGCCTACGCCGCCGCCGCCAATTGTCCGGTGTTCGGGGGCAAGCTCAAATCCTATGATTTCTCCGCCATCTCCGGGCGCCGGGGGATCATCGCCGCCGTGCCGGTGACCAATGGCGTCGCGGTGGTCGCCGACAATTTCTGGCGCGCCAAGGAAGCGCTGAACGCGATGCCGATCGAATGGGACTTCGGCCCGGCCGGTTCGACCGACAGCGCCGGGTTCGCCGCCGAATATCGCGCCGCGCTCGATCGCCCGCTCGCCGACGGCGGCGGCCATGGCGACATCGCCCCCGCCTTCGCGAACCCGGCGAAAGTGGTCGAAGCCGTCTACGAGGTTCCCTATCTCGCGCATGCGCCGATGGAGCCGCTCAACGCGACCGCGTATTGGCGCCCCGACCGCATCGACGTCTGGATGGGCACCCAAGCGCCCGAGTCGGCGCTGGCGTTTGCGGCCAAGGCGGGCGGGGTCGACCCGAGCGCGGTCTACGTCCACAATTGTTTCCTCGGCGGCGGGTTCGGCCGGCGCGCGATCAATGACGAGCTGATTCAGGCGGTCCAGGTCTCCAAGGCCCTCAAGCGGCCGATCAAAGTCATCTGGACGCGCGAGCAGGATATCCGCTCGGATCGTTACCGGCCGCAGGCGGCGCTGAAGATGCGCGCCGCCCTGCGCGAAGACGGCTCCCCGGCCGGCTTCGACTTCCGCACCGCGGTCGGCTCGATCACCCGCTCGCTCGGCTGGGGCAAGGCCGAGAATGGGGTCGAGCCCCAGGCGATCGAAGGCCTCGTCAACTGTCCCTATCGCGCCGACGCGTTGAAAGTCGGCGTCGAGCTCAAGAACACCCATGTGCCAGTCATGTTCTGGCGCTCGGTCGGCTCGTCGCAGAACGCCTTCGCGGTCGAAAGCTTCATCGACGAGTGCGCCCATGCGGCCAGGCGCGATCCGCTCGAATACCGGCGCGGGCTGCTCGATGGCCGCCCCGATTTCCTCGCCGTCCTCGATGCGCTCGCCGACAAGGGCGACTGGGGCAAGCCGTTGCGCAAGGGCGTCGGGCGCGGGGTCGCCATCCACGAGGCCTTCGGCACCATCGTCGGCGAGATCGCCGAGGTCGCGGTCAGCGACCGCGGCGAGGTCAAGGTCGAGCGGGTCGTCGCCTGCGTCGACTGCGGCCACCTCGTCAATCCGCTGACCGCCGCGATGCAGATCGAAAGCGCGGTGCTCTACGGGCTGACGGCGGCGCTCTTTGGCGAGATCACGATCAAAGAGGGCCGCGTCGAACAGGGCAACTTCGACTCCTATCCGATCGCCCGGATGGCCGACGCGCCGGTGATCGAAACCCATTTCGTCCTCTCCGGCGGCGACAAATGGGGCGGCCTCGGCGAACCTGGCACTCCGCCGATCGCGCCCGCGGTCGCCAACGCCATCTTCGCCGTCACGGGCAAGCGCATCCGCTCGCTGCCGCTGAAGAACGCAGCGCTCGGGGTGTAGGCGAACGCTGCGGCGCGACTGTCCTTTCCGGCACACTGAATGCCTGGAGCGGAAGGCAGAACGCCAAGCCGGTTGGCGCAACCGCCGCAGAGACTGATCAACCGGATTTCGCGTGATCGACGCTGAGAGTCATGTTACTGACCACGGAATTCTGATTTTCTGCACCAGATTTCTGGCATCGACAGAAAAGCAGAACGCTCCCGGGCGGGGCCAAATCTCGGCGCCAACTTTAGTCGCTATGACACATGTTTTTCAGTAGACTACGGCTTCCCTCTGGTCTTGAATGACTCACTCGGGCGGGGAGACGGGAAGCGAGAGTTGAAGAGGTGAGTGCGACCTCGCCCAAAATTCCGGCGCTCAAATTCATCCGAGAGGTAGCTCGGTGGACTTGGGCCTTTCGCCCTGACCCGCGTGGCGCAAGCCGGCGCGGGCGCGAGGCGCGAGGCCTGCCTGGCGCCGGGCGTTTGTCTGGCGGAAGACATCCGGCGGGGCGACTCGCGCTGATCGCGCTTGCGCTGGGGTTATCCGGTCCCGCCGCGGCGCATGAGTTGCGGACGCCGACAGAATACGTCACGGCGAATCCGGCGCCTTCTTCCGCGGACGGCCCTACGTTCGGGTCGTGGAGCGGAGGCGGTTCCGTCAAACTGTGGAATGTCGCCGACGCCATCAGCGCGGCCGGCGCGAGTTCCTTCTTGCCATCAGCCTCGCCGCCCGCCCCCGGCCGCCTGGTCGCGCTCGTCATCGCCAACGGCGCCTATCCAGACGCCCGGCTCGCGAACCCCTCGATCGACGCCGGCCTCGTGGCGGAAAGCCTCAAGCGGATTGGCTTCGCCGTCACCGTCAAGACCGACCTCGATCTCGACGGCTTCGAACAGGCGATAACCGACTTTGCAGAGGCGAGCAAAGGCGCCGACGTCGCGCTCTTCTATTTCGCCGGTCACGGCTTCTCCCTCGCCGCGGACGGGGTTCAGCAGAATTTCCTGATGACGACTTCGGCCAATTTTCAGGCGAAGACGGAGATTGGCCTGCGGGTGGGCGGCGAGCCGCTCGATCATGTCGAGGAAACGATCATCGGCCACGCGCGGGCGACGCTGATGTTCATCGACGCCTGCCGCAACGTTCCCGCTCTTGCCCACCGCGGCATCGGCTCGCGCGGCTTCGCGCCGCTCAACCAATCGTCGTTCGCGGGCGCCTATGTCGTTTTGTCGACCCGCCAGGGCATGACGGCCGAGGACGGCGAGGCGGGCCAAGGCAGTCCGTTCGCGCGCGCCTTCGCCTCAACCATGCCGACGCCCGGGCTGCGCATCGAGGACGCTTCCGCGATGATCCGCGACAAGGTGAGTTCGGAGACGTCCACCCAGCAGGTTCCCGACGTGGTCCGCAGCGACCTGCCGGTCGGCGGCGTGGTGCTGATGGGGGGCGGCGGATCGCCGCCGCCGGCGGTCGCCGCGCTCGAGGCGCCGCCCCCAGCGGACTCGCCTTCCGCCGTTCCGCAGACGCCCGCGCCTGTCCCAGCAGCCGAACCGCCCGCCGCGGCGGTTTCTGTCGGCCCGCCGCCGAAGATCGCAGCGAATGACGCCGGCGGCGAAGTCTTCAAGGAATGCGACGAATGTCCAGACATGGTCGTCGTGCCGGCCGGCAAGTCGATGCTCGGCTCGCCTCCCGGCGAAAGCGGGCGCCAGACTTTCGAATCCGCGCCGCATCTGGTCGAGATCGCCAAGCCCTTCGCCGTGGGCCGGTACGCGGTGACTTTCGCCCAATGGGACGCGTGCTACGCCGAGGGCGCCTGCGGACATCGCCGGCTCGGCGACCTCGACTTCGGCCGCGGCAAGCGTCCGGCGATCTTCGTGACCTGGGCCGAAGCGCAGCTTTACGTGCAATGGCTCGAGCGTCAGACCGGTCAGCCTTATCGCTTGCTTAGCGAGGCGGAATGGGAGTATGCCGCGCGCGGTTGCAGGAACCTCAAATGCGCCTATGCGCCGTTCTGGTTCGGGGCGATCAAGCCCGAGCTAGCCGTCTATGATTCACGGCGCTCCTACGACGGCAGCCCGAAGGCCGATCCTCGGCTTAAGACCGAGCCTGTCGACAGCGGACCGGCGAATCCGTTCGGGCTTTACAATATGCTCGGCAACGTGCGGCAATGGACCCAGGACTGCTGGAACCCGGCTCCGTCCGCCGTCGCCTCGAATGGCGCGCCCGTTCTTTCCGGCGATTGCTCGGCGCGCGCGACGCGCGGCGGCTCATGGGCCGACGAACCGTCAAAGCTGCGCGCGGCCTCGCGCGATTATGAGAGCGTCGATGAGGGATCAGAGAGGATCGGGTTCCGCGTCGCGAGGGACCTGGGCCCCTGAACGAAACCTGAAGACACGAAGCGAGACATCGAGACATAAAGAGTGACGAGGCGCCGCATGGAGAAACGAGCATTGGTTGACAAGGGATTCGCGCGGGCGGTCGTCTTCGCGGTTGCGCTTGCCGCGCTGGGCTGCCTCGGCGTCGATTCTGCGAGCGCTCAGACGCGGCGCGCTTTTCTGGTCGGCGAACAGCGCTACTCCGACCAGGATATCCCGAGCCTGACGCGATCCGACAATGACGCGAGCGATCTCGCATCCGACCTCGAGCAGGTGGGCTTCGACAAGAAGAACATCACGCTGGCGAACGAATTGCGCGGCAAGAGCGATTTCGACAAGCGATTCCAGGCGTTCCTCGCCACGGTGAAGGAAGGCGACGTCGTTCTTTTCTTCTATTCCGGCCACGGCCTGGGCGTCGAAGCGAACAATACCGACTATCTTTTGCTCGGCGACATCAAGAGCCTGCGATCCTATACTCGCGACCAGGTGATCGAGGCCGACAAGCGCCGGGACGACATCGTCTCGCTCAAGATGGCGTCGTTCGAAGGGGCGTACGAGACTGACGAAATCGCCAAGAATGGCGTTTCCGTCAACGATGTGATGAACGCGATCGCGGACAAGAAGCCCAAGGTCGCCATCCTCCTTCTCGACGCTTGCCGTTCGATCATCCGAGCGACGACGGACGAACGGGAAATCAAACGCGGCCTCACTTCCGGCAGCCGTCTGCTGCAGCCAAAGGATGTGCCGGCGGGCTCGATCGTTGTCTTCTCGGCTTCCTTCGGCGAAACGGCGATCGAGAGCTTCGGCTTCGGAGATCATCGACGCAACTCCCTCTTCACCGAAGTCGTCCGGTCGGAACTGGAACGGCCGGGGCAAACCTTGATCGAACTCGGCCAGCGGATCACCCGCATGGTCCAGGCGTTCGCTCTCAAGGGCGGGCGGCAGCAGGAGCCGGAATATTTCGAGAATCTCGGCATCAGCGACAATTTCGCGCTCGTGGATCCGGTCGGGGCCGAACGCTTCCAGCTGACGCAGCAGGAATGCGCAGGCGCCGAGGTGGATTGGGCGGAGATCAGCCAGCAACCCGAGCGTGAGGCTCTGGAGAGGCATCGCCGACGGTTCCACGATTGTGCGACGGCCGAACTCGCGCGCCGCGCGCTGGTCAGTCTGATCGGCTCTTCCGAAGTCGTGGCCCCGACCGTGTCCGCCACCTCCAAGGTGGCCGACAAATGCGACGAGCAGGCGGCTTCGGAGAGCGACCCATCCCGTCCGCCCGAGGTCCCCGGAGTGGCGCTGGATCAGATAAAATTCGACGACGCGATCGCCGCCTGCAAGACATCGATTGAGCACAGTCCGCGCATTGTCAGATATCTCTTCAATATGGGCCGCGCGAAATTCGCCGCGGCCAACGCGCTGCGGCTGGACGATCCCGCCCGCAAGCCCCTCATTATCGACGCCCGCGCCGCCTACAACGACGCCGCCAACCGGGGCTACGTGGCCGCGCTCTTCAGTCTGGCGACGCTCTCCGCCTACACCGATGCGGGCGACGAAGAGCAGGCTCGCGACAACAACCTCCTGTTGAAGGCGGCCAACCAGGAGTTTGCGCCGGCGATGTACGAATTGGGCCGCCGTTACAGCAAAGGCTCATTTGGCCTGCAGCGCGATCTTACCGAGGCATATCGCTGGATGGCCAAGGCTGCGGAGGCCGGGTCGATCCCGGCGAAGGTGGAGACGGCCGACGCGCTTTTCTGGGGGTACGGCGTCGCGCCAAATCCGCGCCGCGCGGTCGAAATGGCCGAACAGGCGGCCTACTCGGGGTCCGACGCTGCGAAGTTCAATCTCGGTTGGTATTATTTTCAAGGCTACAAGATAAACGGCGCCGACGACCAGGCAGCTCCCAGCTCCGTACTGCCCGACGACACCGAGGCCCTGCTCTGGTGGGGGCGCGCAGCCTCCGACAACAACCCGGCGGCGCAGCACACCATGGCGCAAATGATGGAGCATGGGTATGGCCTGCCCGCTCCTCAGCCAGAGATCGCGGAGCGCTACTATCGGCTGGCGGCAAGCGGCGGCAACGAGAACGCCGAGATCGAACTGGCCCGCCGGCTCCTGGCCGGCCGGGTGCTGGTCAAGCCGGAAAACGGGTCGAACGAAGCGATCGACTTGCTCACACGCGCGCTGAGCCACGGTTCGGCGCGCGCTGCGAACATGCTCGCGGACATCTACCGCAATGGCCAGCTCGATCAGGCCAAAGACCCGCTGATGGCTATGAAATATGCCTTTCTCGCGATGAAGCTTTCCGTTCAGGCTGATCCAACCGGGCCCGACGGCAATCCGTTCTACGAGATCGATGCAGGCATCCTGCTGGCGGAAATGGCCGTGAACGGCCAAGCCGTCGACGTCAACGATCGCGCCTTGCTGACCCCCGACGAAGTCGACCGCCTGCAGCGCTATTACGGGACCGTCGATCCGGAGACGCGCAAGGTGAAGACCCGCCCGCTCAACGTCCCGCTCGACTGCGGAGGCTACACCTCAGACAAAGTGGTTTGGGTGTGGGATTGGGGCCGCGCTGAAGCGCCGAGCGAGCCCCAGTTCCGCAGCTTGGAGCGCGAAACCCGTTGCTACAACAACGATGTTCTGCGTCGAACGCTGTCCGCCACGTTCCAAGCCGCGCGCAAGGACAAAGTGCCCTTCGCCGACTTGATCACTCAGCAAATTCTCGCGGCGCAGACAGAAGCGAACGCGCAGCAGACCCGTCAGCCCCGCCGTTGAAATCGTCGGAAAGCGGCTCTATAGTGTGAATTGAACTGAACCGTATCATCGGGAGAGTTCCATGAGCGTCAAGTCGGTCAAGCGCCCAGCGACTTCTGGCATACTTTTGGCGGCGAGCGCGGCTGTTGCACTCGCGGCTTTCGACCAATCTCCGGCATATGCAAACGACGCTTTTCTGCGAGGGTTTGTCGGAGGCATGGTGGGTGGCATGGTTGGCAACATGCTCATGGAACAACGCTATCATGGCGGCGGCTATGGCCATCGCCCGGCGCCCGCCCGTTCGGGCGGCGCGGCGTCCAGTCATTCGCGCCCGACGGGCAACGGAGCACCGCCTTCGCCGGAGGAGTCGTCCCGCGCGCTCGCCTCCCTCGCGCCGCCGACCACTCAGGAAGAGCAGGTGATCCTGAAATCCGTGACGCCCGGCCAATCGCTCGGGGCCGTTGGCGCGACGGATGATCTCGATCAGATCGGCAAGGATTACAACGCCGACGCCGATCGCGACTACACCAGCCGGGTCGACCAAGTGATCAGCCGCATCCAGCAAGCTCAAAGCGCCCAGCACTCGACCAAAGAGGGGGACGTCACCGAGCATGCGATTCTCGAAGCGCTGAATACTTCCATTCACGACGCCAAACTCTTCAGGTTCGAGACGTTTCTGGGCGAGAATTGGTCACCCGAGCGTCTGCGCGTGATGATTCTCGATCAGGTCCTGAATGAGCTCGGAGGCCTGTTCGACGGCACCAACCGCGGCGCCGTGACCATGAGCGACCTCAATTCGATCATCAGCAAATCGGCGGTTAACGTCTATTCGCGGCTGTTCGAGACCTCGGAGTTGTTGGCGGCAAATCGCAGTTCCACCTTATTCCTGCAGCGTCTCTATCAGACCCACGGGGATCTCGTGAACGGCGATGTCCGTGAGAACGCGGAGCAATTGTTGACGGAGGCCTCCGCTGCCGGCGTAGCGCCGCTAGACCCTTCGCTGCGGCGCGACCCGAACGCCTTCGCCCTGCGATATCGGGCGGAGCGCATCATTTACGATTGCTTGACTGACAATGTCGAGGCGATGACCTCGACCGAGTCCGGCCTGGCGCCGTCAGCAGAGATGAACAAGCATGTGCTTGACGTCACCAACCAGCAATGCGCCAAGTGGGTCTCTGCGCAATTGATCGAAGCCGACGGCAAGGTCAAGCCGCAGGAGCCGATGCCGCTGCGCGTCATTTGGAGCGCCAAGGGTCCGAATGACGACGACCCCTCGATGTACGGACGCGCGACGGACCTCTAGGCCGATCTCTCTTCCCGTCGTCGCCTCCTGGAGCTCCGCAATCCAGCACGCGGCCGGCCTTGGCGTTTCTGTCGCAAGAAGTTCACTTTTGGTCCGGACAGCGGCAGGATAGCGAGTGATTTTCGGAGGCCAATTCGCTCCCCGCAATCGGTGAGCCAGCGCTCGGGACCGCCGATGAACATCGGGAAAAAAGCCTCGCCGTCCCCATTCGCGAGATCCGTTGGAGCGGCAGCGGCAAGCCTGGTCGCCGCGCTGTTCGTCTGCGCGTTCACATACTTTCTCAGGGCGCTGGATTTCCCACCTCTTCGTGCGCTCGTCACCACGGAGGACCATCTCTACGACGCGATCCATTCGCCCGATGTCCATCTCCTCGACAATGCGCATCGGGTCGTTTTCATCGATATCGACGACAATGCGGTTGAGGAATGGACCGGGCAGGCGAACGAGGATTCAAAGTCCCCTGAAAAGCCGAACCCTCCTCTAAACAATACGCCGCGGGGGCTCATCGCTGAACTCGCGAATCTTGCGAGAAGCGCCTCGGCGGCTGTCGTCTTCCTGGATTTCGACTTTCGCGATCGTTTGGCCGACGATGACGACCGCGCCGGCGATGACCGTCTCAAAAAGGAACTCGCCGAGAAAAACGACGCACCCGTCCTCATTCCGACCTTCTTCACCGCGGGCGTACTGCCGCCGTGCGACAATCAGAGCGACCAAGTCGCACCCGCGGAATTGGAGACCATATTCGGCGATTTGACCTATGCGGGGCAGGCCGGCAGCGGAAAGGAGCTGCCTGCGGTCGCCCTGGTTCATCCGGTGCTCGCGCTCGGCGCCTATGGGCTGCCCGAAGGCGCTTGTTCGGCCTACCACGTCCAATTTGGCGGGGAGATGGTCTCGCGGGAGGCAGCGATGGTGCGGGCGGTCGAATTAGCGATCGCCGGATCTCCCCCCTGCAAACCGCCGGAGCGATGCATCAACCTGCCTGACCTCGCCACGCCAGAGATTGTTCCGATTCGTTGGACGATTGGGAATGACACAGATCAAAAACATGACGGCGGCGACAATGACTCGAAGAACGACGACGCAAAGGACAAAGACGTCGCAAAGGACAAAGACGTCAAAGGGAAGCTGGCGTATGCGCGCATCAAGGCGAGTTCGCTCATCAAAACCCCAGGCCTCGTCGATTCTGCGAAAATGGACTTGGACGTCTTGAATGGCGCGATCGTCGTCATCGGCTCAACCGCGCGATGGTCGGAGGATACGTTGTCGACGCCGCTCGGCAATCTTCAGGGGGTGCTGGCTCATGTTAATCTGGCGCTCAGCCTCGAGTCCGTCAACGACGAAGTCCCGCTTTGGGAGCAGTTCGGACTGGACCTCGCATTCATCGCCGTCGCCGCCGCGGCGGTCCCTCTCTGTTGGCGCCGGACATTCGAATCCATGGAACGGGGAGTCCGGCTCTCCGCGCGACAGTGGCTTTGGCGTGTGGTTCTGGAGACGTGCCTGTTCCTGGGATTCGGTCTCGTTTTCGCTGCCGGCTCTGCGCTCCTGCTCTATTTCGGCTTTCGCTTCCTGGCCGGCTGGCGCTTCGGACTTCTCAGCTTCATTGTCGGCTCGATCGTCGTGCTGCTGATCGAAGTCTGCTCGGCCGTCTCGGAGAGCGCAAGGGATGCGGCGGAGAGCTACATGACACGGCGGACCGCGCCGAATCCGGAGAGTTCGCCGCGACTGGAACCCTCAACCGGAAACGCCAAGGAGTCTGCGCCGCCATGAGAGTCATCCTCGCGGCCGGTCTGGTCGCGGCAATCCTTGTCGTTCGGCCGAGCTACGCGGTCGTCGCGGACGACAAAACCTGCCCAATCGATGAAGTGGTCGCCGTCATTCGTTCGGTGGCGGGCGACGCGACGAAGACGCATATCAAACGCGCGCATCCGGACGCCGAGAAGGACGCGAAGGACGCCAAGGATGCCAAGGATGCGAAGGATGCCAAGGACGCGAAGGATGCGAAGGATG
>Ga0209773_10000415_pt1 | contig 13776 bp, 13 predicted proteins | sample BogFormECP14_OM1_FD_188244 | JGI IMG/M metagenome (GOLD analysis project Ga0209773, IMG submission 188244) | Bog forest soil microbial communities from Calvert Island, British Columbia, Canada - ECP14_OM1 (SPAdes) (version 2) | ecosystem: Environmental > Aquatic > Freshwater > Wetlands > Bog ... | reverse complement strand
AACCAGAATCATGCGTCGCCCCCTTTCCCCGCATTATGGCTGGCGGCGGAAAAAAGGCAATAGGCGTCCCAAAGTGTGACACCCGCGCGGCGCGGTCGTGGTGGCTACACGCAAAAAGGCCGGCACGAGGCCGGCCTAGCGAGCATGGAGCCTGAAGCGTTGCGCTCTTACGTTTCGACGGTCGTCTTTGGCTTCAGCACCTGCCGGCCATTGTACATGCCGGTTTTCAGATCGACGTGGTGCGGGCGGCGCAGTTCGCCCGAGTCCTTGTCCTCGACGTAGGTCGGGGACTTCAGCGCGTCCGCGGAGCGGCGCATGCCGCGGCGCGAGGGCGATGTTTTGCGTCTGGGAACAGCCATCGTAAACTCCAACGAAAAAACGCCGGACGGCGGGTCGGCCGAACCGGGCGGAAATAGGAAGCGGCGCTGATACACGCAAACGGGCCGATGCGCCAGCCCGAAAGCGCACCTTCTCCCGCTCGCGGGACAAGGTGGCGCGAAGCGCCGGATGAGGGTCTGTTGTGAATCCCACTCCCCTCACCCCAGCCCTCTCCCGCAAGAGCGGGAGAGGGGGCTAGGGCTATCCCCTGGGCTACCCCCTCACGCGTTGCCGTGGGTCTCGAACATCGCGAGCTCGAGCGCTTCCTTGGCGCCGCGGCCGGCCCAGAGGACGAACTGGAAAGCTTGATAATGTTTCTCGCACGCCGCGAGCGCCGCGTTGACGATCGTGCTGCATTGCAGATCGCTGGCCTGCGCGCCGCCGGCGAGGCAATGGGCGTGGCGGAACATGACGATGTCCTCCTCGCTCCAGAGATCGAAATGGCCGAGCCACAATTGCTCGTTGATCATCTGAACCAGTGCGCCGACCTCGGTGCGCTTGCGCGGCGGAATTTTCAAATCGAACGAACAGCTGACGTGGAGCGACTCCATGTCCGGCAGCCAGGTGAACGCGACTTCGTACTGCGCCCAGACCCCGGCGACCAGGATCGAGATTTCGTCCTCGTCGGCGCGGTCGAACGCCCACTCGTTGAGCGCGGCGAGGCGCTCGACCACATCGACGGGATGCTCGGGCCGTTCGACGGATTCGTTAATAGCAGGGGTCATCGATGAGCTTTCGGAAGGGCGACAGCGGGACACGGGGGAACTTACGCACATCCGAGGGAACGGGGCCGTCGACAGCCCCGAATCGCTTGCCCGGAATCTATATGCCCGCGCCCCGCTCGGATAGCCGCAAAATTCCCGATTCGGTTCGCCGCGTAAACCCGAGGTCGCGACTCTTCCACAGAATCGCTGAAACGAATCAAGCCGATTCGCGAATCACGGTTGGGACGACGACGCCGCCGCGAGCTTGGCCTCGAGGGCGGCGATTCGGGCTTCCAGCTTGTCGTTTTGGGTCCGCGCGAGCGCCGCCATTTCACGAACGGCCTCGAACTCCTCGCGGCTGACGAGGTCCATTCCCGCCATCAGCCGCTCGAGCTGGGCGCGCGCGAGTGTCTCGACCTCCCGCTTCGCGCCTTCCGCGAGGCCGGCCGCGTCGGTCATCAAGCGCGAAAGATCATCGAACAGCCGACCGCGGGTCTGAGGCATGGCAAACTCCCGAACGGCGCCGAGCGCGCCATCAAATCTATGTGGCGCGCCTGGCCGGCCCGCGCAATAGCCTCTTGGCGCGCCCGGCGCGCGCGTGGCATGACGCGAACCCGCGAAGGGAAAATGCGATGGCCGATGCAAAAGCGCGAAGCGCCCCGCCGACGCCGCGGGCCGAAATCCGGCCGCGAGAGGTCGCCGCCCAGGGCGAGACGTGGCGAGACGACTACGCCTGGATTCGCGCCGAAAACTGGCGCGAGGTGCTGCGCGATCCGAGCGCTTTGCCGCCCGAAATCCGTGCGCTGCTCGAGGCGGAAAATGCCTATGCCGAGGAAATTCTCGGCCCTACCCTCCCCTTGCAGGGTCGACTCGTGCGCGAAATGCGGGCGCGCCTGCGCGAGGACGACAGCGAACCGCCGGCTCCGGACGGGCCCTTTTCCTATTATTCGCGTTTTCGCCACGGCGGTCAGCACCGGATCTATTGTCGTCGGCCCCGCGCCGGCGGCAAGGAGACAGTGCTGCTCGACGGCGATGCGCGCGCCGCGGGCAATGCGTTTTTCCATCTCGGCGGGGCGCGTCATTCGCCGGACCATCTCAAGTTCGCCTGGAGCGCGGACAGCAAGGGCTCGGAAATGTATGCGATCGGCGTGCGCGACGTCGCCGCCGAAATCGACTTGGACGACCGCGTCGAGAACGCCGGCGCAGAGATCGTCTGGACGCGCGACTCCTCGGCGTTCCTCTATATATTGCAGGACGAAAGCCATCGCCCGTTCCGGGTGATGCTGCATCGCTTGGGCTCGGTCGCAGACGCCGACGTCTGCATTTACGAGGAGGCGGACCCCGCCTGGTTCCTGGCGCTCTCGCCCACGCGATGGGGGCGCCGCGCATTCATCCTGGTCCATGGCCACGATTCCTCCGAGACGCACGTCGTCGATCTGGAGAACCCGTTCCTCCCGCCGCGCCTCATTGCGCCGCGCCGACCGGGCCTGCTCTATCAGCCGATGGATCACGGCGACGTTTTCTACATCAAGACCAACACCGGCGCGCGCGACTTCGAGATCGTCGTCGCGCCGGCCGAGGCGCCCGTGGAGGCGAACTGGCGCGCGTTCGTGCCGGCCAAGGACGGCCGCCTGATCGAGACCGCGGCTTTGTTCAAGGACTACCTCGTGCTGCTGGCGCGCGAGGAAAATGTCCCGCGGCTGATCGTTCATGAATTGGCGAGCGGCCGGAGCCACGAAATCGGCTTCGAGGCGCAGACCTACTTCCTGAAACTGGAGACCGTCTACGAATTCGACTCGCCCGTCTTCCGTTTCAGTTATTCCTCGATGGCTTGCAGCCAGGAAACCTACGATTACGACATGGCGGCGCGGCAACGCCTGCTGTTGAAGAAGCAGATGACGCCGAAGGATTTCGACGCCGCCGCTTACGTCGTCAGGAGCGTGCTGGCGCCGACGCCGGACGGCGAGACGACGCCGATCTCGCTGCTCTATCGGCGCGATACGCCGATCGACGGGACGGCGCCGATGCTGATCTACGGATATGGCGCCTATGGACGCGTGATGGACGCGAACTTCTCGACCAATCGACTGTCGCTGGTCGATCGCGGCTTCGTCTACGCCATCGCGCACGTGCGCGGCGGCACGGAGAAGGGCTGGCGCTGGTACGAGGAAGGCAAGCTCGACAAGAAAGCCAATACTTTCCGCGATTTTCTCGCTGCGACGCGCCATCTGGTCGCGCTCGGCTTTGGCGACGGGCGCCGCATCGTCGCGCATGGGGGCAGCGCGGGCGGAATGTTGATGGGGGCGATCGCCAACGAGGCGCCGGGACTGTTCGCGGGCATCATCGCCGACGTGCCGTTCGTCGATGTCCTGAATACGATGCTCGACCCCAGCCTGCCGCTCACGCCGCCCGAATGGCTGGAATGGGGCGATCCGATCCGCGACCCGAAGGCCTTCGCGGCGATCCGAGCCTATTCGCCCTACGACAACATTCGGCCCCAACGCTATCCCGCCATTCTGGCGCTGGCGGGCCTCACCGATCCGCGCGTCACCTATTGGGAGCCGGCCAAATGGGTCGCGCGGTTGCGCGCCACGATGACCGGCGGCGGCCCGATCCTGCTGCGCACCGCGATGGGGGCGGGACACGCGGGCGCGCCGGGAAGGTTCGATCGGCTCGAGGAAGTCGCACGCGCCTACGCCTTCGCGATCGCGGTCGCGAACGGACAAATCGGGGCCCCACGCGATCGGAGCGCGGAGCCCTAACCAGAGCGATCGTGAAATTCGCGTGAAGCGCGAATTCCTTTCCTGCCGCCGCCGGCTCCCCTGAAAAGGCGCCGGCGGCATAGATGGACCTTGCTCGTCAGCAAGCGGCTCGACCCCGGCCGACGACCGCGTGATAGATCACCAGCACGACGATCGAGCCTATGACTGCCACTAACAAGCTCCACAAATTGAGACCGGTGACCCCGTGGGAGCCTACCAGGGTGAACAGATAGCCGCCGACGATCGCTCCGACGGCCCCGTTCAGGTTTTCGCGGTTCGATTGTCTGGCGGAGTTCCCTGCTAACAGGGAAAAAAACAGGGAATTTTGCTGATTCGGGCGTTTTCTGCGATAATCCGTCTCGAAAACATCTGCGAATTCAGTTGGTTGCAAGATGAATTCCCTACGCGACAGAACAGGGAATTAATTCGCGATAACAGGGAACCAATTCCGCCTTATCAGGGCCGGAACAGGGAAATGGCTCAAAATCGATCCGCTCGCCGCGAGGAAGCACTTATTCCTCGCCGTCGCCTAAGCGACCGATTCACTGAATTTGATCGGGTCCGCGGCTCGGCGGTCCGTGTTGGTTACACGCGGCCGAAGCCTTCAACAGCCGCGAATGGTGCGTCGCAGCATTTCTCTTGTGCGTCGCAACGCAGCGTGTTAGAGGAGCGTCGCAAGTCTAGGGAAATATCGCTCGAGGCCTCAACCCTATTGGAGTTCCCATGCGGCATTTCGATCAAAAAAACCGTCACGAAATCAAGGACACCTATCTTGGAATATGGGCGACGGTTCTGTTCAGCGATGCCGAAACCTTCAGCGAGCTATCGCGCCGCGGTTTCTACCTCGTGGACATGAGTAGCGAAGTCTGGACTATGCGTCGAGCCGCCTGACAAATTTGTCGGGGCTTCGACGGCCAAGCGGCATTCGACCGGGCTTGGTTCGCCAAATATCGGCGGCGGAAGTTTCATGCCGCCGCCGCAAACGCGATGACCGCGTGAGTTCCGCAGTCGCGGATTTGGCGAGAGAGTTGGGATATCCCGCGGCTGTCAGCGGAGAGACTTCGGAGGCGACCAAGATTTCCAATCCGACCGATGCTATCCTCATGCGCTAAGGGGACGGCGCGAAATAAATGCTTCAATCCGACGTCCAGGTCTCTGAGATTCGATTTTTGCCTTACGTTTTCTGACGAACCGAAACCATGTTACCTAAGGTACGTAATACACGGACCCACCGCTGCTAAGAAGGTCCGAGCGCACCCAAATCCGGACGGCGAGACGACGCCGGAGCTCCTACTCCTCCTCATCCGCGCCGTCGCTCTCGACGCTCGACCGCTCCGCGCCAGGGATCACATAGGTTCCCTTCAGCCATCGGTGCAGGTCGACGTCGGCGCATCGGCGCGAGCAGAAGGGATCGTATTTGGGATCGCGCGGGCGCCCGCAAATCGCGCATTTGCGCGTAAGCCCATCGTTTTCAGCCGGCGAATGCGGCGCGTTCTTCATCGATTCACGCTCCCGGCGTCCAACTGCGATACGGCGAATAGCCCTCGCCGGTCAGTAGCGCCGCCGTCTCGGCCAGCGGCAGGCCGACGACGCTGGAGTAAGAGCCGATCACGCGCACCACGAAGGCCCCGGCCAGGCCCTGGATCGCATAGCCGCCCGCCTTGCCGCGCCATTCGCCGCTGCCGAGATAGCCGGAAAGCTCATCGCGCGAGAGCCGTTTGAAACGAACGCGGGTCTCGACCAGGCGTTGGCGCTGTGCGCCGCTGGGCGTGACCAGCGTCAGCCCTGTATACACCCGATGCGCCCGACCCGAAAGCAGCCGCAGACAATCCTCGGCTTCGTCGAGGATTTCGCACTTGGGAAGGATGCGTCTGCCGACGCAGACCACAGTATCGGCGGCGAGCACCAGCGAAGGGCCGATATCTTCGCTCCGAATCGCCACCGCCGAGGCGATGGCGGCCTTTTCGGCGCTCAGACGCTGCGCGAGGGCGCGCGGCGATTCGTTGCGTTGCGGCGTCTCCTCGATGTCGGCGGGAATCACCGCGTCGGGCTCGACGCCGATCTGCGACAGCAGGGCGAGGCGGCGCGGCGATCCCGACGCCAGGACGAGGCGGGGTCGCGTCGAACTCTCGCTCACGCGACGAGCCTCATGGCCTGAGCCCTCCCCGAGAAGCCTACTTGAATCGATATGTAATGCGGCCCTTGGTGAGATCGTAGGGCGTCATCTCGACGAGGACCTTGTCGCCGGCCAGCACGCGAATGCGGTTCTTGCGCATCTTGCCCGCCGTATGGGCGATGATTTCGTGTTCGTTTTCGAGTTTGACTCGAAATGTCGCATTGGGAAGCAATTCCACCACGAAACCCGGAAACTCCAGCAATTCTTCCTTCGACATTGGGGCCTTTCTTGTTGTCGCCGCCTGCCTCGAATCGACGCCGCCAAACCGTCTCCGGGCGGCGTTCCGATCCGATCCCAAGGGCGCCCCGGCCGATCGGGCCGGCGTAAAGCGCGCGGACCCTATCCGATTTAACGCCAAAGAGGAAACCGCTTTATCGCCGAAAACCCGCCACTAAAGGGTCCGTCAGCCGTTCTCGCGCCGCAACCGCCGGAATTGACGGATGCTGAAAGGTATGGAAGCCAAATAGAGCAGCGACAGAGCTATCAAGGCTTGCAGCGGATAGCTGACGATCAACAGCAAGGCCACCGCCAGAGCGATCAGAACGACGGCGACATATTCGCGCGGCACTCGCCCGATCGACTTGCCGGAGAAATGCGGCACGCGGCTGGCCATCAACAGCGCGACGCCGAGGACGTAGGCCAGTTCGAGCCACAGGAAAGGCGAGGCCGGCGCGCCGCCCGAGACGAGGAAACCGCAATATACCGGCAACAGCCCCACGATCGCGCCGGCGGGCGCGGGCATGCCGACAAAGAAAGTCCTGCGCCAGGCCGGCAGATTGGGATCGTCGATCATCACATTGAACCGCGCCAGCCGAAGCGAGCAGGCGATCGCGAACACCAGCGTCGCCATCCAACCCAGAGCCTTCAACTTTTCGAGCCCTGAGAGGTAGAGCACGAGGGCCGGCGCGACGCCGAAATCGACGAAATCGGCCAGCGAGTCCAATTCTGCCCCAAAGCGCGAGGTGCCTTTCAGGGCGCGGGCGATGCGCCCGTCCAAACCGTCCAGCACCGCCGCCGCGGCGATCGCGCTCACCGCCCATTCGATCGAGCCCTCGAAGGCGAATCGAATCGCGGTCAATCCGAGGCACAACGCCAGCAGCGTGATGACGTTAGGGATGAGCAAGCGTAGCGGCACGGCGCGGAACCGCCCACGCTCGTGGGTCCCCGCGACGGAAGAAGGGACCTGTTCGGTGTCGTTCATCGGGGACGGCCCTCGCGGAAGCGGATTAGCTCAGGCGGAATTGCCGCGGGGGCTCCTGGGTCCCGACGTGCGCGATCACCGTCTCGCCGGCGATCGCTCGGCAGCCGAGGCCGACGACGATGCGCGCGTCTTCGGGCATGTAGACATCGACGCGCGAGCCGAAGCGAATCAGACCGAAGCGATCGCCCGCGACTAGACGTGAGCCCTCTTCGACGAAGCAGACGATGCGCCGCGCGACCAGGCCGGCGATCTGCACCACGCCGAAGGATCCCTCCACGGACTCGATGACGACCCCGTTGCGTTCGTTGTCCTCGCTCGCCTTGTCGAGGTCGGCGCTGAGGAAAAGACCGGGGCGATAGGCGATGTGCGCCACTCGCCCTTCTACGGGCGCGCGATTGACGTGGCAGTCGAACACCGACATGAATATCGAAACGCGCGGCAGCGGCTGGGCGCCCAATCCGAGATCGGCCGGCGGCACGGCGTAGCCTTCGAAGCATACCCGGCCGTCGGCCGGGGACACGACGAGATCGGCGCGAACCGGCGTCACGCGCGCGGGATCGCGGAAGAAATAGGCGCACCAGACGCTCGCGATCGCGCCCAGCCAACCCAGCGGCGCCCATATCCATCCCAGAACCAGCGTCGCCACGACGAAGCCCGCGACGAAGATATAGCCCTGGGGATGGATCGGCGCGATCTGACGCCGAATGGATTGAAAAACCGACATGGCTTGCGCTCGAAGGGAGGAGAGGCCGGTCTTGTGGCGCCAAACGCGCCGAGAGTCACGGCAGCCCTTCTCCCGCTTGCGGGAGAAGGTGGCGCGATCGGGAGTCGAAAGACGCCGGTCTCCGACGGGCTTATGGCGCCGGATGAGGGTCGTCGTAACTGCCCCAACCCTCGCCCCAACTCTCGCCCGCGAAGCGGGAGAGGGGCCCCGCTACGGCTGCGCGCTCGCCTCGAGGTCCGCTTCGTCCTGGGCGGCGCGGCGCAACGCCTCCTCCGCGGCGTCCACCTCGCGCTGGCGGCTCCACAGGCCCGCGTAGAGACCGCCTCGCGCGAGCAGCTCCTCATGCCTGCCGCGTTCGGAGATGACCCCCTTGTCGAGCACCAGGATTTCATCGGCGTGCACGACGGTCGACAGCCTATGTGCGATGATCAGCGTCGTGCGCCCCCGGGAAACCCGTTCCAGTGCAGCCTGAATCTCGCGCTCGGTGAAGCTGTCGAGCGCCGACGTCGCCTCGTCGAGCACCAGAATCGGCGGCGCCTTCAAAATGGTGCGCGCGATGGCGACGCGCTGCTTCTCGCCGCCCGAGAGTTTCAGGCCGCGCTCGCCGACCTGCGCGCCGTAACCCTGCGGCATCGAGCGAATAAAGGCGTCGATCTGCGCGTTCTGCGCCGCCGCCCCGACATCCGCGTCGCTCGAAGGGTCGCGGCCGTAACGGATGTTGTAGAGGATCGAATCGTTGAACAGCACGGTGTCCTGCGGAACCATGCCGATCGCTGAACGCAGCGAAGCCTGGGTAACCGCACGGATATCCTGCCCATCGATGGTTATCCGACCCGACGAAGGTTCATAGAACCGAAACAGGAGGCGCGAGATCGTCGACTTTCCCGCCCCGGAAGGGCCGACGATGGCGATGGTGTGGCCCGCCGGCGCCTCGAACGATATTCCCTGCAGGATCGGCCTGTCCGCCTCGTAGTGGAACGCGACGTTTTCGAAACGGACCGCGCCCGCGGAAACCTCGAGATCGCGCGCGCCGGGCGCGTCGCGAATTTCCGGATGTTGGTCGAGGATGTCGAACATCGCCCCGATGTCGACGATCGCCTGCTTGATATCGCGATACACCATGCCCATGAAATTGAGCGGTTGATAGAGTTGCACCATCATGATGTTCAAGAGCGCGAAATCACCAGCGGTATTGCGTCCCGCGCGAATATTGAAGACGCACATTACGAGCATGGCGATCCAGCCGCAGGTGAAAATGACAGCCTGCCCGGTATTCAGCACAGCCATGGATGTATAAGTACGCACGCTGAGGCGCTCGTAACGCGCCATGGCCTTGTCGTAGCGAGCGGCCTCGCGTTGTTCCGCACCGAAATACTTCACGGTCTCGAAATTGAGCAGACTGTCGATCGCCTTGGTATTGGCGTCGCTGTCGCTTTCGTTCATCGAACGTCGGATCGATATGCGCCAGTTGGTGACGATCGTGGTGAACACGAGATACGCCAGGACGGTAAGCAGGATCATCGCGACGTATCGCCAGTCGAACGAATAGAACAGCGCCGCTATGATGAACGCGAATTCGACCAGCGTTGGAACAGCGGTGAGCATGGAAGTTCGAATAATGGTTTCGATGGCATTGCGTCCGCGCTCGAGAACCCTCGTCAGTCCGCCGGTCTTGCGCTCGAGATGAAAGCGCAGCGAAAGCTGGTGCAAATGAACGAAAACCTCGATCGCCAACTTACGCACGCCATGCATCGCCACCGATGCGAACAGTGCGTCTCGGCCCTGTTGCGTCGACGACATGCCGACGCGCAAAAGCCCGTAAGTGATCGTGAGGACTACGACCGCCCGCAAGAACGACAACGACTGGAGCGCCTGCGCCAGATTCTTGGCCGCCAAGGCGTCGGTGACCCATTTGAACGCGTAGGGGGTCGCGATCGTGAACAACTTCGAAGCGATCATGAGAACGACCGCGAGCGCCACGCGAATCCGCAGGTCGGCTCGGTCCGCGGGCCACAGGTACGGCAATAGGAGCCGCACCGTTCCCACGAACGTGCCGCGATCCGCCCGACCCGACCTGCCCGCGACAAAAGACGTCGATTTTTGATGTTTCATTGGGGTCCGTCGCGGCGTTTCGCATCGCGATATAGTCGCTTCGCGGCGCCTCTGCATCCCCGCCGCCGGGCGCGGGCGGACTTTTGTCGGCCTCCGCCACGATTCGATGACTGATTTTCGATCTGACGGGCCCCGCAATGTTGCGGCGCACCGCTTCTACATTTGTGAAGCCTCCTATGGCACAACGTCATTCACGTTGTCGGCAAATTGTTTCCCTCCCGAAAACTGCTCCGACACTACAAAAATTATCAATCCCAGTCTTGATTTGCTTGTTGTTTAGGATTACAGAAGAAGCACTCTAGGCACGAGCGAATCGACTTTCGTTGCATCGGGGTCGGGCAGAACCAGGGCGACGCCTTGGCTGATGGCCTGTCGAGGATCAAGCTTTGCCTTTACCGGGGCCCGAGGAGTTATTGTCATTATGAGCGAAACCAATAATCACATAGAACTCGCCGCCGAGATCGTTTCGGCCTATGTTTCGAACAATTCAGTGCCCGCAAGCGAGCTGGCAACTTTGCTGGGCGACATCCACTCCGCGATCGTCCGCGTTTCGACGGGCGCGGTGGTCGCCGTTCCGGAGGTGGCCAAACCCGCGGTAGCGCCGAAGAAGTCGATCACCAACGACTACATCATATGCTTGGAGGACGGCCGCAAGTTCAAGTCGCTGAAGCGACATTTGCGCACGCAATACAACATGTCGCCCGAGCAATACCGCGAGAAATGGGCGCTGCCCGCCGATTATCCGATGGTGGCCCCAGCCTATGCAAAGGCGCGGTCGGCCCTCGCCAAGCAGATGGGTCTCGGCCAGCAGCGTCGCCGCCGGGTCAAGTAAGCGCTGGCGGATGAAGCGGGCGCTGCTTTAGATCTCGAGATCTCGGTCGTCGCTCACCCGTGAAATATTGTTTCGCCGGGCTGGGTTGCGGGTTTGAATTGAATAGCCAGCGGTCGGGGGACCAGACGGTCCCCCATCTTGGCCAAGGTGACGGTCGCTCCGCAGCGAGAATGCGACCGTGCGTCGATTTTTGCGCGGCAGGGACGGCATGACGCCGCTCTGCGACCCAGCGTGAATGCGTCGCCCGGCTCGGAGCCGATCGGACTTACGGACGCCGCTACCTCTTTTGCGCCGCCGCGGGAGGTCGTCGGGTTTGCGCGATGTGGCCAGGGGATGATCCCCCGCCACCGGCTCGGCCGACCACGTAGCGCCCGCATTAATCAGGTCCGGCTGTGTTCGATTGTCGGCCACACGCGGGATTCCGCGAGTTTATTCATTTGTTGAGCGGCGTCTCCTGGGGTCCTCGCCCTTGCCCCGGAGAGTTCTGCTTGGTTGAACCTCGGAAAATCAGGCGCTCCACGACCGCCGCGCTCAGCGAGCGCGGCTACATTTTCCCGGATGCCTGGACTTTTGCCCCTCTTGCTGATCTTTGTAAGGGTGCCAAAACTCAGGGGGGCGCTGTAATATCCGTGTTGCTCAAGAGGCGTTTTTGAACCTTTTTGCGTGCCGAGAGAGCGGGGTCTTTGCGCGTGGCGGGCGGCCGCGAGGAGGCCGTGTCGGGAGGCTACGGGATCGCCTGAGCCTCTGACCCGCGAGGACAGCCGCCGACTCGCGGCCGGCGTGATATTGGTGGGCGTGTCTGAGCGCCCGATTTGCGTCGCTCTGGAAGGATTCTCAGCGCTATAAACCACGGAGTGTTCGATGAGCGTTCTCAGCAAGGAGCGGTGGAAAGTAACCTCGAGCAGCGGCGATCCGCGGCTCGCCATCGACGATCACTACGCGACGACGTGGATATCAGAATCATCAAAGAAGCCGTGGCTGAAGATCGACCTCGGCGAGACCTCGACCCTCGGCGGACTCGAGATCTACTGGGGCAAGCAGTCACCGGGAGTCTATGGATTCAAGTCCTCGCTGGACGGCAAGCGATGGACCGATCTTTGTCGAACTCACCACGGCGAAGGCGGACAAGACGTCTTTGCGTTCCCACCCGTTGCCGCCCGATTCGTGCGCTTTGCCTGCGACGACCCGCAACCGGAGCGAGGCCTCGAGATTGTCGAGATCAACCTTTACGACCCCGCCGACGCAGCATCGGTGATCGAAGATGGGCGCATTGGGGCGCTCGGCCATTCCCCGGTCAAGCTGCTTCCCGGCGAGAGCATCACGGTCGATCTCGGCCACGTCCGATCTCCTCTCGGGGCGTTGATCGAATGGGGAGAGACGTACGGAACCGTTTTCTCGACGCATCTCTCCGATGACGGCGACAGCTTCCGAGAAATGGGCCGAATCAACACCGGCAACGGCGGCAGCGACAGCTTTTGGTGGCGCTCCACCACCAGCCGCTATCTTCGCCTGACGGTCCACGAGGCGAACTCGCCGGCAGGCGCGGTCGTCAACGAACTCAAGTTGCGCATCCTGAACAAGGATCGCATGCCGATCGGTCAGCTGGAGCGAGCCGCGTTGGCTGGGCGGGGCGACCTCTACCCGCAGTCTCTCCTGGGCCGCCAAGTCTATTGGACCGCGTTGGGGGAGTACGATCGGGCCGAGGAAGCGCTGTTCGACGAATATGGCAATCTCGAGCCACGGCGCGGATCCGCCCAGATCACTCCTCTGCTTCGCGTGGACGGCGCACTGCACGGAGCGCCCGCGAGCCTGTCCATCAGCCAGTCCCTCGTCGACGGCTCGCTGCCCATTCCGACCGTCGCGTGGTCCACGAAGGACATAGAGCTCCGGGTCACGGCCCTCGCTCACGCCGGCGAGGCGCTCGCGGAGTACCGCATCACCAACCGGAGCGCCACAAAGCAGGAGGGCGCGCTCGTCCTGGCGGTGCGCCCGGTCCAGATCAATCCCTACTGGCAGCATGGCGGCCACGCACTCGTCAACGCCATCGCTGTGGACGGACGTCAGGTGAGCATCAACGACCGGCCCTATGCTGCGTTTTCGGTCGACCCCGACGCCGTAGCAGTCGCCGACTTTGACGCTGGCGACGTGATGAAGCTCATCGAAAAGGGGCCCCGACAGACCGCGCGGAGCCTTCGCTCGGAGTCGGCCCTCCTCAGCGGCGCCTGCGAATTCTCCTTTTCCCTCGCGCCCGGCGGCGCTGCCTCGGTCGTCGTCTCGATGCCGATGAGGGACGACGTTACGCCCCACGCGGAGACGCCCTTCGATGCTCTGCGCGAGACCGTCGCACAGGATTGGCGGAACAGGATCGGCCCGCGCAAGATCACGGTCGGCGACAAGGAAGTGAGCGACACGATCGAGGCACAGACGGCGCTCATCCTCGTCAATTCCACGTTACTCGCCTTCAAGCCTGGTCCGCGCAATTACGACCGCACGTGGATTCGCGACGGCTCCGCGCAGGCGCTCGCGCTGCTCTGGGTCGGTCTGATCGATGAGGCCAAAAATTACGCCGTCTGGTATTCCAAGCGCATTTACGAGAACGGCTTGGTCCCGCCCATCCTCAACGTGGACGGCACGGTCAACCGCGGTTACGGCAGCGATATCGAATTCGACGCGCAGGGCGAATTTGTGGGGATCGCGGCTGACGTCTATCGCGTCAGCCACGACCGGGCCTTCCTCGGCGCTATTTTCGAACCAGTAGTCCGCGCGACGAAGTTCATCGAGGAGCTTTGCGCGCGAACCGACGCCTCGCGCGGCCCGGCGATGCACGGCTTGTTGGCTCCGTCCATCAGTCACGAGGGCTATAGCAATCCCTCTTACAGCTATTGGG
>Ga0209773_10000414_pt1 | contig 13787 bp, 13 predicted proteins | sample BogFormECP14_OM1_FD_188244 | JGI IMG/M metagenome (GOLD analysis project Ga0209773, IMG submission 188244) | Bog forest soil microbial communities from Calvert Island, British Columbia, Canada - ECP14_OM1 (SPAdes) (version 2) | ecosystem: Environmental > Aquatic > Freshwater > Wetlands > Bog ... | reverse complement strand
CCCACCACGTCCTGCCGCACGTAAATCTGCAGGCGTCCTCCATCGCCGGCAATATGCGCAAAAGCCGCTTTGCCATGCGGCCGCAACGCAACAATCCGCCCCGCCGCGCGTACTTCTACAGCTTCAGCCGTCAGCTGCTCTGCGCTGCGCTCGCCAAACTTTTCTCCCACCTCCCGCGGCGTATGTGTCCAGGCAAATTTTCGCGGATAGGCCGCGTGGCCCAACCCTTCAATTTCTCCCAGATTTTTCAGACGCTGTTGAAACTGATCCTGCGGTTCGAATTCCAACGGGTCAACTTCCTTTCGGCGGCCACGGCCGTGCGCACCAACAGTTTAGCGGGCCATTAGGAGAGCCGGGCGGCAGTATAACGGTCGCCTCCGAGAAGCGTCAAGAAAACGCCTCCCAAAGTGGCGCAGCCGAAAAGCGGTGGTATACTGCCGTCTCAACTTGGGGGCAGCGTGTTCTTGAAGCGGAAGCCAGGCACTTCCACCTCACGACGCAGCGTCTCGGACGATTGGATCGCGTGGTTACCGCGAGACAAAGTCCAGTTGTTCGATGCTGTAGTCCGTCGCTGGGAGACTTTTTACGCGATGATGAGCGTCTCCCTGGACGATGCCCTATCCCTCCGCGCTCGCGGTGAACTGGTGCGCGCCCGCCAGCAAGTCTCCGTCTCCGCCGATCTTTTGGCGCGTCTGTCGGCGTCGCTCGTCAGCGCTTGCGGTGTGCTCTCCGGCCGCGGTCGCCACATCAGCAACGTTCCCAATGTGGCACCGCTCAATACGGACAACTTTCGCGGCGAGACCGCGCAGACCGCTGCCTCCTGGAACGAATTCCTCCATCGCGTGCTCTTTGCCAGCCGCTCCCGCTATTTCCAGAAGCTACGCATCTTGTCGGAAACGCTGCTGAGCCTTACTCGTGAGTACAATGATGCCGCTGAAGACGTCGCCGCCGGAGTCTCCGTGCAACCCGGCGATAGCTGGGACAAACTGGAATGTCTGCACTACGATTTCACCACCTGTCTGCGCGAAGCGGAAGTGCTGGTGAAGTCCTTCCTCCGCGCGCTGCCCGGAGAACAGCTCGAAGCCTTCGCCGCGGAGCTCGATGCCGTACCCGCGCCCGAAAAACGGAGCACCGTCGCTCCCCGAACGCGCATCAGCCGCGCCTCGGCTTGATTTTCTTCCAAAATTGGTAGTATTCCCCGGCCCACGGCTTGCCAATGCCATCCAAGCGCGTCTAAAGTGCATGTCCCTGCGGTTCTTCCCGATGGAATGCTCGCCGCGAGCCGCGGCCGAATTAGTCTCCAAGGCTGGACGTTTCAATTGAATCCAGCCAAAATGATCCAGTGCGTGCGCGAAACGGCCGGGCAGGTCTTTTCGCCTTTCGCCCTTCGCGACGAAACTCGCCACTCCCTTCGGATGGCGAATTCGCTGCGTGTATAGAACTACAAGTACAACTCACCAAGCAGGTGCCGCATCGCAGTTAAGGATGCGCCCCGACGGGTAGCGTGGCCCGAACGAGACGAATCGATACCGGGGAAATGCCGGAGGCCGAGGCCATCCGCCTTGCCCAACAGGGTGATGCGGCTGCTTTCGAGCGCCTCTACCGCCTGCATAACCGGCGGGTCTATTCGCTCTGCTTGCGGATGGTCAGTAATACCGCCGAGGCGGAGGACCTGACGCAGGAGGCGTTCCTCCAGCTTTTCCGGAAGATCGCCACTTTTCGCGGCGAGTCGGCGTTTTCGACCTGGCTGCATCGCCTTGCCGTAAACGTCGTGCTCATGAAGCTGCGGAAGAAATCCGGCAACGAAAGCTCGCTGGAAGAGCTCACCGAGCCGGATGAGGATTCCGGCGGTCCGCGCCGCGATTTCGGCGGTCCGGATCTGCGGCTAAGCGGCTCGATTGACCGGGTAAACCTGCAGCGCGCGGTGGACCAGTTGCCGCCCGGTTACAAATCGGTGTTCGTGCTGCACGATGTGCAAGGATACGAGCACAACGAGATTGCGGAAATCATGGATTGCTCCATCGGAAACTCGAAATCGCAATTGCACAAAGCGCGCATGCGCCTCCGTGAACTGCTTCACGAAGCGCTGCGCGCCCAGGCCCGCGAAGACCGCAAGGCCGCCAGCGCAGATTCCGGCGGCAAGGACTGAACCATGGCCACGATCACATGCAGGGAAGTTCTAGCTCATCTGGAACCCTGGATGGAAGGCGAACGTCCGCTGGATTTGCAAGCGCACCTCCGCACTTGCGCGCATTGCTCGAGTGTCGTCAACGATCTGGAATCGATTCACACGGAAGCAAGCAGCTGGAGCGCCGCGGAACAAGATGCTCCGGAGCGCGTATGGACTTCGCTGCGCGCCCAACTCGAACAGGAAGGCCTGATCCGCGACGCAATTCCAGCACACGAGGACGCTGCAAAGGCCCAGGCGCCCCGCGCCGGCTGGTTCAGCAGTTTATTCCCGCGGCTGCCGCGCCCCGTGCTGGCCGGCGCCTATCTCGCGGCGCTCGTCGCCGTAGCATTCGCGCTCAGCGGCCCCGTCAACAAGCGCGTCAACGAAGCGCGCTGGCTGAAAGGCACGCAAATTTCCACGTCACCGCTCAGCGCCCAGCTCGATTTCGACGAACAAAATTCAAACTCTTACGTCACTCGCGCTAATCCCGCTGTAACCGCTTCCCTGCATCAGAATCTAGCTCTGGTTGACAAGTACATCGCTTTGTGTGAAAAAAGTGTCAACGAAGAACCCCAGAACGAAGTGGCGCGGGATTATCTCTACGAAGCGTATCAGCAGAAGGCGGACCTGCTGACGCAAATGACTGAACGCGGAGAAAACGTCCAATGAGCTCCTCTCACTTCGTTCCGGCGCAGTGGCTTCCCAAGACGAGCTGGATAACAGCCGGTCTTCTCGTTCCCAGCCTGCTGCTCTGCAGCGCCGTCGCTGCCGGTCCGCGCCGCCAGGAACAGCACTTCAAGGTCGCCGCCCATCCGGTCATCACCGTTCATAATCCCAACGGCCTGATTACCGTCAAGGCCTGGACGAAATCCGAGGTCCTGGTCATCTCCACTCCGGCCAGCGACCGCATCGAAGTGGATGCCGAACAAATGGGCAATCGCGTGGACGTTTCCACGCGCGAACTTTCCGACTCCGTCGCGCCAGACGATATGCGCGCCGATTTTCAGATTAACGTCCCGGAAGACGCCGAGCTGCAAATTCACAATGATGCCGGCAACGTCAGCGTCGCGAACGTCCTGGGCGATATGAACGTCGAAACCGTTGCCGCCGGCGTGGACCTCGAGGACGCCGCCGGCTACCTCACCGTCAAAACCGTGGGCGGCTCGTTCACATGCGTTCGCTGCTCCGGCCGCGTTGAAGCTTCCTCCATCAGCGGCAATTTCCGCCTGCTCGATTTGCGCAGCTATCACGTCTGGGCGCAAACCTCCTCCGGCAACATTCTTTTCAACGGCGAGTTTCTGCCCAACGGAACCTACTCCCTGAAGAACTACAGCGGCGTAATTGAAGTCCGGTTCTCGCCTGGAGATTCCTTCGACCTCAGCGCCACTTCCCTGAAAGGCAAAGTGAACAACGAAGCGAAGCTGACGCCCTCTGCCCACCAGCATCACTTCATGCCGAAATGGGGCAATGCCCTCTTCGGCACTTTCAACGAAGGCCGCGCCAAGATTGAGATGACCTCCTTCGATGGTACAATCAACATTCTGAAACGTGATTGATTGGCCCGTTCTCGACACCCAATCTACCCATGACCACTGAGCCCCGCCCGCGCTCGCTCGTCTGCCTGATCGGTTTCATGGGCAGCGGCAAGTCCACGGTCGCGCGCCTGCTGGGCCGCCAGATCGGCTGGCAGCACGTGGACCTCGATAAACGCATCGTGGATGCCGCGGAGCAAACCATCCCCGAAATATTTTCCAAGCTCGGCGAACCCGAATTCCGCAAGATCGAGCACGCTCAACTCCAGCGCATCGTCGGCGAAGCGGCCGAACAGCAGAAATCTCGCGTAATTTCACTTGGCGGAGGCACCACCGCGCAGCCGCAAAATCTCGCGCTGCTGCGTCAGGCCGGCGCCGTGCTGGTGTGGCTGCACTGCCCGGTCGAAGAGCTGCTCAAGCGCATCGCCCATATTCAGGACCGTCCGCTGTTCCGCGATGAAGCCAGTTTTCGCACACTCTACCAGGAACGCTTGCCTTCTTACGAGATAGCGGATTACCGTGTGGAGTCAAATATCGAGCCTCTGCGCGTCGTCGAGCAGGTCGTCGCGCTGGGAATTTTCTCCAAGGTGACTGCATGAACGAAAACTCCGCACGCAGCCGATCGAAATCGTTCGCGCGAGGCTTCGCCCGCCGCGGCGCCACAATCATCACGTCGAGCATCGCGCCGGGCATCACGCTTGTCGTCGCGCTCGGAATTATCGCCGCGGCGCTTCTCACGCCCCGCTCCGTATCCGAAGCCAGCGTGCTTCCGCCGCGCACCCATGCGTTCATCGCCCCACTCGCCGCCGACAAAGGCACATTCAAAATCCTCGTCAGCGGCCAGCAAATCGGCAAAGAGGAGTTCTCCATCGCGCCGAACGGCGGCGATTGGTCCGCCCACGGCAGTACGGACATTCAATCGCCCAAGGGCAACACGCACGTAACCGGCAATCTCGTCGTGCACTCCGACGGCGTTCCCGTCCACTACGAATGGTCCACGCAAGGCGCCAAAAAAGCTTCCGCCACGATTGGCTTCGCCGGAGGCACCGCCACCGTCGAACTCCACCTCGAAGGCGCAAAGCCCTTCACCCAGCAATTCACTTTCACCGCTCCTCTCGTGGTCGTGCTCGATGACAATCTCTATTACCAATACACATTCCTAGCCCGGCTCTACGACTGGGACAAAAAAGGCGAGCAAACCTTCTCTGTGCTCGTCCCACAGGAAATGACTCCCGGCGCCGTCACCGTAGATTCCATGGGCGAGCAGGTAGTGAACGGCCAGAAAGTCCAGGAACTCCGCGTAAGAACCGAAGACAACGAAATTGACCTGTTCCTCGACGGCCCCAAGCTGGTCCGCCTGGTAGCCCCCGCCGCCAACGCCGAAATCATCCGCGAGTAGTCCCGCGCAAAATTAAAAAGGCCCGGACAGATCTCCCGGGCCTTTTCAATCCTCATCGATTCCCTTCACTTCTGCCGTTGTCCACAAGCATCTTTAATCGCTACAATCGCGGATCGTTCTACGCGCTGCACAGGAGTGGGAAAATGAGTGGCACAACAATCCGCTGGGGACGAATTTTGCTCGGCGGGCTACTTGCGGAAGTGGCCCTCATTCTCGCAATTGTTCCTCTTGGCTTGCATCTCGGTGGCAATTTCCTGCTCTACACTGCTCCGCCCGGATCCTTCGTCACGTGCTTCCTGGGGGCCCTCTGGGTGTGCCGGCGGGTCGATTCCCACTTCATTCTGCATGGGACGTTGGTAGGAGTCGTCGCGGCGCTGCTCTACGTCGCCTTGACGCGCGCGCAGCCTGAACCTTTTGCATACATTCTGGCCCACGCGCTGAAACTGGCAGGTGGCGCATGCGGCGGAGTCGTCGCCCAACCGCGTCGCTCACCATCTCCGCAGCAGCCCGCTCACGATTGACTGACTGCCGAACCAGTTTCGGCCTCAACGCTACTGACTCGACGTCTAAAGCTCCGCGCGGCGCACCACGTGGCTCGATTCACTCGGCTGCGGCTTTTCAATTCCCACCGTCACGCTCAGCTCCGCGGCCTTGCGCATAATTCCCAGCGCCACCGTTTTCTGGTCGCTCTTGTCCCGCAACACCACCCGCAACTCCGCCAGCGTCCGCACCGGCTTGCCGTCCACTTTGATGATCACGTCGCCGGCCTGCAATCCCGCTTTCGCCGCAGCCGTTCCGGAACGAACTTCGCGAATCAGAATCCCTGTGCCATCCGGCGCGCCAAAATACGAGCCGAGTTGCCCCGAAAGATCCTCCGCATTGATCCCCAGCGCCGGCGTGCGCGAATCCACCGGCGGTATCGCCACGGTAAAATCCTGATTGGGCATCGAGAACGCCAACGCATTATCGAAATCGCGCATCTTCCCTTTCAAGCGCTTCTCGAAAAATGCGCTGCGCTCGCCCAATTCCACCGAAACATTTTGCGTCGCGCCACCGCGCGAAATCACCAAGGCCACCGTCCGCCCCGTCGGCGTTTCACGCACCAGCCGCCGGAACTGTACCGTGCCTTCTACCACTTGCCCGTCATACTGCGTGATCACATCGTTTTCCTTCAGCCCGGCTTTCGCTGCCGGCCCATCCGGCTCCACATCCATCACCACCACGCCGCGTTGCGCCGTCAGTTTCAGGTCCTTCGCTTTTTCGGCGGTCACTTCGCCGATTTCCACACCCAGCCAGCCGCTGCCATCCTCATCGCCGCTGACAAAGGCGCTCGGCCCCTGCACTTCCTCGCTCTTTTCCTGCGCCAGTTCCGCCAATTCCGCCGCGCGCGTCGCCAGTTCGTTCGCGCTCGCCTCGAATTGTCCTTGATTGGCGCGCAACTGCACCGAGAGACTCTGCAACCTCTGCATCTCGGGTGAATTCATTTCCACCTCCTGTCGCACTCGTTCGTTCAGGTCGGCGAGGTTTTCCCGCAATCCCAGCTGTACCGCGCGCTCAATTTCCGCCCGGTCCATCGTGCTATCTATACTACGCACCGCATCGCCGATTTGTTCCAAAGGGAGTTCCAGCCGCCAGCACCCCTCCTCATCAGGCGAAGCAGGCGCAACAGGCGTTGCAGGGGCTGGGGTAGCAGCGGAAGGAGCAACTGGCGCGGGACTGTTTGTGGTTTGTTGTGGTGTGCGTTCCGGGGTGCCTTCCGGGGTCTGGCCCGGCAAAGCACCCGGGGTCATTCCCATCGTCAACAGCAACAAACTCCAACTGACAAGGTTCGTCCGAGGCAAATGCTTCATGGCCGTGGTCCTCGCTTGTGAGTGAATTCGCCCCGTCAGACGCCCGGCCGTTGCACCACCAGGCGTATGCCGCCATTAATCGTTCGCACCGAAATTTCGCCGCCGCCGGCTCCCAGCTTGGCGTGATACGCGCGCGCCGCCGACTGGCTCGCTGCGGAAGTAACCGGCAACTCCGAGTAGAAATCGCCATTCATCGCCAGAACATTCAAATCCGCTCGCGCGCCTTCGGGCAGTCCCAGCACCACCGAGCCGTTCACGGTTTCCAGATTCATCGGCCCGCCCGCCATCAACTGGCGCAATTCCAGCCGCAAGTTTCCGTTAGTGGTCTTTTCGCTGAATCGCCCGGAGCTGTCGAAAACTTCCACGTTGCCGTTTACCGAGCGCAATTCCCCGCCGCCCTCCACTCCGCGGACCGTCACGCTGCCGTTCACCGTCTCGATGCTGCCCAGCAAAATTCTGTACGGCACGTGCACATGGTATTCCACCGCCACCTCCGCGCCCTGGCCCTGCGGGTAACGCGTGTGCACGGCCACTTCTCCGGGATGGCTGTGATCCACTTCGATCTTCACCTGCTCCAGGTCCCGCGAATCGCTCCCTGCCGTCTTCACCGCGCTCACCTCGACTTCGTCGCGGTTCCAACCTTCCACCTGCACCGAGCCATTCACATTTTCCAGCGCGAAGCTTCCGCCCGCGGCCAAAGGATAGATTTGATGAAAATTCTCGTCCGCCGCGCCCGCGGGAAATACCAGGCACGCAATCGCCGCCAGCAGCACTAGCCCGCGCAGCGCGGTTCCCACGACGCGCAACCGATTGTCCCTGGATGCCTGGCCGGAACTTCTGCCTTCCGTTTGCGTTTGCACGGTACGCCCCCTTCGAGTGAAACACCCTCATTCACGGGAACACTCGGCCGCTTCTAGTCGGCCGGATTCTGGTCGTCGCCTGCCCTCTGCGCTCGAGCGCTTCTCTCAACGAAGCGCCGCAACCAACCCGCCTACGGCGAGTTCTCGCTCATCTGCTGCGCTTGCTGCCGCAGCATGAGCAATTGCAATTGCAGCTTTTCCTGCATTTGCTCCATCTGCTGCTTGTACAGTTGAACCTGTTTATTCGCGTCACTCACCATCACGTGAATGTTGCCCGCCACCGTGCGCAAGCGGATCACTTCGCCGCCGCCATTCAACGCGCCCTCGGTGCGAATCCACGCATCTCCGTTCACCGCCGCTTCCCGGTTGATCTTCGCCAGAAACGCCGGATCGAAAATCACATGATGCCCGTCGCCGGACTGTACCTGCGCGTCAATCGTCACCGGCAATTGCCGCGGTATATACACCACGATGTCGCCTTCGCCCGATTGCAGCTCGCATTTCCCCGCCATTTTTCCCGGCGTCACAAACCACGCCGTGATCGCGCCCGCTCCGGTGGACGCCTTCACCGGGCTGTCCACTTCCGTGAGGTAAATGCTCCCGCCGCTGGTTTCCAGATTGGTCGGCCCGGAAACGCGGACCACGCGAATACCTCCGCCGCCCGTCTTCGCCTGCACCAGGCCTGCGGTCTCACCCACTTCGATTTGCCCGCCTGAGGTCTCTGCTACCAGTTCGCTGCCCGAATGTTCCACGGAAACATTGCCTCCACCCGTCGAAACGCGCGCCGCGCCTTCCACGGAAGCTACGCGGATGTGCCCTCCATCAGTGTGCAAGATGGCGCTTCCGCCAATCGCGCCGGTGGTGATGTGTCCGCCGCCGGTACTCGCGCCAAGCGTGCCGGCTACGTTTTTCACCGTGATGTGTCCGCCATCAGTGGAGAGGTGCGCCGGTCCTCCCACATTTCCCATCACAATATTCCCGCCGGATGTAGCCAGCGTCGCAAAACCGATAATGTCTTCGGTCTCGATGTTTCCACCGCCGGTCTGCACGTCCAGATTGAAATTCTTCGGGACGTTCACTTCCATCGTCACCCACAAACGTCCGCTGGCATGGCGGCCCAGACTTTGCCCGCGAAAATACACGCCCTCCGGCGTCGTATTGGCTGTGACAACGAAATTTTTCAGGAGTTGTTTCGCGTCTTTCTGCGAGGCGTCTGCTTCCAGGCGAACTTTGTAATCTACCTTCCCGGAATTCTGCGTCTTGATAATGATGTTGCCCAGATCGGTGACCAGGTGCAACCGCTGCCCGTCGCGCGCCACCACGCTGCCCGTCAGCTCGGAGCTGACCCGCGGCCCGGAATGATTCTGCCGCTCGCTCTTCGCTTTCTCAGCGCCATCCGCCGCAGCGAAAGCAGGCGTCTGCAGCGTAGCGGCAAGAAGGGCGCAAACAATTCCCGCCGTCAGAATTCCGGCAGGCACACCAAATCGTTCCGCGATCTTTTGCCGAATTCGCGGGCTGTACGGCGCGCTAACCATGTTTAGAATTTTTGCCGCGGGCCCAGATCGCGAATCACTTCCGCGCTCTGCAACCGGATGTAGGTGTTGGGATCCTTGGCCATCCGCTCGTGCAGTACCGCGAGCAGATGATCGTCGGCGTCCACCTGGCCTTTGGAGGCCATGTCGCGCAGCGCGTTGATCGCTTCCACGCGCACGCCGGGGTTCTGATCGTCCACCAGCGCGTCCAGAAGAGTCTGTCGAATGAGGTCCTGCGGCTCCGCGCCGTTCAAAGCTTCCAACGCTTTCAACCGCACCGCCGCATTGTGATCGTTATGCACCGCCTGGCAGAGCGACGAACGTACATCCGGATCGTTATTCCTGGTGCGCAGCAAATCCACCGCATCCAGCCGCACATCGGGATCAAACCGCTGGCTATTGCGCAGGATGTACATCAGCACAAATTTCACGTCGTCGTCATTCACCGTGCCGCGCACCGTGAAGGGCTGGCGCGCATTCAATTGCAATTGCACTTGCGGTGGCTGATTGTCCTCGGCGGGAAACACATTGATACCTGCGACGCTTGCGGTGTGCAAATCCAGCGAACTGAGTCCAACGGAGGGAGAGCTTGCGGCAGCCGGGTCTGCGTTCACAACACCCGAGACCTCCGCGGCCGAATTACTCGAAACAACGGAAGAATTCGTGTCAACCTTGCCCGCCGAATTGCGAAGGAATCGCGGACCCAACATTCCCACTGAGAATCCGATCAGCACCAGCAGCGCCGCGCTCCACGCCGGCTGCGGTGAAATCCAGCTGGAAGGCAGCAGCGCGCCAATCGTCCGGCGCAGCCAGCTCTTCTCTTCCTGCTGATCCAAACCATCTACCAGACCCGCGCGGCAACTCGCCAGCAGCGCCGCATCCGGCTCCGTGTGCTTCGAAGCCAATAGCGCTAGCATCTCGTTGTCCTGCGCCAGCGCCAGATTGCATCCGGAACAGTGCTGCAGATGTTCATTCACATCCGCGATTTCCGAAGCATCCAGTTCCCCAGCTGCAAAGAGCATCAGCCGCGGCTCAAACTCCTCGCACGCCGGGCTCTTCGTCTCTTCCATTCCTGCTTCCCGCATTCTTTCCGACCTCGCTGATCTGATTCCGGCTAACGCATGCCCTCCAGGCTCGCGCGCAATTTTCGCGTCGCCCGGAATAGCGAATTCTTCACAGTCTCTTCAGACGTGCCCAGCATGTCCCCGATAGCACGTAATTTCAACCCCTGATAATGTTTCATCTCGAAGACCATCCGCTCGCGCGGTGAAAGCCGGTTCAGCGCGCTGGCGATGTGCTCGCCCAGTTCCTGGCCCAACAAATTTCTCTCCGGATTCGCCGCGGCCCGCTGCTCCGGCTGGCGATCGAAGAAATCTCTGGTCGTGCCCTCAGCGTCTTCCGGCATAGGCGCCTGATCTTCGCGGCGGCTGGTGCGACGGCGCAAATGATCCAGCGCCACATTCGTCACAATCCTGTACAGCCAGGTATAAAAACTGCATTCGAACCGGAAGCGGTGCAGGTTCTTATAGACGCGCAGGAAACTTTCCTGATAAATATCCCGCGCGTCTTCAGGACGGTGCACCAGATTCATCGCCAACCGCAAAACTTCGCGGTCGAAGCGTCGCACCAACGCCTCAAACGCCACGCGGTCGCCCGCCTGCGCTTTGCGGACGAGCGCTTGCTCTTCCGCAGCCCTCGCCGCCGCTGCCTGGCGCGCCTCGATGTCGAGTGCGACGCTCATCCCCATGGTGTTTATCGCCTGCCTGGTTACGCCCGGGTCTGTGCCACTCGTACCCGAAGCGTGAATCCCGCCAGTTGCGGTATCAACCCGCTCGGTCGGTACCGTAAAGATAGACGGCACCTGTGACCGTTGGTGAGCATCACCGGACGTCGTTTTCCCACTATCGGACAACTGCCCCAAGTTCCACCTTCTCGTTGAGATGCGCTACCCCCGTAAAATGTTGCAAGGGTGCAGCTTACGCGCGAAGAGCGCTCGCAACTTCAGCACCTTCATCAACTCATATCTCAACATTTCCACAGACTGCACGGCTCTAGCCACTTCCCCAAACTCGCAGCCATGCGATCACGCGCTGTTCGGTCCCTCACTCCTAATACGATCGCGGTCCCTCCATGAGTTCAATGTTTTTTCCTCTTCGCGCTCTCCGCTAAGTCGCGTGCCTTCGTGCGCGAAACGCAACCGAGCCTCTGCAACCGCAACCGATGGTATAAAAGTGGTGCAACCGCCGGCGCAGAACCAGCACACGATCTGATGCCCATCGCTCTCACCAACTCGGTGAAATATCTCCACGGCGTTGGCCCGCAACGCGCCGCCACGCTCGAAGCTCGCGGCATCGTCACCGTCGGCGACCTCCTCAGTTATCTCCCTTTCCGCTACGAGGACCGCCTTCGCTTCACACCCATCGCCGAAATAATTCCCAGCCAGGTGCAAACAATTTTCGCCGAAGTCACGGGCGGCGGGGGAACGACCGTCCGCTTCCAACGCAGCCGCCGCTCCATCTTCCACGTAGCCGCCCGCGATGCATCCGGCACGGTGTACGTCCGTTTCTTTCATGGCGGCTATCTAGAAGGAAAATTAAAAGACGGCCAAAAGCTGGTCCTGCACGGAAAAGTCGAAGAGGACCGCTATCGTCCGGGCCGCCTGGAAATGGTCAACCCACAAATGGAATTGGTGGGAGCCACCGAGGGCGGCGCTGCTGATTCCACCGAAGTCGGCCGCATCGTCCCGATCTACGAAGCCATCGGCGCCATCAGTTCGCGCATGTTGCGTCGCATCATCTACAGCGTGCTCGCCAATTTCGACGGCAACATCCCCGAACCGTTGCCGCAGGAAATTCTCGATCGCTATCGCTTCCCCGCACGCCGCGAAGCGCTGCTCTACGCCCATTTCCCGCCGCAAAATCAGAGCATCGAGCTGCTCAACAATTACCGCAGTCCCGCGCAAATTCGCCTGATCTTCGAGGAATTTTTCTACTATCAACTCGCATTGGCGCTGCGCCGCCTGCAGGACCATTCCCGCCGCGGCATCGCCATGCGCGTGCGCGAAGAAAAAGTTCGCGCCGCCGTCAAAGCCATTCTGCCCTTCAAGCCTACCACCGCGCAGAAACGCGTCCTCGCAGAAATCGTCGCCGACCTGGAAAAGCCGTTCCCCATGAATCGCCTGCTCGAAGGCGACGTCGGCAGCGGAAAAACGATCGTGGCTTTCGAAGCCGCGACAATCGTCATCGAGAACGGCTATCAAGTCGCCCTGATGGCCCCCACCGAAATTCTCGCCGCGCAACATTATCTTTCCGCGCGGCGCATCTTTCAGGCAGCCGGCTATGGCGTCGAATTAATCGTCAGCGGCCGCAAACGCTCCACCAAAGACGAAGCCCTTGCGCGCGTTGAAAGCGGCGCCGCACAAATCGTCGTCGGCACGCACGCGCTGATCGAAAATCCGGTCGCCTTCAAAAAACTCGGTCTCGTAATCGTGGACGAACAGCACCGCTTCGGCGTCCTGCAACGCAAACGCCTCATAGACAAAGGCGTCTCACCACACGTCCTGGTCATGACCGCGACGCCCATTCCGCGCACTCTCGCGCTCACTTTGTATGGTGACCTGGAAATTTCCGTTATTGACGAACTGCCGCCCGGTCGCACGCCTATCGAAACGCTCTGGAAGGAAGAAGGCCAGCTTCTGGCTGTCTGGGAACTCGTCCGACGCGAAATCGCCGCCGGGCGTCAAGCCTACGTCGTCTATCCCGTAATCGAAGAATCGAAGCAGGAACTGAAAGCCGCCACCGCCGAATACGAGCGCCTCGCGAAACACATCTTCCCGAACCTGCGCATCGGCCTTCTCCACGGCCGCCTGAAAAACGACGAGAAAGATTCCGTGATGGAGCAATTTCGCCGCAACGAAATCCATATCCTCGTGGCCACGACGGTAATCGAAGTCGGCGTGGACGTCCCCAACGCCACCCTAATGGTCATCGAACACGCCGACCGCTTCGGCCTGGCGCAACTCCACCAACTGCGCGGCCGCATCGGGCGCGGCACAGAAAAATCCCGCTGCATCCTCGTCGCGCGCAAAAATATTGCCGGCGAAGCTCGCGCCCGCATTGAAACCATGGTCGCCACTTCCAACGGATTCGAAATCGCCGAGCAGGATTTAAAACAGCGCGGCCCCGGCGAATTCTTCGGCACGCGCCAGCACGGCGACGCCGCCTTTTCCGTGGCCCAGCCGTTGCGCGACCACGAAATCCTGGAGCTCGCGCGCCGCGAAGCCTTCGCGCTCGCCGAAAATCCCCAGCGGGCCGCCGATATTATCAAGCGCCTGGAGTCCGTCAGCCCCAGCTGGCGCCAGCGTTATCAATTAGCTTCCGTAGGTTAGCGAGTGCGCGCGGCCTCAAATCTGACTTTGCCGTTGAATTTGTAGCGGCCGCCTGCT
>Ga0209773_10000413_pt1 | contig 13796 bp, 10 predicted proteins | sample BogFormECP14_OM1_FD_188244 | JGI IMG/M metagenome (GOLD analysis project Ga0209773, IMG submission 188244) | Bog forest soil microbial communities from Calvert Island, British Columbia, Canada - ECP14_OM1 (SPAdes) (version 2) | ecosystem: Environmental > Aquatic > Freshwater > Wetlands > Bog ... | reverse complement strand
ACAGGGAAGCGCGCGACGGAGCCGGGAAGGTAGGTGTACGCCTCGCTGTTGCCGGAAATCGCCGCGCCCACATGCGGCAACACCTTGCGAAAATAAAAACGGAACAATCCTGCCATGGGCCCTGCGCCGGGCTCTGAAAATTCCAGGATGCCCACTTCCCCACCGGGCTTCAGCACCCGGGCGATTTCGCGCAGGCCGCGTTCGTAATTCACCAGGTTGCGAAAACCGAAAGCGCTGGTGATCAAATCGAACGAGGCGTCCGCAAACGGCAGGTGCAGAGCGTCGGCAGTGGTGAACACCGTCGGATGCGCATGGGCCGCACCCTTGCGGCGCGCGCGATCGAGCATAGGCTGCGCAAAATCGCTGCCGATCAGCGGAAAGCGGTACGCACCCGCGTCGCGTATTTCGTGGATGCGCACTCGTTCCAGCGCAAGGGTCAGATCGCCGGTGCCACAGCACAAATCCAATACGCGCGCGTCGGTGCGGCGCAGGATGCGGCGGAATTTTCGCGCGGTGCGGCGGCGCCACACTTTATCGAGGGAGAAAGAAAGCGCGTGATTCAGAAAATCGTAGCGCGGCGCAATGCGGCTGAACATTTCACGCACGCGCGCGGAAGCTTCGCCTTCGCTGTGCGTGCCGACAGGGCGTGTGCCGGGCAATTTCGCCGATTTTCCAGTTTGAACCGTCATTCGATGCGCGCTTGCATCAGGTTTTGGCCGTCGCGGAGAGGGCGGGCAGTTCCGCGAAGGTGCGGGACACCAGAGCCCAGGGAAGGTCAACGCCCCATTCCACTTTGCCGAGGCGGCGCGGCAGCACCCAAAGCACGCGTCCGCCACGTGCTTTCTTATCACCTGCGAGGATGGGACGCAATTGCGCAGCGCGAATTCCCGCGAGCGACGGCACCGGGCCCACGCTGGCAATCAATCGCAGCATGCGCGTGGCTTCGAACTCGCGCAGACGATCGGTGGCAAGGCCAAACAAGGTGGCCGCGAGCATGCCCCAGGCAATCGCTTCGCCGTGCAGGAAACGGCGGTAACGGGTGGCGGCTTCCAGCGCGTGGCCCAGCGTGTGGCCGAAATTCAGAATGTGGCGCAGGCCGCCTTCGCGTTCGTCGCGCGTGACGACGTGCGCTTTGATGCGAATGCAGCGCGTGATCACCCAGGCGAGAGCTTTGGCGTCGCGACGCAGGAGGGCAAGCATGTGGCGCTCGAGGTAGGCGAACAGCTCGGCATCGGCGATGATGCCGTACTTCACAACTTCGTACAGGCCGGAACGATATTCGCGATGCGGCAGCGTGAGCAGAACTTTTGGATCGGCGATGACCAGCTGCGGCGGATAGAACGCGCCGACCAGATTTTTTCCTTCCGGCAGGTTTACGCCGGTTTTGCCGCCGATGGAGCTGTCCACTTGCGCGACCAGCGTCGTAGGGATGTGCACCAGGCGCACGCCGCGCAGATAGCTGGCTGCGGCGAAACCGGCCACGTCGCCGACGACTCCGCCGCCCATCGCGACAATCGTGGCGTGGCGATCGGCTCCTGCCAACACGAGTTGCCGGGCGATTTGCTCGATGGTGGCGAGATCCTTCGCGGCTTCACTGTCATCGAAAAGCATGGTGCGCACCGGAACGTGTTGTCTCTTGCCGAGCGCGCGGATTAGCGGCCGGCCCCAATGCTCCCAGACCCGCGGCGACGAGAGCACGTAAATGCCGGTGGTTTCTCTGAAGCGCGATATGAATGTGCCGGCGCGCGAGAAAATCCCTGGCGCACATTGCACCTGATACGCGCCGGCGGATGAAGGTATGCGAATTGTCGGCATGATGGGGCCAAAGAAATGTAGCACAGGTACGCAGCGAAACCCGCCAATCAGGAGATTGGCGCTCCCAGGCGGCGCGGCTTCGGGGTGAGCCCGCGCGACTCTAGTGGAATTTCTTCTGCAGCTCGTCCACGGATTCCAGGATCACGTAGCCGACGATGGCGACGCTGCGCGGGCTCACTTTATCGAGCGTGTCTTGCGGCGTGTGCCAGTATCCGGCGGTGATGTAATCGGTCAGGTCAATGATGTCCAGCGCTGGGACGCCGCGCGCGAGAAACGGATCGTGGTCGTCGCTGGTGGTGGTTTCGTCCGACACAAAGATATCTTTGTAGCCCAGTTGCGCGGCCTTCTTCCACACCAGATCGTTCAGCCACTTCGGCGAATCGGACTGGCGCAGAATTTTCAGGTTGTATTGGCCGATCATGTCCGCCAGGAGCAGGGCTTTTATGCGTTTCAGATCGCCGGAGACGGCCATGCGCGCGGCGAGTTCGCGGCTGCCGTAGGTGTGATCGTTATCCTGATCCCAGTTTACGAAGGCCTCTTCGCCGTCGAGGAACGCCATCCACACCGAATTGGGGCCTTTTTTGGCGCACAGCTGGCGCGCCATTTCGAGCATCATCCCGGTGGAAGAAGCGCTATCTTCGGCGCCGACAAAATTTTCGACGCTGCTCAACGTGTCGTAGTGGGTCAGCAGCAGGATAATTCCCTGCCCGGTGCCGGGGGCTTTGGCGATGATGTTCTTCATCGCGATGTCGCCCTTGGGCGTGGATGCATGAAAATCATCTTGATCCACTTCGCAGCCGGCGGTTTTCAGTTGCGCAATGATGTATTCCTGCGAACGATGCAGCCCGTCGGACGCGGGCGGACGCGGGCCGAAGCTGACCAGTTTCGAGACATGCTCATACGCTTTCGCGCCATCGAACCCGCCGGTTTGGTCTGCGGGCGGCGCAACTTCCGCCAATCGCGGAGCGGCTGCGGCTTGACCCGCCGCGCCTCCACCAGGCGCAGCGGAATTCGACGAAGCGGAAGATGCGGACGAAGGCGCATTGGACGCGCCGCAAGCCACCACGCCGGACAGCACCGCGACCGCCGACGCCAACCAGAATCTGCTGCACATTCTGTTTGCCAACTTGGCCACGCTATTGCGCCTCCCCACTCGTCACAGTCTGCGACTCTTTTTTGCGCAGCACAACGTAAGAAACCAGCACACCTACAAAATACAGCACGACCATCGGCGCCATGAACACCAGCATGGTGGTCGCGTCCGGCGTGGGCGTCACAATCGCCGCCACGATAGTGATGATCAACATGGCGTAGCGAAAATTCTTCAGCAGAAATTTCGGCGTCACGATCCCGAACAGCGACAGAATGAAAATCAGCACCGGGAGCTCGAAGATCACTCCCAGGCCCACCAGAATAATCAGGATGAGTTCGAAATATTCGTTGTAATTGATCAGCGGCTTCACCGGCGAGTCCGTGGCGAAGCCCATCAGAAATCCCAAAGTGCGCGGCAGCATGATGAAGTAGCCAAACGCGATGCCGCAGAGAAACAGAACCATGGACGACATAATAAATCCGGAAACGGCGCGCCGCTCGTGCTTGTAAAGTCCCGGCGCGACGAACAGCCACACCTGGTAGAGCACAAACGGCATGGCCAGCACCACGCCCAGATACAAGCCGATATTAATGACAAGCGTCAAATACCCGGCGGGGCTGGTGAAGTACAGCTTGTCGTCAAAATGCGCGGAGCGCAGCGCATCCTGCATCGGCTTCACCAGAATCACGATGAAATGTTTGGAGACCAGCAGGCCGATGCCCGCGCCCACCGCGATGGCCGCCGCGGAATAAATCAGGCGCTTGCGCAGATCGAGCAGGTGCTCGAAAAATGACATGCGCCCGCCGGCGTCTTCTGCGGCGGGCGGCGCGATGGTGGGATCAGGCTGGGCGGGTGCGGCCATCGCTCGCTTTCTCGGGATCGGGATCCGGCTCGGCTGCTGCGGGGCTGTCGGCAGCGGCAGGAGCTTGATCGGCCTGCACACCCTGGGGTAATTCGCGTGTTTCGAATCGCAGCTGTTTCGGTTCCGGCAATTCGTGCGCCGCAAAGGAATTCGGCGGCTCGGTGGACACTGTTCCAGGCGCTGGCGGTGGCGGATCTTCCGAAGTTGCGCCCTCCGACGATGCTGCTGGCGTCGAGACGGGCAACGCCGGAGCGGGTGAACCGCCTCCAATCGTCTGCGTAGGAGGCTGGGCCTCGCGCACGCGGCGCAACTCGGCTTCGCGCTCCAGGTCGCGCATGTGCCCTTCGAATGTGGAGCGCAGATCGCCCGTCGCGCGGCGGAATTCTCCCATCACTTTGCCCAGCGTGCGCGCAAGCTCCGGCAATTTCTCCGGTCCGAATACCATCAGGGCGACGGCGAATATGATGATCAGGTGTGGGACGCTAAACATGTAGTTTCTGGGCGCGCTAGACGGCAGGGAGTCTGATTTCGCCTGCATCTCCCGCGCCGTTTTGGAATCATAGAAGAGGGCCCTAGGCCTGTCAAACTGCGGAAAAGTGTTGTGCTATACTTGATTGCTGGGGCTTAAGAGAGGACGCATGGAATCAACGGGGTCATCAAGGCGCGGTGTCGTTGTCCTGGTAGTGGTACTAGCTGTTTCCGCTGTGCTGGGCGGCTTATATGGGCCGTCGGTGCGCGCCACAGCCGCTGGACAGAACGACATGCAGGACTCGGTGAAGAGCTTCACGCACGTACTCTCCGTGGTGGAGCGCAATTACGCGCAGCCGGTAGACACCGACAAGGTGATCTACGACGGCGCGATTCCCGGCATGCTGCGCGTGCTCGACCCGCACTCGAATTTCTTCGATCCCAAGCAATACGCCCTCTTCAAGGAAGAACAGCAAGGCAAATATTATGGCGTGGGCATGACCGTACAGCAGCGCGAGAACCAGACCGTGGTTTTGGCGCCGTTCGTCGGCTCACCGGCATACAAGGCAGGGATTCGTCCGGGCGACATCATCCAGAAAGTGGACGGAAAATCCTGCGACGGGCTGACCACTACGGAAGTTGCCGATATGCTGAAGGGCGCGAAGGGCACCGTGGTGCATATTTCCCTGGGGCGCGAAGGCTGGGAGAAACCCATTGAAGTGACCGTGACGCGCGACGAAATTCCCCGCCCCGGCGTGGAATATTTCACGATGGTAAAGCCGGGAATCGGCTATGTGCGCGTTTCCACGTTTAACGAGACCACCGACAGCGATCTAGCCGAAGCTTTGCGGCAGCTGGATGTTTCCAAGCTCGATGGCCTGATTATTGACCTGCGCAACAACGGCGGCGGCCTGCTGAATCAAGCGGTGGGCATGGCGGACATGTTCCTCGATAAGAACGAAATCGTCGTGTCGCATCGCGGGCGCGCGTCGCAGGAGCGCCGTTATTATGCCGTGCGCGGGAATCAGGGCATCGAAGTGCCGGTGATCGTGCTGATTAATGGGCAGAGCGCATCGGCATCGGAGATTGTTTCGGGCGCGATTCAGGACCACGACCGCGGCTTGATCGTCGGCGAAGTAAGCTTCGGCAAGGGCCTGGTGCAAACGCAATTTCCGCTGAGCGAAGACACTGCGCTGCTGCTCACCACAGCGCGTTACTACACGCCCAGCGGACGCCTGATTCAGCGCGATTACAAGAACGTCTCGCTCTACGATTATCACTACAATCCCCAGCCGCCCACCAAGCCTGAAGTGAAGCTGACCGACAGCGGGCGCCAGGTATTCGGCGGCGGCGGCATTACTCCGGACGACATGATTGCCGCTCCCAAGCCGGACGACTTCGAGCAGATGCTCTACCGGCGCGGCGTGTTCTATTCGCAACAGCAGGGCGTCGGCGACTTCACACGCTACTACCTGGGCGAGAAGCCGGACATCACCAAGGATTTCGTGGTGAACGACGCCGTGGTTTCGGAGTTCCGCAAATATCTGGACAAGCAGAAGATTAAATACAGCGATGCGGACATTCAGGCCAACATCGTCTGGCTGAAGTGGCAGATCAAGCGCGAAGTCTTCACTTCCTACTTTGGATTGAACGACGGCTACAAGGTGGAATTGCAGGACGACGTCCAGCTGGAAAAAGCCGTCGAGCTGATCCCGCAGGCCAAGGCGCTCTACCAGAACGCGCGCAAAATCCTGGCCGAGCGCGAAGCCGGCCAGATCAGCCAACCGCAGTAGACTGAGCGCGGCGACGGTTGCCAGCGCGCTTGCCTCTGAATTCCTAATCCATTCGTCTCGAGGTGTGCACGGCGCGAAGCATCTTGGAGTGCGGCGGCTTGCCGCCGTTTTGCTTGACGGAAGGTTCGCCTCGCGTGTTTTTGGGTCTGCTTCTGTCCGGCGGCGGCCATTTGGTTTCTCTTCAAGATCCGCGACGAAGTGCAGATCCCTCACCCGCTTCCACGCGCTCGGGCTGACACCCACTGCACTTTTTCCGCCCCCTGCGGGAATACCTCCGCGCGCAAGTGGTAACTATTGCCCGCAACGGCACGTCGCGCCAAAACCGGTTCGACCGGACCTCCGCTAGACCGTATCCTTTATCCAGGCTGCAGAAGTCCGCAAGAGCCCATGAGCGCCACGATACCGCTGCACAAATCGTTGGAGAGAAGTCTGCGACAAATGCCGCCGACGGGCTGGGCGATAACCCTGGCCTGGGTGCTGCTGGTCGGCAGCTATTGCATCGCAGCGCTTACAGTTCACAACGGCCGCGGCCTCACTGCTTTTGGCGATATCGTGCAGTGCCTGGCCGCTCTGTTCGCCTGCGGCGGCCTGATCCTCAACTGGCGCACCACCGAAAAACGCACCCGGGTCTTCTGGGCGCTGCTTACGCTCGGCTGCTTCGCCTGGCTGGTGGGGCAGACCATCTGGACCTATTTCGAGGTGGACCTGCGCCAAAGCGTTCCCAATCCCTTCATCGGAGATGTGATCCTGTTCCTGCATCCCGTGCCGATGATCGGCGCGCTGGCGCTGAAGCCGCACGACAAGCGCGACGACCTGAACGTGCACATCGGCTACCTGGATTTCTCGCTGCTGCTGGTCTGGTGGGTCTATCTCTACCTGTTCGTGGTAATCCCCTGGCAATACATCGCGCCGAACGTGCTGGCATACGGCTGGAGCTACGACCATCTGGCGGCGATCGAGAATTTATCGCTCGCGGTGGGATTCGCGGTGCTGATCACCAGGGCGCGCGGTGCCTGGAAGGAAGTGTACGCGCACCTTTTCAGCGCTTCCCTGCTCTACGCCGCCGGTTCGTACATCACTAACCGCGCGATTGATCGCCTGGATTACTACACCGGCAGCCCGTTCGATCTGCCGCTGGTGGCTTCCTTTGTATGGTTCGGCACCGCCGGGATTATGGCCCATCGCTTGAAGCCGCCGCGCGAGGTTTCCGCTTCCCGTGGTGACCACTCCAAGAAATGGGCCGCGCGCCTGGCGATGACCGCGGTGTTCTCGATTCCGCTGATGGCGCTTTGGTGCCTGTGGAGCACGCACAATCCGCCGGAGATGCGCATGTTCCGCATTGGCGTCACGCAGGTGACCCTGATGGTGGCGGCGCTGCTGATCGCCATGCGCCAGCGGCTGGTGGACCACGATCGGCTCCGTTTGCTCGAGCAATCGCACGAATCGTTCGAGAACTTGAAGCATTTTCAGGCGCAGATGGTACAGACCGAGAAGCTGGTTTCGCTGGGGCAACTGGCGGCGGGCGCGGCGCACGAAATCAATAATCCGCTGACAGGAATATTGGGCTATTCCGATCTGTTGGTGGACGATCCCACGCTCGGCGAGCGCCAGCGCGTGGTGGCGGAAAAAATCCGCACACTTTCGCGGCGCATCAAGACGCTGGTGACCAGCCTGCTCAGTTTCGCGCGCCGCGTGCCTACGGAAAAACTGGCGCTCGATTTGAACCAGGTGATCGCCTCGGCGCTGCATCTGAGCAATCTCGATCTGCGCGGCAAGCACATTCAGGTGCAGAACGATGCCGATCCCGAGCTGCCGCACATTTTCGGCGACGCCAATCAGGTGTTGCAGGTGTTTTTTAATTTGATCAGCAATGCGGTGGACGCGCTGGAAGAAGTTGGCGGCGGGAAGCTGGTGATTCGCACTTCGCACGACGAGGAAAGGCTTCTCATCGAATTCTCGGACAGCGGCCCCGGCATCAAATCGCCGCAGCATGTGTTCGATCCGTTCTTCACCACCAAGCCTGTAGGCAAAGGCACGGGCCTGGGCCTGAGCATCTGCTACGGGATCGTACAGGAGCACGGCGGCCGCATCGAATGCTTCAATCGGCCCGAAGGCGGCGCCACGTTCGTGGTGGAGTTCCCGATCACCGCGCTGAACAGCTATCTTTCCGATGCTCCGCTGGCCACTACGTCGCAATCCAATTGATAGTTAGTGGATGCGGTGGATGGGCCCACCGCGGCGTTTCCGCCGATGAGCCACTAAACATTCACTTTCGGTATCAACTCGGGAAGGAGGCAGTTCCATTCCTGAATGTGCTCTGCGCGGCACGCCTTTCGCAACGCCGCGAGCGCTGCCGCCCTGGTGCAAGCCCGCGAGTTGCAGGCGCAGCCACAGCCGGTAGAGCACGCCGCCGCGAAATAAGCGTCACGGTGTGGATCGTGCCCGCGCGTCTTGTCACAAACTTTTCAAGGATGTTTTTCCAGCCAGCGGCCCAGGACTGCTGCGGCGTGTTCGCACAGCGTGCGATCTTCCGGGCTAAACGCGGCCGCGAAGTGGCTATCAATATCCAGCTCGCCGACGACTTTCTTTTCGACGAACACCGGGATCACGATTTCGGATTTGGTTTCCAGGGAACAGGCCAGGTAACGCGGATCGGCGTTAACATCGTCAACAATAATCGTCTTGCCTGTGGAGGCCGCGGCGCCGCAGATGCCCTGATTCAGCGGAATGCGCGTGTGCGGCGTCATCGCGCCGCGAAACGGGCCAAGCACCAGAACGTCCTGCGGGCCGTCTTTTTCCAGCAGGTAAAATCCCACCCAGTTGTAACGCAGCATTTTCTGGTGCAGGAGTTTGGTGATGCCCTCCATCAACTGCTGCGCGGATGTCGCGCCGGCAGCGAGGGAGTTCACTTCGTCGGTTACTTCGCGGAAATTTATATTCGCAGCAGGCATAGGCACGGATACTAACGCGATTTTTCGATTGCGGCCACTGCCTCGCGCCGTTCCGGCTTCGGTTGATTCGTCTGTCGGCTAGCGTTCGATCATCTCTTCCATTTCGCTGGCTCCGGATTTTGCCGCGGGACGGGGCGAGCCGGAAGGAATGCCGTCCCGCTGGTCCTCGGCCAGATCCGCCAGCAGCAGCCGCAAATTGCCTTCGTTGGTGGCGTAGGCCATGCCTGTGTCAATATCGAGGACTTTCGAGCGAATCAGCTTTTCGATTTCGACGTCGAAGCATTGCATGCCTTCGCCGGCAGCGTCGCGCATGGCATCGAGCAGCGACTTCCCTTCGCTCTCGCCTTTCTGCACGTATTCGCGCGTGCGCAACGTGGACTTCAAAATCTCGAACACGGCGACCCGCCCGGCGCCATCCGGTTTTGGAATCAAGCGCTGCGAAATGATGTAGCGGAACGATTTCGCCAGGCGTCCGCGAATCGCCGGCTGGTCGGAGGAAGGAAACACGCCAACGATGCGCTCGATGGTCTTCGAGGCGTCAATGGTGTGCAGCGTGGAATAGACCATGTGCCCGGTCTCCGCCGCTTCCAGCGCTACCTCGATGGTTTCCTTGTCGCGCATTTCGCCCACCAGGATCAATTTTGGCGCCTGGCGCAACGCGGCGCGCAAGGCCAGCGCGAAACTGGGCGTGTCGCTGTACAGCTCGCGCTGATGAATGGTGGCCCGCTTGTGCGAGTGCAGAAATTCGATGGGGTCTTCGATGGTGATTACGTGGCAGGCTTTTTCCTCGTTGATCTTGTTGACGAACGCCGCCAGCGTCGAGGACTTCCCGCTGCCCGTTGGGCCCGTCACCAGCACGATTCCGGGACGCACTTGCGCCGCGTCGCTCAATTGTTCGGGCAGATGCAGCGATTTGAAATCCGGCACGTTGCTGGGAATTACGCGCATCACGATGGCGCAACTGCCACGCTGCGTGAAAATGTTCACGCGGAAGCGCGAAAGCTTCGCCACGCTGTAGGAAATGTCGCAGGAGCCTTCTTCCTTCAATTTTTCGACGGCGAACGAGTTTCGCCCGATCAGGTCCGCGGCAATGCGCGCGGTGTCTTCCGCGCTGAGCACGCCGACGCCCTTGATTTTCAATTGCATCAGTTGCCCGTGCAGTTCCACCTGCGGGGCGCGGCCGGGAGAAAATATCAGGTCGCTGGTCTTCGGCGCGGCCTGCAACATGGACGCGATGATATTGGCGGTGGGTGCGGGCCCAGTCTGCTCAGCCGTAGCTGCGGGCGCGGGTACAACAGTAGTCGAAACCGCTGGATTGACCATGCCAACTCCTTCCCCAGCCGTCCGGGTAAGGGGCCGGCACGTAGTCTGGTCTTGATACAGTATGGCCCATGCCGCGCGCGCGGCGGCGCGACGGCTTCCGGGGCTGTGGTCAAACGATTAGCTGTACTTTTTTGGTATTGCAGCGGGAAGCGGTCTGTGCCGCGATTTATGACCCGAAATTTGCGCGCTAAAATCGTGGTTTCGTTGGGGTTCTTGAATCGCCGGGACCCGATACTCTTTCCTTACACCTGCCCTTCGTTCCGCACCGCACAGGGCGCTTCTCTCTTACTCTATACGGTACGGATATGACTGAACCAATCACTCCGAAGCCTGGCGGTCCGGCAGCGGGACGCGGCAGTTCCGCCCCGGATGCACCGGCGCGCCCACCTGGTCAATCATCTGGCCATCGGGACACTGTTCTGCTCAGCGACGTTCCGGATGCCGCCACGGTGGTCACCGAAGACACTGCGTCATTGGCCGCCGCGAGCCCGTCGCTCAGCCCCGCGGCGATTGCGGCGCTCGGTGTGCGCTACGAAATTCTGGGCGAAGCCGGCCACGGCAGCATGGGCAACGTGTACAAAGCACGCGACCGCGAAACCGGCGAGACCGTCGCGCTGAAACTTTTGAAGCCGGAAATTGCCTCCGATCAGGCCATGATGGATCGCTTCAAGAACGAGCTGCTCTTCGCGCGAAAAATCACCCATAAAAATGTTTGCCGCGTTTACGAATTCAATCGCGTGGCCGGAATCGCCTACACCTCGATGGAATTTGTCGAGGGCGAAAGTCTGCGCTCCGTGCTGAATCGCTTTGGCGGGTTGCCGCAGCGCAAAGCAACGGACCTGGCGCTGCAAATCTGCTCGGGCCTGAAGGAAGCGCACGCGCAAGGCATCGTGCATCGCGACCTGAAGCCGGAAAACGTGATGATTGACGGGCAAGGCAACGTGAAGATCATGGATTTCGGCATCGCGCGCTCCATGGAAGCGGGAACGCGCCTTACCGGCTCGATGGTCGGTACGCCCGCGTACATGGCGCCGGAACAAGTGGCGGGCAAGCCGGTGGATTACCGCACCGATATCTATTCGCTGGGGCTGATGCTGTATGAGATGTTTACCGGCGCTCCGGCATTCAGCGCGGACAATTCCATCGCCGTCGCGCTGAAACAGATGCGCGAAGATCCTCCGCCGCCGCATGAAATCGAGCCCAATATTCCGATAGGCACTGAACGCGCGATTTTGAAGTGCCTGGAAAAAGATCCGGGCAGGCGTTTTCAGTCCATCGCGGAGCTGGAATCGAATTTCCGTACTGCCGTGCCAGCGATGCCGCCGCCGCGAATGCTCGGCACCACCACAACAAATTTGACGCACACTTCGACGGGCGTGCCGAGCGCTGCCGCTGCCAATGCTGCCGCATCCGCGGCGATTCCGCAGCCCGTGCCGCGGCGTACTTCCCCGTTTCTGTGGATCTTGCTCGGGGCATTGCTGGTAATCGGTGCGCTCGGCGCGCTGCATTGGCTGGGAGTGGCGCAAGCGGCGAACAAACTATCTCCGCCGGCAGCAGCGGCGCCGCCAAAACCTCCGGATTTTGCGTACGAACATGCCGCGCCTCCGCCCGTTGCGCCAGTCGTGGTGGAAACGAAACCGCCCGCGGCGAAAACCGTTGCGCACGCAAAGACTCCCGCGCCGGAACCTGCAAAACCCGCCGCGCCAGATGTCTTCCCGCGCATGGAGACTGGTCCGGCGCGCAAAAACTTTCGCGCCGGCGCAGCGAATTCCGCGAAATCAGCGGGGTCCAATTCCGTAATCACCAACTCCATGTACGTGTGGGTGGGACGATTCGAACGCGAGGACAAAGCACAGGCCGCGGCGAAAAAAGTGGAAGACCTGCAGCTGCCAGCGTCCATCGTGCCGCGTTCGCTGGGCTCCGCCAAATTTTACGCGGTGTTTTGCGGCCCGATTGATTCGAAGCGGGTGGGCGCGGTGAGCGAAAAGCTCGAAGCCAAAGGTTTTTCAAACGTGCGGCCGGTGAGCAATCCCTTCGCCGGCTCGAAACAGAAGCAGTAGGCTCATGCAAAGGTTTTCTTACTCGCGGCGAAACGAACCGCGATCGGGACCGACACAAAATCTCGGGGCAGCGCTCCAGCTGGAATCGAGCGTTGAGGAAGTGCGATGGAAGTAGGCGCGCGCAGCGATATAGGGCGTGTTCGGGAGAACAATGAAGACAGCTTCCGGCTCGCGCCGGAACTGAATCTGTTCGTCCTCTCGGACGGCATGGGCGGCCTGGAATCCGGCGAACGCGCCAGCCGCATGGCCACCGAAACCGTGCTGACGCATTGCCGCGACGCGCAGGCCGATGCAGCCATCGCCGTTTTCGGCAAACAGATCGAAGGTGTGGGCGAGGTATCGAACCGTCTGGCCAGCGCCGTGCGCCTGGCCAACCAGGAAATTTTCCAGGCCGCGCAGGAGTTGGGCAGCAAAGGTGGCATGGGCGCGACGATCGTCGCCGTGCGCATGCTCGATGATCGCGCCTGCATCGCGCACGTGGGCGACAGCCGCGCCTATCTGTTCCGCGACGAACAGTTGAACCAGCTCACCGAAGATCATTCCTTCGTCGCCGAGCAGGTGCGCCGCGGAATCATCACCCTCGAACAAGCCGGCCGCAGCCGCATGCAAAATGTGCTGACGCGCGCGCTGGGCGTCGAGCAAAACGTGGACGTGGAGGTCACCGAAGAGCTTTTGCGCGAGGGCGACATCTACCTGCTCTGCTCCGACGGATTATTTCGCGAGCTTTCCGAGCCGCAAATCGCCGGAATTTTGCAGGAAGCCAGCAGCGCGCAGCAGGCCGCTGACAATCTGGTCGAGCAGGCCAATCACGCCGGCGGAGGCGACAACATTACTGCGATTGTCTTGCGTCATAGCCCAAAGGCAGCGGGCGCGATGAGCAAGATCGGCCGATGGTTCAAAGCATCCGAGGATCCACTTTGATAGGGAGGGCGTTCCCATGTCCAAGCTGGTTTTAAAATTCGAAAGTTCCGTATTGAAGGAAGTAGCCGTGGGGCAACAGGAGGTGAGCATCGGGCGCTCGCCGGACAACGGCATCGTCATTGATAATCCGGCGATCTCCAGCTATCACGCGCGCGTGTTTCACGAGGATGGGCGGCTGATGCTGCAGGATTTCGGCAGCCTGAATGGCACGTTCGTGAATGGCCAACGAGTAAAGATGGTGATGCTGAAGCCCGGCGATTCGGTGGGCATCGGCAAGCACACCATCGTGGTGACGGATTCGGTGGAAGTGCGCGCTCATTCGCTGGACAACGCCGCGGTGAAACCCGCCGTCCCTAAAATTAACGAGACGGTGATGCTCGACACCAAAGACCGCCGCGAATTTCTGCGCCAGGTGGCTGCAGTGGGCGAAAGCGCACAGCCCGCGCCCGGCCGCATGAAGGTGCCCACGCTCGTGGTGCTGAAAGGCAGCACCGACCGCCGCGAATACAC
>Ga0209773_10000411_pt1 | contig 13820 bp, 11 predicted proteins | sample BogFormECP14_OM1_FD_188244 | JGI IMG/M metagenome (GOLD analysis project Ga0209773, IMG submission 188244) | Bog forest soil microbial communities from Calvert Island, British Columbia, Canada - ECP14_OM1 (SPAdes) (version 2) | ecosystem: Environmental > Aquatic > Freshwater > Wetlands > Bog ... | reverse complement strand
AGAAAGAAATCCATGCGGCGGCGCTCTCCAACCCCTCTGTCGTCGAACCACAAACTCCCGAGCCGATCGACTGCCGGGGCGCAAGACACCGTCCTCATGCCTCGAGGGCGCCGAAAGCGCGTCTCGAAGGATGCTCCAGAGGGCTGCGCGGGGCCGGCGCGCGCTGGAGCGTCCTTCGAGGCCCCTCCGGGGCGCCTCAGGACGAAGGGCGCAGCCAAAAAAGCGTAACCCATTGAAAAGTCTAGAACAATAATTTGGATTTTGTTGTTTTTTCCTTGGATTTTGATGCGCCGGATTTGGATTTTATTGTCCCCGGCTTGGGTTTTGTTGCGCCCGGCTTGGATTTCCGAGCCTCACGATCGAGCCGCCGGCTCCGGGCGCCGTGTCGTCTCGCGGGGCAGGAACTGACCCATTCCCGGCGCGCCGACAACCCGCCCCTCGTCCGCGACGAGCTGGCCCCGCAGCAGCGTCTTGATCGGCCATCCGGTCACTTCCATGCCTTCGTAGGGGGTGTAGTCGCTGCCGTGCTGCATCAGATCCTGGGTCAGCCTGACCTTCTTGTCCGCGTCCCACAGGACGATGTCGGCGTCGGCGCCGATCATGATCGAACCCTTGCGCGGATAGAGCCCGTACATCTTGGCGTGGTTGGTGGAGGTCAGCGCGACGAACTCGGTGAGCGAGATGCGCCCTTTCGCGACTCCTTCCGAAAACAGGATCGGCAGCCGCGCGGCGACGCCCGGAATGCCGTTGGGCACCCAGCGGAACGAGGTCCGCGCTTTCGGGTGCATCTTGCCCGCCTCGTCGTCGAACCGGAACGGGCAATGGTCGGAGGAGAAGGTCTGGAACACGCCGCCCTCGAGTCCGCGCCAGATCGCGTCCTGCGAGGCGCGGTCGCGCGGCGGCGGCGAACAGACATACTTCGCCCCGCTCATATCCATGTTGAGGCCCTTGAGGTCGTCGGCGGTCAGCACGAGATATTGCGGGCAGGTTTCAGCGTAGATCTTCATCCCCCGTCCGCGCGCCCACTGGATCTGCTCCATCGCCTCGCGGCCCGAGACGTGCACGATCATGATCGGGATGCCGATCAATTCGGCGTGCGAGATCGCCCGATGGGTCGCCTCCCGCTCGACCAATTCGGGACGCGATTCCGCGTGATAGTAGGAATGGGTCTTGCCTTCGCGCTCGAGGTGGTCGGTCATGAACTTGATCTGGTCGTAGCCTTCCGCATGGACCATCACCAACGCGCCGTGCTCGCGCGCGACGCTGAACACCTCGAGCAATTGCCGGTCGGTCAGAACCAGATCGTCGTAGGTCATGAACACCTTGAACGACGGGTAGCCCGAGCTGACCAGCGCCGGAAGCTCCTGGCCAAGCACCGCCGGCGTCGGATCGGTGACGATGAGGTGGAAGCCGTAGTCGACGTGGCTCTGCCCCTTCGCCTTCTTGTGATAGTCCTCGACGCTCCGGCGCAAGGATTGGCCGCGTGGCTGGAGGGCGAACGAGATGACGGTGGTGTTGCCGCCCGCCGCGGCGCTGCGGGTGCCGCTCTCGAACCCGTCCGCCATCACGATGCCCGGACCCATCGGCTGGTCGAAATGGACGTGGCTGTCGATGCCGCCGGGCAGGACCAGGAGGCCCGACGCATCGATCTCGGAGGCGCCGCGCGGCAGGCTGCCGGCCAAGGCGGCGATGCGGCCGTCCTTGACCCCGATGTCGCTTCTGCCGACGTCGGCCGCCGTGACGATGGTTCCGCCGCGAATGACCAGATCAAATTCCATCGCCACGTCTCCGATGCCGCCGGGCGCGTACGCAAGATTCGTGCAAATCGCGTCACTTGCAAGCCGGATGTTGCAAAGCCGCGCGCGAGCCGGCTTAACCTATGGGCTATCATCGTAGGCTTCTTTCTACGTCAGCCAAAGCGGAGCGCCTGTGCGGGATTTCCATCACAACGGACGCAGCCCCGTCTACGCCGCAAACGGCATGGCGGCGACGTCGATGCCGATCGCCTCGCTGACCGCCATCGAGATCCTGCGCGCCGGCGGCAACGCCGTCGACGCGGCGGTTGCGGCCTGCGCCGTGCTCGCGGTCGTCGAACCCCAGTCGACCGGACTCGGCGGCGACTGCTTCTGCCTCTACGCCCCCGCCGGCGGCGGCAAGGTTGTCGCGGTCAACGGCTCCGGCCATTCGGCCGCCGCCGCCTCGATCGATGCGATCGAAGCCGCCGGTCCCGCCGCGCGCGAGAATGTCTCGCCGCATGCCGTCACCATTCCCGGCGCCGTTTCCGGCTGGCAGTTGCTGCTGGATGCGCATGGGACCAAGGGCTTCGACGAATTGTTGCAGCCTGCGATCCGCTGCGCGGAGGACGGCTTTCCGGTGCACTCGCGGGTGGCGTGGGATTGGTCGCTGCAGGTCGAGAAGCTCAGCCGCGCCGGAAACAAGCTCTTCCTCCCCGGCGGCCGGGCGCCCCAGGAGGGCGAGCTTTTCGTCCAGACGGCGCTCGCCGGCACGCTGCGCGCGATCGCCGCGCGCGGCGCGGACGCCTTCTATACCGGGCCGGTCGCGGCCGACATGGCCGAGACGCTGAAGCGCGCGGGCGGCGTGCAGACGGAAGAGGATTTCGCCAACGGCCGCTTTGGCGCCGAGTTCGTCGAGCCCATCCATCTCAGCTGGCGGGGCCTCGACGTCTGGCAGTGCCCACCGAACGGCCCGGGCATTGTCGCCCTGATGATTCTGGGCCAGCTCGAAGCGCTCGGTCCCGCGCCCGACGGACCGGACGGCGCGACGCGGCACCACCGGCATATCGAGGCGGCGCGCCTAGCTTACCGTGACCGCGACGCGTTTGTCGCCGACCCGCGCCGTCGCGAAACGCCGGTCAGCCGGCTCATGGCGCCCGATTATCTCGCCGCCCTTGCCCGGCTCATCGACGACGACAGCACTCTTCCCGTCTTGCCCGCGCCGGGGGAGAGCGCGCTGACGGCGAACGGCGACACGGTCACCCTCTCGGTCGTCGACCGCGACGGCAATGCCTGCAGCCTCATCAACTCGATCTATCAAACCATGGGCAGCGGCATCGTCGCGGAACGCTCCGGCGTGCTAATGCAGAATCGCGGCTTGTGCTTCTCCTTCGAGCGCGGCCATCCGAACAGCCTCAGCCCCAACGCGCGGCCCGCGCACACCATCATGCCGGGGATGGCGACGCGAGACGGGCGGCCGGCGATGTGCTTTGGCGTGATGGGCGAGCATTACCAGCCGATGGGCCAGACCTGGCTTCTCACCAACGCGCTCGAATATGGAATGGACATTCAAGAGGCGCTCGAGTTTCCCCGCGTCTGCCCATACATGGGCGAGGTCGAGGTCGAGCGGCGAGTAACGCCCGTGATGCGCGAGCGGCTTTCCGCGCTCGGGCACAAGATGACGGAAGTCGTGCGCCCGCTCGGCGGCGGCCAGGCGATCGGCATCGACGGGGACCGTGGCGTCCTCATCGGCGGGTCGGACCCGCGCAAGGATGGCGCGGCGCTGGGGTATTGACCACGTCGGATTGCTCGATCGCGTGTTTCGAGACGCAATGCGAGGGTTTCGGTCCGCGCGATAACGGCGACGCGGCGCCTTACGTCATGTAGACGCCGCCGGTGACGTTGACGCCCTGCCCGGTCATGAAGCGCGCCTGGTCCGAGCACAGGAACACGACGACATCGGCGACGTCCTCCGGCAGTTCGAGGCGGCCGAGCGGCGTCTGGGCGACATATTCGTCGACGACCCGCTGCGGCGAGACCTCGCGCAGGCGGGCCTCCCACTCGATCTCGCGCGCCTGCATGCCGGTCTTGACGAAGCCCGGGCATACGGCATTGACCCGGATGCCGCGCGGGGCCAGTTCGCGCGCCAGCGCCTGCGTCCAGCCGAGCACGGCGAATTTCGACGCCGAATAGTGCGCGAGCAGCGGCGCGCCGACCTTGGCGGCGAGCGAAGCGGTGTTGACGATGCAGCCTGAGCCCTGGGCGACGAAATGCCGCGCAGCGATCTGGTTGGCCAAGAACACGCCCCGGGCGTTGACGGCGAAATTGAAGTCCCAATCCGCATCGGTCAGCTCGAGCGCGTGCTGCATCGTCGAGACGCCGGCGTTGGCGATGAGGATCTCGCAGCCGCCCAATCGCGCCAGCGACTCGCCGAACGCGCGCTCGACCGACGCGCGCTCGCGCACGTCGACCTCGACGGCGACCGCCCCGCCGCCGATCTCGTCCGCCGTCCGCCGGGCGGCCTCGACGTCGATATCGGCGATAGCAGGTTTCACGCCGCATCCGCCAAGCGCCGCGGCGATGGCGCGCCCGATGCCCTGCGCGCCGCCGGTGACAAACGCGCGCTTGCCCACGAGTTCGGAATAAAGCGTACCGGCTGCCGGCATTGTCCCTCCCGCGCCCAGGCGGCGACGCATATCAAAAAAATCGAAAGCCGCGAAACCGCATTTTGTTTGATAATGTCGATCTCGACGTTAGTTCGTCATCGCGCAGGCTGTCGAGCGGCCTTGGCGCCTGAGGACTCTATCCATGGTTTTCGACTTCCTCGGCGACAAGACGAAAGTCGTCATCGCCATGGCCCACATCGGCGCCCTCCCCGGCGCGCCGCTTTATGACGCGGACGGCGGCGTCGCGAAGCTGATCGAAGGCGTCATCACCGACATCGACAATCTGCAGGCGGGCGGCGTCGACGCGATCATGTTCGGCAATGAGAACGATCGCCCCTACGTCTTCACGGCGCCGCCCGAAGGGGTGGCGGCGATGACCGCGGTGGTCGAGGCCGTCAAACCGCATCTCAAGGTCCCCTTCGGCGTCAATTATCTCTGGGACCCGGTCGCCAGCGTCGCCATCGGCGCGACGACCGGAGCGAGCTTCGTGCGCGAGATCTTCACCGGCGTCTTCGCCTCCGACATGGGGCTTTGGCGCCCCGATGCCGCAGGCGCTCTGCGCCTGCGCCGCCAGCTCGGCCGCGACGGCATGAAGCTCCTCTTCAACATCAACGCGGAGTTCGCCCATTCGCTCGACGAGCGCCCGATCGCCCTCCGCGCCAAAAGCGCCGTCTTCTCGTCGCTGGCGGACGCGATCCTGGTCTCCGGACCGCTGACCGGGGAGCCCGTCGACCGATTGAACCTCACCGCCGTTCGCGAGGCGGTTCCGAGCGTCCCGGTCTTGGCCAACACCGGCGTCACCATCGACAATGTGCGCGAAATCCTCGTCATCGCCGACGGCGTGGTGATCGGCACCCATTTCAAGGTCGATGGCCAGACCTGGAATCCGGTTGAGGCGAAGCGGGTGAAGCGCTTCATGGACGTCGTGGCGAAGCTTCGGTGATGGCGTCCAGAATCACTCTGTCATTCCCGCGAATGCGGGAATTTAGGGCAGCCGCCCCGCCCCTGCGGGTATGACAAGGCATGCGCTGCGTTCTCGGCCTCGACATCGGCACCACCTCGACGATCGGGGTCCTCATCCGTCCGCCCGATCAGACGCTCGCCCTCGCCTCGCGGCCGGTCGCCTTGCGCTCGGACCATGTCGGCTGGGCGGAGGAAGACCCGGAGCAATGGTGGGCAAACGTCGGCGAGATCGTGCGCGAACTCATGCGCTCGAGCGGCGCTTCGCCGGCGGATGTCGCCGCTGTCGGCGTGACCGGCATGCTGCCGGCGATGGTGCTGCTCGACTCTGCCGGGCGCCTGCTGCGTCCGAGCATTCAGCAGAGCGACGCGCGCTGCGGCGCCGAAGTCGCCGAGCTTCGCGCCGAGATCGACGAAAACGCCTTTCTCGCCAAGGCCGGCAACGGAATCAATCAGCAACTCGTCGCCGCCAAGCTCAGATGGATCGAGCGGCATGAACCCGAGGTGTTTGCTCGCATCAGCACGGTGTTCGGCTCGTACGACTACGTCAACTGGCGCCTCACGGCTGAGCGCGCAGTCGAGCAGAACTGGGCGCTGGAAGCAGGGTTTATCGACCTGAAGACCCACGCGATTGACGACGCGCTGGTCGCGCTCGCCCATATTCCGCGCGCCGCCCTGCCACGCAAGGTCGCCTCGCATGAGATTCTCAGCGTCGTCTCGGATCGGGGCGCGGCGGAAAGCGGGCTTGAGCCCGGAACGCCGGTCATCGGCGGCGCTGCGGACCATATCGCCTCGGCGCTCGGCGCGGGCGTTGTCAGCGCCGGCGACGTGCTGCTCAAATTCGGCGGCTCGGTCGACATCCTGACCGCGACCGACCACGCAAGGCCCGACTCGCGGCTCTTCCTCGACTACCATCTCAAGCCCGGTCTCTACGTCCCCAACGGCTGCATGTCGACTGGAGGCTCCGCGCTGAATTGGTTCGCGCGCGAGTTCGCTTCCGGCGAAGGTGAGGCCGCGAAGCGAGCCGGCGTGTCGACCCATCAATGGCTCGACCGGCTCGCCGATGCGCGACCCGCCGGCAGCGACGGGCTTATCATCACTCCCTATTTTCTCGGCGAAAAGACGCCGATCCATGACGCCGGCGCGCGCGCGACATTCGATGGGCTCACGCTCTCGCACGACATCGGCCATCTGTGGAGGGCGCTGCTTGAGGCCTACGCCTACGCGATCGCGCATCATGTCGAGGTGATGAACGAGATCGGCTACCGAACCGAGCGCTTCATCGTTTCCGACGGCGGATCGGCGAGCCGCGTCTGGATGCAGATCGTCGCCGATGTTTTGCAACAGCCGGTTCAAAGGCTTGCCGGTCATCCCGGCTCGTGCGTCGGCGCTGCCTGGACGGCGGCGATCGGCGCCGGCCTCGCCTCCGACTGGTCGGCCATTTCCGCCTTCGTGCGTCCCGCTGACCGGATCAAGCCGAGGCCCGAAGCCGCCGAGACGTATCGCCGCGGCTATCGCCGCTATCGCGACCTCTATCGCTGCCTCGCAGCGCGCGGCGAGCGCCACGTATCATGAGCGTCTTTCGCGCGGTCGCCTGGGACGTCGACGGCACGCTCATCGACAGCGAAGGCCTGCACCAGCGGTCGTTGATCGAGACGGGCGCCGACTTCGGCGTTGACCTCTCCGATCTTCCCGACGAGGCCTTCCGCGGCATCCACATGCGCGACGTCTGGGTTGCGCTTAGGCCGCGGTTTCCGAAGACAGTCGACCGGAAGACGTGGATCGCCGCGATCGAACGCTTCTATGTCGCCCACGCGCCGTCGCTCTCAGCCATCCCCGGCGCGGTGGAAGCGGTCCGCGCGCTGGCGGCGAAGGGCGTCGCCCAGGCGTGCGTGTCGAATTCGAGTCGCGCGATCGTTGACGCCAATCTCGACGCGCTTGGGGTCCGCCGGTCGATGGCGTTCTCGATCACTCTCGACGATGTGTCCGCCGGCAAGCCGGATCCGGAACCGTATCGGGAAGCGGCCCGCCGCTTCGCGCTTCACCCTGCCGCGATTGTCGCGGTCGAAGACAGCGGCGCGGGCGCCCGTTCGGCGCGGGCGGCGGGGCTCTATGTGATCGGCTACGCGCCTGACGGAAACGCCCTCGTCGGCTCCGATCGGTCGATCGCCAAGCTCGTGGAAGTGGCGGCCATGTTCAACCCATGATCTCGCGCCCCGATCTGGCGCTCCGCGCCGCTCAATCCACCCCCTGGGTAAGCCCCTGCACGAAATAGCGGTTGAGCGCGATCATCATCACGACGATCGGCAGCGTCGAGAAATGAGCGAGTGCGCCCAGCGTTCCCCATGAGATGTCCTTGGTGCCATAAGCCGAGAGCAGGGCGACCGAGATCGTCTTGGTGTCGGCCTTGGTCAGGAACATGGCGTAGAGGAAATCGTTCCAGGAGAACATGACGCAGAAAATGGCGCTCGCGATCAGGCCGGGGATCACATTTGGCAGGGCGACCCGGATGAAAGCGCCGAAGTCCGTGCAGCCATCGATCAGCGCGGCTTCCTCGATCGCGACCGGCGCGGCGCGAAAGAAGGAGAACATCATCCAGACGACGAAGGCGCTGTTGAGCGCGGTGTTGAGGATGATCACCGCCCACCAGGTGCCAAGCAAGCCGACGTCACGCATCAGAAGGTAGAACGGGATCAACGTCGCGATCGCCGGCACCGTGCGGATGATGAGAAAGAAATACGCGAGCCAGATGGCGCGCGGGCTGGTCGCGCGCGCGAGCGCATAGCCTGCCGGCACGCCGATGAGGAGCGACAGCGCGGTCGATCCGAGGGCGATGATCAGACTCGATTCCAGCAGCCTGCCGAGATTGAAATAGCGGAAGACGCTCGCGAAATTGTCCCAGGTCGGCGAAAAGAGAAGTGTCGGCGGCGAAGCAAAGATGTCGCTCGTCGGCTTGTAGGCGATCGAGAACAGCCAGACGACCGGCGCGAGCGCGATGATGAGCACGGCGCAGATCGCCGCGCGGCGCGCGATGAGGCTCAAGCGGGAGCGGTCAGGCATGCCGGTTTCTCGCGGGCTTGAGAACGGCAATGAACGCCGCCGCCATTGCAAGAATGCAGGCGACGATCACGGTCGAGACGGCGGACGCGGCCCCGATATTGAAGAACTCCAGCCCCTGTTTGACGCCATAGATCATCAAGGTATTGGTCGCGTCCGCCGGCCCGCCGCCAGTGCTGACGAAAATGATGTCGAACACGCGGAAAGCGTCCATCATGCGCAAGATGAGAGCGAGAAAGGCCGCAGGCAGCAGAAGCGGCAGGATGATGAACCAGAGTCGTTGAGGCGCGCTGGCGCCGTCGACCTTGGCGGCCTCGAGAATGTCGGTCGGCAGCGACTTCAAGCCGGCAAGCAGGATCAGCGCCATCAGCGGCGTCCATTCCCAGGCGTCGATCGCGACCAGGGTGGCGAGCGCCCGCTGAGGCTCAGCGAGGAGGCCGCGCGGACCGGAAAGGCCGCTCTCGGCCAAGGCGTAGCCGATCATGCCGTATTCCGGATTGAGCAGCGCCTTGAACACGAGTCCGACCACCAGCGGCGTCACCGTGGCCGGAACGAGCAGCAGCCCGAGCGCGATCCGGTTGAACCAGTCATCGCGCCACAGCAGGAGCGCGACGCCGAGGCCGAGGACGAATTCGATCGTCACTGCGCCGAACGTGAACAGAAACGTGTTGATCACCGCGCTGCGCGCGGTCGGGTCGCGCCATAAGGCGATATAATTGTCGAGCCCGACGAAATGGCGCGAACCGGGCCGGATCAGGTTGTAATTATCGAACGAGTAGAGAAACCCCTGGACCATCGGCCCAAACGCGACCGCCAGCACATAGACCAGCGCCGGCGCGGCGAGCGCGGCCAGAAACAGCTGGCGCTTGCGGGCGTAAGACCAGCGGGTTGAAAAGGCGGCGGCGTCACAGGCGCTCGCGGCGCCATTGCGCGAAACGACGGTCACGTCGCGCCCGGAGTCTGTTGCAATTCGGTCCCGCGGCGCCGAAGCGTGACCCGCTCTCCCCGCTCGCGGGGAGAAGGTTGGGGCGAGCGGCCAAGCGGCCGGCCGCATCGCCTTGTCGCCTCGCCCCTCATCCTTTCCTTCTCCCCGCAAGCGGGGAGAAGGACGCTAGCTGACCACGCCTCGGCGCAAGATGCTTCAGGCGCGTGGTCCCGCAATCATTTGAACAGCGCCTCCGCCTTGGCCTGGATGTCGTCCATCGCCGTCTTGGGATCGGCCTGGCCGACCAGCACCGCATTGATGGCGCCGCCGATCAGGTCCTGGAGTTCTGGGTATTGCGGAATGCGCGGCCGGAAGTCGCCGTCGCCGTGCTCGAACGAGGTCGCGATCACCGGCAGGAACGGGTACTTGGCGAGCAGTTCCTGATCGGTCATCTCGCTCTTGCGCAGATAGCTTCCGGCGCCGCGCAGGTTGAGGTCCTTGTGAACCGCGGGGCTCGTCACCCATTTGATGAACGCCCAGGCCGCCTCCTGCTTCTTCGGGTCGATGTCCTTGTTGACGCCGAGCGCCCAGCCGCCGATGCCGTATTCCTGCGGCTGCCCTTCGGCCGAGGGCGTCAGCACGATCCCCGCCTTGCCGGCGATCTTCGAAACTTTCGGATTGTCGTAGTCGGCGGCGCCGATCGACCAGGTCTGCATGTTGGCGACCAGCCCCTGGCGAAAGCTCTCCTCGCGGCCGCCCCAGTCATAGTCGGCGGCGCCCGGAGGCGCGGCCTCATCGAACAGTTTCTTGTACGCGACGACGCTGGCGATGTTCGCCGGCGAATTGAGCGCCGGCTTGCCGTCCTTGTCGAGGATCGAGCCGCCGAACTGGCGATTGTACTGCATCCAGTCCTGCGCCACCGCCGGGCCCTTCTGGCCATTGGCGACGAAGCCGTAGATCTTCTTGCTCTTGTCGGTAAGCTTGAGCGCGTAGGCCACGAATTCCTCCATCGTCGCCGGCGGCTTCAAGCCGGCGGCTTCATAGAGGTCTTTGCGATAGGCGAGCACGTTGGCGTAGCCGGCGAACGGAAACGCGACCTGCTTGCCCTTGTAGCCGCCGAGCGACGCCATCAGCGAGGGGTAGATGTCGTCGACTTTGATCTCGGCGGCGTCGCGCTTGATCCAGTCGGTGAGATCGACGGTGTAGCCGGCCTCAGCGAATTGACCCGACCATACGATATCGACGGTCGCGAGGTCATAGCCCTTGGTGTGGCCGACGTAGTCGGCGGTGATCTTGGTCAGAAGTTCGGGATAGCTCAGAATGTCGACATTGACTTTGGCGCCGGTCGCCGCCTCGAACTGCGGCGCGATCGCCGCCAGCACCGCCGCGAACTGATCGTTCTGCGACGCGAGGTTAAGCGTCATGCCGTCGTAAGGCTTGTCCGCAGCCTCCGCGCCCGAAAAGCCGACCGACGTCAGCGCGCCGAGCGCAAGCGCCGTCGCGCGACCGATGAACGGTTTCATGACGGTCTTCTCCCCTTGATGACGATAAAGCAGGCTACCACCCTGATTTTCGCAAGATCAATCAAATTGTGCGCCGACCAGTCAAAAACAAACAAGCGCATGTTCGCTTTTGATTGAAGGCTTTTCAAGCCGGGGCGGATGGGATAGCAACGCAAGCAGCGCATTGGAGGAATTCATGACAGCGGCGTCTGCGCGCGCCATTTCTTCGCATCGGAACCCCGCGACGCGGCACGGACTTGAGCGGGCGGTCGCATGGTCGCGACAGTGGAGCGCCGAGTTCCCCTTCTTTCTCGCCAATCACCTGCCGATGGTTCTGGTCGCGCTGCATCGCATGGGCGCAAGCGACGAACGCCTGGAAGCCTATTGCCAAATCTACCATGAGCAGCACGGGCTCGTTCCCGTTCCCGAACCGACGGCCAAGGTCGCGCGCGACAATTGGCGTGAGTTCCTGGGCCAGCGCGAGCGTGAGGGCGACTATCGGGCGTTCTTCGCCGGCGAAGTGGCGCGGCTCGGCGCAACGCCGGCAGCCGTCCATTACCTGCCGCAGCTCATGCCCGGCATGGCGGCGAGCGCGCTCCATGCGTTCATGCGCATGGCCTATGCGACGATGACCGACAGCGACGAGGAAACCGGCGTCGCGCTCGGCTATTGGGCCGCGACCTATCTACCGCTCGGCGCGTCGCAAGGCCGCGCGCCGACAACCGACGATCCGGCCAAAGTTCTCGCCTTCATGTACGGGCCGGCGACGTTCCGGCGGGTCGAGACCGAGCAGGATTTGCTGTGGCATTTCATGCGGGCGATTGCGCTCAAACCCGAATTCGCGCCCGTCGTCGACCTCATGGCGATCGGTCCGGAGACGCATGACCGGGTCGCCCGCTGCTCGCTTGCGCTTTACGCCGCGACGCTCGATTTTTGCGCTCTCCACGCGGTGACCGGAACCCACTGGCTGAGGCTGATCGCGCCCCGCACGCCGGATCGCGCCACGCCGCTTCGCCATTTCTGGCAGGCGATTGCGTCGCTCGTGCCGAAGATCGGCTTTCCCAGCTTGCCGAGCGCGGATCAGCTCGAGGAATGGCGGCGCATGCCCCTGCCCGATTGGCCCGAGATTTTCCGCGAAGCGATCACTCATGACGATGAGCATGATCTGAGCCTCAGCTTCTCGGCTGGCGAAGAATTCAAGCGTTATGGCGACCCGCTCTATCAATATGCGGCGGCGAAGCGGTTGAACCTCGTCTGATGATCCTTGCCAACGCGCGCCTGCCTGAGGGGCGTCTTGCCGACGTGGAAATCGCGGACGGCCTCATCGCAGCGACCCATGCGCCCGGGACAGCGGCGGCGGCCAACGAAACCATCGATCTCGACGGGTTGCTGCTCCTGCCGGCGTTCGTCGACGGCCACCTCCACCTCGACAAGACCCATTGGGACGCGCCACGCCTGCCCCATGTCGAGGGACGCAGCGTGCGCGAGCGCATCGCCGCCGAGCGCATCCAGCGCCATCAGGTCGCCCTGCCGATCGAAGCCCGCGCGTCGGCGCTTGTCCGAACGCTGATCATGAACGGCGCGACGCGCGCGCGCAGCCACGTCGATATCGACAATGATGTCGGCCTCGACAATCTCGAAGCGGTCATCAGGGTGCGCGAGGCCTTTCGCGACTGGATCGACATTCAGCTCGTCGCATTCCCGCAAAGCGGCGTGACGTCTGAGACCGGGGCGCCCGACCTCATGGCCGCGGCGCTCATGGCCGGCGCTGACCTGATCGGCGGCCTGGACCCTGCGGGCTTCGACGGCGACGTTAAGGGTCAGCTCGACATCATCTTCGGCCTCGCCGAGGCGTTCGGCAAAGGAGTCGACATTCATCTGCACGACTTCGGTGAGACCGGCGCGGCGGAGCTTCGCGACATCGCCGAGCGCACGATCGCGGCCGGCCTCCAGGGGCGGGTCGCCGTCAGCCACGCGTTCGCGCTTGGGACCATCGCGCCGCGCCTGTTCGAAGAAACCGCTGACGCGCTCGCCCGCGCTGACGTGGCGATCATGACCTCATGCCCGCCATCCGCGCCCGTCCCGCCGGTGAACGCCCTCCGCGCGCGCGGAGTCACGGTGTTCGCCGGCTCCGATAACATTCGCGACTGCTGGTCGCCCTACGGCAACGGCGACATGCTCGATCGCGCCGCGATCATCGCCCAGCGACACGGGATGTTCACCAACCGCGAGCTCGGGGACGCCTTCGCGCTGGCGACGAGCGAAGCGGACAAGGCGCTCGGCGATCCGCGGCGGGGGCTCCGCGTCGGCGCGGTCGCCGATCTCGTCGCCGTCGAAGCGGCGAGTGTCGCCGACGCCGTCGTCGATCGGCCGCCGCGGTCGCTGGTGGTTCGAGCCGGACGCATCGCGGCCGAGCGGGGCGTTCCATCCGTGGCGCTGGCGTCGATCCAAGTCGCCGGCGCGCCACGCTCCGCCGAAACGGAGACCGAAGCTCAAATGAGGGCGGTCGAGCAGGCGCTGAGGGCGGAACTCGGAGCGCGGCGCTGATTCAATTCCGCGCCCTACGGTTCGACACCGCCGTCATCGGCGTCCACGGGCTGACGTCCGAGCGACTGTTCGGATTCGATCAAGGACCCCAAGCTCAAACCCATCCCTATCGAACGCTCGATGTTGAAATTTCGCGGTCCGCGACTCGTCGAAGGCCCAGCGCTAGCATAGAGGCCGACCGAGGCCTCCGTTTTCATTGAAGAGGCCGCCACAGCGGCGGCCTCTTGGCGTTGCATCTGTCCCGGACGCCTGCGCTGGTGATTTTCGCGATCCTGCGCCTGGGGTCGGGCCGGTTCCGTCAGCGGCTTTCGGACCGCAAGGCGGCGATCGGGGCCGCATGAGTTCCGGGGCGCACGGTCTCCGCCTCGGTCTGCGGACCGACAGCGATGACCAAGTAAACGAAAAACCACAGAGCGACGATAGTCGCCAA
>Ga0209773_10000410_pt1 | contig 13828 bp, 10 predicted proteins | sample BogFormECP14_OM1_FD_188244 | JGI IMG/M metagenome (GOLD analysis project Ga0209773, IMG submission 188244) | Bog forest soil microbial communities from Calvert Island, British Columbia, Canada - ECP14_OM1 (SPAdes) (version 2) | ecosystem: Environmental > Aquatic > Freshwater > Wetlands > Bog ... | reverse complement strand
AATCTGGATTTCCGCAGGTAAGTCGCCGACTTCGTCGAGAAAGATCGTGCCGCCGTTGGCCGATTCAAACCGTCCCATGCGTCGTTGCGTCGCACCCGTAAAAGCGCCTTTTTCGTGACCGAAGAGTTCCGACGCAATTAAAGAAGGCGGGATGGCGGCGCAATTCACGCCGATGAATGCTCGTTCCGCACGCCTGGATCGCTTGTGGATGGCGCGAGCGATCAATTCCTTGCCAGTGCCGGTTTCGCCCAGAATCAAAACGGTGGAGTCGGAAGCGGCCACCTTATTGACCTGGCGAAGCACCTTACGCAGCGCTTCCGAAGAGCCGACGATGTCCTCGAACATCGAATCACGATCAATTTGCTCTCGCAACGCCACGTTTTCGTTCCGCGTTCTCTCTTCCGCTCGCACGCGGTCATCAATGTCGGTGCCCGTTGCATACCATCGAGTAACCTGTCCGCGCTCGTTGCGAAAAGGGTTGTACTGAATCAGGAACCAGCGGTATTGACCGTGCTTTCCGAGTGCTCGATGTTCGAATTCGAACGGAACACCCCGCGCGAGAGCAGCCTTTCGCTCGTTTCGAAATCTTTCCACGTCCTCGGGATGAAAGATTCTTTCGCGAAAGTTTGGCGCAATCACGTCGCCAGCCGTAAGTCCCGTATAGTCGAGAGCCGCCCGATTGGCGTAGATCGGTAGGCCAAACAGGTCTTGGACAACTACTGCCTGCGGTATTGCGTCGGTAATCTGCCGAAGCTCGCGTTCGTCCTCACGCAGTTTCTCTTCCGTCTGCTTGAGGGCTTCGATGTCAGTGCTTACTCCATACCACATAGCGATCTTCCCGGTTTCGTCGCGGAATGGTTCGAAGCGAATGAGAAACCAACGAAAGACGCCATCATGGCGGCGCATGCGCGCTTCGATGCCACCTTGTTCTCCGGAGCGCAACAGCTCCCGCCATTTTTCCATGAGTGACGGTAAATCCTCCGGATGGATTGCAGCCTGCCAGCCCCAACCTTGGGATTCTTCGGCAGAAAGGCCTGCGTATTCGCGCCATCGCTGATTCACGAACTCCACAGACCCGTCCGGATGAGTTGACCATGTAAATGCAGGAATTCTGTCAACGACCGCGCGAATGGCCAGCGACTGTTCAGTTCGTGAGGAACCATCCCCTGACAATGGCATTGGCGGATTATAGCCCCGAACGCTCTTCCTGCTGCCTGGACGGCCGTGGGTAGTCACTCCTGAATTTCTATTGCCATTGGGTTCGTCATCTGTCACGCCCTTGGCGTCGGCTCTCTCCAGGCGCTTGCTGCAAATTTGCGGACGGATTACGGGCTAACGGGAAGTAATTCACGGCGACGCGATTATTTCGTCGCGGCGGTGGCGTTCAGGATTATGTGTAGCGGAGCGACGTGTGGGGGGTTAGGCGTAGCGGTTCACCAGGAAGCGTTGGCCGTCTTTGGTTACGTAGTAGGTGAATTGATCGGTCGAAGAGACCGAGGCGCGGAGCTGGGTGCGGAACAGCAGCGTGGGGTTGCCAGCGGCGAAAGTTCGTGCGCTGCGCTCCCTTCGCGAAATCACTCAGGGCGGGCAGGATGACAGCGTAAGGCAGAGGCGGGCGGGTCTGAGACTCGCCCCTACGACGCGGCGAAGGTGCGATTTTGCTGTGGTCGCGGCAGGCGTCGAGAAATTTCGTTTCAGGGCTGGTGCTCCGCCGCGAGGAGGTCGCGGCGGACGAAGATATCGTTCGGCTCGAGGCGTTTCCAGAGCGCGTAGCCGCGCTGGGCGAAATAATCCACGTAGGCTGGGTCCAGGAATAGGTTTTCGACGATGAGCAGTTTTGGTTTGTGCCGCTCGAACGAAAAACCGGAGAGCACTTCGAGTTCCCAGCCCTCCACGTCAATGCAGACGACGTCCACTTCGCCCAGGCCGGCGGCGTGTTCGCGCAAGATGCTGTCGAGCCGGCGGAGTTTGACTTTTATTTCGTCCATCGTGGTGGGCACCGATTTCATCATTTCGGCGTATTGTCCGCGGACGCCGAGCGAGGAAAAACTTTCGTTGGTGACCGGCTCACCTTGGTAGGTGGCGTCGGTGCGCACCACGAAAAAGCTGACGTCGTCTTGGTCGGTGTCGCCACAGGCGTATTGCAGGACGTCGTTACCCTGGCGCCGCTGCATTTCGCAGAAGTAGGGATTGGGCTCGATGGAGATTATGCGCCAGCCGCGTTCGCGGAACGTGGCGCTTACCGAGAGATAGTCGGGCTTGGCGGCGCCGACTTCGATCATCGTGCCGCGGTAGGCGGGGTCGGGGAAAAAGGCGTCCTGGACGATCAGGTCCACGTCGCCTTCGACGACGATGGCGCGTTTTGCGGTGCGAGTGGGCGGTTCGGAGGCTGATGGCGGGACGGCTTGCGGATTGGCGGGCGCGCTGTGTGAGGGAATCCGGGCCAGAGCGTAAACGCGCAGGAGCATTTCGAGATGGTGGCGCAGCGAGCCTTGCGCGGTGAGCGCGGATTCGCGCAAGAAGGATTCCGCTTCGGTGATTTTGCCGGTGCTGAAGAGCAGAATGCCGAGGTTGGCCGCCGCTTCGGCGTTCCACGGATCGAGTTCGAACGCGCGAGTGAAGGCGCGCTCCGCTAGCGCGAGTTGCACGACAGCCCAATCGTTCCAAAGCTCGCTGGATTCGGCCGCGGCGATGGCGTCACGCAAAAGTTGAGAGGCTTCGTCGAGGCGGCGCTCGGTGAGGAGCTTAGGAAGATCGCGGAGAGATTCGGAGGTGGATGCGGATTCGTTGCGGGCCATAACGAGGATCTCCAGTTACGGGGATGCACGTGTTGGGCCAGAGTGCTGGCGCGAGGATTAGAAAACTCGAAGCATTGCGTGCACGGCCGGGACTGGCTGTGCCACGAAAGCTGGTCCGGCTTTGCTGTCGCGGGCGGGTCTGAGACCCGCCCCTACGGAACGAGGTTATTTCAGCGGCGGAGCTGGAACGAGCGGGAGGCGGCGGGGTTCGCCGTGGAAGCCGCGGAATTCGATTTCGTCCAGCAGCAGCGATGGCGTGACTACCGTGCTGGGGATGCCGCCGTTGGCTGAGCCGAAGGCGCCGAGCGCGGTGCCGGCGAATCCGCCCTGGGTATTCTGCATGTAGGGGAAGACGGTTTCATCGTCGCCGATGCCGAGAATATTGCGGATGGCGCGGAGTTGCAGGCCTTCGATGTGACCGCCGCGAACCATTTCTTCGTGGCCGTCGGAAACAAAGACGCGATAGACGACCAGTGGAATGCGTTCGCCGCTGGCGATGCCGCCGGCGATGCCACCGAGAAAATCGCTGAAATCTTCCTGGCGAATGGAGGAGAGCGCGGGGTTATCCATGGTCTGCACTTCCAGGCACCATTCGTGACCGTCGTCGCGGCAAGCATCGAGAAATTTCTTTTTCAGGGCGCCAGAGTCCAGGCCGCCGTTGGCTTGCAGGAAGAGATTGCTGGCAAGCGGACGGGTGTCTGAAAGCAGCGCGGAGCGGGCGTGGCCGTTGGAAGCGGAAAAATCGGGGCCGGGCCGCCGCGACATCAGCAAATTTTTCAGCGAGCCATTTTCGACTATTTCGACGCGCTGAGCTTTGACGCCTTCATCGTCAATATCGTAATTTCCCAGCAGCGGCTGGCCATTGAATTCCTTCAGCGTGGGATCGTCCACCAGCGAGACGTTCGCGGGCAGCACGCGCGTATTTACGCGGCCGGACCATTCGCTGCGGCCGCCCATGCGCTCGATGATTTCATCGAAAGCGGGCACGGTGGAAAGCAGGGGACGCGCACCGGAGAGCGAAGGCGCGAGAGCTTGCGCGAGCAGGGAGCCGGCGGCTGGCGGATCAAACAGCACGGGGCCGGTGAAATCCTGCATCAGAGGGCTTTGGCGCAGGGTCATCAATTCCGTGCCGGTCTGCGCGAGCGCGGCGCTCACGGCGCCGGGAGCGGGCAGGTCGGCGGGCTTGGTGACGTACGTGGCGTAGTAATCGTGCAGAGCCATGCCGTCGTCGGCGGTGGTGTCCAGCGCGGCTTCGACGGCGGCGAGGCTGCGCGAGCTGCGAATGGTGGTGCCTTCGCTGTTCATCAGATAGTAGGTGACGTAAATCATGTAGTAATTCACGCGGGTGCCGCTGAGGTGCGGGAAATTGGTGAGCGCGGCGGAAGCTACACGCGATTCTTCTTCCCAGTTGCGCGAGGTCCAGTCAGGCTCGGCGTGCGCATCAATCTTCACCAGCGGCGCGGTCTGCGAGAAGTCGTCAATTTCGGGCGGCTTGGTGAGGCTGCGCAGGAAGGATTGCTTCAGAGACATTTGGGTGACGGCTTGCTTGTAGGCCTGGTCGGTCGCGAGCCACAAATCCTGGCGCAGAGAATTGTAATCGCGGTCAATGCCGACTTCGCCGGTGGAACCGAGGAAACCCTGGAAGCCGTCTTCGCTGATGAAGTTCGAACTGTCCAGATGATAATCGCCGACGCGCACGTCCACGCTCATCACGCGATTGCGCGTGGTGGAGGAAGAAATCAACGCACCGAAGGAAGAGGTGACTGCGCGGACGTCCAGATCCATCAGGCGATATTCCAAGTAGAACGGTTTTTCCACGCCGGGAAGCTGCAAGCGCGTGCGGGCGCGTTCCATTTCGTCGTGCATGGCGTGCAGGGTTTTGTCGCTTTCGGATTCCGGGACGGCGGCTTGCGATGCTGCGTCTGATGCTGGCGCGGCCACGGCGAGTGGCGCGAGCCCTGGCGCGGTAGGCACAGTATTTTTCGTGTTCGTAGTAGTGGTGGCGGAAAGCGGAAGCGCGCACGCACACGCCGCGAGCAATCCAAACGTTGCGAAGATCTTCACTGGGCTTGCCCCTTTGCTTGCGGATCGTGCGCGGGCGGCGGCAGGATCGGCGGCTTGTCGGTGGAAGTTTCTTTCTTCTGCACTTCCATTTCAGAAATCAAGATGGCGGGTGCGACGGCGGAAACCGGCACGGAGCCGGATTCGGCGCCGCAGTAACCGTTGAAAATATCTGGCGTGTCGCCGGTGGCGACGATTTTCGTGAGGGAGACGAGCGGCGTTCCCACGATGTCCACGCCACGCACCAGCTGGTCGGGACGGCCATCGGGAAATACTTTGTAAACGACCAGCGGCAGAACTTGAAACGCCTGGGGCTGCTGGCGGCCGGTGAAGGTGAAGCCGCCGGCGATGTCGTCAATCAGCAGGCCGAAGGGCTTGTTCTGCTGCTTCACCAGGGCGATGAGTTGCTGGCGAAGTTCGTCGTTGGTGACGGTGTGCGAGCTGGAGACGATCAGGTTTCCCTGGCGCGCTACGGGAACGAAGCCCAGTTGGCGGCGGCCGTGTCCGTTCGACTGCGGAATGGTGACCAGCGGCGAGCGCGACATCAGGAATGTTTTCAGCACGCCGTGATCCACCAGCTGCACGCTTTCGGCTGGGACGCCTTCATCATCGAAAGCATAATTTCCCAGCAGCATTTGGCCGTCGAGCGCTGCTTCGGTGGGATCGTCCTTGATCGAAATGAAAGAAGGCAAAATCTGTTCGCCGACTTTGCTGGTGAAGGTTTGGCCTTCGTTGATGTCCTTCTGGCGGAAACCTTCGGCGCGATGGCCGAAAACTTCGTGGAAGAAGACGGCGGCAGCGCGTCCGGTAAGCAGCGCGGGGCCGGCATAAGGATCCACGAGCGGAGCCTTATCGAGCGCTTCGGTTTCGTGAATCATCACTTGAATGCGATCGAAGACGATTTTGTCGGACGGCGCGTCCTTGGGATCCAGCCAATCGAAATTGGCGTAGCGATTGATGTCCATGCCGTCGGGCGCTTTGCTTTGCACGTAGAGTTCGAGGCGGTAATGGACCTGTCCGAAAGCGAGCTTGGTGCCTTCGGTGTTCACCTGATACTGATTCATGCCCAGCGCGGTGAAAGTGGCAATGGAATTCAGCACTTCCGGCGACTTGCTGAACTGAGCGGTGTATTTGCGGACGCGCTCTTCCCAGGGCTTGCGGTCCACCTTGATTTCGACGCGCTGGCCGATGGAGGCGTGCGGTTCCTCGCGCGAAAAGTCCGGCGCGCTGCCTTCGGCGGTTTGCACTTGGACTTCCTGGCTGGTCTTTACTTTGATGAGCGCTTGCGTGGCCGCGCGGTATTGGCGGTCGGTCTCGCGCCAGATTTCGCGGCGCAACACAGGGATATCATCATCCATGGTGACGGACATGCCGGGGCTGGTCCAGCTGGGCTGACGGTCGGCAACCTTGTGCGTGTCGTCGAGTTGATAGGTGCCGACGCGGGTCTGAACCTCCAGCCAGCGCGCGCTCGTCTCACCGCTGGCGAGCAGCGCGCCATTGGAGCCGGACACCTCGGAATATTGGCGGTCCGCGACGGTATAGCTGATGAAATAGTCCGCGGGATCGCCCTTGGACATGGCGGCCATCGAGCGGTCGAGCTCGTCCTGCATGGCCGTGAGCACGGCGGGCGTGGGCGCCTGCGTGGGATGCGCGGCAGCCAGTGTGGCGAAGGCCGCAGCGAGAATCGTGATGCGCGTAAAGAGGAAGCTCGGTCTATGTGTGGTTTTCATCGTTGCGCAAAGTCCAACAGTTTAAGATAGGATGCCTGTGAATCCAAAGTGAAAAGCCGGGAGCGGATGGAGCCTGGGACAGCCGTGCAGCATCGAAAAGCCAGGTGTGACAGGTTCATCGGAAGTTGAGATGCATTCGGCAGAAGGAGAATTAGATGCGTGCGATGGTGGTAAAGAGGTACGGGCCTCCGGATGTTTTTGAGGTGCGCGAAGTCCCGGACCCGCAGCCGAAGCCCGGCGAAGTGGTGATCCGGGTGAAAGCGGTGGGCGTGAATTTTGCCGACTTGCTGCAGCGCATGGGAATTTACCCCGGCACGCCGAAGCCGCCTTTCGTGCCGGGATTCGAAGTTTCCGGGGTAGTGGAGAAAGTTGCCGAGGGAGGCAAGGCCAGCGACGGCGAACCTTTGCATGTGGGCGATGCCGTGGCTGCGTTGACCCAATTCAATGCTTACGCGGAGTGGGTGGCGGCTCCGGCGGGGCGCGTTTTTCGTTTGCCCGCGGGCATGCCGTTCGACGATGCGGCGGCAATTCCGGTGAACTATCTCACCGCTTATCACTCGATGTTCGCGATGGGCAATCTGCAGTCGGGCGACCGGATACTGATTCACGGCGCGGCGGGCGGCGTGGGAATCGCCGCGGTGCAACTGGCGAAGGCGCGCGGCCTGGAAATTTACGGGACGGCCGGCCCCGCGAAACAGGAATATCTGCGCAAGATCGGCGTGGACCACGCGATTGATTACGAGAAAAACAACTTCGTGGATGTGGTGCACAAATTCGCGCCCGACGGAATTGAAATGGTGATGGACGCGATCGGCGGGAAATCTTTTGCCGGCAGCTACAAGTGCCTGGGACCCACGGGACGGCTGGTAGTGTACGGCTTTTCCGCTGCGGCCGGCGCGGATGGGAAGAAAAACGCGGTTCGTGGGCTGCGAGCGTTGCTGCAGACCCCGCGATTTCATCCGCTGAAGCTGATGGCGCGGAATATTTCGATCATTGGCGTGAATCTGGGGCGCATGCCGGCGCGCGGGGCGCTGTTGCGCGGCGAGCTCGACGAGATTTTCAAGCTGTACGCCGCCGGGAAGGTGAAGCCGGTGATCGGCAAGACGTTTCCGCTGGCTGATGCGGCTTCGGCGCACAAATATATTCACGCGCGGAAAAATATCGGCAAGGTGATCTTGACGGTGAAGTGAGCCGCACTGGATCATTTCGGCGCGGGTGCGGGTGTGGGAGCAGGCGCTGGCGCTGGACTCGCTGCGGGCGCTGAAGCTTCCGGCTTCGCGAATAATGCTTCATCCAATTTTGGATTGATTTGCACCGACTGGATCGTGGAATCGAAAAGCTTAGCGCCGTCGCGGACAGTATCGGTCGAGAACGCGAACTGACGGCCTTCCACGTTGCGATAGTCGCTCCAATGCTGCTCGTTATCGCTGGAGCCGTGATCGCTGACGGACTGATAGCGCGCCGCCGCCAGCAAATGCGTGGCGGGATCGAAATACAGCCGCACCGCGCCGAATGCACCATTCACCGCGACGCCCTGAGTCTTCTTCCCGGCGATTTCCTCTTCTCCGATCGCTTGCCCCGCGATTTTTCCGGCGAGAACCTGTTGATACAGGCCCCAGCCGCCGCCGAAGAGCGTGATGCCGCGCTTGAATTCAGCGATCATGTTCGTGGTGTCGTGAATACCGTCCGGAAATTTCAGCCAGGATGATGTTCCGTCGCAGACTTGCACGATCGTCGCGGGGCCAAGGTTTACTTCGCCGTACGAGCGGTCCGGATAGGAAACTTGCCAGGTCACGCCGAGCTGCCGGTCGCCGCGCGGATTGTGCAAAGTGCCGTTTTCGCTGAAGCCCAGCGTCGCGACGGATTGCAGCGCATCGCCGCCGGCTGCCTGCGCTGCGGCCAGCAGGATTTGCTTGCCTTGTTCGAGCGATTCGGGTGTGGCGGGCGGAGCGGCGGCGGAAGCGGCGGCGGCTGGTTTGGAAGCGCGCAACGCTGGCGAAAGAACGTCCACGTCGCCGAAAGGAATCTCGGTGATTTCCGCGCCGGCAAATTGCTTTTTCAGCGCGTCGCGAAAGGCGCTGACGTTTCCCACCAGCACGATATCCAGGTCGCTCGTGGTGAAGTACTTGCGCGCGGTGGCTTGCACTTGTTCCAGCGAAGTGGCGCGGATTTTTTCCGGGTAGGTCTGATTGTAATCCGCGGGCAGATCGAACGCGGCTACGGTGAGGACGCGGTCGGCAACTTGCTCCGCGGTTTCCGATTCGATGGGATACACGCCCGCGAGATAATCGCGCGCGAAATCGAGTTCCTTCTGCGAAATTTTGCCCTGGGACATTCCCGTCAGCAGGTCCATGACCAGCTTGGTGGCGTCCATGGTGGCTTCGGTGCGCGTGTAGGTTTCCACGGCGAGCGAGCCGGTGTAGCGATGCGGAGTGAACGCGGACGACGCGCCGTAGGTGAGGCCCTTCTTGATGCGCACTTCAGTATTGAGGCGGCTGTTGTAGCTGCCGCCGAAAATGTGATTGGTCACGTCCAGCGGCAGGAAATCGGGGTCGGCGCGGCGAATGGCTAGTCTGCCCACGCGAATCTGGGTTTGTACGGCGTCGGGTTTGTCAATCAGCCAGACGTGGGTGGCCGTGGCGTTTGAAGGTGTTTGCGGCGCCGCGACGGCGACGTCGAGTTTCGGCCAGCCGCCAAAATATTTTTCGGCGATCGCGAAGGCTTCTTCCGGTGTGATGTCTCCGGCAAAACCAAGTACCGCCTGATTCGGCGCGTAGTTGGCATCGTGAAATTTCACGAAATCTTCGCGCTGCAATTTCTTCACCGTGGCTGGGGTGCCTTGTTCCGGCAAGCCGTAGGGCGAATCGCCATAGAGCGTGCGCGCGAACGCCACCGTCGCCAGATAATTCGGGTCGGAGTATTGCAATTCCAGTTCGGAGAGAAGCTGCTGGCGCTGGCGGTCGAGCTCCTCGGTGCGAAACGATGGATGCAGCACCACGTCGGACAGCAGATCCATTCCCACGCCCAAATCTTTTTTCACTACGTCGAGCGTTATGGAGCTGGCGTCGCGGCCGGCTTTTGCTTCCAGGGTGCCGCCGACGAAATCAATCGCTTCGGCGATTTCCTTCGCGGAGCGCTTCGCGGTTCCTTGCGTCAGCAGACCGGCCGTCATTCCCGCTACGCCCGACATTCCCGGTGGATCCTGGATGCTGCCGGCGGAGAGAATTACCAGGCGCGCGGCGACGGACGGTTCGCGATGATCGGTGACGACGAAAACGCGCAAGCCATTCGGGAGAGTCTTGGTGGCTGCCGTGGGAAACTCAAATGGCCGCGGCGCACCGGGTGCGGGCATTTTCGGCGCGAGCTTCACGCCGGGCGGAACGATTCCGGAGGCTTTCTGGGGTCCCTGCGATGGGGAGGCCTCGGATTCGCCGCGCGACACCGGCGCGGACCCTTGCTGCGCTAGGGCGGCCGGCGCGATTGCAGCGGCCGCGGCCACCGTAAACAGGATTGCTGCAGACAGAAAACTTGAGCGGCTCGTAGCCCGTTTCATCGTTGCTCCTGAAATTGAGTTTCGCATCGCGCCATCGGGCTCATTTTTGCGCGGGCGCACCGGGCGCCGCGGGCGTGACGATCAGCACCGTGGCATGCGCGGATTGAAAATAATCTTTGGCGACGCGCTGGATGTCCGCCGGAGTAGCGCTGAGGTAGTGATCCAGTTCGGTATTCGCAAGGCCGGGATCTTTTCCAATCACCGCGGCGGAAGCGAGCGCCACTGCTTTTTCTTCATCCGTATCGCGGCCCAGCACGTACCCGGCGATTTCCTGGTTCTTGGCTTTTTCCAGTTCGCGTGCTTCCACCGGCGCGGCTTTTAATCCATCCAGCACGCCCACCAGGGATTTTTCGCCTTCTTCCGCACTGTGGCCTTGATTCATGATCGCGTAGGCCCAGAAAAGATTGGGATCCTCGGAGAACGCGCCGAAGCCAGCAGCCTGCACGGCGATCTGTTCCTTGTACACCAGCGTCTGGTACAGACGGCTGCTCTCGCCTCCGGCCAGGATGTTCGCAGCGAGGTCCAGCGGATACGCGTCCGGCGCATAACGCGGCGGAATTTTGTACCCGATCACCACGGCAGGCAGCGGCGTATTGGAATACGATTTCTTTGCTACGCGCTCGGCGGTCTGCGGCGGCTCGGGATTATTCAGGCGCGGAATCGGTTTCGCCGAAGCGGGGATGCCTTCGAAATATTTGCTGGTCCACGCCAGGGCCTGCGCGGAATCGAAATCGCCGACAATTACCAGCGTCGCGTTATTCGGTTTGTAGAAGGTGTTGAAGAAATCGCGCACGTCTTGAATGGTGGCCTTGTCCAGATCCGCCATGCTGCCGATGGGCGTGTGGTGGTAACCGTGCACGGTGAAGGCGGCGGCGCGCAAATCCTCCTGCAGGTAGCCGTAAGGCTGGTTCTCGATGCGCACGCGGCGCTCTTCTTTCACCACTTCGCGCTCGGACGTGAAATTTTCCTCGCTGACGTTCAGGCTGCCCATGCGGTCCGCCTCGAGCCACAGGACGCGCTCGAGATAATTGCTGGGGAAAGTTTCGAAGAAATTGGTGGTGTCGTCGGAGGTTTCGGCGTTGTCGAATCCGCCGACGGCTTCGATGATGCGCGAATGTTCCTCGGCGGGAACGTGGGCCGAGCCTTTGAACATCAGGTGCTCGAAAAGGTGCGCGAAGCCGGTGCGTCCGGGGCGTTCGTCTTTTCCACCAACGTGATACCAGACTTGCAGATTGATGATGGGGACTTCGTGGTCTTCCAGCAAAACTACTTGCAAGCCGTTGGGGAGAGTGTGCGTGGTGTAGTTCAGCTTGGGCGGGCGCACCTGCGCGTCATTTTCCTGCGCGGAATTTTCCTGGGCGAAGAGTGGCGCGCTGCAGATCGTGAGGCACAGCGCGGCGGACATCGTCAGCGCGGTGAGCGCCCGGGCGCTCACACGGAAACCACGGCGTTTCGTCATTCTCAATTACTCCCGTCGAGGGAATTTACCGCGCGAAATCTGGCCAGTCCGCAGCGAGGGATTAGTATCAACGACCCTGCGCATGAGAGTCAAACCCGCGGCACAGCGGTTTCGCGTTGCATCGTTTGGCGTTTGCTGTGATTCAGGCGGTGGAAAAACCCCAGGGAATCCAGAGGCCTTCGCTCGCACTTCCTCTCGCACTCCCGTTAGACGCGCGCCGTGGCAAAAGGATTACACGCGGTTGCGAGCGAGCCGGTGCGGATGTAAGCTGAATTGCAGAGTAGAAAATCGAGGTGCCGCATGAAAAGTCTGCTTGGCCTTCTGGTCGTCGCGCTGCTCGCGGGGCTGGTCTACAAATATTATTTTTCCAGCCTGCAATCTGCGGGAACTGGCACGCCGGCGCAGACGATAGACATCGTCGGCGTGAAAAATGACTTGCTGGGCATCGCGCAGGCCGAGCGCGCGCACCAGGCCGAGCACGGCTCCTACACTTCACTGGATGAACTGATTTCCAGCGGAGAGCTGACCATGAAGAAAACCGACCGCAACGGTTACACCTATTCGGTGGAAACTTCGGACCAGAGTTTTCGCGCTATCGCGCACTGCCCTACCGCGACCTTCCCCGGCTGCAGCAATTATGCGGTGGATCAATCCATGGAAGTGCAAGCCACGCAGTAAAGTGCTCTTCGTGCACCACAGTTCCGACCCACTCCAGCGGTCCGTAGGGGCGGGTCTGAGACCCGCCCCTACAACCGCGGAAGAAACTCCGCCTGGCGGCAGCCGGAACGGTTTCCGGCGCACGTCAACGCAACGTGCATCACGCCGCGTTAAGGCGTGCGCTTTTGGTCCGCGACCGTCACGCCCGCCTCGGCGTAATCCGTCGGCGGCAAATCCACGAACGTCACCTGAATATTTTCGCGTTTGGCGCGGCCGTCTTCGATCAGCGCGAGAGTGATGCGCTCGGCTAATTTGCGTTTCTGCTCGGCAGTTCGCCCCGCCACCCAGGTTACTTGCACGTAAGGCATCGTAAGCCTCCTCACAATTCGCAGACATTCTACCGGGATATGGCGCGAAGGAAAAACTCTGAGGGTTTCGTAGCGGCGCACTTCAGTGCGCCATCGGTGCTGCGTCGCGGAACGATGGCGGTCTGAAGACCGCGCTACAAACGCGAAGACTGTTACTACGCCGCGCGCGGAGTTGGCGATGGCAACTTGGTGCCGCACTGTGGGCAATTCGCCCAGCCCAGTTCCACGCTGCGGCCGCAATTCGGGCAGGTGGGCAGCAGCGAAGTGCCGCAGTGCGGGCAGAACGTGTATCCGGATTTCAGAACTTGTGAACACCCGGGGCAAGACTTCATCAGCGGATCGCGCAAGATGAAATAGAGAATAATCCCGATCGCGTTGGGGACGAAAATCGCCAGCACGGTCCACATCACGTAACGCATGCCGCGCCGCTTGGCGTCCGCATATACGTAGCCGATCAGCAGCAGCCAGATCGCCGGCACGATTCCAATACCCACGATCATCAGAATCTTGCCCGCTTCCGGCAGGCGCGCGAGATCTTGATCGCCTGAAAACATCACGAACAGAGTGAATGCCGAGGACAGCCCGAGTAAAACGAATGCCACGAGAATCCGCATCGTGCGCGGAATCACCTTCAATTCTTCTCTGAATCGGCTCATGCCAATCTCCTTTCGCGCCGCTGCTGCAGGGAGAGCAGCACTGCCGCCGCGCCTCCTGCCAGCCATACCGTGGTCGTAAACACGCCAAACACGATCCACGCGTGATTGAATCGGGGGTCCAGCATTCCCAGCACGCCGCCAGTAAACAAGCGCACCAGCGGCCAGCTGAGCAGCGTCAGAATCCACGCGAATATCAGGACGCCGACGATTACGGTGCGATTCCAGCGATGCTCGATTTCTTCTGTCAGGCGAATCTGCGCCTGGGCGCGCGCGCGCTCCACCACGATCGAGCGCGGCTGCGGAGTCGGCAGCCGGCGCAGGCCACCCGCCAGCAGTTTCCATTTTTCCAGCTCCGCGCCGCAGGAATCGCAGGTGCGCAGATGATCCATCAACTGTTTTTCTTCGCCGGGATCGAGCACGTCAGCCGCGGCCAGTGACAGCAACGCCCGGATTTTGTCGTGTTCGTTCATTGCCAGTTTTCTCCGGGATAGCTGGTTTCCATGATCACACGCAGGCGTTCCAGGGCGCGGCGCAAACGAGTTTTCA
>Ga0209773_10000409_pt1 | contig 13833 bp, 10 predicted proteins | sample BogFormECP14_OM1_FD_188244 | JGI IMG/M metagenome (GOLD analysis project Ga0209773, IMG submission 188244) | Bog forest soil microbial communities from Calvert Island, British Columbia, Canada - ECP14_OM1 (SPAdes) (version 2) | ecosystem: Environmental > Aquatic > Freshwater > Wetlands > Bog ... | reverse complement strand
AACACGGGTTTCGAGCCGCACCGGCACAACCGTTCCCTGCTGGCCATCCATTTTGAGCGTGACCTCCAGCGGGCTGAGTTCCTCGATATCGGCGCCCCAATCTTCCAGCAGGCTGCCGACGTGATCCTGTTTACGGACGCTGGAACTCAGGAAACGAAACTCGGCTGGTTCGCCGACGACGAGACCAAACTCTCTGCTCGGAATCGTGGCCTCGGTGCCTTCCTCCATGCCAAAGGGAACGACACAGAGCGCCTTGAGCGGAGCTTCCATACCGGGCACTGAAGGCATCGCGCTTTCAATTCCGATGTAGTACGTACGCGAGGCGCCGCTGCGGATACGCACGCCGCGACCACGACGCGCCTTCCCATAATAGGCCGCGCCGCGAGCAACGGCGTGCTCCAAATCAGTAGCTTCCAGGACATGCTCTGCCTCGAACGCGTCGAATCCTTCTTCTCTTAACCAGCTGTTCAGTACCTCAATCACCCGATCGCGCAGTACCGCTGCTTTCATCACTCCGCCGTTGAACAGGATGTGGGTGGGACAGGCCAGTCCACTATGGCCGCGCCGGATGGCCGCCTCCGGACTGTTGCGAAGCTGTTCCGAGAGAAATCGCGCGAGGTGCTTGGTGATGGCGGGATCGGCTGCGTATGGCAGGCCTAACTCCTGAAAGCCAACACGGCGTTGCCGCGCAGGCAATTCACCGCTCGCGACTTTGGGGAAGAATCCTTCGACCAGGACCTGATCGAGGTCTTCTCGCAATAATTCCGTCTTGATCGTTCCACCGACGAGCTTCGTCCCCTTGCCCAGCAACGTGATGGGTCGATTCTGTGTTTTTGGGGATTCGAACAGTTTTTCCTTTGCAATACGGCACTGATGCCACAGGCCATGCAACTGCCAAGTATCGATGCGGTAACCCGAGGCTTCAAGGCGCTGTCGAAGGACTTGCGCCAGCGCCAGGTCCATATTGTCGCCGCCCAGCAGAATGTGGTCGCCAACGGCAACGCGCTTGAGCGTCAGTTCGCCGTTTTCTTCGGAGACCATGATGAGACTGAAATCCGTGGTGCCGCCACCGATGTCGCATACCAGAACGAGGTCATTGACCTTGATTCGGCTGCGCCAGGCATCACCCTGGCTTTCGAGCCACGCATAAAAAGCTGCCTGGGGTTCCTCCAGCAGCGTGACGTGCTGATAACCGGCCTGCTCCGCGGCGCGCCGGGTCAGCTCGCGTGCTGCTTCGTCGAACGACGCGGGCACGGTTAGAAGCACATCCTGGTCTGCGAGAGCGACCTGCTGCCCCGACTCGCCGTTGTCCCACACAGTGCGCAAGTGCTGCAGGAACTGCGATGAAGCTTCGACGGGCGATAGCTTGGGAACCTCTTCGGGTGCCTGCCACGGCAGGATCGGCGCAGTACGGTCCACCCCGGCGTACGAAAGCCAGGATTTGGCGGAGGCTACCAGGCGGTTTGGACTCTCAGCGCCGCGTTTGCGCGCCAGTTCGCCGATGACAAGCTTCGGCTCGGGATCCCATGGCAAGGCTACGCTGCCTTTAGGAAAATCGAATTCGCCCGGGATATAGATAAATGACGGCAGCAGCGTCCGTTCCGCCACCTCGTTCGGATTCACCAGTTGCGGAATGCTGCGGACCTCAATGCGGCCTTCCTCTTCAGCAACAGCATCGTAGCGCGCCAGCGCAGAATTTGTGGTTCCCAGATCGATGCCAACGATGTACTTGGCCGCCAACGAGATCTCCTTTAAGCCAAATTTTGTTGCGCGGATGTCAGCCGTTACGAGAGTTCGACCTCGGCCGGAGCAACGACCATCCGGCCAGCCGCCAGCGGCAACGGAGGCAAACTGACTTCCTTCACGCGCCAGCCTTTGTGCCGTAACAGGCCGCGAACCGGCGGCTCTCCCGTCACGTTGCCAATCAATTTGATGGCTGCCGGATCAAAACCCGCCTGTACCGTCACGGGTTGATCCTCCTCAGAGTCGAGAATCGGCTCCAGCTTCACATATTGGTCGAGCGCCTGTCGGCAAGTGTCGTGGATTGTGCGGACGGCGGCTCCAAGCTGGACGTCGGGATAGGCAGAGATGTTCTCCGCCAGGAAATCGATGAGCCGCCCATCGCGTTGCAGCAGAGCAAGCATCTGCACGGCGCGATCGAACTCTCCCAAAGCCGGTCGTTGAACTTCCTTTAGAGGAGAGACGGAAGGTGCAGCTGCTGCTGGCGCCGGCGAAGCCGGGCCGACAGGCTTGACCAGCTTCTGCGCGATGTCGTTGGGTATATCAGCGTGGAACAGGATCGAAAGGAAACACCGAAAGGCAAAGACTACTCGTTCCCAGAATCCGTTCATAGCCACTCCGGAGGATCAGAGAATCGATGAATTACGATGGTTCACCGCCATTTTGCGTGCGACAAGTTCAGAGATAATCCCGGCAGTCCGTATGCCTCATCATACCAATAGGCATCTGTAATTCCCGCCCGGGTGCTTTCAGCGCACCCCACTGCAGACGACCCGAAAGCCATAATCCGCGTATTGGAATTCCGGCGGGATGCTGGAACGCGCCGAACATCGTGAGACCTTGATGTGGTATCGCCAGGATCCTCCGCGCGAGGTTTTTCGCGTGCCTTCTTCGGGACCTTGTGGATTCCGCTCAGGTGCGATCGCATAGTAGCCGGCTTCGAACCAGTCACTACACCACTCATGCACGTTCTCGCACATCTCGAATAAGCCGTAAGCATTCGGCTGTGATTGCCCGACCAGCTCAGGGCCGGTCCTCCAGCGATCTTGGTAGAAGGGACGTGATTGTGGCGGATCATTGCCCCATGGGAACAACATTGTCTCGGCACCCCCTCGTGCGGCCCGCTCACTCGGCTTCTGTTGGCAACCGATAGTGCGAGCCGGTCATCGCGGAAAGCCACGCGCAATATGCAACCGCGTCGTACCAGGAAACCGCCACCACAGGTTGCTGAGGATGAGAGAAGCTGAGATCGCCCCAGAACCTGGGCGCTGTCCTCCCGGTGGCGTCAAGAAAGCGCGCATACTCATCAACGCTCACCTGGGTCGCTGCTATGTCAAAGGAGTCTACCAAACGCGATGGACAGGCGCCTCGACATCCTGGCCGGAGTCGGAACCCATGGAGAACCAGCCAGCAGGAATGTGAATTCGCAGTGGCTGGGTGATTGGCACGAGACGGGCGACTGGATTCATAATGGCCGGCGGGGACATCTGTCCATACGATGTTAGCGTGTGGCTGATGGCGGAGCAGATGAAGTTTGATTGGACCCAGGGCCCACTTGCTAAAGGCCTGCGACTCTATCAAGAAGGGGAGTTCTTTGCGGCACATGAGGCATGGGAGAGCGCCTGGCTGGAGTCGCAGGAGCCGGAAAAGATGTTCCTGCAAGGGTTGATTCAGGTGACTGCTGCGTTCCATCACCTCCAGCGCAATAATCCGCTGGGAACAGCGCTGTTATTAAAAGCTGCCCTTGCGCGGCTCGAGCGTTACCCTGCGCACTTCGGAGGTATCTCCGTCGACGTTCTCTGCGCTGACATCCGTGAATCGTTGCAGGCGCTGGATGCGGGTGCGTCGGCACTTCAACCGAGTTCTGCCCGCATATGCGTTGAACTGTCGAGCTAAAGCCTCGTCATGCTGACAAGCAGTAACTGGGACGAGAGCTACTCCGCGCAAATGTATTCGGGCTTTGGTAGAGTGCATCGCTCTGGGTCATGATGAGATGCGGCGTGTGCTTGTCCTTATTAATCAGACAAAATTGCTAGGCAAGGCCAGCAGCTACTTTTGTCGTAACTTATTGATATATAATAATTTATCATTGGCGGAGGGAGGGGGATTCGAACCCCCGACCCTCTGCTCCCAAATTTGATTCTGTACGTAACTTCAACAACTTAACGGGAACGGTTGGCGCCCTAAGTCCCGCAAAATAATCGATAGGAATTCTTACAGTGGGGCTAAAGTGGGGTTGTCGAAAAGGTTCTCATTCAAACAATTGACTGATGGCCCCTCTCGCCTTTTCTTCTCACCCCTGAGCCGGTATCGTTTGTGAGGAAGGGCATTCGATGCAAGCCGCAGAGCTTATCTCTCCCCAGAAATTCCGGCTTACTGATATGCCGATTGAAGATCCCGGACCCGGCGAAGTGCAGGTCCGAATCGAGTCCGTAGGCATCTGCGGGTCCGATCTGCATTCCTACTCCGAGGGTGCCGTTGGCAGTACTCCCAATGTTTACCCCATGGTGCTTGGGCACGAGCCTGCAGGAAGGATCGTCAGGACGGGCGACGGTGTTACAGGGTTCGCTGTGGGGGACCGCGGTGCGCTTGAGCCTGCTCTTTACTGCTATCACTGCGAATTCTGTTTGAGCGGTCACCACAACGTGTGCGCGAACATTCGCTTTCTGAGCAATCCTCACCATCCGGGTTTTTTCCGGGAACTGGTCAATTTACCGGTCGTCAACTTTCGTCCCATTCCTGCCGGAATGTCGTTCGACGAAGCGACCCTCGCCGAGCCTCTTGCAGTTGCGCTGCACTCCATCCGCCTGGCTTCAATCCACCCGGGTGAAACGGTAGTGGTCATTGGTACAGGACCAATTGGGCTTTTGACGATCGCCGCACTGCGCGCCACCAAGGCGGCACGAATCTGGGCAGTGGATCCACTGGCCCATCGCCGCGAGTTGGCCCGTGGCATTGGTGCGGACGTGGTGATCGAACCCGAAGAAGCCGTCCAGGAGATCCTCAGCGGGACGGGGCAGCGCGGTGTGGACTGCGCAATTGACTGTGCGGCTGGAGAATATACCACCGGTCAGGCGGTTCAAGTAACCCGCAATGCCGGTCGTGTCGTGCTCACAGGTATTCATTCATCTCCCTTCGTACCTATGGATGGTTCAGCAATGAGGCGCAAGGAACTCACCATCTTCAATGTGCGCCGATCAAACCACGAGGCGCAGGAGGCTCTGGAACTGCTCCACGCACACACGGAGTGGTTTGCACCGCTGCTTACACATACCAGAGAGATCGAACAGATCGATGACGCCTTCGCAATCGCCAGCCAGTATCACGACGGTGTCGGGAAGATGATCGTCAGGCCTTAGAGTCCTGAGCGTCGGTTACTGATCATTTTTAGTGATCTGCGGCTTTTCCTGCACCAGACACTCGGCCATATCCAGAACGAAACGAAAGACGGACCCTCCGTCCCGCATCTAGTGTTTGCCCACGCGGCTTGAACTCGAACCGCCGACGCCTGCCTTTTCAGGGCCACCTACCGATCAGGCCAACTCGTCCGGAATCAGCGGAAGGCCATGGGAAGAGAAAGCTTAGTGCGAGCATGTACTAGGACCATTCAGGACGTTTTAGGTTGATATGGCGTGTACGATGTTCGCGTATTGTTCGCGGCCGGCTCTGGGCTGAGCATGTGATTCCCCCCCAGACCAACAACCTCGCTGAGCGCATTGGCGATTTCATAACCTGAGAAATAGGCGCTATCGAGTAGGTTTAGCATTTTCGAGAATTCTTTGATGGTACTGTGCAACGAGTAATCCGAACTGCGCAGGTGAGCATCGGAGCTGTCGCCCAGGGCCGGATCGGATCGAATGTGCCGTGCTACCATCCACTCATCCGGTTCGCCCACCGGCTTGAGCCGCGGAGGTCGAGATGAATCCAACGACACGTCGTAGTTTCCTAAAAACAGGTCTGGCCGCGGGGGCCATGGCGGCAGTAGGAACTCTTCCACTGGGCGCCACCGGAAGTACCGCGACCGATACAGTGGTGCTCGGCCGCTCCAGGGTGGGAGTGACGCGGCTGGCTTTTGGAACGGGGACGGACAGCGGTTCAGTGCAGGCCGCTCTGGGACAACAGGAGTTCACGCGGCTCGTTCACTATGCGTATGACCGCGGCATCCGCTTCTTCGAGACCGCTGAGGCGTACAAGACGCCGGGGATGCTGGGCGCCGCGCTGAAGGGCTTACCACGCGACAGCTACTGCCTGATGAGCAAGGTCACTACGTTTCACGCAGGTATAGATCCTCAAACTAAGTTCGATGAGCTGCGGCGCACCTCGCAAACGGAGTATTTTGACATCATGCTGCTGCACTGGCAGCACACAGCTGACTGGCCGGAGACCACGAAACGCTGGCAGGACGGTATCCTCGAAGCGCAGCAAAGAAAGATCATCCGCACGCATGGCGCCTCGGTGCATGGACTGCCGGCACTGCGTCAGATGCCGGGCACCAAGTGGCTCGACGTGGGACTCATCCGCATCAATCACAACGGCGCGCGCATGGATGGACCGACTTACGAGGACACCAATCACCCCGACAATGTGAGCGAAGTAGTCGATCACATCAACCAGCTCAAAAAAGAAGGGCTCGGTGTGATCGGGATGAAACTGTGCGGCGGAGGTCAATTCCAGAATAGCCACGACGACCGTGTGAAAGCGATGAGGTTCGCTTTCCGGAATGCGGGCGTGGACTGTGCCACGATCGGATTCAAGAGCACGGGGGAGATCGACGAGGCCATCAGCAACATGAATCTGGCGCTGGCGTAAACTTCCGTCGAAGGTCGCGCCAGTTCGACGGACCCGGAGTGGTTTGGCGATGATGCGAATAGTCGGTCAACATTTTCGCTGGACTCCAATGTCGACTCAAAGGCGAGTCTCCATGGGTTGAGCATAAATTATCAGTCGCAGGGCATGCACTGTCTCGGCTCTGCAATCTTATCAGACAAATTCTCGTTCAAAGTATTGAAGGCCGCCCATGCATCAACTCACAGCCAGCCTCCCCATCTGCCTGACAATGCTGTCATCTTCGGTGTTCGCTCAGTCCTCAATCCCAGGCTGGTGCCATGCCCTCCCTCGCCCGGAATACAAATCCCTTGCTCGCGTTGCCACTAGCGATCCGTGGTTCGAAGTCTATAAACCTGCGTCGAATGTCTTCGCCATCTACGAACCGCATCAGGCTGAAGAGGTCATCAGCTACTTAATCGTCGGCAACAAACGAGCCTTGATGTTCGACACTGGCATGGGAATTAGCGACATCGAGAAAGTAACCACCGAACTCACGAATTTACCCATCATCGTGCTGAATTCCCACACGCATGACGACCACGTCGGCGGCAACTGGGAATTCTCCACCGTCTATGGCATGGATACTGACTTTACCCGCAAGAACGCGCTTGGCTCACGCGAGGACGCGCAGGCCGAGATCACCCCAGACCAAATCTGCGGTACCTTGCCCAACGGATTCGACGCGAAGGCCTACGCCAGACGTCCGTGGAGGATTACAGCCTACACTCACGACGGGGATCGCTTCGACCTTGGCGGTAGAACTATAGAAGTGATCGCAACCCCAGGCCACACGCCGGACGCCATTTCCTTGATCGATCGCGCGAACGGACTTCTCTTCACCGGTGATACTTACTACCCCGCTCCAATCTGGCTCTTCCGCCCCGAAACTAATCTGGATGCGTATGCAACATCGATTCGGCGGCTGGCCGCTCTTGCGCCACAAGTCAGGCTCGTTCTGGGAGCGCACAACATTCCAGTCGCGTCGCCAACCGTACTCCTACGACTTGTGCCAGCATTCGATAGTGTGCGCGCTGGGAAGGTCTCTCCCATTCCAGAGTCTCCGGGCAAGGTCCTCTACAGAGTGGATGACATCTCCTTCCTGATGCGCGCACCCGATACTCGCTGACCTCGAAAAGGCTTCCGGAAGCTTGCATTCGAACAACCTGTTTGAGACTCTGCCATCTCTCGACACGCAGCATCTGTTGTCACAGGGCAGGTGGAAAGAAGGGTTCGGAAGTTTAGGATTGCGCTCTGGATCGTTCCGCGACGGCGGAGTACATTGTGCCACCGAACAAAGAGGGCCGCGTCGTCAGTTTCTCCACTCGGTCCATTCCAGCTTCGCTGCAGAGTCGGTGGAGTCTTTCAAAACCAACCGGATATGGTGCCCATCGATTCGGCTTGGATCGTTCATACTCCACGATCAAAAAGCGATCTGCCACAGACCGAAGCTTTTTCAGAAATATCTGCTGCTCTTGAATGAAGTGCAGCGTGTTTGCCATAAGAATTCCGGCGACCGATGGAAGACGAAGGGTCGCGCTCTGCAGATCTGCAACGATCTTGCGAATCTCTACTCCGTTGTGCTGATCTGGAATTCCCTCTAGAGCTCTCTGGTCGAAATCGACGGCATAGATCGTGCTGCCAGCAGCGAGCAAATGAGCCAGGGCCACGGTGAAGGTTCCGTTTCCGGAGCCAAGGTCACACCATGATTGAGGTTTGCCCCATCCGATGAGCGGGGTACGAACGAGTGCGGTGGCCTCACTGATCTTCATCGCTTCACTGTACTTGACCGGGTTCTGGGAACGAATACAGTGTTCGCTTCAGGCGAGTCAACCGATGTGCCGGAAGAATCCCGAAGGGTACCCCGCAGCAAATTCCTGCTAGTCGAAGGCATTCTTCAGAATCGGGATAACGTCATTCATGTCGAGCAACTCATCTCATGGAACTATCCGATTATGCTCTAGAGATGCAATCACATGATTTCCATTAGCCCCTACATTCCTTCTCAAAATCTAAGAAACACGTGTCAAAAATGAATCTGTTCGAATGGTAAAGTGCGGCAAGATGAGGGATGAGGCAGGAGACTGGATGCAAGCTAGGCAACAGTTGTGGAAGCGAGCGTCGAAGCTGGGTGTCATTGGAGCAACAATTGTGCTCGGTGTGAGTTCGATCTCAGCATCTGCTGGGCTGACTAAGGGCCAGGTTAATTCAGGAATTACGCAGGCACTTGCGGCAGAGCGGGCTGAGCGGGTGTCGGATCTGCATTATGCGCTTCAATTCAAATTGCGGCCACATGCGGAGAACATCCCCGGAGAAGAAGTCCTGCGTTTTACGTTGCGTTCTGAGGCCACACAGGCAGACTTGCCGCTCGATTATCGAGACGGGACAATCTATTCGGCAACATTAAATGGTGTAGCGCTAAATCCGTCATTGACAAACGGACACCTAATCCTGCCGTCTCAGCTTCTACAGGCGGGCGAAAACAAGCTGGAAACATTGTTTGCGTCGCGGATCGCGAACGCAGGCGCTGCGATCACTCGCTACGAAGATAAGGATGATGGAAGTGAGTACTTGTACTCGCTGTTCGTGCCCATGGATGCGAGCATGGCGTTCCCGTGCTTCGATCAGCCAGACTTGAAGGCCGGTTTTAGGCTCGCGCTGGATGCACCCTCAGAATGGAAGGTAATCGGCAACACGTCTCCTGAGTCGACGAAACAAGACGGAACCGACACAGAGACTCAATTCGCGGAGACTCGACCGATCTCGACGTACTTGTTTGCGTTTGCGGCAGGGCCGTGGGTAAATGTGCATCCAGTCGCAGGGTCGCCCGATGTGTATGTCCGGCGGTCGCAATTGAAGCGAGCCGAGCCTGAGGTACCGCAACTCCAGGAGATTACGACACGCGGGATGAAATGGCTGATTGAGTATTTTCAGCAGCCGTTTCCGTTTCCCAAGTATGACATCGTGCTCATTCCCGGTTTCCCTTTCGGCGGAATGGAGCATGCAGGCGAGACCTTCTTGCGCGAAGACAGCGTACTGTTCCGTACGGCGCCTACGGAGAGCGATCGCTTTCAGCGAAATATCCTCACGCTGCATGAGCTGACACACCAATGGTTCGGCGATCTGGTGACCATGCGATGGTTCGATGACCTCTGGCTGAAGGAAGGTTTTGCACAGTACATGGCATATCTGTCGCTTGACTCACTAGATCCCAAAGCGCTGGCGTGGAAACATTTCTACGAGGACATCAAACCGCAGGCATATGGAATCGACGAGACCGAGGGGACGACGCCAATCTTCCAGAACATTCCAAATCTGAAGGACGCGAAAAGCGCGTACGGTGCAATCGTCTATCAGAAGGCGCCAGCGATCCTGAAACAGCTTGAGTTTCGGCTTGGAGCAAATGCATTCCGAAATGGGCTCAGGATTTACCTTAAGCAACATGCCTACGCGAATGCCCAATGGAGCGACCTAATAGGGGCCTTTCATATTGCAAGCGGACAGGATGTGCACACTTGGGCCGACGCTTGGGTGCTACGACGTGGCATGCCAGAAGTGAATGTGAGTTACCGCTGCGATACACATGGCAAGCTTACGGAACTAAAGCTGACGCAGAAGGACGTGTTGCCCGATGGGTATCTGTGGCCAATCTCAAACGAGGTCTGGCTTGGCTATGAAAAGTCTGGACGCGCTCCAGTACAGCACCGGGCGAATTGGAGCACGTCAGAGTATGTGGTCTCTGAAGCTCCAGGTGAGGAGTGCCCGGAAGAGGTGTTTTCGAACTATGGCGATCAGGCTTACGGACGCTTTCTGCTTGATGAGAAGAGCCGGGCTTTTGTACAGCGCACCATTGTGACAGGCGCGTTACGGTCCGACAGTACAGATCCGCTGTTACGGTCCCAGCTCTGGGGAGCGCTCTGGGATGGCGTGCATGTGGCGCAATCGCCTCCACGTGAGTATGTCGAACTGGTGTTGGCGAACTTGCCCAAGGAACAAGACGAGACACTTGCACGAATTCAGGGCGGTCATGCCACGACAACATTACAGCGTTACATGAGTGAGCAGGCTCGGGCACCACTTGCCAAGCGCATGGAAGAAATTGTCACGCATCGTATGCTGACCGCGCAGACAAACGGTCTTCGTATTGTAAGCTTCAGAACACTGATCGCAGTCACGGAGACAGATGTTGGCCGGGCTACGTTGAAAGAACTGTTGAAAGGCAAGTTGTCAATTCCTGATGTCGACCTGCGATCGCTGGATCGATGGAACCTTCTTGAGAGGCTGATCGCGCTGAACGACCCTGAGGCTACGGTGCTCTTTGCCGCAGAAAGCAAGCGTGATCAAACCGGGGATGGGCAGAAGTATGCTTGGGCAGTGCAGGCTGCAGAGCCAAACTCCGCCACGAAGGACCACTACTTCTCACAGTATATGTTGACGCCCACCAGTGCCGACGCGAAGCCGGAAGACTGGTTGACACAAAGCCTCCGACCCTTCAACGCTTGGAACCAGTTAGATTTGACAGAACCGTTTCTTGCCCGTGCACTCGATCAGCTTCCGGAGATTAAGCGTGACCGGAAGATCTTCTTTCTTGGCGCTTGGCTTGGAACATTTCTCGGAAGCCAAGTCAGTCCTGCCGCTGAGGCAGTTGTGAAGCATTGGCTTTCTCAGGCAAATATCGATCCTGACCTTCGACTAAAGGTACTGGAGAACGCAGATGAACTCGACCGCACCGTACACATACGGCAGAGATTTCCCGAATGATGACCGCGAACGGTCACGATTCTGACTAAATGTCATCCAGGTGGGAGACACCTACACTGATCAGGTCGTCAACATGTGCCGTGACAGCAAAAAGGAAACACGTAACTAACAGAAAACAGGGGGCAACGGACGACACCTTTAGCGCCCTGAGTAACTAGTGGGAACTCTTATTGCACCCTTAACGAACCCACGACCTCTGTCCACATGACCTTTGCTTTTCTACCCACTCAGGTTCCATTGGCATGTTTCGCCAAGGCAAAAGGGCTATGAGTTCGGGGGAGTTCGGTAAACCTGATGGCGGCTAAATACTGCCAATTTGATACCAGACTTCTAACCTGACGAGTCGCGCTTGGCCTGTAGGATTAGTAGGAATTCCCTTCACCTGCTTCCTCCCTGCTCTTCTACCATGGCCCTGATTGGCCTCGTTATTTTTGAGCCAAAGCAGATGTTAGTTTCCGACCAAATTTAGCCTGAAAAGGCAGAGGGTCTAGCTGCAAAATTGGGTCAAGGTCAATTGTGCAGAATAGAATATTGCATGATTGGTGCCGAGAAGGTCAGCGGATTTGGCCGAAGACCGCCGTCTGACTTCGTAGTTCCTAACTCATCGATAGAACCTGGAGAAACGGCGGAGATGGTGGAGAAATCCCCTTGTGCTCCGTTCTTCACTCGTCCACAGTGGAAAGGAAAGGATACGAATCGGTATGGCCTCCAAATCGCGGAGACATCGCTTGATCGAAATCGACTGGCCCGAATTCGGTGTGGCTACTTGCCCGCCGCCTCCACCGAGTTCCGAGCTCGAAGCAAGAATCGACACCCTGCGAGCCGAGCACGATTGGCCGTTGAACGTTCGTTTTGGAGCCCAGCGGAAGCCTTATCCAATCTCTATCGAACCCGCGAATGACCGAGGATTGATCTGATACGTCCATTTTGATTCCGACCAGATAAACGCTTGGCGGGTAGATCGAGGAATTAACTTCGTTAATCTTGTCGATTATGGCTGCTTTGAATCCAGTATTGATTGATGTTCCAATGCCGATCCGTACGCCCCGTCTGCTTATCAGGCCAAAACAAGTTGGCGACGGGACAAGTACCTCTGCTGCGGTCGCTGAGACCTGGGACGAGCTGCACAAGTGGATGCGATGGGCTGAAAACCGCGAGGCTTTCACCGCTGAATCAATGGAAATCAGAAATCGACATGTAATGGCGAGTTTTATTTTGCGTGAAAGCATAGAGCTGATTGGGCTCGAGGCTGCGACCGGTGAAGCAGTGGTCTGGTGCGGTCTTCATGACATCGACTGGCAAGGTCACCAATGTGACACCGGGTACTGGGTCCGCAAGAGCGCCCAAGGCCAAGGGTTCGCAACCGAGGCAGGAAATGCTTTGGTGCGTTATGCTTTCGGTGCGCTTGGAATGCGGCGAATCGGTCTCACGCACTCACATGGTAATGAGGCAAGCCGACGCATAGCTGAAAAACTTGGCTTTTCGTTCGAAGGTATCCAAAGAGATGCGAATATACTTCCGGGCGGAAAGAGTGCGGACAGGTACTGTTACGCTCGATTCGACGTCGCTGGCCTGCCCGACTTGGAGGTGCATTGGCATGGCGATCGGGATCATAACGGGTGCGGTTAACCACAGTCCGTAGCGATGTTAGTGCATTGTTCGCGCGCTGACATGGTGGCCACGCCGGTTGCGGAGATCGGCGAGCCCATACACTTCGTACGCTCGGTCCCGCCTTCGGCAAAAGCCCGGTATGCAGGCTGACAAGGAAGGCATCGTGGAGCGCACGAATACATCAAGAGTCTCGACTTTAGACTTTCGTGGCCGCATTGTGTGTAACCGCATCCCCACCAAGCGAGATCCAGGTCTCATGGCCAGAATTTCTCAGCGCTGGCGACTGCATATTTGATACTTTTCTCGCCCTCGATTGTTGGCGTGCCAAGCCCGAAGAACTTGCTTTTCTGCACGTCGCGTTCCTTGCGGACGATCTGAAAGGACTGCTTGTAAAAGGTCCATGCGCCATCTTTGCGCACGCCGAAGACCGCGCCGTAGTGGACATCCTGGTCAAGGTCCACGCCGCCAAAGGAATTCTGCACCATCTCCTGCTTCGATCCTTTGTCATATTCGAGCAAATCGTAATGACCGGTCTTCGGCTGTGTGACGACCGGCGGCAGTGGGTTCTTCGGGGGAATAGCGCTGAAAGTTCCCAGATCATTTTTCATCTTTGAAATCTTGAAAAGATTTTCCATCGTGCCATCTTCACCAATCGCCTGCGCCTTGACCAGCGCGGCGCGCTCAAGGCCGGAGAGCGGCGCACCGGCTGCGTTGGAGTGGTAAACGGTCGGGTTGTCAGCCGTGCCTTCGATGGTGACCATGCAGCCATCGAGGTTGGGAGTAAATAAAAGGTTCCCGGTCACCCCCGTTGTGTTTGCGGCCTTCGGCCGGACGCGGTAGATCGACGTTCTCGCCCAGGGCACGAAATAGATGCGCGTGTTGCCGTCACCGGTGGCC
>Ga0209773_10000408_pt1 | contig 13857 bp, 6 predicted proteins | sample BogFormECP14_OM1_FD_188244 | JGI IMG/M metagenome (GOLD analysis project Ga0209773, IMG submission 188244) | Bog forest soil microbial communities from Calvert Island, British Columbia, Canada - ECP14_OM1 (SPAdes) (version 2) | ecosystem: Environmental > Aquatic > Freshwater > Wetlands > Bog ... | reverse complement strand
AGAACAGCATTGATGTTGCCGTTTTCGTTGCATCCGGCTCCCAAAGTAATACATCCAGCCCCTGCTCCCGTGTCGATCGTGATCTTGGGAAACACGTCGGACGGAGCATTGGTGCCGTATGTCGGTTCGAGACCGATGGTCGTTGGAACTCCCTTTCCAAGCGATGGCGGCACGTATTTATCGAGTTCGCGGCTTGCACCTACGCGAAACTCGTTGAGGAGCGTCGAGCTGATGGTATATACGTCAGAAAGTTGACCGGTGAGATTGTAGTTGTTTCCCTGGGAATAGGAGGTCGCGGGGTTGGGGTAGAGCGGATCAGCAGGGACGTAAGACACTTGGTTGGGGTAGTAGTTAAAGCTGAAAGAAAGTCTTTGTTTGTTTGAAATGTTGTAATCGACTCTGCCCGTATACCACGTGCTCAGGTTCGGACTGGAACCGTTGAACACGTAGTTGTTAATGATGGGACAAGTTTGCGTGACGGTTGCCGACACATTCACCGGACCCGGACATCCCGCAACCCATCCCGGACCGTTTGAAGCCGGGAAGTAGCTCTGGAGCTTTAACGCAACCGGATCATAAGTTCCGAGAAGCGTGCCTGTGGGGCTGAAGGCTGAGCCTGTGGAACCGGATATGCCGTAGAAATCCCCCGCTTGCATGGCGGCGGTCGGGTACGTGTAAAGTCCAGAAGTTGGAGAAGACGCCGGGTTGCGCTGGTAGGTAAAGAAGAAAAATAGCTTGTTTTTGATGATCGGCCCGCTCACGCTTCCGCCGTATTCATTCCAGGTCTCCACGGCTTTCGTCCCGGTCGTGTTGTAAAAGCCTCTGGCGTTCAGCGCAGTGTTCTGAACGAACTCAAACGCGCTGCCGTGCCACTGGTTCGTTCCGCTCTTGGTGATCACGTTGATCGAGGTAAGGCCGTTGCCATACTGCGCAGGGGCGTTGGCGGAATTGATGCTCACCTCACCTATCGAGTCGATCGGCATAATAAAATTACTGCCATTGAAATCTCGCGGAGCCGTGCCGGACGACCCGTCCACCAGAAAATTCACATTGTAGGACTGCGTGCCATTCACTCCGACCTGTTGGCCGTTGGCTTCGCCCGTTCCTCCGCCGGCATTCACGCCGGGAATCAGTTGGGTCATTTGCGCGCGCCAATCGACCCCGACGATGGGTGCAGTCTGAATCGTGGCTGTACTCAAATCAACTTTCTGCGAGGTCGTTTCCGTCTCTACCAGCGGCGGCGCGCCGTTCACAACAACTTCCTGGGAGGTCGCTCCAATCTGGAGCGCGGCATCCACGACCACAGTCTCGACTTGGAGAGCAATGCCTTCGCGTCGAAATTCACTGAACCCTTGCTTCGTGAAAGTGACGCTGTAATTTCCCGGGACCAGAAAGGGGACATCGTACAGGCCAGACTGGTTCGTCGTCGCTGCGGTGACGACGCCCGTCTGCACGTTCTTGACGGAGATCGCCACCCCAGCCACCAGGGCTCCCGTGGGATCGGTCACCGACCCTTTGATCTCTCCCGTATTCGCGTTTTGGCCTTCGGCGAATGGAGCGAACGAAATTGCCGCCAGGAACAAGAAAACGAGCCCGTACCGGCGAAGAGCTTCGGAATTCATCACTGGAACCTCCTGAGAGCTGCGAACCCCTGCAAGCACCGGATAGCTTCAAACTCGGAATCGGCCTATGACCCAAGGACGGCTTGGTGAACTCGACTCGCCGTCCCGGTTCTCGATCGCTTTCTGTCACGACGCCGTGCAAACCTCAAGCCCAGGTTCGAAATGCACAACTTTCGGGGGTGGTCTAATTGACGGCATATTACGACGTGAATATCGTGCAGGGAATCCGTCTAAAGTAGGATTGTCGATGGAATGTATCGTATTTTCCCATAATAAGTTCCACCGCAGAGAATGCCCGGCCGGGACCTTGGGGACGAGGCTTTACCGCCGGCTGACTGAAATGAAGTACCACACGGTCGCGGGATCTCCCAGGGTAAAGGTCCATCCGTCTGTTGTCTGGAGAGCGGATCGAGGGTCACCCAGAGGATGGCCGGCCCCGTCCAGGGCAGTTACGGTGATTGCGGTTGCCTCTTGAATCCCGCGTAGGATGATGTTCCCCTGAACGGGTTCGATCAGCGTAGGCGCGCCGCCCTGCTCCGTTAATGCAGTACCGGAATCGTTCCATTTCATGCCGGTGTTGGCTACACGCGACCCCGCCGTCAGAATCATTTTGCTCGATTGCGCCAGAGGCTTGGAATCCAGGGACGAAACCACGATACTGGCAAACTTGTTCGAGATCTTTGCGGAAAGATTTTTCAACACCGGCCGATTTGCCCCCATGAACCCGATTAGGGCTTGTGTTCTATCTGTGTTGATGGCGACCAGGCCTTCCTCGGGCGGAGACGTGTACCATGTCAACTCGTCCGTGTCCGAAACGATTGGACTGGCTTGTTCTGCGGCGAACTTCTCTGTAAGCCGTCCATCGAGAGACGCAATGCGAACCTCATGTTGCAGCGGCAGCGAAAGCGGAAAGCCTGGCGTGAAATAAGGCCACTCAGCGTAAGGCATCCGTGCGCTGTCCATTACCTGTTCTCTCGAGTACGTCCTTTCCACAGTTTTTAGCGCGCGGCGAACGTCTCGCCTCCGGAACAGCAAGGCTCCCGAGGCGCATTCCGTCATGCGGACCGGGTCCAACGAAATATCAAAAGGATCTCCGACATAGGACGGCCAATCGGGCGCAAGCTTGGGTTCAAATGTGTACAGAACGACAGCGTCCCAGTCTTGAAAACTGCCATAAGCCGCAATGATGGGAATGCCTTCGGCGGCAAAATCGTTCGGAAACGGATGATTGAATTCGCTTACGGTGTAAGGTTTGCCGGCAAAAGCGGTCCGGGACAATTGGACCACGGTAGAGTGCAGTGGATCGTTAACCATGGGCGAGTTCTTGGCTTCCTTCGAGCCCGGATGTTCCCAATAAACGTGTCCGTCAAGAAGTTCCATGCGAGAAAGAGATGTCAACATTGGGTAGCTGCTATTCGAATGAGAATGATCCGCGGTTCCGAGGATCGGAACCTTTACGCCCAGCGTGGTTTTCAGGTACGCACTCATGTCCTGATAGAAATGATTTTCCACGTCCATGTAGAAGGACATCTCCGCGTGGAAACGTTCCTGCGGAGCTGCGGCTACTTCTGAACTTTTAAGCAGGGGAACGGCTTGGTCTGCTTCTACACCGGTCAATTCGCGTAAGCTTGCTATCTCCGCCGCGCTGCGCGTTTCTTTCAGCCAAGCGTTGTACTGGCCTGTGAGTTCCGCCTCAAGGTATAGCCCGGGCGGATGAAAACCTATCCACAGCCCATTCTCGTTGACGATCTCCACGAGAGCCACGGCTGGTTCGTTGCGGTACTCGGTTTTTGTGTAGGGATTGTTGTGTGTGAGAATCTGCCGCGCATAATCCTTCTCCAGTTCGATCATGCGCGAATCGAAAAGCGTAACTCCCTTGCTCCAGTGACCCGCTTCATAGTCGGGGATTTTGTCTCCGGGCTTGAAAGTCCGCCCGACGTTTAGATTCAGATCGACGTAGATGCCGCGTTTCTTGAGTTCGGCGACCAGGAAATCCAATCGATCTAGCTGGCCGGAGTCGAAGTGCTGGGTATCTTGCCGCGTGCCATCGATGATTCCTCTGGGGGAAGGCAGATCGAGGAAGTGAAGGCGCACCAAGTTTACCCCGTATCGCGACAACGTTGCCGCCCACAGGGGAGCGTCTTCCTTTGGAGGGAGGAGCACCGAGCCCTTGCTCCAGTCCGTCAGATGCACGCCCCAGAAAAGAATGCGTTTGCCGCCGTCTGTTACCAGATGACCGTCCTGAATGTGAACAAAACCGTCTTTACCGGCGGGAGCGTCTTCTAAGAAAGAGAGGTCTACGGGCGAAGGACCAACCGCGCGATGGTTCATCACATACGGCTTCAGGAGCGTATCCGCCATTTGCGCGCTGGCGGCCGCCGCCGACAAACAAGCCATAGATGCCCCGCAAAAAAAGCGCATCCAGGGTCCATTTCTTTTCGGCATTCTTTGTCCTCCTCTAACGGACAAGGTCAATGAGGTCTATCGATGAGCCTATTTTCGGCGGGTTGAGGCGCAGTAACGTTTGCAGGCCGCTTCGTCTCAGGAAGCAACGGCAATGCGGCAGAACTGTGCACCTTCATGCTGGCTACTGCTTGATATTCCGGGATCGCGATGATCTCTTTCAATCTGGCCACTTGCCCGGAAGCAGGAAATGTAAGCCGGCTTCCAGGAGGCAGATAGATCGGTTCATCCTTTCTCATGGGAAGAATCTGCAGTTCAAGTTCCCGATTCTGGTTCATCTGATTGATCCGCTGCATACCAATCTCGAATGGCGTGCCCTTGTAAAAATCGTCGTTGATCAACTTACCGTCGGCATAGAGCCTGGCAATATCACCCTCGTAACTGATTCGTAGAATAAGGCTATGCACGGCTGGAGATTTGACCGGTGGGACTTCCAGAGCCCATTGCGCCGCTCCATCGAAAACCACAGCTTCCGGCGCTTCGGCCACTTCCTTCCCCATACGAACGGGGGGACGGAGTTCTGCAGCCTTAAGCTGTTCTATTCCAACTTTGATGTCTACCTTTCCAACATGTGTTGCATATTTCTCGAACAGGCCGTCCTGGCCGAGCGCAGTGAAGAGTGCGGGTGCTACCTCCAAGTTCGGGAAAATCTCAAAGTTGAGCTGAAGCGGATCGGTGGCCAACAAATGGATAGCGTTTTCTTCAAAAAACACATCCGCGGGCGAGAGCAGCAGTCGCTCCTGGCCCTCGAGTGTGGCGCGCCAGGCATTTCTTGCCATTTCCCGGGAAAGCACCAGTATCTGTGTCTCGCTCCCGTCAGCTTTTCTGATGTGAATTACGAAATCAGGTCCCGGCCGGATCTGATCCACAAGCACGGAACCGTGTTCTCGAACGACCCTGCCTCCGGCAGCTTCAATCGTTTCATCGGGTGTAGCGGAGAAGGAGAATTCTGGGGGCAAATCCGGCCATGCAAAAAACACATACGCGTGCAACTGATCCAACTTGCAGAACGGCTGGGCGGTCGCGTATCGGAGAACTGTTCCGCCAATGTTCAAATTCACGGGCCAAAAGACATACGCACCCCCAGGAATCTCTATCGGATGATTCGGCACGTTTATCTCGCCGGAGACAGTTTTCAGCCGAACCTGGAATTCCTTTCGCGCGGGCAAAGGATAATTTTTTTGATAGTTGTTGATGAAAATGAAGCCGTGATCTTTTTCAAAGCGGGCGGCAACTCGTGGTGTGGAGGTGTCGGTCTTGCTTAAGGGTACAACCTCCGGGAAGTAAGCGGTCATGGGAGCCAGAGAGGAACCGAAATCGTTGAGGAACAGATGAAGAGTTTTTAAATTTCGGTACGATGAGTTCTCCCGGCCAAAGGCACCCAGCGGTGCCTGGAAGTCGTACCATTTTATCGGCACATCATTGGGAAATCCCGTGGACTGAGACTCCTGCAACGTTGTGCGTTTGCCGTCTGGATTCGTTCCGCCTTGGAACATGTAGTAGCCGTTCCCCACGACACCAGAACCAATTTTTACCAGAGTCATCGCGGCTGTGTCGTCGGCGGTCATCAAAGGCCGCCGATGATAAGAAATGGCCATCCCGCCCCCCATTTCTGCCGTCAGGAAGGGAAAGTCCGCGTACCGGGCATCGAGGTCGGGACGCTTTGAATGCAGGTCGCTGCCGACATTCTCGTCACTTCGTATTGCCGTGAAGAAAAAATTCGCGTTCGGTGGCAACTCGTCCAGACTGCGGCTCCAAAACGCATCTCCGTAACCTCCGAAGACGGGAAGAAACTCTTTCGCCGGTACTTCGGCGGCATCCCAGGCCGTGGCCGTGTAATAGGGTGCGTCGATCCCAGCTTCGCGGACGAGTTGCAAAAGCGTCAGCATGTGTTCTGCACCTTGTCCTGGGCCGTGGCCATGGTACTCGTTCTCGATTTGTACGCCGATAATTGGCCCACCCTTCTTCCAATACAACCCATCCGTCTGCTGGCCGATCTCTTTGAAGAAACGCTGGACGTAATTGAGATACTGCGGATCGTTCTGGCGCGTTTTACATTTTTCGACCAGCCAATCGGGCGAGCCCCCATTGCGGACTTCGCCGTGTGCCCACGGTCCGACACGAATCCACACGTACATGCCATGTTTGGCACACAGTTGGACAAATTCGCGCAGGCTGCGTTGTCCCCTCCAATCGAACTGGCCTTCAATTTCTTCATGATGGATCCAGAAGATATAGGTAGAGATGATCTGTACGCCACCTGCTTTCATTTTTAGAATCTGTTCTTCCCATCCGGATTCGGGGTAACGCGAGAAGTGAAACTCGCCCATAACGGGAAACCACGGCTGGCCGTCTCGAATCAAGTAACGGCTGTTGGCGGACAGGGAGTGTCCTTGAGGTGATTGGCCGCCCACGGGAAACGGAAGGGGAGTTGGCGGAGCCGGAAGTTGACTTACATCGATTCGGACCGTATTACTGCCGCCTTGGCTCTGGGCATGGACAGAATCAACTTGAATAACAACGGAGCAGGCAAGGAGAGACAACATAAGACGCGGTCGGAGCGCGTTTCTGGTCATTGGTATTCCTGATACTCGTGGTGCGACAGATAAATGTATACGGGGAAGGACTTGGGGGAATCCGACTAAGGTAGTACTGCAGGAAGCTTTTACGGCTACAAGTGTTCAAGCCCGCGCTGTAATGCCGCAATCACCGCTTGGGTGCGATCGGCGACTTCCAACCGCAACAATATCACGCTCACATGACACTTTACGGTAGCTTCCGTGATGCCCAGCGCAGTGGCGATCTCTTTGTTGCTCTTGCCGCGTACCATCAAAGAAAGGACTTCTCGCTCCCGCGGACTTAGTTCCGCATTCGGAGTGCGATCCGCTAGGCTGCGCGCAATGGGTGGCGGAAGGAATCTGGAACCAGAATGAACGCGGCGCAAAGCGTCCACCAGCGTCTCGTGAGACATCCCTTTGATGAGATAGCCAAGCGCGCCTGCTGCGAGCGCCTGATGGATGTCCTCATCTCCCTCATACGTCGTCAGGACTACACATTTGGCCTTGGGATCGGACTGGCGAATCTGGCGCAAGGCTTCCAGGCCGCTCATTCCCGGCAATCGCAGATCCATGAGGATAACGTCAGGCGGGTGCAGCTTGAACAACCGCACTGCTTCTTCGCCAGTACCCGCTTGTCCGCTGACTTCCATGTCGGGCTGCGCCGCGATGATGGCTGCTACTCCCAATCGCATGATCGGATGGTCATCCACCACCAGGATGCTGATTTTTCGTTCTTTGCTCATGCGCGTTGGAGAATAACAGCCTTCCCGTTGCTCCGATGCGTGGGTATTCTGAAAGCCAGTCGCGTTCCCTCACCAGGCGCGCTGTCCACCGTAAAGTGGCCGGCTGCTTGTTCAATCCGTTCGCGCATCCCGATCAATCCGAAATGCGAATCCTGCGCCATGGCTACTTCCTTAGGATCAAAACCGCGGCCGTCGTCTGTAACTTGCATTTGGATCGAGTCGGCATCGAAATGCAGGCCGATGCGAATTTCCTGCGGTTGCGCGTGGTGTACGGCATTTGAAACAGCTTCCCGGGCAACCATCAAGACAACATACTCCAACGCCCGTTCGAGCGTCACAGGTGTGCCGGTCACATCCAATTTCACACGCACGCCGGAACCGTGGCTGACCTGCTCCACCATTTGGCTGAGCAATTGGGCTACATGCGGGGACGTGGATCCTTCTTGCCGCAGGTTCCACACTGCTTGGCGGGCTTCATCCACCGTGGCGCGGATCTGGCCGCGCGCGGAATCCAGTAGATCTTTGCGCGGTCCTTCCGAATTGGGTTCGAGAGATACGACCGCTTCCAGCAAGGCAGAAGCGCTGGCGCAACCTTGGATAACGGTATCGTGCATTTCGCGCGCAATACGATTGCGCTCTTCGAGTACGGCTTCGAAGCGCTGGTGCACCTGTCTCAATCGAATGCGATAGATTGCAAAAACACTTCCTAGGATCAGCATCCCGCAAAGCGCCAAAAACCATCCAGAACGGTAAAGGTGAGGCCGCCATTCAATCGGCAGTGAGGCGTTTGTGACCTTGTCGGGCATATTCATTTCGAAAGCCTCCACACGGAACTTGTATGGCCCTGCCGGCAAATTCGTGTAGGAAGCGGATCGGCTGCTCAAAGCCTCGGTCCAATCGCGATCAAATCCCTCGAGCTTGTACCGGAAGCGAATTCGCTCCTGGGAGCGAAGCCGGATCGCACTGTAGTCGATTTCCAGTCTCCCCTCACCTGGAGGTACAACCAAATCCCCCGAACTAGGAGCTTCTCGTCCATCCACAAGGACTCGCTCGATCATTACCTGCGGCAAGTCGCCCGGCCGCGTTTGGTCTGGAAGGACTCGCACTGGCCCGCGATTGCTCGGAAACCACAACTCGCCTCCCAAGGTCAGGGCTCCTGCAGGCTGAGTGCCTCCGTGCATTTGAGTCGCTTCGACGCCGTCGGAGAGTCCGTACAGAGTAACCGCGGGACGAAACTCCGGATGTTCCGCCAATTTGTCCAAGTCAACGCGGGATACCGACGAAATTCCGTCCGGGCCACTCATCCAAAACGTTCCGCGCGAATCTTCGAGAATGTGAAAGACGCTATTGCTCGCCAGCCCCTGCTGGCTCCCAAATGACGTCAGTCCATCATTCCGCCAGCGAAACAATCCCCCGCCGCGGGTACCGAACCAAAGACCGCCATCGCCATCTTCGTGAATTGCCCATACCTTCTCGGTGGCCAAGCGGCTCACAACTGGATCGCGGACAAACCTGCCGTCTTGCCAGTGACTTACGCCTCGGTCCGTGCCAATCCAGATTCCTCCATGGCTGTCCTCCAATAGGGCACGGATGCTGAAGTAGCAAAGACCGTCGCTCATGCGGTAGCTGGTCAGAACGCCGTTGCGCCAGCGATTGATTCCTTCATCCGTTGCGATCCAGATACTTCCGTCACGGCTTTCCAGAAAAGCCCGTACGAAATCGTTCGTCAGGCCATCGTGCGTAGTGTAGTGAACCCTGCTGGAGCCTTTCGATCTATATACTCCGTGGCCGTCGGTTCCTATCCACAGAGCGCCCGAACGATCTCGAAAAACATTGCGCACTCGAACTCCACGCTCTGGCGCAGATATCAATTCGGAATGATCGCGCTGCGTATTAATCCTATAAAGATGGGTGCCCGCTACCCAAAGCGACCCATCACGATCGGCATAGACCGTACCGAAATCCGCGTTGGGCGCGTCGGGCAGTGGGAAAGTGCTCATTGCAGCGCGGCTGAAGCGCAGCAGACCCGTCTGCATCCCCACCCAAACGTTTTGTTCACTATCTTCAAACAACGCCAGAACGGTGCTGCCCGGTGGGTTGTCTGGCGTTTGCACCCGCGTGAAGTGGCCGTCATGAAAGCGAACCAGGCCTCCCCCGATACTGCCGATCCACAATGTGCCCGCGCGATCCTCGCGCAGGGCTCGCACGGTGGTGGAAACATCGGAGACCTTCTCGAATCGGCCACTCTCGACCGATCCATGCAAACGCTGAAGACCCGAGACCGTTCCTACCCAGAGTGTGCCATCTTCCGTTTCGAGAATGGATTTGACGCGTGTGGCGCTCGGATAGCCTTCCAGAAGGAATTCCTTGCAGTCACTGCCATCAATCATCACCAGCCTTGACCCGCCTACCCACAAGCGTCCCGCATGGTCTTCGCGGATATCGTGCACAGCGAGCGTAGGTATCTTGCCGTTGCCGTCCCTGCGGCGGAAACGCTCACCCGAAAACTGAAACAACCCGTCGTCCGTTCCGACCCACAGGGTCCCTTCGTGGTCCTCATAGACGGCCCTGATGAACCCGTTGGTCAAACCATCCGCGGCGGAATAGGCTCGGAAGACGCCGTTTTTGTAACGCAATAAACCACCGCCGTCGGTACCTGCCCACAGGCTGCCGTCGCGCGAAACGGTCATGCAGAAAATGCTCTTCTCATGCATCTCGGGGGTATTCTCGCGGTCGAAGGCAAGAAATTTCACGCCATCGAAGCGAACCAGTCCACCGCTTGTTCCGATCCAGAGATAATGATCTGGGGTTTGCGCAAAAGACTGCACGGTGTTTTCCGGGAGCCCATCCTGCGTCTGCCACACACGTCGCGTGTAACCATCCGGCAAGTTGCGCTGCGTAACCGCATCCAGCCGGATGGCAGTAAGAAGACAGAGGGCGCAATACCAAACGTAACGAGAGCAATACATCGTAGATGGCCACATCCTAACACTTCGAGTCGCGTTAGCAACCGGCCCTAACCTTTGGTCATGGCGGAGGCGTTACGCGCGGGCGAGCTCGCGAATCTATAGAAATAGCAAGCAACGAAGTCACCAACACAGTGCAACTCAAGGTCCTCGTGGAGTAGACCATCCAGCCCTTTGAAGAATCCTTTCCACGGAGCAGGGAGGACCTTTGGGTCGGCACAACCGACATATTGGAGATGCTCTGGTCTCATCGGAGCGGCGGATTCTGATCCGTTATTTATGAAGATCTAGCATGGTCTGCACTAGGTCACCGAGTTGGTCTGCGCTGTATTCGTTTCCTTCGAGGTCCGCGGAGAGCTTTCCCTGCCTATCCACAAGGAAGGTGTGGAGCGAGTGCGTCATCAGCCCCTCATCCGGCCAAAAACTGATCCCATACCGATTGCACACTGCCTCCACGTCGGGCGGAGGTCCGCTCAAGAGCTTCCATACTTTCTGGTCTGCGTTCCAAGATTTTCCATAATTGGCCATAGCCTCTGGAGTATCGTGAACAGGGTCAAATGTGATGGTTATGAACACCAGATCGCTGCCAAGGTGGCCCTCAAACCGTTTTTGCAAAAGGCGGAAATTGTTCGCGCTACGAAAACAGAAGTTGGGCAGAGCGCAGTGTGTATAGGTGAAGGTAATCGCGACAACTTTTCCGTTGAATTGTGACAGCGAAACCTTCTGCCGGTTCTGATCGATCAGCGAAAAGTCAGGCGCTTTTTCTCCGGTCCTGATCTGCTGCGGCGCCGCTGCCGCCCCGGCAATCGACGTCATCAGCTTTAACCGCCGTGCGGCGATTGGATCCTGTTCTACGCCCTCATATTTGCGGACGTGAATGTTCTCGATGTACGAAGTGCTTCCGTCGACCACAAGTGTGAACTCAATCATCGTACCTGGAGCGAGCGCTTGCAGCTCCTGGGGGTCGCGCACGGCGAATGGCATCACCATCGCATCCATAAAATCGGGAATCTTTTCGCAGGAAATGAGCAGCGAGCTGTGCGGCTTGTCCACTTTCAACACCAGCCCCCGCGCAGGGTAGCTTCGCGCCGCGAAGCCATGCACCGCGGACAGAAGAAGGGCCGTTGTCAGAAATATTGTACGCTTCACTGGCTTTGCCCCCCAATCCCTGAAACTATCGGTCCCGCGTTTTGTTGCCAGTCATCCCGATTTCCTATTTCTTCGCACTCGCCGTACTGCTTTTCGGACCGCCCAGGCGGACTGGCTTGCGATCCAACACTGTGTACTTGCCCGCAAATTCCTTGATTTCAAGGAACTGATTTTTCTGCACGTCGCGAAAGACTTGCTGCGTCTTACTGGCGGGCCAAGAAACTTCGACGCTCAGGATTCTTGATGATTTACCCAATCCGATGTGCTGCTCAAGTGGCGAGGCTCCAAAGGATCCGCCGCTTCCCACCGTGCGATAAATCGACCGCGTGCCGTGGCCCTCGTTTTCAACGGTCACCTTGATGCGCACTCCGATGCCCACACGGTTCGTCTTCACACCCACTAACTTCAAGTTGATCCAGTCGTTGCCGTGGCCGGGGTTTTCGAACACGCGCAGGACGTGACTGTCCCCAACCGTTGCGCCACCCATTTCCGCGATGATGTCTTCATTGCCGTTGCGCGCAAGGTCCGCAAACGCGACTCCGTGGCCTTTATGAAGCTCGCCGGTGCCCGAAGAAGTCGTCACATCCACGAAATACTTTCCATCGTGATTACGTAAGAGAACGTTCGGCAGGAGCGAGGCATAGGAGGGATTGCCTGTACCGAGGTAAATGTCTAGATAGCCGTCGTTATCGATATCCCCAAAGTTCGCCCCCATGGGCATGAACACTTTATTGAGGCCAGTTTCGATGGATACATCGCGGAACGTGCCGTCTCCCATGTTCTTGTAGAGCTTGAGGGTCTCGGCATTGTGGGGAAGTGCGAGATACGTTCTCAGGGTTTCGTCGATTGATACGAAGAAGCTGGTGACGAACAGATCGGGCAGGCCATCATTGTCGTAGTCGAAGAACCAGGTCGCGAACCCTCTGCTGGTCCCGAGGACGCCGGCCTTTGCGGCTACTTCTGTAAAGGTATTGTCATGATTGTTGTGATAGAGAAAGTTCGACCCATTCAGATTTGAGACATACAGGTCAACGTATCCGTCGTTGTCGTAATCCGCGGCCGCCACGCCTTTCGACAGCGCTCTCCCGTCGCCCGCTACGCCCGCCGTCTGTGCAATGTCTTCAAATGTTCCGTCGCCTTTGTTTAGAAAAAGCTGCGCGGGCCCGGCTTCATTCCCAACGAAAAGATCCAAGAGTCCATCATTATTGATGTCTGCCCATACGGCGGTCTGCGAACTCGTCGGTTCACCCAAGCCGCTGGCCACAGTAACATCTGTGAATGTCCCGTTGCAGTTGTTGCGCAACAAAGACTTGCGTTGCGGGAACTCCCAGGCGCCCCGCAACAACAGAATGTCGATGCAACCATCATTGTTGTAATCGGTTTGGATCATGTTGAGTGCGCCTGGCTGTCCCGACAGGCCCGCCTGTTCGGTTCGATCCGTAAAGGTGCCATCGCCGTTATTGTGGAAATAGTGCAATGGACCGCAGCTTTCAAAACCGGAAGTGACGACGTCGAGAAGCCCATTGTTCTCGAAATCGTCGACGACCACTCCGCCGGCAGTCGAAAACAATTTCAGTCCCGCTTCCGTCGCCACGTCCACAACCGTCCCACATCCTCTTTCGAATCAAACGCCGATTTCGGAATCAGATATTTCTGAGGAACGCTCGCGGGGTATTTCTCAAGCGTCATGTAGGCCAGATTCAGCAGCCACCGCACTTCCATATCATCCGGTTTACGTTCGAGATACTTCAAGAGGTATTCGATGGCTTTCTCCGAATCGCCCGTTTTTTGATATCCCTGGCCGGGACGCATGGGAAACAAATCCCGCTCCCCGGGAGTCCGATATATGTCGTTCTCTATTTCAGAGGAGTGCAGGTACAGGATGCCAAGTGTCTCTTCCATTTGGGGGATTGCCGATGGGACACTCGACAGTGCGAGCCCGTAAGCCTCCTTGGTCTCGGCGATCGCCGGCTCCATGTTTCCCTGGTAGGCGTAGAGCTGCGCAAGGGCATAATACGTCTGCATAATATCGATGGCCGCGACACTGGACCGGGCCGCGACGTTTTCCGGTGATAGGAAAGTCTTCAGGCGGTCAATGGCAAGGGCCAGAGTTTCCCTGCGTTTGCCGCACAGGCGAGGGGATCCGCTTGCCAGTTCCCGTCCCTTAGAGCGACACGAAGCACCGCGTCCGCTTCGTTCACTCCATCGACGTCCAGCGCGTACCGGATCGTTCCCGCGGACTCCAGGGCGAAGTTTTGCGCCGGGTCGGGATTCTTCGCTCCCGGTTCTGCCGCCTGTTTTTCGGCGTTGAGCTGTAGCACGATTTCACGCTGCTTGTCGCCGTCGTCTTTGCGCT
>Ga0209773_10000407_pt1 | contig 13858 bp, 14 predicted proteins | sample BogFormECP14_OM1_FD_188244 | JGI IMG/M metagenome (GOLD analysis project Ga0209773, IMG submission 188244) | Bog forest soil microbial communities from Calvert Island, British Columbia, Canada - ECP14_OM1 (SPAdes) (version 2) | ecosystem: Environmental > Aquatic > Freshwater > Wetlands > Bog ... | reverse complement strand
CGCCTGCTATAAGGGCTGTCGAATCGAAGGCAAGGTCCGGCGATGGGGGACGTCGAGAAGCGCGGCGGAGCGGGCGAGGTCTTTGCCGCCTTCCTCAAGCTGGGGGTTACGTCCTTCGGCGGACCGGTCGCCCATCTCGGCTATTTCCGCGAGGAATTCGTCGCTCGCCGCCATTGGCTCGATGAGCGCGCCTTCGCCGACCTTGTCGCCCTCTGTCAGTTCCTTCCGGGCCCGGCCTCGAGTCAAGTCGCATTGGCGATCGGGTTGATGCGGGGAGAGTTCGCAGGGGCTTTCGCAGCCTGGTCCGCGTTCACTTTGCCGTCGGCGATTTTGATGACCCTTTTCGCTTACGGCGCCGGCGCGGCCGGCGCGGCCCTGGGCGCGGGATGGCTGGACGGGGTCAAAGCGGTCGCGGTCGCCGTGGTCGGCCTGGCGACGTTCAATATGGCGCGCGCCCTCGCGCCCGATCGTGCGCGCGCGACGCTGGCGGTCGCCTCGGCAATCGTTGCGCTGGCTTTGCCTTCGACTTGGAGCCAGATCGCCGCGATGGCGCTCGGCGCGGCCGCGGGCCTTGCTTTGCCGCGCGTTGAAGAGCCCACCAGCCAGGTCTCGACGCCCTCGCTCGTCGGACGGCCGATCGGCGTCGCTACGCTTGTCCTATTTTTCGCTCTGCTGATCGCCTTGCCGGTCGCCGCCGCGGCGACAGGAAGCCACGCAGTCGCGCTCATCGACGCCTTCTACCGCGCGGGCGCGCTGGTCTTCGGCGGCGGCCACGTCGTGTTGCCACTGCTGCAAGCCGCCGTCGCGCCGCCGGGCTGGATCAGCAATGACGCTTTCCTCGCCGGCTACGGCGCGGCGCAGGCCGTCCCGGGACCCTTGTTCTCCTTCGCCGCTTATCTCGGCGCCGCGATGGGGCCGGCGCCCAATGGGGTCGCCGGCGCCGCCCTTTGCCTGGCGGCGATCTATTTGCCGTCCTTCCTCTTGATCGTCGGCGTCCTGCCGTTCTGGGCCGCGCTGCGCGGCGCGCCGGGCGCGAGAGCGGCCCTGCGCGGCGTCAACGCCAGCGTGGTCGGTCTCCTGATCGCTGCGCTCTATCGGCCGGTATGGACGGCTGGCGTCGCCAATGCCGGCGATTTCTGCATCGTCGTCGCGGCCTTCCTGCTGCTCTATTCCTGGCGCGCGCCGCCTTGGCTGGTCGTGGCGCTCGGGGCCCTCGCCGGCGCCGCGTTGGGCGCGCTCTAGGAGCGGTTCGAAACCAGCCCTATAGCCGCGATCTTCGCTGTTGAAGGAAGCGCCGGACCGCCGGATCGGATTCGAGCCCGATTGCCCGATCGTAGGCGCCCTCGGCGCCGGCGCGTTCGCCGAGACGGGCGAGCAGATCGGCCCGCGCCGCCCAGTAGGGCTGGTACTGCTGAAGTCGCGGATCGTCGGCGACGGCGTCGAGCGCTGAGAGTCCGGCGGCGGCCCCTTGGGTTTGCGCGAGCGCGACGGCACGGTTGATCGAGGCGACGGGCGACCCGGTGAGACCGCAAAGCGCGTCATAGAGCGCGACGATCGCCGGCCAGTCGACCCGTCCTGCGCGCCGGCGCGCGACATGGGCCGACTGCAACGCGGCCTCCAATTGATAACGCCCGATCGCCGCCAAGGCGCTGGCGCGCTCAAGCAACGTTTCGGCTTCGTCGATCATGCGATGGTCCCATCGCGCCGGGTCCTGCTCGGCGAGTGGGGCAAATTCGCCGCGCCCATCGCGCCGCGCCCAACGTCGAGCGTCCGAATAGAGCATGAGGGCGAGCAGGCCGAGCGCTTCGGGTTCATCGGGTAGGAATTCGACGATGAGACGCCCAAGCCAGATCGCTTCCTCCGCGAGATTGCGCCGGCTGGGCTCGGCCCCGCCCGGGTCGGACCACCCCTCCGTGAAGGCCGCGTAGATCGCCGCCAGCACGGCGTCGAGCCGCTCCGCCATCTCGTCGGGTTCGGGCTTGCGAAAGGGAATGCCCGCCAAGCGGATCTTGGCTTTGGCCCGCGAGAGGCGTTGGCCCATCGTCGTGGGGGCGACGAGAAAGGCCGAGGCGATCGTCGCCGCGTCGAAGCCGAGCACTGCCTGCAAGATCAAGGGCGCGCGGATAGATTCTTCAATCGCCGGATGCGCGCAGGCGAACATCAGGCCGAGCCGCTCATCGGGAAACGATGCGCTCTCTTGCGCCATCGCGATCGTCTCCTCGGCGAGCAGTCGCAAATGACCGCTCGACGCCTCGGCTGTGCGCCGCCGGCGCGCGGCATCGATCGCCTTGCGCCGCGCCGTGGCGAACAGCCAGGCTTCCGGGTTTTGTGGAACGCCCTGGCGAGGCCAGTCGACAAGGGCGGCCGCGAAAGCTTCCGACAAAGCGTCTTCGGCGCCGGCGACGTCGCGGGTTCGCGCGCTCAGGAAGGCGATCAGCCTACCGTAGCTTCGCCGCACGGCGCCGGCGGCGGCCTCTTGCGCCCGCAGATCGCCTTTGGGCGCCATCGCTGGATATGCGGTTACATCGCCCGGACCGGCCGGACCTCGACGGCGCCATGCGATGAGCCGGGGCAACGCGCCGCCCAGGCGATCGCCGCGTCCAAATCGGGCGCTTCGATCAGGAAATAGCCGCCAAGCTGCTCCTTGGTCTCGGCATAGGGCCCGTTAAGAACCTGCGTCTTGCCATTGGCGACGCGGACAGTCGTGGCGGCGGAGGTCGGCTGCAAACGGTCGCTTGCGACCATCGCGCCGGACTTCTTGAGCGCCTCGGAATAGGCGCTGTACGCGCCCAGGGCCTGTTCGGCTTGCTCCTTGTTAAGGGTCGCAAAGCCTCCTTCATTGGCGTAGACCATCAGCATATATTGCATGGCTCTCTCCCATTTCGCCGAGCGGCATGCTCCGCTGCGCCCATGACGTCCGAGCCGTAGCGATTTCGACTTGCGTGAGGGGGAGCCTAGCTTTTTGCGCATGCGGCGGAAAGTCGAGCACCATCCTCCGGGGAAACTTCCCGGCGGCGCGGCGTTTCGTTTGTCGCGGTCGCTCGGCTAAAAAGTCGCGATGCGCCGTCTCATCCTCGAAGAACCCGATTCGCGCGCCGCGCTCTGGAGCCGGCGGACCGGCTTGTTCGCGCTCGCGGTGGCAGGGGTTGCTTCCGGCCTATCGCGTTTTGGTGCGATCGAGCCGACGGGCGCCCTAACTGTGCTCGGCGCGGCGCTGGTTCTCGCCTGTCTTGCCGCCCTTTTGGCGACGACCGCCTTCGTCGTGATTTGGCGCACGGGCCGGGGCGGCGCCGGCGTCGCCTTCGCCGGGCTTGTCATGGCGCTGCTGCTGTTCGCTTATCCCGCCTATTTATCTTTCCAGGCCATGTATTTGCCGATCCTCAACGACGTTTCGACCGATCTTGAGACGCCGCCGACCTTTCTGCTCTCCGCCAAGGCCCGCCAGGCCCGCGGCAATGTCACGCCCCCCGAATCGACCCGCCAGGCTCGCGAAGCGCAAAGGCTCGCCTATCCCAAAGTGCAGCCGATCCTTGTCGATATGGAGACGAACCAAGCCTATCAATTGGCGTTGCAGACCGCCAAGGCGCGTGGCTGGCGCATCGTCGATGCGATCGCCCCGAGCGTGCGCGAGAGCGTCGGCCACATTGACGCCGTCGACCGCTCGCCGCTCATGGGCTTTCAAGATGACATCGCAATTCGGGTTAAGCCGTCAGCCAACGAGACGCGCATTGACATTCGCTCGGTCTCGCGGGTCGGTCGCCACGATTTCGGCGCCAATGCCCATCGGATCATAAGATTTGCCGCCGATATCGAAGAGCAAGCCAGCGGGAAATGATCGTCATCCCAAGCGAAAGCGCGCTTTGAGGTCGGGCTCGCCATCAGCGAGCACAAGCCCGCGCGCAGTCATATCCTGCAAATGGGCGAGCGTCGACAGTCGGGCCGCGCCAACGAGCGCCGGATTAAGTCCCACATAGATTCTAGCGACGATCTCCGCGATGGTCTGATCGCCGGCCTCGATCCGGCTGAGAATCGCTGCCTCGCGCTGCCGTCGGTGGTGGCCGAGGCCGCGCATGTAACGCTGCGGTTCGACGACCGGACCGCCGTGACCGGGCCAGAATAAGGTCTCGCCGCGCGCGCGCAGTTTTTCAAGCGAGGACATGTAGTCGGCCATCGACCCGTCCGGCGGCGCCACGACGGACGTCGACCACGCCATGACATGATCGCCGGAAAAGAGACTTTTCTCCTCGATCAGAGCGAACGAGAGATGATTTGAGGAATGGCCAGGCGTCGACACGGTTTCGAGCGTATAGGTCCGGCCCTCGACGCGTTCGCCGTCTTCCAACACGCGGTCCGGCGCATAGCTGAGGTCGTGCGAAGCATCGAGCCCCTTGGCTTCGCCGGCGGTTTGTCGCGTCGAAAAGGGGCGCGCGCCGAGGATCGTCGCGCCGGTCTTCGCCTTGAGGCGTTGGGCGGCTGGCGCATGATCGCGATGCGTGTGGGTGACAAGGATATGCTCCACACTCTCGCCGCTCACGGCCTCGAGCAGCGCGTTGATATGGGCTTCGTCAAGCGGACCGGGATCGATGATGGCGACCTTGCCAGCGCCGACGATGTAGGAGCAGGTGCCGGTGAATGTGAAGGGCGACGGATTATTGGCGATCAGGCGGCGAACCAGCGGCGAGACGCGCACAAGCTCGCCGGCCGCGGCGTTGTCGGCCGCCGTGTCAAAGGTCAAGTCGTCGTCGGTCATTCGAAGCTCCTGCCGGCGGCTCGTTTTATGCCACGCCGTCGGCGGGCGTTCTTGCTTGATCGTCGCGCCAAGATGAGGCATAGCGACGCCTCCCATTCAAAAAGCCGTGGGCTTATCCCGGCGGCGCGAGTGTCCCGGTGACCCATGAAAGTCCGTAATTCATTGAAATCATTGCGTAAACGTCACCGCGACAACCAGCTCGTGCGACGCAAGGGTCGTGTCTACATCATCAACAAGACCCAGAAGCGGTTCAAGGCGCGGCAGGGCTGATCGGCCCAGCGGTTTTGACCGGCGCCGCATCGCGGCATAATCTTACGCCATGAAAGGCTTCGGGTTCGGCTTGGCGCTCGCCGTCTTTTTCGCCTCGCCGCTTGCGCTGGGAGAGGAAGCGCAACGCGGCCCGACGCTACGCCTTCCCGGCATGGCGCCCATTCCGTTGCCGCCTCGGGGCCGCGCGCTGGAGGCGATCCCGGGCGAGGATGAGCCCTCGTCGGATTCGAAAGACGGCGTTGCGCCGCGCGCTGCGGCGCCGAACCAGGATCCTGCCGACAAGGCGCCGCCGCCGCGCACCAAGGCTGAGACTCTCGACGATCTCTATGCGCGCCTCGCCCTCGCCAAGGACGCCGATGAGACGAGCGGTCTGGTGACGGCGATCGATCGCCTCGAACTCGACTCCGGCTCCGACGCCGGCGACCTTCTCATGGCTCGCGCCATCGCGGCGATCAACCTCAAGAACTATGAGGTCGCGCTCGCGCTGCTCGACAAAATCGTTGATCTGCAGCCCGACTGGGCCGAGGCCTGGAACAAGCGAGCGACAGTACGTTATATCATTGATGACTTTGACGGGTCGATGGCCGATATCGCCCATGTTCTGAAACTTGAGCCACGGCACTTCGGCGCTCTTTCCGGCATGGGCATGATCCTCGAGCGCGGCGGCTTTCGCGAGGACGCCTTGCGCGCCTTCCGCCGGGCGCTGGCGATTGCTCCACATCTCGAGACGCTGAAGTCCAACGTCGATCGATTGACGAAGTCGGTCGAGGGCCAGGAACTGTGATCTCATTGGGGTGGGCGGAGGTGGCGGTCTTAGTTCTCGCCTTCGTTCTTTTTGCGCTCGGCCTCTTCACGCAATGGCGGACGCGACGAATCGAAGGGCGTCATCCGCCGGTCGGCGACCTCGTCGAGATCGACGGCGGCGTCATTCACGTCGTTGATAGTCCTGCGCAGGGACGCGAACGCGGCGCCGTCCTGCTTCTTCATGGCGCATCGGGAACTCAGGCGGATATGACGATGGCCCTGCAGGGGCCGCTCGCGAGGCTGGGCTTTCGCGTGCTGGCGGTCGATCGTCCGGGCCACGGCTGGAGCGAACGCATATTCGGCCGGCTCGCCGCCTCGCCGGCGCGTCAGGCCGCGCTGGTGCGCGACGCTTTGGCGCAGCGCGGCGTTGCGCGCGCGATCGTGGTCGGTCATTCCTTGTCCGGCGCCATCGCCTTGGCTCTGGCGCTCGATGCTCCCGAGTTCACCCGCGCGCTCACGTTGGTCGCCCCCGTCAGCCATCCGTGGCCCGGCGGCGTCAATTGGCACTATCGGCTGTCGACGACGGCGGGGATCGGCTGGGCCTTTCGCCAGTTCATCGTCATGCCGGTCGGGCTGATGCTGCTTTCATCCGGCTTGCGTTCGGTGTTCGAGCCGAATGAGACGCCCGCCGACTATCAGCGCGCGACCGGGCTTGCGCTGATGTTGCGGCCGAACCATTTTCGCGCCAACGCCGAAGATGTGGTCGATCTCAGGCCTTACGTTGTCGAGCAGGCGCAACGATACGGCGAAATCAAAGCCCCGACCGAAATCGTGACAGGAGACAAGGACGGCGTCGTCTACGCCCATATCCACTCGGCCGGCTGCGCTCGCGACATCGACGAAGCAGTTCTGACGACCTTATCGGGCGTCGGCCACGCGCCGCACCACAGCGCGACTGAGGCCGTCGTCCGCGCCATCCTCTCAGCGGAGCGGCGCGCGTTGGAGCGGGAAGCGGCGGGCGCCGAGGTGCGGCCCGGATACGAGCCCGCCGTTTCGACGATCTGAGGCAATTGGAGGAGAAAGCAGAGCGGGCCGGCTCGCGGCGCTGTCTTAAGCGTGCTCGGCCGCGATATAAGCGATGCGCATATTGTTGGTCGCGCCGGGAGTGCCAAAAGGAACGCCGGCGACGATGATGATGCGCTCGCCGACCGCCGCGAAGCCCTCCGAAGCGGCATAGCGACAGGCGCGCTCGGCCATATCATGCTCGTCGCGAGCGTCCTCGGTGACAATCGCGTGAACGCCCCAGACCAGGGCCAGTCGTCGGGCCGCCGCGATATTCGGCGTCAACGCGACGATCGAGGAGCGCGGCCGTTCTCGGGCGATGCGCAGGCCCGTCGCGCCCGACGCGGTCCACGCGCAGATCAGCTTCAGATCCAATGTCTCGGCGACATCGCGCGTCGCCACGGCGATCGCATCGGCGCCGGTGCGTTCGGGCATGGCGCGCTGCGCGGTGATGACTGCGGGATAGAGCTCCTCGGATTCGACCTGCTCGCCGATCCTGTTCATTGTCGCGACGGCTTCGTGCGGATATTGGCCCGAGGCGCTTTCGGCCGAGAGCATCACCGCGTCGGCGCCCTCGAAGACGGCGGTGGCGACATCGGAGACTTCGGCTCTTGTCGGCACCGGCGATGAAATCATCGATTCGAGCATTTGCGTGGCGACGACGACCGGCTTGCCCAAGCGGCGGGCCATCCGGGTAATGCGCTTTTGAAGGCCCGGCACCTGTTCGAGCGGCATCTCGACGCCGAGATCGCCGCGCGCCACCATGAGACCGTCCGACACCTCCATGATCTCGTCGAGTCGGGCGATCGCCTGCGGCTTTTCGATCTTGGCCATCACCAGCGCCCGCCCGCGCACGATCATGCGCAATTCCGCAACGTCCTCCGGACGCTGGACGAAGGACAAAGCGATCCAATCGACGTCCTGCTCCAATGCGGCGTCTAGATCCTCCCGATCCTTGTCGGTCATCGCCGAGGTTGGAATCACCGTATCGGGCAGGCTGACGCCCTTCTTATTCGACACGCGGCCGGCGACCTCGACGACGGTCGCGGCCTTGCCCGGGGCGACGGCGCTCACACGGAGCAGCACTTTGCCGTCGTCGATAAGCAGCCGGTGGCCCGGCTGTAAGGATTCCAGAATCTCCGGATGCGGCAAGCAGACCCGGGTCTGATCGCCCAGGGTCGGATCGGAATCCAGCGTGAACGCCTCGCCCTTGCGCAACAGGACGGCGCCGGCTTCGAATTCGCCGACGCGAAGCTTCGGGCCCTGCAGATCGACCAGAATGCCGATCGGGCGCCCGAAGTCGTGCTCGAGCGAGCGGATCATCGCCACGCGTTCGCGCATCCCTTCGTGTGAGGCGTGGCTCATGTTGATGCGGAATACGTCGGCGCCGGCCGCAAAAAGCGACGCGATGGTCGCTCGGTCGGCCGAAGCGGGCCCGAGCGTTGCGATGATTTTGATCCGTCGGCGCCGCCTCATCGCATTTGTCCTTTGCAATCGGTCGGCCTGATAGGCGCGGCCGTGGGCCGGCGGTTTCGAGCCCGCCTCACGGTACGGTCGGATCGGTAAGCTGGACAGTCCAGTTCTTGGCGTCCTTGCCGGTGTCGACTTCAAAGAAGCCAGTACGATCGAAACCGCGCACGAAGCAGTCCTGTCGCCCATCAATTTTGAATTCGCGGTCGCTGGTGCACATGAACGCCTTGCCCCGCCACTCGCCGCCGCGCTCGTCCATCGCATAGACGTAGTAAAACTGCGCGGCGAGCGCGCCGCGCAGCAGGACGTCGCAATCGGAGGGTTTCAGGTTCCACCAGCCCTCGCTGACCCAGCTCTGGCCGTCGGTATAGGCGAGGGCGATGCTCACGCGGTTGCCCGTGTTGTTGCACATGCGAAAATCGGCATGCGCCGGCGTAAGGCTCGATGCCGTCGCGAATGAGGCGGCCAAGCATAGCCGCCTGGTCCGCGAGATCGTCAGGAATCGTGCGCCCGCTTTATTCATGTGTCGTCATTTTCTTTGCGAGATGCGGGGTGTCAACTTCTTTACGAGGCGCCGCGGCGCCGCTTCGAACTTTCTTGGCCGCGCGGTCATCGCGGCCGCGCGATATAAATTCCTAGCAGAATCGCGAGACCGCCCGCGGCCTGCAGGAGCGTCACCGGCTCGCCGAGCAGCGCCCAGCCGAAACAAGCCGCCGCGATTGATTCAAGGAAAATCACCAGCGAAGAGAAGACCGCGGGCAGGCGCCCGAGTGCGACCGCCAAAAGTCCCTGGCCGCCGACATGGCTGATCCAAGCCAAGCCGAGCAACGCGAGAAGGCCGGCGAAGCTTTCCGGCCAAAAGCGATGCTCCTGCGTCAGCGCCACCAATAGCAGCACGCCGGCGGTGATCAAGGCCGCTTCGAAGGTTACGCGCGCCGCCGAGCTTCTGGCCCGCGCGGCACGGACCGCGAGGAAATAAAGTCCGAAGAAGAGGCCGGTCGCCACGCCGAACATATCGCCGAGCGCGTGTCCGCCTTGCAGGCGCAGGCTCTGGGCGACGAGCGCGGCGCCGCCCAAAATGCAGAGACCCAGCCCGGTCAACACGTTGCGCGAGACGCGCTGCCGAAACAGAAGCCAGCCGAATACGACGACCCAGATCGGCGCGGTCGTGGCGAAGAATGTCGCATTGGCGACGGTGGTTTTGACGATCGACAAATGCCAGAAGAAGAGATCGCCGGCGAAAGCCAGTCCGCCAAGGACAGTGGCGCGCGAAAAGGCGAGGCTCGGCGCGCCGTCGCGTTCGGCGATGCGCATCCAAAGATAAAGGATCGGCAGGGCCAGCGCGACCCGCCAGAAGGCGCTGGTCAAGGGCCCGACGTCGGCGAGACGAACGAAGATCGGCGAAGCGCCCATTGCCAACGCGCCGACCACCAGCGCCGCAAAGGGAGCGCCCAGACTCTTGGCCGGCTGTGCGGAAGTGAGCGCGCTGTTCATGGCGTCTCCGGCCTTTGCGCGCCGGAGGCGGGCTGGCGCTCAACTGGGAAGCGGCTCTTGGCGAGCGGCGAGCGCTGTCCTTATTCTCGCCCCATCGTTCCTGCAAGGACCTAAGCGAACATGCTGAGTGGCGCGAAGGCCGAAATCGCCGCCGATCATGGCGGCTTTGCGCCGGTCGAGCGGATCGAAGGGTCGTTGGAGGCGGGGGTCGCCGTGCTCTGCGACCATGCGGCCAACGCGCTGCCGTCCCAATATGGCGATCTTGGCCTGCCGCCGGGGGCGTTCGATCGCCATATCGCCTATGACATCGGCGCGGCGTGGCTCGCGCGCGGCCTTGCCGACCGGCTGCGAGCGCCGGCCGTGCTCTCGACTTTTTCGCGTCTGCTCATCGACCCAAATCGCGGCGCCGACGATCCTACTCTTGTCATGCGCATTTCCGACGGCGCCATCGTGCCCGGCAATGCGCGCGTCGAGGCCGCCGAGATCGAGCGACGGCGCGAACGATATTGGCTGCCCTATCGCGAGAGTTGCGCGCGATTGGTTGGGGCGATGAACGCGACGGGTTTGGCGCCGGCGATCGTTTCGGTTCATTCTTTCACGCCTTTCTGGCGCGGCCGGCCGCGATCGTGGAAGGTCGGCGTACTGTGGGACAGGGACCCGCGCCTGGCGCAGCCTCTGTTGGCCGCGCTGGCGCAGGAGAGGGATTTGCAACCGCCCCGAGAGCTGATCGGCGACAACGAACCCTATGACGGCGCTTTGGCCGGGGATACGATCGACGAGATCGCTACGGCGCGCGGCTTCGCCAACGCGCTGATCGAAGTGCGACAGGATTTGATCGCCGCCCAGCCGGACGCCGAGGCTTGGGCGGACCGATTAGCGCGCCTGCTGCGGCCGATCCTCGCTCGACCTGAGCTTCATCGCCGCGCCGAGTTCGGCTCGCGCGCGCGGGAGAGAATTCATGGCGCGGAAGAAGATCGGGGATGATTGGGCGCCAGGCTTGACGGGGAGGGCGCGTCCGGCCATCTCTGCCCGGCGCATCGCTCAAACCTCGCCGGAAAAAAGCATGAAAACGGACGCCGTCAACGCCGGACATTTGCGCGCTTTCCTGGAGCGCGTCGAGAGACTCGAAGAAGAGAAGCGCGCGCTGAGCGACGACATCAAGGACGTCTACGCCGAGGCGAAGGGGAATGGCTTCGACGTGAGGATCATGCGCAAGATCGTGTCGATTCGCAGACAAGACAACGACAAGCGGCGGGAGGAGGAGGAGATCCTCGACCTTTATCTTTCCGCTCTCGGCATGCGGTGATCGCGCCAGGCGAGGATGGAAAGTCGCGGCAGTTCAGACTTCCTCTAAACTATTGATGTGACGACGAACTTGCTCATCGGGCGGCGGCAAACTAGATTCCGGCCGATTTGCAATTTCGCAGCAGGTGAAAATCAATGCCGGCACAGAGCGCGCTTCACGCGCAACCGACCGAACAACTGAATCTCGCGGCGCAGCGCGTCGCCGACGCTGTTGCGGCCTCGATCGCCGCGCGCAAGGCTTTCGACGAACCTTATCGCCACTATATTCTCGAAAACCTGTTTCCGAACGATGTTTCCGACGAGCTGGCCGATTTGCCCTTCGCGGCCCCGAGGCTTGACGGCGTTTCGGGCAAGCGCGAATTGCACAATGATCAGCGCAGCTACTTCGACGCCGCCGGCATGGCGCGCTTCCCGGTGATGCGCGCAGTCGCGCAAGCCCTGCAATCGCGGCAAATCGTCCGCATGATCCACGACGCCTTCGAAGCGCCGATTGACGATACGTTCCTGCGCCTCGAATATGCGCAAGATGTCGACGGCTTCTGGCTCGAGCCGCATTCCGATCTCGGCGTCAAAAAATTCACTTGCCTGATCTACCTGTCGCAAGGTCCAGGTCACGAGGATCTCGGCACCGATATCTACTGGAGCCGCGAGCGACACTATGGCCGCTCGCCGTTCAAGCGCGGCGCGGCGATGATTTTCGTGCCGGCCGAAAATACCTGGCACGGCTTCGAGAAGCGCCCAATCCAAGGCGTTCGCCGATCAGTGATCCTGAACTATGTGACGCATGAGTGGCGCGCGCGCGAACAGCTTTCGTTCCCGCAGGCGACCGTAAGGATTTAGGGCGCGCTCTTTTTCGGATCCTCGCAAACGAAGTCCCGTTCCAGACCCTTGGCGGAGGACTAGGGCGCGGGCGTGGAACTTAGTGCGCGCGCTCCACGGCGATTGCGGTGGCTTCGCCGCCGCCGATGCACAGCGCCGCGACGCCGCGCTTCGCATCGCGCGCCTCCAGCGCGCCAAGCAATGTGACGATGATGCGCGCCCCGGAAGCGCCGATCGGATGGCCGAGCGCGCAAGCGCCGCCATTGACGTTCACCTTGTCGTGCGAAAGCCGCAGATCGCGCATCGCCGCCATGGTCACGACTGCGAAAGCCTCGTTGATCTCATAGAGGTCGACGTCCGCGTCGGACCAGCCCGTCTTGTCGTAGAGCTTCTTGATGGCGCCGATAGGCGCGGTCGGGAACAGGCTCGGCTGATCGGCGTGCGAGGCGTGGGCGATGATTGTCGCGAGCGGCTTGAGACCGCGCTTCTCGGCCTCGGAGCGACGCATTAAGACGAGCGCCGCCGCGCCGTCGGAAATCGAACTTGAATTGGCCGCCGTCACCGTTCCGTCCTTGCGAAAGGCCGGCTGAAGCTGAGGGATTTTGTCGATCTTGGCCTTTGGCGGTTGCTCGTCTTCGCCAACCATTATCTCGGCTTTGCCGTTCTTGACCTTGACTTGCACGATCTCCTTAGCGAAAGCGCCCTCGCGCATCGCCTTCTGTGCGCGTTGCAGCGAGGAGATCGCAAATTCGTCCTGAGCCTGCCGCGTGAATTGATACCTCTCTGCGCAGTCCTCGGCGAAAGTCCCCATCAGCCGGCCCTTGTCGTAAGCGTCCTCCAGGCCGTCGAGGAACATATGGTCGAGGACTTTGCCGTGACCCATGCGATAGCCCGCGCGAGCGCGGTCCAGCAAATAAGGCGCGTTGCTCATGCTCTCCATGCCGCCGGCGACGATCGTCTTGGCCGCGTCGGCCAGAATGAGGTCATGGGCGAGCATCGCCGCCTTCATGCCGGAGCCGCACATCTTGTTGATTGTCGTGCAACCTGCCGCCATCGGCAGGCCGGCGCCGAGCGCCGCTTGACGAGCCGGCGCCTGTCCCTGGCCGGCGGGTAGAACGCAGCCGAACAGGACCTCATCGATCGATTCGGGCTTAACGCCGGCGCGCTCGATCGCCGCCGAGATCGCCACGGCGCCCAGAGCGGGCGCGCTCGCCTCCTTTAAATCGCCCTGGAAGCCGCCCATGGGCGTGCGCGCCGCGCCAACGATGACGATCGGGTCTTTAGTCATAGCGAAAAATCCTCACCAGCGAGGGACAGCAATCCTTGCACGGCGCGATGGCGATCCCAAGGACAGCGCATGGGGTTCAAGCCGAAACGCCCATATTGCGCCGAGCGGCCCTCTGGGGTCCAGGGCGGCGGCATTGGCATTGCCGCAGCCCTCGATCGATATTAGAAAGCTGGCGTAATGACGCTTTCCAGCGAAGAGATCGAGCGCTACGCGCGCCACATCGTTTTGCGCGGCTTTGGCGGCCCCGGTCAAAACAAGATCAAGTCGGCGAAGGTCCTGGCCATCGGGGCAGGGGGCCTGGGCTCGCCGCTCATTCAATATCTCGCGGCCGCCGGCCTCGGGACGATAGCCATTCTCGACGACGACCGGGTTTCCCTGTCCAACCTGCAACGGCAAGTCCTCCACAGTTCGCACGACATCGGCCGGCCTAAAGTCGAGAGCGCGGCCGAGGCTGTCGCCAGGCTCAATCCGCATGTCGAAGTCGAGACGATCAATCAACGAATCGATGAGACCAATGCGCGCGGGATCGTCGCCCGCTATGATGTCGTCGCTGATGGGTCCGACAATTTCGTCACCCGGTACATCGTATCCGACGCCTGCTATTTTGAACGCCGGCCGCTGGTCACGGCCGCGATGGGCGAATATGACGCCTCGCT
>Ga0209773_10000406_pt1 | contig 13871 bp, 9 predicted proteins | sample BogFormECP14_OM1_FD_188244 | JGI IMG/M metagenome (GOLD analysis project Ga0209773, IMG submission 188244) | Bog forest soil microbial communities from Calvert Island, British Columbia, Canada - ECP14_OM1 (SPAdes) (version 2) | ecosystem: Environmental > Aquatic > Freshwater > Wetlands > Bog ... | reverse complement strand
GATTTTCAGGATCAGGTGGCGCAAGCCCGTCTGGTCGCTGCAAGCATCCGCGCACAAATGGTTTTGCCCACCGCCAGCAAACTGCCCGCGGGCCAGAATTTCGCAGCCGCCCTGCAACATGCCGGCTTAAGCTCGCAGGAAGCCGGCGAGGCTACCGCCGCCGCGCAAGGCGCCTTCAATCTGCGCCAACTCCGCGCCGGGAACACGCTCACCGTCGGCCGCTCGGTCGCAGGCGAACTCCGAGAAATCAATTACAAGATTGATCCGGACCGTATGCTGCACATCGTTCCCGCAACTGATGGCTTCTCCGCCGAAGTAAGGGAGATCCCTTCTCACGTGGAAGTGAACGTAGTCAGCGGCCGCCTCGAAGACTCCCTGTTCAACGCCGTGGAAGATGCGGGCGAGTCAGCCGAAATAGCCATGCGTCTGGCGCAAATCTTCGGCTACGACCTGGACTTTTATACCGACCCGCGCAAGGGCGACATCTTCCGCATCGTTCTCGAGAAGAAGAAATACACAAACGGTGAAACCGCGGGCTACGGCCGGATCCTGGCCACTGAATATGACAACGGCAACAAAAAGTATCAAGCCCTGCTCTTCCATGACGATCAGGGCCACCCGGCCTACTACACGGCTGAGGGCAAATCCTTGCAAAAAGCATTCCTCCGCTCCCCTCTGAAGTTTGCTGCTCCGGTCACCTCCCATTTCAGCAAAGCGCGTTTCCATCCCATCCTGAAAACTTACCGCCCGCACCTCGGGACCGATTACGGCGCGCCCATTGGTACGCCTGTGCAAACCATCGGCGCCGGCCGCGTCGTACTCGCCGGACGCAAAGGCGGCGATGGCAACATGGTCCAGATCGTGCACTCGCAGGGATACGAAACCATGTATCTTCATCTCTCCAGGATTTTCGTACACATCGGGGAACACGTCGAAATCGGCAAAACCATCGGCCTCGTCGGCATGACCGGGCTCGCCACCGGCCCGCATTTGGATTTTCGTATCTCCCAAAAAGGGCAATTCCTCAACTTCGAAAAGTTGGGTCTTCCTCCTTCCGAGCCGGTCTCAAAGAATGATTGGAATGAGTTCGCCTCTATCCGGGAGCAATGGCTCCCGGTGCTCGAGCATCCCGAAAAATTGCAGGCGCAAATCTCGCCAACAAACGGGAGCGCGCGGTGACAGCATGTGCCCCCGCGGTCGTTCGAGCCCTATCCGGTTGCTTTTTGCACGCAGACAACGCGAAACACGCGTCGCCCATCCCATTGCGTGTGTCCGTGGGACCGGTCTTTGGCCGAGCTCCATCCATTGTTCAAGTTTTTCCCGTTAGGGACGGCGCAAGCGGCCAAGTGACCGCCGCTACGATTCCCTGAATCAGGCCTGAGGAGGCTGAATGCATCGTCGTTACTCTTGTGTGTTTTTCCTGGCTGTGCTGCTCGCGTGTTTGCAGATTCCGGGTTGTGGCGGCGGGGGTTCGACAACCGCTCCTCTGTAGATTTCCGCCGCCACGTTTCCTCCAGCCACGGTAGGACAGCCTTATTCTTGGCTCCTTCGCGCTTATGGAGGCACCTCTCCCTACACCTGGTCGCAAACCTCTGGCGGGGTCATGCCTCCCGGAATCACCTTTACCGCCACGGGCAACCTTGTCGGCACTCCTACCACCGCCGGGAATTATGGTCCGTATGTGTTCACTGTCACGGACTCCGCCAGCCACACGGCCGCCACTCCGAGCCTGAGCCTGAACGTGACTGCCTCAACGATTACCATCGGCACCACCAGCCTACCGAATGGCCTCATCAATACGGCCTACTCTGCAACTCTTTCGGCCACCGGTGGCGCTGCTCCTTACACGTGGACGGAAACCTCCGGCGGAAATTTGCCACCTGGACTGTCCCTTACCGGCACCTCCGGAACGATCGCAGGTACGCCAACCACCGCTGGTTCTTACGGCCCGTACGTCTTCACCGTCACGGATGCAGGCAACAACACAGCGACCACCGGCAATCTCACTATCACCATTGCCTCGTCCGTGGCCGCCGTGTGCCAGCCCGCGGGCAATGAAGCGGCTCTTACCTCCGCAAATCCCTATGCCTTTCTCTTGAAGGGCACGGACGCCGCCGGCAATCCCATCGATATTGCCGGAAGTTTCACTCCGAATGGCACTGGCGGAATTGCAAGCGCCGTTGCCGATTACAACGGATTCACCAGCGGTCCCCAACAGCTCCAGGTGAATCTCGCCGCGAGCTCGTACTCGTTTCATACTTCAGGGCCAGGATGTTTGTATCTCTCCTTTTCCGGGCTCGCTCCCGCGGCGGCCGTGAAATCTACGCAGCTCACAATTTCCTCCGAAATCAAAGCCACCCCATCCAGCCATTCCCGCGCAATCCGCAAACCGGAAACCGCCGCGGTTCCCACGGCCAACGTTCAATTCGCTTTCTTCCTCAGCAGCTTTGACGGCACGATCTACCACACCGGGAGAATCATCGAGGCGGATAACTCCACCACGGGAATCAGCGCCTCTGGTTCAATCCATGTGCAAGCTCCCGCGGCCTTCACGCTCTCCGCGTTGCAATCGAACTATGCTTTTGGCGTCGATGGTTGGACCGCCTCGGTTTCCTCAGTCCTGCGCACCGCCATTGCCGGAACCTTCAGCAATTCCTCCGGCAATCTTTCCTCTGGTTACGCCGACATGGATCTCAATGGAACTCCCACCGGCGAAATGACCGGCGGCTACGGAACCCTCAACGCCACCATCGACCCCACCAACGGCCGCGGCACCGGCAGTTATTTCCTCACCACGCCGAACAGCAAGCTTACGTTCGATTTTGCGTTCTACGTTCTCAACGGCTCCGATCTGTTCCTCATCTCCACGGACCTCGTGCAGGGCAGCAGCACCACGCCGCTTCTCGCTGGGCGCGTTCTGGCTTCCTCGCCAACACCTCCGGCTTTGAACGGCTACTACTTACTCGCCTCCGAAGGGCTTCAGACGCTCGGCATCAACATTGGAAACGTCGCGCAGATTGGCACCTTTAACGCAAACACGACCGGCGCAATTCCGACTGCTACGATTTACTCCAACTACGCAGGCACGTACGCCAGCAATCAATACCCCAACAGCAGCTACAACATCGAAACCGCCAGCGGCCGAGTTTCGATTACCGGGCTCACTTCCTTTCCGCCGTTGGTTTATCTCACGGCGGGCACAGCCTCCGATGACGAAATCGTCGGCTTCCTCGTGGGTACAGATGTGCAATCAAGTTCCGGTGTGGTGGTAGGCCAGACGACTTCCACACCTGCTTACTCCGCCGAGAGCATCACAGGCAACTACGCCTCCGGCACAGAAGAAGATATCGACGGTTCGAACGGCGCATTCCTCGGCGGCTTCAACTTCAGCGGCGGCGGTGCATACACTCTCAAATCGCAAGTCACCGGCACCGTCACTAACGTGCCCAAACTCGGATCGATCACCGTGAACGCCGACGGCTCCGGCAACCTCGATGGCGGCAATTTTCCGCTGGTCACCAATGGCCAGGTCGTCTTCGCCATCCCGGATTCCGGCGATCCGCTGTTGTTTGTCCTTATCGCGGGTACGCTTCCCTAATCGCCATGCGCTTCTGCGGTTGACGAATCGCTGCAGTCCGCGTCTAAGACCGGGGGAGTGGCATGAACAAACGAATTGGGAACAGTTTAGTCTGGCTGTGGCTCATCTTCCTGGCGACTGGGCCTCTTCTCTTTGCACAAACCGCCGACGCGCCGCCGGCCGCGGAGCGACAAGCCCGCGCGTGGCTCACCGCATTCGATTCCGGGGACAAAGCCACCCTCCTCGATTTCCTCAAGAAATATCGCCCGGCCGAGGCCGAACAAATCGACGGTTTGATGGGCTTCGAAGCGCAGACCGGCGGCTTTGAGTTGATCAAGCTGGAAGAAAGCACCCCCACTCATTTCAAAGCGCTGCTTCAAGAGAAAAACAGCGACCAGTTTGCGCGCCTCGAAGTGGAGGTCGAACCGGATGAGACTCACAAAATCACCAAATTTGGCTTGGAGGCCATCGAACGCCCCGCCGAGTTCGCTCTTCCTCGCCTCAGCGAAACTGACGCCATCGCCCAGTTGCGCAAACGCCTGCAAGAGGAAACCGCCGGTGACCGTTTCTCCGGTGTTGCCCTTATTGCCAAAGACGGAAAAGTGGTCTTCGAACAACCCTATGGCATGGCCGATCGCGAGAAGAAAATCCCCAACCAGGTGAACACTCAATTCCGCATCGGCTCTATGAACAAGATGTTTACTGCCGTTTCGATTCTGCAATTGGTTCAGGCGGGCAAGATACAGCTGAGCGATCCCTTCGGGAAATATCTCCCCGATTACGCCAATAAAGAAATGGCCTCGAAAGTCACCATCCAACATCTGTTGACACACACCGGCGGAACCGGCGACTTTTTCGGTCCGGAATTCGAGGCGCATCGCCTGGAACTGAAGACGCTGGAGGACTACGTGAAGCTCTACGAGAAGCGTCCGCTGCAATTCGAGCCCGGCACGAAGTGGGAATACAGCAATTTCGGTTTTCTCCTCTTGGGTGTGGTAGTCGAAAAAGTCACGGGACAGAGCTATTACGACTACGTTCGCGAGCACATCTACAAACCCGCGGGCATGACCATGACCGACTCCCTGCCCGAAAACGAAACCGTCCCCGGCCGCTCCGTCGGCTACAGGAAAGAAGGCCCCGGCCCGTGGGCGCCGAACATAGACACCTTACCCTGGCGCGGCACTTCCGCCGGCGGCGGCTACTCCACTGTCGAAGACTTATTCCATTTCGCGTTGGCTCTGGAAAATCACAAACTGCTGGACGGGGCGCACACCGAAATGATGATCACGAGCCACGCTGATCGCCCCGGCGGCGATCACTACGGCTACGGTTTCGCCGTACGTGATCTCGGCGGAATGCATTGCTTCGGCCACGGAGGCGGCGCCCCCGGCATGAATGGGGATTTGCAGGTCTGCCCGGGCCCTGGCTACATCATCGCCGTCCTGGCGAATGTCGATCCACCGGCCGCCGATCACGCTTCTCAATTCGTCTCCGCCCGTTTGCCCTTGAAATAAGCAGGGGACTTCGCCATCAACCACCGGCCGCGGCATATTTTTCAATAAGTTGCCCCGCAAGTTTTCCGCCTTCATATTCCGGAATCACTACCGCATCCGCGCCAGACGTCCGCATCGCTTCGGCATACCGCTCCTGGCCTGCCCGCGTGATCACCTTCAAGTTGGGGTTCAGTGATTTTGCCGTCACCGTGATGTACAGATTGTCGGCGTCATTGTCAATCACCACGCAAAGTCCGCGGGCACGCGCAATGCCCGCCTCCTGTAACACGCTGTGGCGCTTCGCGTCGCCCTGCAGCACCAGCGCACCTTCCTGCAGCAACTGCCGGTAAAGTCCTTCGTTGGTCTCAATCAGCACGTAGGGGATACGTGCGCGATTCAGCTGCTCGATCACCGTACGGCCCACCTGCCCGTACCCACAGATGATGAAGTGATCCCGAACGCGTTCCAGATTCATCTCATTGATCATAGCTCTCCAGACCTCCCGCCCCTGATGACCCACAAACGTCAGCAGGATTCTCTCCGCGAACCAGATCTCAAACGCAAAAATCCCGATGGCCACCACAAAGGAAAAATATTTCGTCGGCGTGCGCACCTCGCGGTATTCAATGGCATGTGGATGAACCACCCAGAAAAGCGCATCCACGAACCGCAAATGCTGCAGGTGCATGTAGCTGAGCACGCAGAAAAGAACGAAAACCAGGAAAAGCAGAAAGGGTCCCACCAAACGCCGCACTAGCACGAGCAACGCACGGTCGAGCCTCAGCAGGCGGGTGTGCCGTCTGCCTGGCGGCGGAACCGGCGGGAGTCTGGATTCCATTGGCGTCACCCCTATAAACACAGCTAATGGAATTGCAGTCTAACATAAACTAAACTAGGAGAGCACGATTCCTCTCCGCTCGGACCGCATATCCCGTCTACCCCCCCGTCATCTACCACTCTTGACGCTGCCCACCGTCACGCCGCACACTGACTGCCCCGGAGGTTCCCATGTCGATTCGACCCGTAAAGCGCTTGTCCCTTTCGAAACCCACACGCGAAGGAGCCGGCGTTCACCTTCGCCGCGCCTTTGGCTTCGGCAATACTTCGGATTTCGATCCCTTCCTTTTACTCGATGATTTTCGCAACGACGTCCCGGAGGATTATCTCGCCGGGTTCCCGTGGCATCCGCATCGTGGCATCGAAACCATCACGTACGTGCTCGCCGGAACGGTAGAGCACGGCGACAGCTTGGGCAATCGCGGCGCGATCGCCTCCGGCGATGTGCAATGGATGACCGCCGGTAGTGGCATCATTCACCAGGAAATGCCCAAGGGGGACCACACCGGACGCATGCACGGCTTCCAACTGTGGGCTAACTTGCCTTCTTCGCTGAAAATGACTTCGCCGCGCTATCAGGAAGTGAAGTCGCCAGACATTCCGGAAGTCACCGATGACGATGGAACCCACGTGCGCGTCGTGTGTGGCAATTTCTGGGGGACGAAAGGTCCGGTCGACGGTATCGCCGCTGATCCAATTTATCTGGACGTCTCTGTTCCGCCGGGAAAGCGCAAAGTTCTGCCGGTGGAAACCACACGTCACGCTTTCGCATACGTATTCGCGGGCGGAGGAAAATTCTGCAACGCCTCCGAACCGCTCTCCGTTCCCACCGAACCTGTCAGTTGGGCGGACACGAATCCTCCATCCGAAGCTGACAATCGCGCCCTGGTTTTATTCGATCGTGGCGATGAAGTGATGGTCCAAGCCGGGGACGATGGCATCCGCTTTCTGCTTGTTTCCGGAAAACCTCTGGAGGAACCGGTCGCATGGTATGGGCCGATTGTGATGAACACCCAGGAACAACTGCGCGACGCTTTTCACGATCTGGAAAAGGGCACGTTCCTCAAATCGAAATGACTCGCACCCTAGGCCAATGGAAGCCTGGGTATTTCGGGTAACCCAAGGCGCACCCAGGCATCCTGGATCATGGCGTAAAGAAACGCCGTCGAAAGTCCAAACAGGATCCACCCGTTCAGCGCTTCGAGCGCTCCCATCATCAGCCAGTGATTTTCCAGATTTGTGCCCGAATGTCCGTAAGTCGTCATGGCATTCAGGGAGTACAACATCTTGCCGTCCGGCAGGGCATGCAGCAGGCGAAACCCTATTGTCCAAATGGCGGCTTCCAAAACTTTGTTTGGAATCAGCAATCAATAAATAATCGGCAGCTTCGAATAATCCGCTTCGGCTTCTTCCGTCACCCGCAAGATCAGCAAGGTCCGATCGTCGTGCGGCGGCCGTCCTACACCCGCATACTCATCCGTGGCCTTCACGATCCGCTGCGCCACGGTATAGCCCGGATCGTCCGGAACCACCGTAGCCAGCAGCTCTTTTAGACGGTCCACACCGAACTCTTCCTGGTCTTTGTTCATCGATTCGTGGATCCCGTCCGAAGCGAACACCACAATATCTCCCGGAAGCAGCGTCAAGGTCTGCTCTTCGAATTCCGCTTCGGGCAAAAGTCCCAAAGGCATTCCGGTCACGTTGATTTCGCTCACCCGGCCGTCACGAACCAGCAGCGGCAGAGTGCCGCCGGCATTCGCGATGTTCAGTTCCCGAAGCGCCGCATCATATATCGCAAAGTGCATAGCGATGAAGCGCGCATCCAGGCGCGCGGCCAATAACCGCAAATTCAATTGATCCAGCATCTCGGCGGCGGTCAACGCGCTGTCATGCACCAGCTCCCGTAAAATCCCAATCGCCAGCGATCCGTACAACGCTGCGGCAGTCCCTTTGCCGGATACGTCTCCGTTCACAATCGCCAGCCGGCCAACCCCGTAGGGAAGCAAATCGTAAAAATCTCCGCCCAATTCCCGTGCTGGCACGTATGCCGTAGCCACATCCAAACCAGGGATCTCTTTTGCGCCGGATGGCAGCAGTTGCCGCTGAATTTCCCGCGCAGTCTCCAGATCATTCTGCAGCCGCGTCTGAGTCTCGCGCGATTCTTCGAACAGCCTGGAATTCTCCAGCGCCACGGCGATATAAGAGCCAAGAATATTCAGCAGTCGCTCGTGGTCCGCGGTGAAGGCGTGCGGCTCCGTGCTCTCGAGGTCCAGCACGCCGATCAGCCGTTCTTGCAGCAGTAGCGGCACAACCAGTTCAGAGCGCACTTCCACGCCATCTTCGCATTTCAGATAACGCGGATCCAGCCGGACATCCACCACACGAATCGTTCGCCGCTCAGAGGCCGCAGCTCCGGTGATCCCCTGGCTCAGCGGCATCTGGAAGCGCGTGGGAATCGCATCCTGAAAGCGCATCGAAAACACGCTCTCGAGCACCTGGGCCTCTTCATTCCAGAGCATCACTGTGAACACCTGGTAGTCCACCAGCTTCTTCACGCGCTCCGCGATCCGGCGCAGCAATTCTTCTCGGTCCAGGATCGCCGTTAGCTCGTGGCTCATCTCATAGAGCAACGCAATAGACTGCGCCTGCTCCGGCTGCTCCACATAGAAACTCGGAGGCATCGGATCCGCGTCTCCGAGCACTGAAAACGGCGTCATTTTAGGCGTTGAATCCATGACCAAGATTCTATCTGCTTCTGTTGGATGTGCCGAAAGAAAGTTGGTTTCATGAAAGGAAAGATTTGTTTTTTCATAGAGACAAAAGTACCGCTCAGGAATGTAAATTTCTGTAAAATCCTGCAGCGAACGGCGGAAAACCGGGATAAATCGGTGGAAATACGCGGTTCAGTGTTTTTCCTCGACCCCTTCGTTCACGTTTTCGAATCCCGGCCGGCTCTCCCGAATCCGCAGGGAAAACTCCGGATCCTGATCCGCCTGACGCGCCGCGGCATTAATGCGCGCGGACTCCTTAAGCTCTGGAAAAGGCAGATTTCCTTCGAAATTCCCGCCTTTATACAGCATCTCGTCCCCGCGCCCGTTCAAAATGACCCGCCAGTTGTGTAGAGAAGTGCCCGGCGGCAGGCTTCCCATGTCCGCCATCGAGCGAAAAATGACCGTCGTGCAGTTCCGCGTCAAGGCGTTGTACCACTTTGGATGGTCGCGAAGCCGGTTAGCCCTCCGCAAATACTCCAGAAAAAGCTCCTGCGCCCAAGGCGGCTCCGCGTTCGTGTGGAACAGGTACACCTCTTCGCCCTTCCGGTAGTTCGTGCGCAAGCGGATCAAATCCCGCTCGTCGGCAAATACATAAACCAGTTCGTACTGCCGGAAAAACCCCAGAATTGCCGAATAACCTTCCCCCATTTCCTTTCGCGTCTCTATGGACGCCGCAATATAATCGTGATCGCCGAATTGAAAACTCAGAATCGGATGGGCGATGTACGGTGAACCCCAGTAAGTGATGGCCAGATCAATCCCGCGCAGTCGCGAAAGGTCGAGCGATTTGGTCAGCCATTCGCAGGTGTAATCAAACTCCGTGCGGTAATGGCAGAAACGGAAACCATGCAAGGTGATTTGATTGCCGTCGATCTCCGCCCAGGGCGTCTCCGCCAAGTCCGGCTCCCACGTGCGATTATTCGAAGGCTTTAACTCGAGCCACCACAGCAACACAAGCACGAAACAACCTGTGCATATAAGGAATCGCTTCCAGTGGCCGGAGATCCGCGTGGCCAAAAAAATAACTAGCAGCGCGTAGGAAAAACCCGCCAGATGCTTCACCAAAGGGAAACGGAGATCGATGTACAACGCTGCGGAAGCCCACACCGTAATCAGCACGGCGATGAAATAAAGAAGGAAAAGCCCAAGGACGCGCAGGATACGGCGCCAAAGCGGTTTCGGTGTCGGGGACGTGTCTGGAATGACCGGTATCGTAGCCCCGCCGAACTCGCAGGTCAATCAATCGAACCGGGAAAGGAACTACAGGCGCCGCGTCTTAAGCAAAAGGATTGCGCTTGCAATCCCAATCACCAGCAGCAGCAGAGAAGAAGGCTCTGGCGTAGGCGTCGGTGGTGGTTGCAGGGGAGCAGTAGGGAACGGATGACTCGGGGGCTCAGTAGGGGGAGTCGGACTCGACGCAGGCGGAGGTGTCGTTGAAGGCGGCGTTGTCGAAGGCGGCGTTGTCGATGGCGGCGGCCCGGGCGAACCTGCAGGCGGTTGTGGCGTCTGCGATCCTCCCTGAGTGGGACTTCCTGCCACCCCGCAACATCCACCACCAACCGGCACCGGTGACACGTAAGGCGGCCCACCGGCAGGAACTCTAGCTGTCGGAACCCCTCCATACGCCAGCAACACCGGAGTCGAATGATCCGACCAGATCGGGCCCGCTGGAATCGCATCTGTCGTAATAGCAGGAGGGAGCGGGAAAACCGGCCTGTCGATCACCTCAACCGGCGGCTCCACCGGAGAAGTTGGCCCATCCGGGACTACCGCAATACGATTCCCACAGCGCGTCCGTGCCAAGTGTTCCCCGTCGCTCAGCAGTGCCTCGCCCGCGTGCAGCATGACTTCTTTTTTTGTCCAGAAAATCTGGTCGCCGAGGCGATAGGAAACATGGACCTTCCGGTCCCTGGCCAGCCGGACCACATAAGCGGATTCGATGTGAAAATCAGTATAGTGGGCTGCGGCAATAGGGTCATGCAGCAGCGCTTCTTGAAGCTTCTGCGCGCTCGCCACGCCGCCGGGAATCACGGAATAGAAGTACACCAGCCTCTCTGAATCGTTTTTGGCATTCGCACCAGCCGGTTTAGCAGACGAAAAGTCCGAATCGTTCCAAAATGGCGGCAAACCCGGTGCCTCGGAAGAAGCAGACGCCACTCCGGAAGCCATCGCCGCCGGGTCCGACGGAGCGAAGGCAGCATGCAGTCCAAGAACTAATAGGGTCACCAGTAGTCCTGCTACCAGTAAGACCTTCTGCAACCTTGGAGACGTTCTATTTTGAGAGTTTTTCCCGCCGTTGATCCCGGTACCCATTCTACCCAGAGTGACCCTCGTCACTCGTGATTACTCCCCCGTAATCCGCAGTGCACGCCCTGTTCCAAAAGCCAGAATCAGCACATTTCAAAGGAAAGAGCGCGATTTTGATTAGCTCTCGGAACACAGCTCCACCGCCTCTCGGCAAGGGTGAGAGAACTCTTTTTCCTCATTGCAGAAAAGCTCTTGCTGGTTTCCAGTTCTGTTCAGCGCGGGCGGGTGGTAAGGCCGGCTTCTTTCCAGAGCTTCTCCCAATGCCAGACGCCGGGGGTTTTGTAGAGAACACGGTAGCCGAGCTGGTGGGCCAGCATCAAGATCTGGCCGCGATGGTGCGCCTCGTGCGAAAACATGTAAGCAAACATGGTTCCTCCAGCTGGCCACGTTTGCGACCAACTACCGCGAGAGAACTTTGCCACGCGGCGCTTCGGAGAGGCCGAGAGCGCATCCGACAACATGCGCAGGCACTGCGCGGCGCTTTTCTTGTGCGCGGCAGAAGCCTGCTTCATGGTGCAGTGGTCGGGATCGAGTGGCGTCGGACATTTCAGATGCGGCGCGGAGTTCTTCAACCACGACAGACGGCTGTTGTGCAGATGCGCGAAGATGGCCGCGATCGTCCGGCCACTGCCTTTTTTCCCCGGCGGCTGCGCACGCCACGCACAAGGGTCGAGGTCCGAGAGGATCATCTGGTTCATTCCGTCATTGCACGCGTAAGTTTCTAGCAGTGTGTCGCGTATCTCGGCGAGCGCAGCGTGGGATAAGAGTGCCATGGAAGCTCCAGCAATTTCACGTATGTTAGCAGAGCCCCTGCTTTGAAAGGAAAACGCCACGAGAATCACAAGTGTTCTGGCGGCACAATGATTGCTGAAGACGACGGCGCGGGACTTACTTCACTTCCCAGGTATCCCCAGCTCGCAGCAATTTGTTCAAGTCTCCTGGACCCTTCTTTTCGATCACAGATTGTATCTGGTCGTTAATCACGTCTTCGAAGCGCGGCAGCGCATCCCACGCACGTAAAACACCGATCGGCGTCGGGAATCCCGGCCGCTCTTCCATGTGCGCAATCAGGAAGCCGTAGGAAGGCCGCGGGTGATGCGCATCATGGATCACCAGGTCGGACTCGCTAATACCATTTCCGAGCTGCACCACCTCAATGTCCCCATCCGCCTTGCGGCGAATGCCTTTATCGCGGTTCTTGCCGAACACCAGCGGCTTGCCATGTTCGAGCTGAAGAACCTTTTCGCTGCGCGCTTCCTTTTCCGTCAATCCGAACCACGCACCATCATTGAAAATATTGCAATTCTGCAGAATCTCCACAAACGCCGTGCCTCGGTGCGCAGCTGCCGCCCGCAGCGTGTCTTTGAGGTGCGACTGGAAGACGTCCACCGAACGCGCCACAAACGTGGCCTCTGCGCCAATCGCCAGCGAAATCGGGTTAATCGGCCGGTCCGGCGAACCATATGGCGTAGACTTCGTGATCTTTTGAAACTCCGAAGTCGGCGAATACTGCCCCTTCGTCAGCCCGTAAATCCGGTTGTTGAAAAGCATCACCTTGATACCGACGTTCCTCCGCAGCAGGTGCATCGTGTGATTGCCGCCGATGGAGAGCGCGTCGCCGTCCCCGGTAACCATCCACACTTCCAGCTCTGGCCGCACCACCTTAATCCCTGTAGCAACCGCCGGCGCGCGCCCGTGAATCGTGTGGAAACCGAACGTGTTCATGTAATACGGAAACCGGCTGGAGCAGCCAATGCCCGAAACAACCACGAAATTTTCCCGCGCAACCCCCAACTCCGGGAACACAGATTGCACCGCGGACAGGATGGCGTAATCCCCGCAACCCGGGCACCAGCGGACTTCCTGGTCGGTCTGAAAATCTTTTTTCGTTAGTGGCGTCAGTGGTGGAAGAGCGGTCGTTGTCATTAGAGCCCCAACATTTCTTCGATTTTCTGATCGAGTTCGGCTTGCTTGAATGGACGGCCCTGAATCTTGTTAAGGCCGACGGCGTTCACTAGATACTTCGCGCGCAGTACCCACAGGAGTTGTCCCATGTTCAACTCAGGCACCAGAACTCTCTTATAGCGCTTCAACACGTCACCGACGTTTGCGGGAAGGGGATTGAGGTGCCGTAAATGCAGATGCCCGATCTTGCGGCCCTTTTCGCGCTGCCCGTTCACGGCTTGCGTAATCGCGCCATACGTCGACCCCCAGGAAACGATCAGCAAATCGCCCTCGGGATCTCCGTTCGGCAGAACGTTCGGAATATCTTGAACAATCGCTTCCACCTTGGCCGCGCGGATGCGCACCATGTTCTCGTGGTTTAGCGGCTCGTAGTTTATATTGCCGGTGACATCCTGCTTTTCCAGGCCGCCGATGCGGTGTTCGAGTCCGCGAGTCCCTGGTACCGCCCAAGGCCGCGCCAAAGTATCTGGATTGCGCTTGTACGGTTGGAATCCTACCGGATCAGTTGCAAATTTCACCGGAAACGCCGGAATCTCGTCCAGATTTGGAATCCGCCAAGGCTCCGAGCCGTTGGCAAGGTAGCCGTCCGACAAAACGATCACCGGCACCATGTACTTGAGCGCAATCCGGCACGCTTCGACTGCTATCCAGAAGCAATCGCCCGGGGTCGCCGCGGCCAGCACCGGAATCGGTGCTTCGGAGTTGCGGCCGAATAGCGCTTGTAAAAGGTCCGCCTGTTCGGTCTTTGTCGGCAAACCGGTGGAAGGTCCGCCGCGCTGAATATCGCAAACCACGAGCGGCAGCTCCGTCGCAACCGCAAGTCCCAGCGCTTCCGTCTTCAGTGCCATGCCTGGACCCGAAGTCGTCGTCAATGCCAGCGATCCCGCGTAAGAGGCGCCAATCGCGGAAGTGATCGCGGCA
>Ga0209773_10000405_pt1 | contig 13883 bp, 10 predicted proteins | sample BogFormECP14_OM1_FD_188244 | JGI IMG/M metagenome (GOLD analysis project Ga0209773, IMG submission 188244) | Bog forest soil microbial communities from Calvert Island, British Columbia, Canada - ECP14_OM1 (SPAdes) (version 2) | ecosystem: Environmental > Aquatic > Freshwater > Wetlands > Bog ... | reverse complement strand
GTTGTCCCACCGCAGATCAGAATGGATGAAGCTCTCTGCCCGCCATTCTTCCCGAAGACGGTCAAAGTGCTTACGAAATCCACGAAACCCCTGGAGGACTTTGTATAGTTCTATAGTGCCCGTGCTGGATGCGCGCAAAGTTTTCAGATCCGGTCGTATCTGCCGCAAGACCCAGGGCTGCTTGCGTCCCGAATCAAGTCTGTGATCGGCGATGCCGTCGTTTGACCACTTCGTGCGGTGCAGTGTTGCCAGTGTCCGCCCCAATTCAGCCCCAATTCTTGCCGGCAGACGGCGGTGCTTCGTGCAGTAGCTGCGCAAATCCTCCCCATTCTTTAGGTATTCCACAAGTAGAACGCGCTCGTGGGGATCGTATCCGTAAAAACGCGGCAGGTAGTTCGCGAAATTCTTGGTGCTGAGGGTTCTGCCGAGTTGCTCATATACCGACGCTTCACGCTCAATCCTCGCAGTGCGCTCCCTCCCGATGCCTTGCTTCAGCAGATAGCATTCGCCCTGCTCACGCGTAATCGCATATACAAGGTTTCGGCGGGAAACGTTTTTTACCGCGACATTGCCATCGACCACATCACCTGTTGTGATCAATTTGCGTCGCAGCAGGTGACGAACTACTCCATGGTGGGATAAACCTGAAGTCTGAAACGGAAGGAAATTTCTTGGGTGAGAACTCTTCCTATCGGCTTTGCGGGAGGAATTTTGCTGCAAGGGGGCCTCGTAGGAACGCTCCTTGTTGCTTTTGGGACTTGGATCGGGTGTGGCGCGGCTCCCCGGATCGCGCGGAAGTGTGTGTAGCGCCTCTGCGCGAGTCTTTGCGGGCAATTTCTTGCATCAGTAACTCTCACACCAGTGGCACTCGTGAGGGCGAGTGACCATATTCCAGGAGAGGGACGGCAGGGGAAAATCAGTGTCCATGCTATTGGGTTGCCACAGCCACCGCCGTCCTTCCCTTGGTAGTTCTTGCAAGTGAGCGCCCTTGGAGCTCGTCTGATCCTCTATTAAAGAGCCCCGCCGCTTTTAAGTGACAGGTTTTGCACCTTGGGCAGCACCTTTTTTGTCAACTTCCGCTTGCTCTTCGCCGACTTTCTTGCCTTGCTTTTCGTTGCCATCTTCCTTCTCCTTTACAACTGAATTTTCGTCTCTTCGCTGGTGTTTCTGTTTCGGGCCGTCGCTTCTATTTTGGGCATTTCGGTCGCCACCACCGTCCTTCCCTTGCCAGTTTTCTTGAGTGGCGCTCCCCGGGCCTCGCCTGATCCTCTGTCAATTCTCCTTGCCTGAAACGACCCCGGCGCGCACTGACAAGGTCTGCACCTTGGGCAACACCTTTTTTGTCAAATTCCGCTTGCTCTTCGTTGCCATGTTACTTCTCCTTTAATACTAAATTTTTTGTCTTTTCGCTCGTATTCCGATTTCTGACCTCTAGTGCTACCTAGGCATGTCGGCGGCCACTCTAGCAAAGTTCGCAGTCGTTCAGCAATTCACTTTCAAATCCGTCAGTTACGGCGTTACGAGGCGGCGGTCACCGTGGCGCGGGACCCCGGGAAGCGTTGAATTATTCAACTATGTTGAAAACTTCAACCCGCAAGGCGACCGGACCTCACCTAATTTCCTTCCAGCTATTTTGAAGAACGACAGCTTCCGCGTATATCATGCTGGACTGACGATCATCTTCTTGACGGATAACCTTCGAGGGCAAGAGTGATAACGCACCGAGACCGGCCCGTGCTGCCGAAGCCGACCGATCGCCTGCGCCTCGGCAATGGCGGCCTGAAGGTAAGTCCAATTTGTTTGGGAATGACCGATTCTCCGGCCACGATTGAAGCTGCTTTCGAGGCAGGCGTAAATTTTTTTTTCATCTCGGCGGACCTGCACTGGCCTCTCTATGAAGCAACGCGCAAAGGCTTGGAACGGTTACTGAGAGGCAGCCGAGCTCGACGCGAGCAGATTGTGGTCGGAGTTGTTTCTTACTTTGAAGAACCGTGGTTTGGTTACCTACAATTCTGGGAAGTGATCGACGCAGTGCCCGGATTGCAGCGGGTTGATCTACTCATCGCTGGAGGTGTATCGAGCGCAAGCAGTTTTAACGAACGTACGGCGGTTTTGCGTGGGGCCAGGGCCAAGCATTATCTCGGTGCGCGCGCCATTGGCGCTTCGCTGCATCGGCGGAAATTGGCGGTAAAGGTGGAACGCAACCGTCTTTTGGACATTAGCTACATTCGCTATAACGCGGGACATCCGGGCGCGCGGCGCGACGTCTTCCCGCAGCTTCGCGGCAAGCACCGGGCGCTGCTCTTCAATTTCAAGAGCATGACCTTGGGATACACACCTGGTGGTTCTGCCAAACCACAAAAATCCCATGGCCGCTGGGTTCCTGAGCTGACCGACTGTTACCGCTTTGTTCTGAGCGCTCCCGAGATCGATGGCTTGCTCTGTTCGCCGCGATCACCAAAACAAGTTCGCGGGCTGATAGAGGCTCTCGCCAAGGGACCGCTCAGCCCGGAAGAGCAGGACGCCATGATTCGCTTTTATTCTCGCGCGGATGGCTCTGACGAGCCGTGACAATTTCGAATCCTGCGTCGTCGGCGTTGGTCGTAAGAAATTAGCGCGTACAGCTGTAATCCGGTCGCCGTAATTTGCGGGTATTCTGTAATTTATTGTAAACAGGAGGGATCAAAACACTGAATTACGGGGGAAATGAAATGTAAAGCCAAGAATCCCCGATGTGGCTTGATCTCGTTAAATATCACCGCTCGCTGTGAAATTTCCGCGTCGAGGATTTAATTCGCTTAAATTTCCCGCCGCGTTCAGCATTAAAATCGCCGCCGCGTATGAAATTCAGATCTTCGTCGCGTTGAAGATCGTCGAAGTCCTGAGGGTAATCGCAACGGTGGACGCGCGAAAGGGCAGTTTCGCGCTAGCCTATCCCCTATCCCGTGGCGGCTTTGACTCCGGCGCTGGCGGCGTTTAGACTTGTGAGCTGTGAGATCTATATCGCGCGGCGGCGGATACATGTTCGACATCGGGAGTTATTTCCCGCCAGCGATCAAGACGATTTGCATTACTTGCGTTAGCGTTTTTCTGGCGCAGGAGCTTTCGCAACTGCTGTTTGGAATGGCGGGCTGGAATTTCTGGCTGGCTTGGTTTGGGCTGGTCCCGCAAGCGGTAACCCACGGTTTCGTCTGGCAGCTCTTCACTTATATTTTCCTGCATGGCGGCATCTGGCACATTCTTTTTAATCTGCTGTACCTGTGCATGTTCGGCGCGGATTTGGAGCGGGCGTGGGGCAGCCGCAAATTCTATACTTACTTTTTTATTTGCGGCGTGGGCGCGGGAGTGATCAACGTAATCGTGAAGACGATTATGGATCCGCATGGGCTGGGCAGCGCGACGGTTCCGACGATTGGGGCTTCGGGCGCGATTTACGGCGTGTTGCTGGCTGTCGCGGTGATCATGCCGCATCGGCAGGTTTGGGTTTTTCCGCTGCCGGTGACAGTGTCCATGCGCGTGTTTGTGATCGTGATGGGCGCGATTGAATTTTTTGGGACGATTGGGGCCGGTGGGGACAACGTTAGCCATGTGTGCCATTTGGGCGGGATGTTGGTGGGATATATTTATTTGCGGCGCGGGTCTTATGGGTACAGCGTGCGGAATTATTTTTCGGATTGGAAGCGGAGAAGGTTGAAGAGGAAGTTCGAGGTTTATGTGCGGGACCATCAGGATAAGCCGCCTTCGAATCCGGATAATTGGGTGAATTAGGGGTTCTCGCATGGGCCGCATCCGGCCGGGTGCGGGAATTCATTGAGGTGTTTCGATTCGGCGTCGTGGTGTGCTTGCGTTACGAAAACTGGAGATTGTTAGCCGCCGATGCGGAGTAGGCGCATCAGGTTTGTGGAGCCTGTGGTGCCGATGGGGGTGCCGGCTACTACGCCGATTATGTCGCCGCGCTTTACTAGTTTTTCTTCGAGGAGGCGTTTTTCGGCGGTGGCGGCTAGTTTGTCGATGTCGTGGACGGCGCCCATGCTGCGGGGGAGGACGCCCCAGAAGAGGGCTAGGCGGCGGCGCGTTTCCTGGACTGGAGAGAATGCGACGATGGGAGCGCGGGGGCGGTATTTGGAAACGAGGCCCGCGGACGAACCTTTTTCGGTGAATACGGCGACGACCTTCAGGTGCAGTTCTTCGGCGGCGTGGCAGATGGCTTCAGCGATGACCTCATTGATTTGCAGATTGCCGGAGCGGGCGGGGCGGGGCAATTGCGTGACGCTGGCTTCGGCTTCGCGGATGATGCGGTCCATCATCATCACGGATTCCAGCGGATAGAGGCCTGCGGCGGTTTCGCCGGAAAGCATGAGGGCATCGCTGCCGTCGAAGATGGCGTTGGCGACGTCGGAAGCTTCGGCGCGCGTGGGGCGCGGATTTTTTTGCATGGAATCGAGCATTTGGGTGGCGGTGATTACTGGGATCAACGCGTTGCGTGCTTTCAGGATGATTTGCTTTTGCACCACGGGAACTTTTTCCGGGCTCATCTCGACGCCCAGATCGCCGCGCGCGACCATTACTCCGTCGGTGATGGCGAGGATTTCGTCGAGATTATCTATGGCTTCGGGCTTTTCGAGTTTGGCGATCACCGGCGTATCTTTTCCGGCGCGGGCAATGGCGTGTTTCGCGGCGCGCACGTCTGCGGCGGTGCGGACGAAGCTGAGCGCGAGATAATCGGCGCCGATGATCAATGCCGACTGCAGATCCTTGCGATCTTTCGCGGTCATCGACGGGATATCGAGTTTTATTCCGGGGAGATTGATGCCTTTGTGTTCGCCGAGGTCTCCAGGGTTTTCGACTTGAGTGATTACGTCCTGTCCGTGAGTGGAAATTACGCGCAGGGCGATATCGCCGTCGCTGAGGAGAATGCGGTCGCCTTTGTGCACGGATCGAGGCAGCGCGCGGAACGTGGTGCTGACGCCTTCTTCGGTGCCGGGGATATTGCGCGTGGTGATTACGAAGCGCCGGCCGAAGCGCAGGCGGATGGGTTTGCCGTTGACGAGTTTGCCGGTGCGGATTTTTGGTCCCTGCAAATCGGCGAGCACGCCGATGGGCTTTTCGTAATGTGCGGAAGCGCGGCGCAGGGCCGCGACCATGCGCACGCGGTCTTCATGCGTGCCGTGGGAAAAATTCAAGCGGGCGACGTCCATGCCGGCGTGCACCAGCTTGTCTATCATTTTGTACGAGGAGGTGACCGGCCCCAGGGTACAGACTATTTTTGCTCTACGAGGATTTATCACGATTATTTGCTCACCGAGAAATCATTCACGATTGCGAAGAGAAATTCAATGCCTTTGTGAAAAGAATCGAGAGGGATGCGTTCGTTGTCGGCGTGAAAGCGGGAAAGATCGTCGTCGCTGAGCGCGAAGGGCGCCAGGCCGTAGGCTTGCACGTTGCGCAGGCGCAGCGGAGTGGAATCGGTGAAATATGTGGACATGAGCGGAACGACCGGGGCGCCGGGATAGGTTTTGGCGGCGACGCTGGAGATCGTGTTGTAGAAATCCGACGTAAGCGATGAGGACGGAGCTGTTTCGGAGAGGGGCAGCTGCGGCTCGAACGTGATAGCGGGATCGTTTACCAGTTGCTGGAGTTTTGCGAGAAGCGGAGCCAGTTGATTGCCCGGGAGCAGGCGGACGTTGATCGTGGCGCGCGCTTCCGAAGGAATTACATTGGCGCGGATGCCGGCGCGCAGCATGGTGGGAGTCGCGGTGTCGTGCAACATCGCGTTCCACGCGAGATTTTGATTGGAAATTACGCGAGCGGCATGTTCGCCGCGGTCGGAGGTATCCAGGGAGCGCATCCACTTCGCCGTTTCTTCGTCTTGAAGCGGTGCCAGCGCCTGGAAATAGCCACGGGTTACGGAATTAAATTGCACGGGAGCTTCGTAGCTTCCAATTTTTTCGATGGCGGCGGCGAGATGGACTACGGGGTTATCTTTGCGCGGCATGGACGCGTGGCCGGAGGTGCCCTTGGCGATCACGTCCACGTTCGCGGGAACTTTTTCGCTCACTTGCACGCCGATGTATTGCGGCTTGCCGTCTTTCAGAAAAACGCCGCCACCTTCGTTTATGGCGAAGCCGCCGGCGATTTTGTCCCAGTGCTTGTCCACGGCGAAGAGCATGCCGGATGCGCCGTTGGCTTCTTTGTCGCCTTCGGCGAGGAAAATCACGTCGCGATTGAGGCGCGCGCCGGAGCGTTTGAGCTGGATGAAGACGGCGAGATTCGCGGCGAGCATGCCTTTATCGTCAATGGCGCCGCGGCCGTAGAGGTAGCCATCTTTTATGACTGCGCCGAAGGGATCTACCGTCCATTTGGATTTGTCCACGCCGACTACATCGAGGTGAGCCATCAGGAGCAGGGCGCGCGAAGGATCGGGCACCGCGCTGGCAGAGAGGCGGGCGACGATGAAGCCGCGGCCGGGGGTGCTTTCGAAAATTTCAGAGGGGATGCCTTCTTTGGTGAGAATGGCGGCGATATATTTTGCGGCTACAAGTTCGTTGCCTGGAGGATTAGTCGTGTCAATTCGCAGGAGACCCTGGAGCCAGCCGAGCGCGTCTTGTTGAATCTGGGATAGCGATGGGCTCGCCGCGGACGGGTATTGCGGTGACGTAGGGACGGCCTGCGCCTGAATTGCTGCAGCTGTAAGCAGGAATGCTATAAGGACAAGAATCGGTAGTGGAATGCGCGCGCGCGCCATCCTGGATTTCCCCCAGAAAGTGAAATTCATTCGCAGAGCAGAAGACCAATTCATACTATCATGCTGGCGGATGCGGTCCGGAGAGCGACCGGCGGAGCGTTTTCTGAACTGCAATCATTGCGGAACGGGCCGCGCGGGCTGACCATCTTTCCGCCGCAGTGATGCATCCAAGTGTCCAAACCAAGGACCGCGGGCGGAGTTGGGCACGGAGCTGCGTACTGGGTTGGGCACGTTGCGAGAAGAGGGGAGCACGAAATTGAAGACATGGATACGGGTGGTGCTGCTGGGGCTTTTAATCGTGGGGCTGGGTGTACCGCCCGGGACGCTGACTTCCTACGCGCGACAGCAGGAAGGGCCGGTGACTCCCGCGCCAGCACAACAACCGGGCGCGGCGCCGAAGCAGCCGAGCGGACAGCAGCAGCCGTCGCAAGCGGGGAAACCGCAGGCGCAAGCGCCGCAGGTGGCCATCGCAGTGCAATCGAACGTGGTGAATATTGACGCGGTGGTGACGGATTCGGAAGGGAACATCATCACCGGGCTGCAGAAGCAGAATTTTCGCGTGCTGGATGATAACCAGCCGCAACAGATCAGCAACTTTGGAGCGAGCGAGGCGCCGATTACGATTGTGGTGCTGATGGAATTCAGCCGGCGCATGGGAAGCTACTTTGGATACCGTGGAAAGATGTGGGCGTATAACTTTCTGGATCATTTGAACCAGAAGGACTGGGTGGCGTTCAAGACGTTTGATTTGAAGACCAACATGGTTTCGGATTTCACGCAGGATAAGAAGGCGGTGGCGCAGGAAGTGGCGTCGCTTTATTTTCCGGATTTCAGCGAGGCGAATTTGTTTGATGCGACGCTGGAAACTTTGGACCAGCTGCGCGACGTGAAGGGCAAGAGATCAATTTTAATCATCGCTTCGGGATACGACACGTTCAGCAAACATACTTTGGACCAGACGTTCAAGCCGCTGAAGGAAACCGATGTGACGATTTTCTGCATCGGGATGGGCGGGGCGTTGGATGCGATGGGAATTCACGAGCGTAGCATGACCGGGCCGGAATTTGCGAGCGTGAATTATTTGCAGGCGGAGAATCAGCTGAAAACTTTTGCGGAGATGACCGGAGGCTGGGCCTGGTTTCCGCGGTTTGAAGGGGAGATGAACGATATTTTCAATTCGGTGGCGATTTTTCTGCGCAATCAGTACACGATTGGGTTTACGCCTTCGACGCCGCCGGATGGGAAAGTGCACAAGCTGAAGGTGGAAGTGCTGGATAACGAGGGCAATCCGTTGATGACGCAGGATAAGAAGGGGAAGAAGAAGAAAATCCTGGTGAATGCGCGGGAGTGGTACACGTCGCCGAAGCCGGTCACGGGGAATTAGGTTGGCGTTGAGGCCTGGATCGAAGAGAGATCCTTCGCCGCGCTCAGGATGACGAGCGAATCATTTTTTGGTGATGCGGAGGTCGCGGCCGGACATTTCTGGGGGCTCGGGGACTTCGAGGACGCCCAGGAGCGTGGGGGCTATGTCGCGGAGGGAGCCGCCGGGAGTTAGTTGGGTGCGGCCGTTTTCTGTGAGCAGGATGAAGGGAACGGGATTGGTGGTGTGGTAGGTGTGGGTGCCGCCGGTGACGGGATCGATCATGGTTTCGGCGTTGCCGTGGTCGGCGGTGATGATCCAGGCGCCGCCGTGCGGTTTGAGAGATTGAAAGATTCTGCCGAGACATTCGTCCACGGTTTCTACGGCTTTGATGGTTGCTTCGAGCTTGCCGGAATGGCCGACCATGTCGGCATTTGCGAAATTCATGATGATGGCGTCGAAATTTCCTTTTTCGATGGCGTGGATTACGGTATCGGCTACTCCTGCGGCGGACATTTCGGGTTTTAGATCGTAGGTGGGCACTTTCTGCGACGGGACTACCACGCGTTCCTCCCCTGGAAACGGCTTTTCCACGCCGCCATTGAAGAAATAGGTGACGTGCGCGTATTTTTCGGTTTCGGCTACGCGCAGATTCTTGTAGTCCTGCTCGGCAAAAACATTGGCAAGGATGTGTTCCAGTTTTTCGGGCGCTATCAAGTAGCGCAGCCAGGGCCAGGCTTTGTCGTATTGTGTGGTGGCGACGAAGAAAAGATTTTTCGGGCGCGCCGGATCGGCGAACTCCTTGAAGCCGGGCTCGGCGAGAGCGCGGGTGGTTTCGCGGGCGCGGTCGGCGCGGAAATTGAAGAAGATCACGGCGTCGTCGTCGCGGATCACACCGCGCGGGACGGCGGGCTTTCCTGGCGCCGCTTCGGTGGTGATTACCGTGGGGACTACGAATTCGTCGGTGACGCCTTTTTCGTAGCTGGCGCGGATGGCGGCGATGGGATCGGCGAATCTTGCATCGGCTTCGCCGTGAGTCATGGCGCGATAGGATTTTTCGATGCGTTCCCAGCGATTGTCGCGGTCCATGGCGTAGTAGCGGCCGATGACGGTGGCAATTTGGCCGACGCCGCATTCGCGCATCTTCTTCTCGAGCGCCTGGATGAATTCGATCCCGCTGTTGGGCGGGGTGTCGCGGCCGTCGGTGAAGCAGTGCACGAAGACGCGCTCGACTTTATTTTCGCGGGCCATGCGGAGTAATGCGTAGAGATGTTCGATGTGGGAGTGCACGCCGCCGTCGCTGAGGAGTCCGAGCAGATGGAGTTGGCGGGCGCGACCGCGTTCCATGGCTTCGAGGAGCAGCGGCTGGCGGGAAAATTCGCCGCTGGCGATGAGCTGGTCTATGCGCGTGATGTCCATATGCACGATGCGGCCGGCGCCGATATTGAGATGGCCGACTTCGCTATTGCCCATTTGTCCTTCGGGGAGGCCGACGGCGGGGCCGGAGGTGTGGATGAACGTGTTGGGAAACTCCTTCAGCAGGCGATCGTAATTTGGTTTGCGCGCGAGGGCGATGGCGTTGCCTTTGGTTTCGGCGCGATAGCCCCAGCCGTCGAGGACGGTGAGGACGATGGGTTTTGGGCGTTTATTTTGTGAGGTCATGTCCCCGGTCAGAATACCTTATCGAAATAAATCACGCGAGGCTCATGCGTCGACGATGTGGCGAGCCATGGGTCCGATGATTGGATAAGCGGCCCATTCGCCGTGGCCGGCTTTAATGCCGTAGTAGATGGCGACAACCAGATTCAGGCACATGATTCCCATCATCATGAGCCAAATCCCGGCAAAGCCCAGGAAGAATCCGAGCGGCGGCGGATTATTTGCGGCAGGATTTCCCTGGTGAGGGAGCACCGTCGCGAAAAATATCACGAACCACACAGCCATCGTTCCGAGCCAAAGAATTACAAGGAAGCCTGGCCACAGAAGCGCCTGCCTCGCCTGGAATGCGACAAATTTGGAATCGCGTTTGATGAGATAAATGATCAGCGGAGCGATCCACCAGCCGACGAGTTGGAGGACGTGGGCGAGAGTCGCCATCGTTTTTTCGTCGGAGTTTGGTTCGTACGTCGCCGAGAAATCAATCATGTGCACGTCCTCGTGGTTCCGTTCCGTTTCCGTGGCAGCCGCGCTCTGCGGAATTGCCTCTGTTTACGAACGCAACGCCTTACGGCCGGGGAAGCGGGCGGTGGTGCCCAGGGCTTCTTCGATGCGCAGGAGTTGGTTGTATTTGGCGATGCGGTCGGTGCGGGAGGCGGAGCCGGTTTTGATTTGGCAGGTGCCCATGGCGACGACAAAATCGGCAAGGAAGGTGTCTTCGGTTTCGCCACTGCGATGGGAGACGATGGCGGCGTAGTTGGCTTTGCGGGCCATTTCTACGGCTTCGATGGTTTCACTCACGGTGCCGATTTGATTGAGCTTGATGAGGATGGCGTTGCCGACGCCCTCGGAGATGCCGCGCGCGAAAATTTTCGGGTTAGTGACGAAAATATCGTCGCCTACCAGCTGGATTTTCTTGCCGAGGTCGCGCGTGATGATTTTCCAGCCGTCCCAATCGTCTTCGGAGAGGCCGTCTTCGATGGAGACGATGGGATATTTGGCGGCCCAAGCTTCCCAGAACTTGACCATCTCTGCTGAGGTACGCTGGGATTTATCGGACTTCTTGAAAACATATTTTTTTGTGGCGCGATCGTAGAATTCGCTGGATGCGGGGTCGAGCGCGATGGCGATCTGTTCGCCGGGTTTGTAACCTGCGGCAGTAATGGCTTCGAGGACGCGTTCGAGAGCTTCTTCGTTGGATTTCAGGTTGGGTGCGAAGCCGCCTTCATCGCCGACGGCGGTGGAGTAGCCGTTTTTCTTCAACACGGATTTCAGATGGTGGAAGACTTCGACGCCCCAGCGCAGGGCTTCTCGGAAATTTGGCGCACCGACGGGCATGACCATGAATTCCTGGACGTCCACGGAATTATCGGCGTGGGCGCCGCCATTAACGATGTTCATCATGGGAACGGGGAGAGTGTTCGCGGATTTGTCGCTGGAATGGCGCGCGAGATATTGGTAGAGCGGTTGCGCGAGCTGGGCGGCGGCGGCGCGCGCGGCAGCCATGGAGACGGCGAGGATGGCGTTCGCGCCGAAGTTGGATTTGTTGGGCGTGCCATCGGCTTCAATCATTTCGCTATCGAGGCCGTGCTGGTCGGTGGCGTCGAGTCCGGTGATGGCTTTCGAGATTTCTGCGTTCACGTGGCCGACGGCTTTCAGGACGCCTTTGCCGAGGTAACGCGATTTGTCGCCGTCGCGTAGTTCGTTGGCTTCATGCTCGCCGGTGGAAGCGCCGGATGGAACGGCAGCGCGGCCGACGGCGCCGCCGGCGACGTGGACTTCGGCCTCTACGGTGGGATTGCCGCGGGAGTCTATGATTTCGCGGCCGTGTACTTTGGTGATTTTCGTGGACATGGGGCTCCTGTTATTTAATGGCGAATTGTGCGACGAACATCGTAAACGTTTCGGGGTGGGTGGTACAAGGCAGGGATGCGACGTGGATTCCGCGGCCGACTACGGCGCGACGAAAAGCGGGGCGGGTCTGAGACCTGCCCCTACAGAAACTTTCGGCGCTGCCGCGAGAAGCAGTCGTGCGATTTACTGCAGGCAAATCGAGAGCGGGCGGGGTTGACAGCGTGGCGAGCTGGGGCGCAGCAAGCAGCGCCCCTACCGACGGCAAACAACGGCGGTGTTACTCGGGTTCTTCGATCATGGATTCGGGGCGGACTACTACTACTACGCCGTGTTCGGTTACGGAGTAACGCGCGCGGTCGGCTTCGGAGTCGTAGCCGATTACTGTGCCTTCGGGGAGGCTTACGTGGCGGTCAATGATGGCGCGGCGGATGCGGCAGCTGCGGCCGACGTTGACGTGGTTGAAGACGATGCATTGGTCGAGTTCGCTGTAACTATTGACGCGCACGTCCAGGCCGAGGACGGATTTGGTGACGCGTCCGCCGGAAACAATGGAGCCGGAGCCCACGATGGAATCTAGCGCGACGCCCATGCGGGAGGGGTCGGCGAAAACAAATTTGGCAGGGGGATATTGCTGCTGCCACGTGTGGAGAGGCCAGCTTTTGTCGTAGAGGTTGAAGACCGGGGAGACCGAAACCAGGTCCATGTTGGCGTCGTGGTAGGCCTCGACGGTGCCGACATCGCGCCAGTAGGATTCTTCTTTTTTATTTTCGTCGCGGAAATTGTAGGCGAAGACGCGGTGCTTTTCGAAGATGCGCGGAATGATGTCCTTGCCGAAGTCGTGTTTGGAAGTGGGATCTTCGGCATCGGCGATCAAGATGGGAACGAGCAGCTGCGTATTGAAAAGATAGACGCCCATGGAGGCGTTCACTTTGTCCGGATGGATGCGCGAGCGCTTGGGGTCGGCGGGTTTTTCCTCGAATCCAACGATGCGCCAGTCTTTGTCTGTTTCGAGCACACCGAAACTGCCGGCGGCCTCCTCGGGGGAGACTTCAAAGGTGGCGACGGTGACGTCAGCGCCTGCTTCGACGTGCTGCTCGAGCATCTTCTGATAATTCATTTTGTAAATATGATCACCGGAAAGAATGAAGACGAAGTTCGATTGCTCGGAGCCGATGGAATAGATGTTCTGATAGACGGCGTCGGCGGTGCCCTGGTACCAGTGCTGCGAGACGCGCATCTGCGGAGTAAGAACTTCGATGAAATCGCCGTGGCCCATCAGGACTGACCAGCCGCGGCGGACGTGGCGATTGAGGCTGAGAGCTTTGTACTGAGTGAGGACGAAGACGCGGCGCAGATCGCTATTCAAGCAATTCGACAGTGTGACATCAATGATGCGATAGATGCCGCCGAAGGGCACGGCTGGCTTGGCGCGATCGCGGGTGAGCGGCCAAAGGCGTTCGCCCTGGCCACCGGCCAGCAGGACCGCAAGCGCGTTGCGCATCAATGGCATGGACACGTTCCTTCCGAAAGTCCCGGGCTGGCGGAGGACATTCTAGCAGCAAGTGCAAGCGGGCCGAAAGAACGCGTGCAAAAGTTGCGCAGGTTGGCGGCCGAGATCGTTTGCGGAAGAATACTCTATACTATCTCCTCCGGGGCTAGAGCCCAGAGCAAGTCAAGCACTTGTTGTGGGAGCTGCCGCTCCAATCCCCTAGAAACCGACGTTTTCCGCAAACTGATAAGCCGGTGCCGCGTGTGCGGCGGTGGCGAGGGTTTGTAATGATGATAACTAGAAAGTTACAAACGGCGATTTTTTGTGCTTTGCCAATTTAGGCCTTGACTTAGAGTCACGCGGGCGATAGAAGAATTTGGCAATTGCCGGTTCGGGTGTGAACCGGCTACACTAGGTGGCAACCCATCTCAGTGCAAACTAACATTCAACGGGGAACGGGGGTGAATACGCGTGGCAGAAGTTGTCATTCAAGAGGGTGAGTCTCTGGAGAATGCCCTCCGACGCTTCAAGAGAAAGGTGCAGTCGGAAGACATAATCAAAGAGATAAAAAAGCACAGCTACTACATGAAACCGGGTGAAAGGCGCCGTGCCAAAGAAGCCCTCTCGCGTAAGCGTCTCCGGAAAAAGCAACGGCGTGAGCAAGACTAGGCGACCATTAACCGGGGTCCATTCAAACGGTTCGGGCCAGTCGGGGTGAGGGAAACGTGAATTTTCCGGGCACGTTCCCGAATTAGACTGGGAGAACTGTTCCGCTGCTA
>Ga0209773_10000403_pt1 | contig 13926 bp, 5 predicted proteins | sample BogFormECP14_OM1_FD_188244 | JGI IMG/M metagenome (GOLD analysis project Ga0209773, IMG submission 188244) | Bog forest soil microbial communities from Calvert Island, British Columbia, Canada - ECP14_OM1 (SPAdes) (version 2) | ecosystem: Environmental > Aquatic > Freshwater > Wetlands > Bog ... | reverse complement strand
CCATGCAGCAAGTGCGATAATTATGACCAAAGTTTGATTAGTGTCTTATTGAAAATTGTATTTTTCTACATCGAGTGTTAATTATAGTAAGTATGAATTCAAAGAATGTGATAATTAATATTATTAAGTTAGTTTGCCTATTGTGATGATTGCAATGAACGTATAAAGTAACCAAAAATATAGAAACGTAATTATGTTAGGTATCATAATTAAAGACAATTATCCTAACATTACTTTGCAATATTGGTTAATGTGACTGAAAAAATTAAAATGGCGACCAGAAATGGAGATGGCGATCCTGCCATCTATCAGGACTATTTATATATTAGCTATTTAACATAAATGACGTTTTGATTCTATAAATGTGCAGGTCAATACTTTGGAGAGGATGGATTCACCAGGCCGTGACCGAACCGTGACAAAGGGAGAGATGTTCAACAGCCACCTGTCCAACTTTCTTTAGTGATTCAGGTGAGAATTTCTATCATATACATATATATAAGCTTTCTGAATATGAAGCAATAATTGGTTTGTCTAGAACGTAGTTACACTGCTTGAACCAGTTCAAACACACCATAAATGATGAAAGTGAGGGGGATGAGGCTAGCCAGAAAGAGCAACATCATTGCTATTTGCAACCAAAGTTTTGATTTTTGCTGGTTTCGAATTAATCTGATTTTGTTATAAGTGGTGATGATGTGATCACAGCGTTCAGCCAGAACTGCAAGTTTTTCAGCTGTGGCATCATTGTAAGAAACATCTACATTTTGGTTGATATCTGTAATGTCCCCCTGAAATTCTCTGTGTTCATTGGAACCATCTTCAAGAACATAGTCGGGGCAATGATGCAGATGTGAACTCATAGAGAGCATGGTTTTTCCTTTAAATACCTCCCAACAATGCATGATAAATACGTTGTCAATTCTGAATTCTGATCTCATTGCTTCAGAAATGCTGGTGCAATGTTCAATGGCATGCTGAGTTAGAAAGATTTTGAATGTTTTGTACACCTCATGACTGGTTAGAGAACTTTTGATGAACAACAGGATGAGACTGCCCATGAATGGATAAGGGCGCCATTTCAAGTTGTGACGTACGACATTGTCGTCCTCAAAGATGGAGGTCATATCTGGAATGTTGTCATCTTGGTCCATTCTGAACTGAAATAAATGAAAAAACCCATACCCAGAAATTGTAAATGTGATATATATTAATTCAGAAAGATTTTAATTCAATGTATAACATTATTGATTTCATCAGGTGTACTCGGGTGAGCAAGTGGACACAGTGGACTCTGGCTTCTACTCAGGCTTCTACTCTGGCAACTCTCAACTTCCGTCGTGGATCTCTAATCAAAGACTTTCTACTGCTCCCGGATCTCAACATCGCGTAACTCCCTTTCGTGTGTCAATTCTTCACCCATTATCCCTTTGCAAGATGTGACGGCGCCAGCACAAGATGTGTCAATATATCAGCGAAGAGGTCAGCTCATCTCAGCATGTTTTATAGTCAAACCACCAAATGCATCAGTGTTATGATTGTATCTTAAAGCACGACACTATCAGTGTGAATGTAAATGTGAAATTAATGTTCACTGGTAGTGTGGCGCGTCCAGATATATCATATCTGCTCTAACGGCATTTAGTTGTTTGTATGGGAATATATGGCGACATGTCAATCTTCATTTGGAGCTACAGGATCACTCATCACTTAGCTGGGATTCATATTCAGAGGATATATAAACTATTGTATTTTCGAAAATATTTTAGTGGTTTCCATTCAGTTACCCTAGGTATACCTCAGAACTGCATATGTTCCAGGTACACCCCGGTTAACTAATGGAGGTCATTACAATCATCTATTTTGAAAATATAGTAGTGAAAGTTCGTGTGGTGGAGTAATCTCTCCGGTCATCAGTCTGTATTATGAACAAGACTGATAAACCGCAGTGATTACTTCAATGCATGATGCAACTTCGGGCTCTGTCAACTTCACTTCAATCTGCAACCACGGAATGGTACATTTTATAAGCCCTGCATTGGTCCCCAGTACAGCCAGCCTGTGGATTCAGCTTATTAGTCTGGCAGTAATGGACACCTCAACAGTGCAAGTCTAATTTCAGATGTTATGGATGTCAACAATTCATCAAGGGATCCAAAGATATTGGTGAGATAAAATAATATAAGTCATAAAAGGTGGTCATATTGGAATAACTTATAGCAGTGGCAGCCTTCGAATGGCACAACTTATGCTCCCTTTCTTTAAAGCTCTGAAAAACGAAGAGAGCACCAGTTTTGTCACCCGGAAATATGCCTGTAATCAACCTTTTATGGTTATTCAATACGACTAGATGAATTTATAAAAGGTTCTAACCAAACAAGAGGCGAATGATCTCAGAAACCACCCACCAAAGATATCGTAAACATATGTGGTTTAGTATTTGACATGTCCATTAAGTTGGTGTAAGATAGTTAATTATCTAGAACCAAAGAGATCATATTCAATCATCGTGCAGGATCGCATGAGGATAATTATGGGTGATCAACGTCCCAAAAACCATGTCCAGCGGCATTTTTGGAATGTTAAAATTCAATGCAGTGGAATAGTTTTTGATCTGGTGGTCACTTTTTTATAACCTTACTGGAATCAATCAATCAAGGAGAGGATCATATGGAATCAAAATTAAGTGACATGTATGTATTTAAAATCGTATGTTCTTAATCACCCTGTGGTTTTTGTAGTCAGTGTGATGAAGATATACGGTTTTAAAGCTTGCCTGTATATTATATCATTGAGGTCTACAAGTCCCTACGTCAGAACAGGATGAGAGGCATTAATCATGTTTGAGTATTAGCCACTAGTTTCTGCTGATCATATATAGACAGAATACTAGTGCCAAACGCTCAGATAGATTATGCTAATTACGACCAGATTCATCTGTGCACCCCTCGTGTTTCTATTATGGGATTCCTGGTGTGAAAGGGTGCGTATGTATGAGCTTTGTGAACTACTGAAATTGTTGTAATATGCCTTCTAATTTAATTAAGAGTATCGAAATGCCAAGCTGATATGTTTTCCGAATTTTCTGAGAATTCATTAAAGATCTTACGTATTGTAGCGTCACTGAATTGCACTGAGGGTTCTGTTATCCCAACGTCATCTCTAATGGCTATACCATCAGCTGCTAACTTTATCACATATACTATGTAGTTGAGAAAGGTGTGAAACAACTCTCTATCAGGGTAGAATTCTGATACATAGATACAATCTAATTCGGTTTTTTCGTCAGGGAAATCTCTGTTATAAAACGCCGGAATGTGGGCCTTTCGTAACTTTGTTAAAACATATTGTGTTGGTGTTCCATCATTCTTCTCTGCTGATGGCATTGCTAACCGGAAAATTGAAAAATAAGTGTATGTAAGAAGTATATTAATGAATGTCCTCAAAATCGCATGACATAATCTGTGGCATATTGTCCCAGAATTTGTAGTGCATTGCTGTCACAAACTCATCTCCAAGGATAACTGACGTCTCACTGACGACAAGGTCTGTTCTCAGTGTACCCTCAGTTACCTGCTGTGATATTGCGAAAACAATGAAACTCAAAAATCTGTGAAATTCGCCTGATCTCAATGGTTTGAAGTAAGTAGTATAAATTGTTTCTAAATATGTTTCTGTTTGATATGGTGCCAGTTTCTCGTAAATAGCCGGAATATGCTTTCGTCGTAACTGCGTGAGCACAAAAGCGGTGCTTGGTCCATGTGGTTCATCTTTAGATGGCATCTTGAAATCAGACCGGAAAATCAGAAAAACAAAACATTAATTTATAGAATAATTCAGATTGATAACTAGTTTTGTTTCTGCTCAGTGAGCTAATCTTATTTGTCTGCCGTGGTTTTTGTAGAATCTTTTGTGATTAACTGTGAAGAACTTGGAAGAAATTTGAATGAATCCCCTTGAGTCAACGTAGACCCCATTTTGATAATGCTGTTCACGGCTGTTTCCAAGTGACTGGATCTTATGTATAAAATACCGCATTAATCTCAAGAATCGTTGACGGTTTTGTTTTCTATATTGATTTTTGTATATTTCGTCAAGTTTCATGCTTAATTCGGATGTGTGCGGTTCATATTTTGCATTAATATGTATTTTTCGCAACGAAATGATAAAGTGCTGTGTGTATTTTCCATTCGATATTGTAGATACTGGCATGTCGTTTTCTGATGTTCTAACCGGAAATTGAGAAAGAATAATTGTTTATTGTGCGGTTTGGTTGTCAACCTAAAGCGACTCCTATTATCATATGATTGCGTATGATTAGTTGGGTACATATTTATAATACAATGCAATGCTTATTGATTTGATTCTGAATTTCTCGATTTTTCAACCAAGTAACTCCAAAAATTGATTTTCATGACCTCAAGGCCTCCGTCCTAAAGATAACTAATTCATCCCCTTGGGTCTTTGTATAGAAATATATCTTATATATCGATTGTTAATTCCAGGTATGGTGCCACCTGTCGGTATATAATGATACGTAAATGTTATCAAAATTTCCGCAAAATGTATATCGTTTACCAGTGCAGACTTGAAGGAACATTAGAAATTAACGTAACAGCCTTCTCAAGGATTGTATACGTTTTTCAAATGTAATATATTGAACATATTATCAAAGGAATGTGTGCTGCTTAACATCAGAATGAATATGAATCACCGGAAAATCTGGTTTTCGTAATGGTGTAAACATTACTGACTGATAAGGGACTTTCTAAGGGACTTTATACGTTTTTCAAAATCATTGGTTAGACCATATTAGTATCTTATAATTTTCCATATTACTATTATAGGATCTGGAACTACCGGAAAACTTAGTTTAAACATTATTAAAGAAGTTAGACATATTTTCTTAAATTTGCCGTCGTGTGCAAATCTCAGGTGTTGAAGTTAGATTTTCAGAAAATGCCGTCGCAAGCAAATTATCCAACAAGGTGTTGAAGTGAGATATATTTTAAATCGATGTGAGATATTAATTGTGGAAGTGAGGATATCTGATATGTGCAGTCAGAAACACATATGACATACGAGTTGTTGAAGTTAGAAAATCAGAAAAATGCCGTCGAAAACAAAACATAAAAAAAACGAGTTGTTGAAGTCAGAATATCAGCAAATTGCCGTCGCGAGCAAATCGAGTTTTAGAGGATGTTGAAGTAATTTTTCAGAAAGTAAGATTTATATGCGCAAAAATATAAGTTTTATAAGTGTAAGATATATAATCTAACTAATTTCAAAACAGTTAGTTATGACTCCTGTTTTATCAGAACATCATATGTTACAGGTATGTCAAGTACAAGTATAATTGACAACAAATGAGTAATGAGATTTCGATTTCCCGACTTCTTTCAATCCAAAAATTGATTCTTTCAAACCAGCGAAAGGGAGGCAATTACCTGGTCATAGTTGAGAAAAGGTCGTTGTATAGTTTTATATTTGTGGTATCGAGTTTTTAAATCGTATCTTTAATTTAGGAAAATTTAAAGGATAGTTTGAACTTTATATACATTAGTATCCCTTAAGACTGTTGTAGGATCAAACATAAAGAATATTTAACAAAATATCATACTTGAACTCAGAGTAATATCGATCCCAAATGTGATCACGTGATTAGGTATATTATTCGCTTGTGCCTGCCATCTGAAGTGCGAATGGCATAACACAAAAAATTATACGTTTTTCAAATAGTATATTTTACCATTAGTTGAAGTAATACAGATTGATATGAGTCTCATGAACCCTATAAAATACCGGAAATTCTATAAAATTAGTTTATTTGATGTAGAGAGCTATTTTTACCTTTATTTCGTCGCAAGCAAATTCCGCTTCTCTGCCATCTTATGTTCGAATTGCATAACTCGTATGAAAAATTATACGTTTTTCAAATCATATATTTTTCAAATGTTTCAAATGATTCTGAAAGATATTATGATAAGGATAAATATAAAATACCGGAAAATCTTAAAATGTGCCTTTTTCAGTGAGAAATTGAATTAAATGTTTTGCCGTTACAAGCAAGAACCCTGTGTTAGAAAGTGAGAAATACTTATCGATAAAATTTTTATACAATTTTCACAGATTATGATTGATGCTGATGTTGAATGGTATTCCAAGGGATCTCTCTTTATATTTAACAATAATTGGTTACTGGTTTCTGAGTTATTTGGAAATCAGGAATTTCTGCCGCCGCGTAGAAGAACACTGTATAAATCATGTTTGCTGCCGCCTCGCGGAAACACATAGCGATCTTGAGTTTTAAATCGATTGACATCCTGAGGTTACTAGCAACCCTTTTTCTTACTAAGTATAGGTGCAAAAAGAGAAGTTGTTGTCAAGGATGTGAGGAACATATATTTTGTTTCAGCATATTATCATTGTTGAGAGATTCGGCAATATTTAATTATGGACCTTGTATCGATATATATAGGAATGATATGTGGTTAATTACAACTGTGATTAATTACTGCCTAGGTTCATACTCTTTCATTTTGTCAATGTGGATGAGAAAAGCGTCACCGCCTTTCCGAGTTCTTTTGTCGTTAATTTCTGGTCCATTCCACTGAACCATGTAATTAATAGGTGAAAGTTTTTGCATAATTAACCATGGTGAGCTGTACTTAACCATATATCTGACGTTATGTTTCAAGCTGGGTTTTGGGATATCTTCTATAGCCACTTGTTGGCCTACCTCAAATGAAACATTCAAACGTTTCTTATCAGCGTGCATTTTATAATTTTCTCTGGATTTCTTTACTCTAGCCAGAACATCTTTAACTTTATTTTCAATTTCCTCTCGTTGTCTTCGCAAGACGGAATTTTGAGGAATATTGATCAATCTATCAAGGACTGTCTCTGGTTTGAAATTATAAATTATTTCTGTTGGCGACATTTTCGAAGATTTTGACTGTAAGTCATTTAATGTCTTAGCTGCAAGATAAATGTAACGTTTCCAAGTTGTTGAATTGGCATGACAGAAGCTTGCCATGACTTTATTGTATTCAGCTATCTTCCGTTCCACATAATTGCTAGATTGATGTGAAACTGAAGTGTATCTGAATGCAATCCCAAGAGTGTTACATGCAGCTTGCAGGTTTTTCGATTTGAGATATGAAGCATTATCAGCTGTAACAAAAACGGGGATCTTGAACGCCATTGCTATGCGATTGATTATGAATTCAGAGAGCGTAGCGCTATTTAAATGGTGGACAGGATGTACTACAATAAAACCACTAAATAAATCTGCTGCTATCAAGAGATATTGCTCATCATCTTCCTCTTCAGTGGCCATGGGGCCGATACTATCAATACTCCAAGTATGCATTTTCTCAGTTACTTCCAAATGACCAAGTAGTCCATACTTCAACCTACGCGGAACTTTATAATCGATGCAAAATTTACAAGACTTGATATATGTTTTCAGAGCTTCTTGAATGTCAGGATAATAATATTTTGAACGGAACTCGGACAACCCACGGTCGAACGATTGGTGACCTCTGGTGTCGTGGGAATACTTTAGAAAAAGCGGTAACATTTCTTCTGTGACTACGATGAGTTCTCTATCGTTTCTAAGCTTCACCAATAAGCCATCCCTTATGCAAAAATTATCTGAAGTAGTTCTGAAATCAGAAAGCACCTCCCAAGTGTCAGCGTATTTAGGATCCCTTCTTTGTGAGAGAGCTAAGTCTTTTGCTACATGTTTTGAAGAAAATGTTATCTCTTCGGTGTCGTATCTCTGAACCGGAGTTATCTTTGAAGGGACAATTTTTTCTGTAACAATTGATTTAGCTTTTCGATATTTGTTAATTTCGGCGTGTTTTTGCTTTGGAGGAGTTTTTGGTTTCGGAACTTGAAATCTCTTAGTAGCATTGTAATGTTCGTTCTGAATGTAATCAATATTCCAGATATGCTGGAGATCGACTCCATGGGGCTGTTCAATAATGGGCACCGCATTGTGTTTGTGAAATATTATTTTTGCTTTGAAAAGTAGCGAAATTGCAGAGACAGAGATATTATTGGCCCAATGTTTGCTTTCTAAGCCTGTGATCCTCTGATTCGCGATGAATGTAGTCAGTTTCTTTTTCTGATTTGGTTCGTAGAAATAAGGTAAAAATGTGTCAAAATGTTGTTCGATGTAATCACATGTTAATGCTCTCAATTTTTTGTGTTTATGTTCAGTTCCGTATAGGAGATAACTGACTGCACGATAGAAACAATTACCATCAGATTCTACAGGCTGAGATTGCAAACCGATTGTTTCAAGTTGCTGATTGATATCTGTGAAAAAGAAAGTATTTATTCTCCGAATATACGCTTCCATGTTATAACTCTCTTTTCGAGACGGACTTCTTGTGACCGCATTTGACGTATGAGTTAAGGTATTCGCATAGGATATTTTTAGGAATTCTTCATCTACTGCTTCTTTATCTCTCTCTTCCTGAGTTGTGTCACCTAGACACATTCTAGATAATGCGTCACTCATCAAATTAAAGCGACCCGCCAGATATATCCATTTGCAGTTTTGATTCTGTAAAAACATAAGTTGTCGAATAATTGCCTGCGAGGTAGACTTCGATCCATTCAAATAGCTCATGAATTTACAGTCGCTGTAAAAGTATACGAGTCTGCCAAAGGCCATCATTCTAGCTTTGTTAAGGATATAGCAAGCTGCATTAAGTTCTAATACAACGCTCGGTTTATTTTGCTCGCTGGTTAAAAGTGCACGACTATAAAAACCTAATGGATAGAGACGTTCCAAAATGCTCTTCGTAGAGCCCCGAAGTTCGACGATCTCTGCCGCGACAAATCCTCCAACCCCTGATAGACTAGCATCTGAAAAGCAAAAAAGGGGATCTGGGTGGGGAGGGGGAAAACGTAGAAGGGGGAGTCTACTTAAATCTGCCAGGAGTGACAAAAAGGCATCGTTCATTTCGTCAGTCCAGACAAATTTGACATTATTTTTGAGTAATTTTGACATGACGCCGATTTTTCCACCGCTGTCTTTCAGGCAGCTGCGGAAGAACCCGCACGACCCCACGAAACTTCTCAATTCACGGATACAGGTCGGGCGCCTATATCGTAGGATGCCTTGAATACGTGACTCATCAGGGTATATGCCATTTCGGTCACAAATCCATCCAAGAGTATTCACGGAAATTCCACCCACCGTAGTTTTGCTTGCTTTGTACGAGATATTTCGCTTCTGCGCTGTGGCAAGCATGTCTCTTAAAGCATCTGGGATACACTCCTCCCTTTGTAGCTTAACCATAATGTCGTCAATATAAAATTGCATTTGATATTGCCTACCTTCAGGGGTGATACGCATTTTTAACATTTCTGCAAATATCTCTGACATTGCGTAACTATATTCTGCCGCACTAGATATTAAACCAAACTGAAGTGTGGACGGTATGAATACGCCATTGTGTGTCACAAAAGCACATATTTCTTGGCTCTCTTTGTCCATGGCTATACAATTGAAAGCGCTTCGTACATCACTGGTAATAAAATATTGTGCATGCGCCAGGTTCGCCAATGTGACATCAATCCTAGCTAGGGGGTATCCTACGTTTTCCAAGTGTTTATTCAGGGCACGGTAATCAATTACCATTCTGTATTGGACTACTGGAACAGCATCACTTTTTGTCTTTTTATCACAAATATCTGTTTTCTTAGAGACCAATATAACTGGTGAGCAAGTGGTGCTATTACCGCGTCGAACGTAACCGGATCGAATAGTTTCGCTAACCAATTTATCAATGATATCTTGCTCCTGAATTGAGACTGAATATGGAGTTTGTTTAATAGTTATATTGGGTGTTTTTAATTTAAGTTTTACCTTGATCCCTGCCGCTGTCCCAACAAAACTTGCGTCACTCGCAAAAGCATCGGCAAATTCGATCAAAACCTCCCTAATTTTTGCTTTAGTTTCAGGTTTTAAATCGGGATTAACGTATACTTCTTCCGGGTTAAAATTCTCCACTCTTAATCTGCGTAAGCGTGCGGTGTTTTTATGCCAGAAAATGTCATCAGGATCTGTTATTTCTGAGGGTAAAATATATTCAATCAGTTCCCATTGGCGAGTGGTGGTGTTAAACTTTGTAGTAAGACCATCCCAATCATCAAGTATTGATGGTTCCTTAATATTAATGTTGGAAATGTTTTCTGCGCGGGGAAGAAAATTTTCGAGTCCTTCTGTACTTTTAAATTCCGGAATAAATTTTTCCCAAAAAATTCGATCAGACTCGTTTAGAGAACTTAATACCTCCTGTATATAATCATCTTCATCATATATCTTTAATGAATTTAAATGTATATCATCTTGAGGTACATGCAAGCTTAATTCCTCAAGCGAATTTAAGGTTGGCAGGTTGTTAATATTAAGTTTCGACATGGAAACAGTAGATATGTTTTGAGGCGATTCACCCGAAATGTTCGGTCTATATTTTTCTAAATCCTTCAACTCCTTCTCGTCAGTAATTCTCTCAAAGATCAATTTTTCATTCAAAGTATAAGCTGGTTCGTGTATTTTTAATTCATGAGGTTTCATTTCGTTACGTAACTTGTCAAAAATCTGAGCTCTTTCTTTCAAGTTATCGATTTTTGCATGTTCGTAAGGCTGTTTTCCGATCGTATCTTTGTGAATGAACATTGGTCTAGGATTGAATTTCTTGACAGGATTGGTTGATTTACCAGTTGTAGAACTAGATATTTTCTTCGCTTCTGCGATGGCGCAAACTATAGGAGCTTGATTAATTTCACTAGAAAGTGTTGGTCTGTTTAATGGCAAATATTGTGTTGGCTCCAAATCCCATGAACAGTTATGTGACAAAGCTTCAGTAGGACTGACGTCCTGTATAAATGGATCCATTTTATTTGAAGGTATGCCCGTAACTGTTAATATACGTTTAGAGCCATCAAGAATAATTCCCATTTTAGAGACAAGGTCTGTTCCCATCAAGCAAGCAAACGACGTACTTTCTAAAACTAAAAAATTTTCTGAAACTTCAAAGCCTGTTTTGACCTGAATAGTCAACTGAGATGTTCCTAAAATATTTATAAGACTTCCATTAGCTAGAACTACTTGTTGCTTACCCTCTCGAATTTTAGATTTGTTAATTAAAGCTTCGTTCCCACATAAAACTGACGCCGTGGCTCCGCTGTCGATTAACGCATTAAGAGCAATGTTTTTAATCTTAATTAAAAGAACTGGCGAAGCACTTGAGGCATGAGAAAGCTGTGTTTGAGTTTGAGAACGGTTCGCCAATTTTCGATCATTATCAGCACATATTTTGTCTAACATTTTTGACGTTTTGTCATAAAGAAAATTAGACATCGCAAAATCCGTTGTGCGAGAAGTTGCTACTGCTTCAAAGATTGCCTTCTGAATATCTTCTGAACATAGATTATGAATAGTAGATAAACCAGTCATGACCATAAGAGTCCCTATATCAGCAACAAGTTTTGAAAAATGTGAAAAGTTTACTTTATCCTTGGATAACAATTGTGTGAAAATTTCTATGATTTCAGGTTCTTGAAACAATAGGGTTGCTCTATGTTTAAAATCTCTCTCTTTCTCTCTTTGTTCCAAAATCTCGTGCTCGTTACGAGATAATGTAGATAAGAATTCTAGAGACTGAATAGCTTCATCTCGCGGTGTGAAATTCCCCAAAAACATATTTGTGTCTGAATCTCCCAATATATCTGACATAGAAGTGGAATCCTCTGAATCATAATCTCTCTCAAAAATATTTCCAATCTGGCATGTAGGTTTAAAACTACAATCTGAACCTGATTTTTCAATTGTGGGAATTATAGCTTTGACTATGGGTAAATTCGACTTAATTACCGGATGAATACTCATATCTCTCTGATCTCTGGCTTTAATTCTACGTTCTGTATTTTTGGCCTGTCTCTGTCGTGCTAATAATTGTGGATCCAACCCTGGAATCTGAGACTGTTTGGGTTTTGAATCACCCAAATTTTCGTCTGAGATTTCTGTGTTAGAAACACAGGAATTAGTTACAGAACTGTTATTCTTGTCATTCAGATGTTTGCATGCATTTTCCCCAACTTTATTTCCTATATCTTTAAATTTATCCCCATAAGCCATTTTCTGTAAAATTACGTCTTTTTCTGTGATAATATGACCAGTTTCCGTCTTCTTATGGGCTTTCTCAATAGGGTGGACCATAGAAGTTGCCCTTAAATCTATGGTCGATTGGAGTTTAAAGCTGGTTGACTGTTCCGTCTTTGCCCGAGTGGCATCAGATTTGGGTTGTCAACAATCCTATTTTGGCGTGGCCCTGCTTGTGCATTATTGAGATAGCTCTGAGAATTCTGAAACTGTCCATTATTTCTCACAAAGTTGTTCTGTCTCTGAAAACCCCCAGATTGACCATTAGTTCTTGGTTGAAAAGGGGTACGTTCCCTATTTTGTTGGAAATTGTTATTTCCCGCAAAGCCCTGACGTTGAAAATTTCCCTGAAAGCCCTGACGTTGTTGATAACCGTTTTGAGATTGGTACCCATTTTGAGGCCTCTGTTGATACCCAGATTGAGGTCTTGATTGATAACCATTCTGTTGATACCCATTTTGTTGATACCCAGATTGATTTTGCCTAAAACCTTGATACCCATTTGACTGATTTTGTCCCATATACCCATTTTGTGGTCTGGAATTTCGATCAAAGGTCTGATTTGGACTACTAGGTCTTTGCTGGAAATTCCCTTGAACAACATCTGAATAGGAGCGACTTTGTTGCCCATTAAACCTGTCATTGTTTGGCCTAGATGAAAAACCATCATATCTCCTCTGAGGTGGAGGAGAGGGAGACCTATTGAAAGATGAAAAATTGTTGACAGAGTTACGTTGCATATTATTCCCATTTGGCGAAGAAGCCCTGGAGGTATTATTTGATTGTGAATTCCCTTCAGTTTTGAAATGTGTTTGCCAAAAATGTCCCCTTGCTTCATCATTCTGACGACTATGACACTGAGGGCGAGTGTGTCCACTCAAATTGCAATAATAACACTTTATTTCAGAGTTTTGCCTTCTGAACTGCCCATTGGCCTGGCCATTAAAACTTGGTCCATTTTCAAGACGAGGTGGGTTGCTTTGAGATGAAGGGTTGTTTCCAGAATTGCTTTGCCCATTTTGTGTGGGTGTTTGAGAATTTGGAAACACGCCCTTTTTGTTCAAAGTATCCATCGTTTTGGAAATGGTGTCATTCACAAGTTGTTGATAAGTGTTAATAGATGCTTTTTCTGCGCCACTCTGAGCCAAAGTGTTAATATGGTCAATTCCGATGTCATTCACTGAATTTACGAGTTGCTGACGCCTGTTAGAGTTACGTGAGTAATTGGTAACATTATAAGAGCGGTTATTTTCAGCCTTCTCAAGATCATTACAGATTTTCGTGAGGTCTTTCAGAGTTTTTGGACGAGCAATGACAAGAGCTTTCCTATTTTCATCATCGGAGTTGTTAATAGCGGTTCTGACAATTTCTCTCTCTGACATGTTTGGATTTGCATCCTTAAGACGCCTCTTAAGTTCGATGAGATAAGCTCTAAAATTCTGATTAGGCTGCTGAATGAAAGTTTGGGCATAAGTCATTTTCTCCTGTTGAGATCGACGGATAACAAAAAATTCAAGGATTTGTTTGACCATTTGTTTCCAAGATATATCTTGGTTACTATCTTTAGTGTCCTGGACAAAAGTACGGTAGTAACCATCTGACATTGTTAAAAGATATTGGACCATACTTGTACTACTCATGTTCGAAAGCTGACATTGTTCAGTGAAACTGCGCAAGTATCTCTTGATTTCATTTGCTCTAATGTATTTTGGATTGAACCTTTCAGAATTGTTCATCATTAG
>Ga0209773_10000402_pt1 | contig 13984 bp, 10 predicted proteins | sample BogFormECP14_OM1_FD_188244 | JGI IMG/M metagenome (GOLD analysis project Ga0209773, IMG submission 188244) | Bog forest soil microbial communities from Calvert Island, British Columbia, Canada - ECP14_OM1 (SPAdes) (version 2) | ecosystem: Environmental > Aquatic > Freshwater > Wetlands > Bog ... | reverse complement strand
AACCATCAGTGCCAGGAAAGCGATAGCAGAGGAAATCCTTGTCGGCTTTCTGATTGGCGTTGACGAATTCGCCCTTGGCCCAGTCGCCCATCACCTGCACGAGCGCATCGCCTTTGATTACCATCGCGGTGGCGAGATTCCAGTCGCGTCCCGCATAGTTCGGGTCGGTATAGGCACGCAGCTTGGCGAGATTATCGAACGCCTTCTTCATAGTATCGGACTTCAGGGCGCTTTCGTCCATGTCGACGAACGCTTTCTTGTAGAAGTCGATGCCGCCGGTCGATACGACAACCGAGTCGAACAACGTGGCCTCCTGCCAGGGCTGGCCACCGAGCGCGAGCGGTATGATGCCGGCCGCCTTGGCCTTGTCGAGCAAAGCAAGGAAGTCGTCGAAGTTCTTGGGCTCCGTTCCGTGGATCTTTTCCATTGCCGCCTTGTTCAGCCAAATCCAGTTGACTGAGTGGATGTTGACCGGAACGGCGTCCCATTTCCCATCGGTCGTAGTGAACTTCTGCAGCGCCTGGGGAACGACTTTGGCCCAGTCCTCCTTCTTCGCGAGCGAGCTGATGTCGCCTAGCTTGCCGGCTTCCGCGTAGTCGACCGCGTAATAGCCGAGGATCTGCGACGCGGTCGGCGGATTGCCGGCGGCCACCATCGCCTTGAGCGCGGTCATCGCGCCTTCGCCGCCGCCGCCGGCGACCGGCACGTCCTTCCAGGCGTAGCCTTCCTTGGCCAGATCCTGCTTGAGGACATTCAGCGCGGCCGCTTCGCCGCCTGAAGTCCACCAGTGCAGCATCTGCACTTCCTTGATGTCCGCGGCGTGAGCGAAACCGACGACCGAAGCCGTCATCGCGCTCGCCATCAACAGGGCGCCAATTTTCATGATTGAACCTTCCAACGCGTACTCTCCCACCGGATGCGGTCCGGCGCCGTTTCCAGAAGTCGGGACCGACCCCCGATAGCTAATTTCCCGCTCCGCGCCGCGGGAGCCGGCAGCTCGCGCGCAGACCGCTGTGAACACGGAACGTTTTTCCCTCAGTGTAATCGGCAACCGCGCCGCGACCAAGCTCTCTACGGCAACCCTTCTCTCGCTCTCGCGGGAGAAGGTGGCGCCACAGGGCGTCGAAGACGCCCGACTTTTGACGGGCTTTGGCGCCGGATGAGGGCCGTCGTAGTATCCACACCCCTCACCCCAACCCTCTCCCGCAAAAGCGGGAGAGGGGGAGGCGCCCTCGAGAACCCTTGCTCTCATCTGCGCCCCCTCATCGCCCGTGGAAGGTCGGCGCGCGCTTGCTGCGGAAGGCGGCGACGCCTTCGGTCAAATCCTCGGTGGTCGCAGTCAGCGCGCCGGCGAGACCTTCGATGGGTGCGTCGGGATCCTCTCCCTCGGCGAAATTGATCATGGCTTTCACGATCTGGACCGCGACGGGTCCTCGCTTGACGATGTCGGCGGCGATGGCTTCGGCGCGCGCCAAACCCTCTCCCGCCTCGGTGAGTTCGTCGATGAGACCGAGCGCGAAGGCCTGTTCGGCCTCGAACATCTGGCCGGCCAGCGCCATGCGCCGCACCGCGCCAGCGCCGAAGCGGCGAACCAGCCGCTGTGTCCCCGACCAGCCCGGCGCCATGCCGAGCCCAGTTTCGGGCAGGCCCAGCTTCACGCCCTTCTCGGCTACTCTGATGTCGCCGACCGCGGCGAGCTCCAATCCGCCGCCGAACGCGTGACCGGTCAAGGCCACGATCAACGGCGGGCGCAGACGGGCGAGCGCTTCGAATGCGCGATGCCCGGCTCGCGTCCAGTCGCGCCACATTTCGAGCGGCGGCAGGCCGGCCCAGGCGCCGATGTCGCCCCCTGCGCAGAAAACCTTACCTTCGCCGCTGAGGATCGCGACCCGGACTTCCGAAGCCGCGTCGATCGCCCGCGCCGCATCGCCGAGCGCATCCACCATCGCCCGGTCGAGCGCGTTCAGCTTGCCGGCGCGCAGAAGCGTGAGCCGCGCCAGCGGCCCCTCGAAGGCGAGGTCGACGTACGAGCTCATCGCCCCGGCTCCCCGGCGCGGCGCGGGATCAGGCCGAACGGCTCGGGATGGAACAGGCGGCCGTCCATCATCGCGAGCGATTCGGCGACAGCCAAGCGAAAGCCGGCCTGATCGAGCACGTCACGCTTCAGGTCGACGCCTGGAGCGAGTTCGACAACCGTGACGCCCTTGCGCTCCAGCCGCATCACGCATCGCTCGGTGACGTAGAGAACCTCCTGACCCTGCGCCACGGCTCGCGGGCCCGAGAACGAGACCTGTTCTACCGTTTCCACGAGCTTCTTGATCTTGCCTTCCCGTTCGATCCGGAGCGCGCCGGCGTAAATCTCGAGCGCCGCGCCAGCGGTGAAATATCCGGAATAGACGATCTTCTTGGCGCGGGCCGTGATGTCGACGAAGCCGCCGGCGCCGGCGGTGACGTGCGGCCGCGCGCCGAGCTTGGAGACGTTGACCGAGCCATGGCGGTCGATCTGCAGGAACGAGAGCAACGACATATCGAAGCCGCCGCCCTGGAAATAAGTGAATTGCTGCGGCGAGGGCACGATCGCCTCGGCGTTGGAGGCGCAGCCGAACTGGAAGTCGAGCAACGGCACGCCGCCGACGGCGCCCTGTTCGATCACCCAGGTCACCGCGCCGTGCCGACCTTCCTCGATCAGGATGCGGGGCACGTTGGCGGAAATGCCGAAACCGATGTTGACGGCGTCGCCGTCGCGCAATTCCTGCGCGACGCGTCGGGCGATCACTTTGGCGACGCTGAACGGCGGGGTCTCGAACGAGGAGAGCGGACGGAAGATTTCGCCCGAAATCGCCGGATCATAGGGAGTGTTGGTGGTCTGCTTCTGCTCGGGTGCGACGACGATCACGTCGACCAGAATGCCCGGCACGACGACGTCGTGCGGGCGAAGCGATCCCGCCGCCGCGAGCCGCTTGACCTGCGCGATCACGAGGCCGCCGTTGTTTCGAACCGCGAGCGCCTGATCGAGCGGACCGAGAATGCCGCCCTCGTGTTCGTAGGAAAGATTGCCGCGTTCGTCGGCGGTGGTGGCCCGGATGACCGCGACATTGGGGGTGATGGTTGGAAAGAACAACCAGTCTTCGTCGGCGAACCTGACGCGCGAGACGATCGGTTCGGCGCCCGCCTTCGCGTTCATCGCGCAGCCCTCGCGCGCGGGGTCGACGAACGTGTCCATGCCGACCTTCGTCAGCACGCCCGGACGCTTGGCGGCAGCTTCTCGATGCAAGTCGAACAGGATGCCCGAAGGCACGTTATAGGCGGGAATGGCGTCTTCACCGATCATCCGCCAGATCAGCGGCGGCGGCGCGGACGAGGGGCCCGAGGGATAAGAGCCCGCCAGCACCTTCGCCAGACAGCCGGGCTTGGCGATGTGGTCGATTCCCTTGACGCCCCACATGTCGCCGGCGGCGATCGGATGCAGCGACGTCAGATTGCGTGGATGACCCTCCCGGTCGAACCGCGCGCCGAGCGCCTCCAGCACCGCGTCGGGACACCCCAGCGCGGACGAGGACGAGACCGTGACGATGGCGCCGTCCGGGATCAGCGCCACTGCTTCGGAAGCTTCGAGGACTCTCGGCTTGGCCATGCTCTCAGCCTTCGCTTTCGACGGCGGAGGACCCCGTCCTTGCGAGGAGCGAAGCGACGAAGCTCGCAATGACTGGTAGGGTCGGGCTCACCTCGGAGCGTAACGCCAGACAGCTCATGACGCTCTCCGGCTCTGCAATCCGGCGCCGCAGCTTTCGCGCACGACCAGGCGCGACTCGCCGGCAAAAGAGAGGCCTGCGGGATCTTCGTGTCGGATCAGGCCCAGCAGGCTCTCTGCGCAGCGATGGCCCATCTCTCGCGTATCCGCGCTGACGGTGGTCAGCGGCGGAGCATTGTGTTCGGCGGCGGCGATGTCGTCGAAACCCACCACGGCGATGTCGCGGCCCGGCGCGATTCCCCGCGCGTTCAGCGCGCGCGTCGCCCCCATCGCGACGATATCGTTGTAACAGACGAAGGCGGTCGGCGGCCGGGCCCCCACCAGCGCGCGTTCGATCGCGATGCGGCCGCCGTCTCGCGTCGGCGGCGCCTCGAAGATCAGGGCTTCGTCGGCGGCGACCCCCCAGCCATTGAGTGCGGCGCGCCAACCGCCGACGCGCTCCTGCTGCGTCGTCATGCCGCTGTCGCCGCCGATGAAGCCGATGCGACGATGACCCAGCCGCAACAGGTGCTCGACGGCGTAGCGCTCCCCTTTATGGTTGTCCGGGCCGATGTAGGGCAGGGAACTGCCGATCATGCGACGCATCGTAATGACCGCCGGCATGTTCTGCGGCCATTGTTGAGCGAGCGTCCAGGTATCGGTGCCGCGAGCGGGACTCATGATGATCCCCGCGACGCTGTGTTCGCGCAACGAACGCAAGACCTGAGCCTGCCGGACCGGGTCCTCGTTGGTGTTGGCCAGGATCGGCGTGAAGCCGAGTTTGTAGAGAGCGTCCTCGATGCCTGCCGCAAGCTCGCAGAAGAAGGGGTTGCCGAGGTCGCTGATCACCATGCCGACGAAGTCGGACGACGAGGCGCGCAGGCTCGCGGCGCCGCGATGGTAGACGTAGCCGAGCGCCCGCATCGCTCGAGTGACGCGCTCGCGCGTCGCCTCGGCGACCAGCTGGCTGCCCGACAGGACGAGCGAGACCGTCGATTTGGAAACGCCGGCGGTGCGCGCGACGTCCACGATCGTCACACGGCCCTTGCCTGCTGCGACTTCCCCCATCGGAGCCTCGGGCATATTCCTCACCAATTTGGATCGTTCCAATTTATTTTCTCGCGACCAAGACCGCTCCTACCATAGGCAAAACATGGTTGGACGGCGATGTTGATCCTTGTCTTTTGGAACGTGACAAACTAGGGTTAGCCCAACGATGCGACGTCGTCAATAGCAATTTTCATGAGGAAACGCGCGTGGCCGCTCCGCTTCCGCAATCCGTGCTCGACGCCCTCACCGACGTCGATATGCCCAAGCGCCATCCGGGACGAGCCGCGCGCGAGCAACTGACCGTGGCGGGGTTTCGCGTGCCGCTGTACGCTTGCGAGGCGCTCGTGCTGGGAAGCGGCGCGGCGGGACTGCGCGCCGCGGTCGAGCTGAAACGACGCGGCGTCGATGTCGTCGTGGCCACGCAGAATCTCTACGGGGGAACGTCCGCATGTTCGGGATCGGACAAGCAGACGCTGCACACGGCTTGCGGCAGCGGACGAGGCGATGATTTCGACGCCCTTGCAGCGGCCCTCGGCGCCGGCGGAGCGATGGACGAGGACACCGCCTACGTGGAAGCTGTCGGGTCGCTCGGCGCGCTCGCCAGCCTGCAATTCATGGGATTGCCGGTTCCGCTCGACGTTTACGGCGCCGTGTTGCGTTACAAGACGGACCACGATGAAGCCGGACGCGCTACCAGTTGCGGGCCGCGGACCTCGCGGCTGATGGTCAGGGCACTGGCCGAGGAATCGGCCCGGCTCGGCGTTCCCGTCGTCAATCGCTCGACAGGCGCACAAATTGTAGTTGATCAACGGCGCGTCGTCGGTCTGCTCGCTTTCAATTCGGGCGATCGAACGAGCGAAAATCCGCTCGGCCTCGCCGTCTTTCCTTGCGGGGCTCTGGTCATCGCGGCGGGAGGTCCCGGCGAACTCTATCGCGACAGCGTCTATCCCAAACACTGCTTCGGCGCGCTCGGTCTCGCGCTGGAGGCTGGAATTGAAGCGGTCAATCTCACCGAAAGCCAGTTCGGCATCGGCACGCCTCGGGATGGCTTTCCCTGGAACCTGTCGGGCACCTATGCGCAATGCCTGCCCTATATCTATTCCTCCGACGCGAGCGGGAAGGAGCGCAATTTCCTCGCCGACTATTACCGGACGACGCAGGAACTGGCGTCGAACATTTTCCGCAAGGGTTATCAATGGCCGTTCCATGCCTCGCGCATGCTCGACTTCGGCTCCAGCCTCGTTGATCTCGCGATTTTTCGCGAGACCCAAGCCGGCCGCGTCGTGTCGATGGACTTCAACCGCAACCCCGAGGCGGTTCCCGGCGACGCGCCCTTCTCGCTGGATCGCCTCGACGCCGATGTTCGCGCCTATCTCGCCAACAACGAGGCGCTGCTGGCCTCGCCGATCGAGCGGCTCGCGCGCATGAACCCGCTGTCGATCGAACTCTACAAACGTTATAAGAAGGACATTACGCGCGAACCGCTCGCCTTCGCGGTCAACAACCAGCACATGAACGGCGGCATCGCCGTCGACATCTGGGGCCGCACCAGTCTCGAGGGTTGCTACGCCATTGGCGAGGCCGCGGGAACGCACGGCGTCACGCGGCCCGGCGGCGCGGCGCTCAATGCGGGCCAAGTGTTCGGTCTGCGCTGCGCCCAGCATATCGCCGCGCGGAAGCGCGAGGTTTCGAGCGATGCGCCGTCGATGTGGATCCTGGAGGCCGCGATCGAGTCGGCGATCGGCGGTCTGCACGGCGAGGAGGGGATCGACTGGCGCGAGATCGAGCGCGAGGTGCAGACGCGCATGAGCGATCATGCCGGCTTCATTTGCGCCGCCGAGGGCGTGCGCGCCGCGTTGTCGGACGCTCGCGACCTCAACGCGAGGGTTCGCGCGCGCGGCGTGCGCGTGGGCCGAGCGGACCAGGCGGCCCGAGCCTTGCAATGGCGGCAGATGGCGTTGGTTTCCGAGGCGGTGCTCACCGCGCTGGACGCCTATCTCAGCGAAGGCGGCGGCAGTCGCGGCGCCCGCGCGATATGCGATCCGGAGGGGTCGGCCGTTCCGATCACCCGGTTGGGGCCTCTCGAGGCCTATCGATTTCGCGGCGAGCGCACAGATGACCGGGCGCGAAAGACCTTCGTCCGTCTCGTCGGCGACAGTTTCGTCTGCGATCCCCGACCGATCCGTCGGCGGGATCGCGCCGAAACGGCCTATTTCGAGCGCGATTGGGGGCGGTTTCTCTCCGGGGCGATATTCGAGGACGAGGGTACGCAAAAGCGGCACAAGGCCCAGTGACCTCGGAATTCAGCGACCTTCCCCAAATTCTCGCTGTCCTAGCTTGACCGCGCCAACGTATAGCGCCAGTGTCGGCCCAGCGCCGCCTGACTTTCCGGCAGACGTCGTATAAATCCGGCGGCGCAATACAACGCGATCAAGCGCGTCGATATTTGATTGATCGGGAGGGAGCGTGGCGATGAATCCGAACAAAGCACTCTGGGAAAAGGGCGACTTTACGCGACTCGCCGAGACTATGAGAGAAAGCGGCGAGACACTCGTCAATGGTCTTGGGATCACAAAAGGCCTCGAGGTTCTAGATCTCGGATGCGGCGACGGAACGACGGCATTGCCCGCGGCAAGGCTGGGCGCCGAAGTGCTGGGCGTCGACATCGCAAGCAACCTGGTTGCTGCGGGTAACAGACGCACGGCGGCGGAAGGCCTTTCAAATTGCCGGTTTCAGGAAGGCGACGCCTGCGATCTGCGGGAGTTGGCGGACAATAGCTTCGACCTCGTAGTAAGCATCTTCGGCGCGATGTTCGCCCCGAAGCCGTTCGAGGTGGCCAAGGAGATGGTGCGCGTCACACGACCCGGGGGCCGCATCGTCATGGGCAACTGGATCCCCAACGACCCGACCTTGGTTGCGCAGATCCTGAAAGTGAGCGCCTCCTACACGCCACCGCCGCCGGAAGGCTTCATCAGCCCGATGAAGTGGGGTGTCGAGAGCGATGTAACCGAGCGATTCGTGGCCGCTGGCGTCCCGAAGGAGAATATATCGTTCGTCAGGGACACATTTACGTTCAAGATGCCCAAGCCGCCTTCGGAGTTTCTCGACACCTTCAGGCGATACTATGGGCCCACGATGAACGCCTTCGAAGCTGCGGAAAAGAGCGGCCGGGCAAGCGATTTGTCAAAGGAGTTGGACGCGCTGTTCACTGCTCAAAACAAGAGCGCGAAAGCGGACGCAACCGCCATTCCCGCAACCTTTCTGCGGGTCACTGTCGTACGCAACTAGTCAAACACGCGAGCCAGGGGCGAGCCGGGGCCAACGCCCCGGCTCGCTGGATCACGTCAGTTGCACGCCGGCTTCGCGTTGTTGCATGCGCCGAGAAGCTCGGGCGGCGGATCCTTCTTGAAGACCGTCTTGAAGGATTCCAGCACATTTGACTGGACCACCGGCAGCGATTGCACGCCGACCCAGGCCGGGGTCGTCTTGCCGAGGAGGGCATTCATCATTGCCATAGCTTCTGCCACGCCCTGGTCGTAGGGGCGCTGCGAACCGGTTGCTTTCAAGGGGCCCCCCTTTGCGATCTCGATCGCCGATTGGAGCCCGAGATCGACGGTCGTCACCGGAATGTCGATGCTCTGCGCCCGCATCGAGGTCAGCGTATCCAAGGCCGGCTGATCCCACACCGCAAACACCCCCTTCACGTCGGGATTGCCCGTCAAGAAGTCGCCGGCGATTTGTGAGACCTTCGACGGATCGGTAAAGTCGACTTGCTTCATCTTGATATCCGGCCGGTTCTTCTGCATCCACTCGCGGACGCCTTTGGTCCGCTCGTTGGTGCTGAAGTAGTCGACGCCGAAATTGACGAGCCCGATCGTGCCGCCCTGCGCCACGCAGGAGGCTAGAATCTGCGCGGCAATCCGACCGTTGCCCTGGCTGTCCGCCGAGATCATCGCAGCATATTCCTCGGGATGCTTCAGTCCGGTTGGAATGCTGTCCATGAAGACCAACTTGATTCCCGCCTGGGAGACCTTCTTGTAGGTCGGCGCGGTCGCAGTGAAGTCGACCGGGATCGAGATGATGCCGTCGGGATGTTGCTGGATCGTATTCTCGATGTCGGCGATCTGCTTATCCACCTGGTACTCGGCGGAGGCGACGCCGGTGACTGCGACGCCATATTTGTTGAGCGTATCGGTGATGCCCTGCACTTGCAGCTGGGACCAGTCGAGATTGACCGTCTGCATCGAAATGCCGACCTTGAAATGGCCCGCTTTGATCTTGGCGCCCTCAGCCTCAGTGAGCTTGAGGTCGTCGGGCGATGCCGCCTTTTCGCCGTGCGGGCCTTGGCCGACGATCGAAGTCGGTCCGAGCGTCGCCAGATCGACGCCCTTGACGCAGGAAGCGGGAACCTCGGCGCCGCTAGCGCCGGGGAACAGGGCGATAGACCCGAGGGCGATGACGCTGGTCAGCAAGGCTTTGGATCCAGGTATGTATCTCATGGGTTTTCCTCCTGATATCGTTGCTTGTCGGTCATCCGTTGATTCGAGGCCGATGACGACGCCTCCGCGGGTGGAAGTTGGCTGCTATACCAAAGCCGTCTCCCTAGCGTTTCGTGAAAGCGACGGCGGCGACGATGATCGCGCCCTTGATGACCAATTGCATCGGCGAGCTGACGCCGAGCAATACCAGGCCGTTGTTGAGCGTCCCGATGATCAGGCTGCCGAGCAAGGTGCCCAGAATGAAGCCGCGCCCGCCGAACAGGCTGCAACCGCCGAGTATGACCGAGGCGATGACGTCGAGCTCCATGCCCTGCACGACGTCAGGGCGCGCCGCATGCGATCTCGCAGACAAGACCAGAGCGGCCAAGCCGGCCAGCATCCCCGTCAGGACGAACGCAATCGTGGTGACACGGTTGATGTATATCCCGGAGTAGAGAGCCGCCGTCGGGTTGCCGCCCGCCGCGTAGATCTGCCGGCCATAGATGCTGTAGTGCAAAAGCAGAATTCCAGCGACCATGGCCGCGAGCGTCCATGCAATTGGCGCGGGCATACCAGCGAAGCGACCTTCGCCGAAGATGGCGAAATAGGTCTCGTTCGTAATGATCACAGGCTTGGTGTTGGTGACCAACATCGCCAAGCCGCGGGCGGCGCTCAACGTTCCGAGCGTGACCAGGAACGAGGGAATCGACAATCTGGTGGTCAGCAGGCCGTTGATCAACCCGACCAGGGCGCCTGTGCCGAGGCCGGCCACCGCGCCTACGACCCAATTGTTGGCGACATGCGCCATCGCTAGCGCGGCCGCCATTCCGGATAGCGCGAGCGTCGATCCGACGGAAAGGTCAATTTGCCTCGCGATGATGACAAATGTCATCCCGGTTGCAATGATCGAGACCAGCGCCGTCTGGCGTCCGATATTGAGGAAGTTGTCGATGGAGAGAAACCAGGGCGACGCGACGCTGAAGATGACAAGCAGGATCGCGAAGGCCGCATAGAGCATGTAGGGCCTGTCGCCTTGGAGTAGATGCTGAGCCAAGCTCCGAGTTCGGTCCGGACGTTGCGACGGACCGGACAGCTCGGTCGTTGGGGGCCGCACGAGTTCGGTCATGCCGCGGGCTCATCCAAGGATTGCGACTCCTGAATCAGGTGGTGAAGCTCCTCGGCGGCGCCGAGGTCGCCCCGATTGACGGCTCCGCGGACGCTGCCGCCCACGACGATGGACATGCGATCACAGAGCAATATCAGTTCGGCAAGGTCCGAGGACACGATGAGTACACCTGTGCCCTCTCTCGCCGCATCGCGGATCAAGTTGTAGATTTCCTCCCGCGCTCCGACGTCGACGCCGACGGTCGGCTCGTCCAGCAGCAGGACCCGGGGCCGAGGATGGTTCCACTTCGCGAAGACGACCTTCTGCTGATTGCCTCCAGACAGCTCCTTGACATATGTCCAGGGGCCAGGAGCCCTCACGGCCAGTCGGCTCATCGCGGTCTCCGCCTGCTGAACCGACGCGCGATAGCGCAGCCATCCCCATCGCGAAAAATGCAGTAGCCGCGGCAGCGTCAGGTTCCGCTCGATGGAATGTTCGAGCACGAGGCCCTGTACCTGCCGGTCTTCCGGCACGAGCGCAATCCCGAGCTCGATCGCCTCGGCCGGGGCGTGCTTCCTCAGCGACGCGCCGTCGAGGCGAATCTCGCCGGCTTCAGTGGGGCGCAGCCCGAAGATCGTTTGCAGAATTTCGGTGCGGCCACTGCCCACGAGGCCCGCGAGCCCATGTATCTCTCCCTCGCGAAGCGTGAGATCGACGTTATGGAGCCGGTCGTTGGTAACCTTGGACAAGGTGAGAATCGGGTCGCGGCGCGGCGCCCCGGCATCCGAGACAGCGCGTGCGTGATCCGTTGCACGGATGTCTGTCTTCTCGACCTGCGATAGCGAGTGGTCGGGCCCAACGATCGCGCCGACCAATTGTTTCATATCCGTCTCCTTCGTCGCGAACGAGCCGGCGTTGACGCCATCGCGTAGCACCGTGACACGCTGAGAGATCCGAAACACCTCGTTGAGCCTGTGGGTCACGTAAATTACGCCGACCCCGCGAGCCGTGACCGTGCGAATGGCGTTGAAGAGGATTTGCTCCTCGTCGCTGGCGAGCGACGACGTCGGCTCGTCCAAGATCAGGATGCGCAGCTTGCCCATCAGCGCCTTGCAAATCTCGGTCATCTGCCGATAGGCGAAGGGCAGCGAACCGACCTGCGCTCGCGGATTGAGGGGGATGCCATGCTTCTCGAGGAAGTCCTCGACTTCCGCCATGAGTTGCCGCTTCTTCAGAAACCCAAGACGCGTGCGGGGCTCCCGTCCGAGCATCAGGTTGGCGCCGACCGATAGCGATTCGACCAGGCTGAGGTCCTGGTAGACGACGGCAACGCCCGCGTCGCGGGACTTCGCCGGGGACTCGAACGCAACCTCTTCGCCGTCTATCTCGATGGAGCCCTCGTCATAGGTGTGGACTCCGCTGAGGATCTTGATCAGCGTCGACTTCCCGGCGCCGTTCTCGCCAAGGAGGGCGTGCACCTCACCTGGGAAAACGTCCAAGCTGACGCCACGAAGGGCGTGCACGCCACCGAAGCTCTTGGTAATCCCCTTGAAACGAGCCAGAGGCGCCTGGGACGACCATGCCGCAACCGTTTGCGGTTCGATCATGTCGCTACCGCCTCCCTGTCAGAGGACGCCAGTTGCGGCGTCATGTTGTTACGAATCTTTCATCAAAGATGTGAAGAGTCAATCATGACAATCCATCTCGATCCGACGCCCCGGGGGCGAAGCCCGAACATGACGGTTCGTGGGCCGACCTCTCTAAGGAAAAAGTGAAGGGGATCTGCCCGTCTCATGCGTTCGACCTTCGACCTGCATCGCCGGCTTGACAGACGGGCCACTCCGGCTCATTTAGATCGATCTAAAATGGCCACAGCGCTCGAGCGCCGGACCGGGACGGGAATGCTGACGCGGGTAACGTTGAAGGACATCGCCAAGCACGCCGGCGTTTCGCCGGCGACGGTGTCCCTCGTATTGCGCAACAATCCGCTCGCCGCACAATCCACCCGGGCGCGGGTGCGATCTTCGATCGACTCGCTGGGCTATGTCTACGATCGCGCCGCCGCCAATCTTCGTGCGCGCCATACCTATACGGTCGGGCTCGTCGTCTGCGAGATCACCAACCCGTTCTACGCCGAATTGACCGCGGGGATGGACGACGCGCTGGATCGCGCGGGGTGGGTTGCGTTTCTCGCAAATACCGGGGAATCGCCGGCTCGCCAGGACCGCTTCATCGAGCGGATGCGTGAGCATCGCGTCGACGGTTTGCTGCTGAGCCCGGCCGAAGGCACAAATCCTGAGGTCATCGAGCGCCTGCGAAGTTTCGGCGTTCCGGTGGTTCAGGTGCTGCGCCGCCTCGGACGGCGCAACAATGATCACGTCGGCGCCGATTTTCGGCTCGGCATGAAGCTCGCGGCCGAACATTTGATTCGACTGGGCCATCGTCGCATCGCGTTCGTCGGCGGAGGCCGGGACGCTTCGCCGGCTCGGGACCGGGCTCGCGCTTATCGCGAGACGCTGACCCGCCATGGACTGCCGGTGGGACCGATCGTCGATTGCCTTCCGACCCGCGAAGAGGGCGAACGGGCGGTGGAGCATTTGATGAGCGGCGGGAGCAACCATCCGACCGCGATCATCTGCCACAATGACATTTGCGCGATCGGTGTGCTCGTGGGGCTGAGCGATCGCGGGCTCGTCGCTGGCAAGGACTGCGCCGTGATCGGGTTCGACAATATTCCGGAGGCGGCGCATTCGCGCCCGGCGCTGACCAGCATCGACATCGGCGCGCGCCAGATCGGCGAAGAGGCGGCCAATCTGCTCTTGAGGAGAATCAAGGCGCCATCCGACCCGCCCGAAAGCATCGTCTTGCCGCCCCGGCTCGTCATTCGTTCGAGCTGCGGCGGTCCCTTCGCCCAAGCTCGAGCAACAATCCCGCTTCAAACAATCGGCGAATAGCGGGAAACAAAAGAGGAGGAACGTCAATGAGGTCGAACAGGAATCGAACAGGGTTCATCTATTCCGCACTGGCGGCGACAGCGTTGGTCAGTTTGTCGTCGAGCGCTCGCGCCGACGACGTCGTGGACCAGGCGAAGGCGGATACGGCGCGCTATTCCGGCCCGCAGACCAAATGGGAGGGCCCGACGTCGGCGCCCAAACCCGATCCGAACAAATCGATCGTATTTCTTTCGGGCGACGAACAGAACGACATCTCACATCTCTATGGCCTCTATATGAAACAGGCCGGCGAGAAGCTCGGCTGGAAGGTCACGATCATCGACGGCAAGGGCAGCCCGACTTCGTGGCTCGCCGGAATGAACCAGGCTATCGCGCTGAAGCCCAATGGCATCGCGATGTTCGCGGACGCGGCCAGCCTGAAGGATCCGATCAAGGCCGGCGTCGCCCAGGGCATCAAATTCGTCGGACTGCATGCGGCGGGGCTGCCGGGTCCTCAGTCCGATCTCAATCTATTCGTCAACATCCAGGAAGACCCGCGAGAAATCGGCAAGGCCGAGGCGCAATGGGCCGTTGCCGATTCCAACGGCAAGGCTCGCGTCGTCATTCTCACGCACAACGAATATGCGATCGCCGAAGTCAAATCGATGGCGACCAAGGCGGCGGTCGA
>Ga0209773_10000400_pt1 | contig 13997 bp, 14 predicted proteins | sample BogFormECP14_OM1_FD_188244 | JGI IMG/M metagenome (GOLD analysis project Ga0209773, IMG submission 188244) | Bog forest soil microbial communities from Calvert Island, British Columbia, Canada - ECP14_OM1 (SPAdes) (version 2) | ecosystem: Environmental > Aquatic > Freshwater > Wetlands > Bog ... | reverse complement strand
TCAGCCGCTTTGAGCGGCTCACATCCTGAAGGCCCCCGGCTTTGCCGGGGGATGGTTACTGCCAGCCGCTGGCCCTGGGGAGTTCGTCAATGTCCCGACCGAAGGACTCTAGCGGAGCTCGAGATGCCGCGACTGTTCACTGCGATTGAAATCCCCCCGACCGTCGCCGATGCGTTGGCGTCGGCGCGCGGGGGCATTTTTGGGGCGCGTTGGCGCGAACCCGGCGATTACCATATCACGCTCCGTTTCATCGGCGATGTCGATACGCGCATGGCAAGGGATATCGCCGACTCGCTCGAAATGGTGCGCCGACCGCCGGTTTCGATCCAATTCGACGGCTTGAGCTGGTTTGGCGGCGACAAGCCTCGGGCGGTCGTCGCGCGGATCAAGCCAACTCACGAATTGATCGACTTGCAGGCCGAGCATGAACGCCGTCTTCGGCGCCTCGGCCTGCCGCCGGAGACGCGCAATTTTACGCCGCATGTGACTTTGGCGGGTCTGCGCTCGGCATCGACCCTCGCAATTGCCGATTATCTTGGGTCGAGAGGCGCGCTGAAGGCGCCGCCCTTCGAGGCCCCACGTTTCGTGCTCTATTCCGCGCGCGATTCTGTCGGCAGGGGTCCCTATATCGTCGAAGTCGACTATCCCCTGCGCTGAAGGTCGCGCGATGCCGTTGCAAATCGACATCGCTTCCCGCCGGGTCTCGCTGGACCCTCGCGACCCCAGATTTTATGGCGATCCTTATCACGCCTATCGCGAAATTCAGGCCGTGACGCCGGTCTTTTTCTGGGAGCAATATGGCCATTGGTGCTTCTGTCGCCACTGCGATGTCTCGGCGTTGTTGCGAGACCGGCGGTTCGGACGACAAATTCTGCAGGAGGCTAGCCGCGAAAGTCTGGGTTGGCCGGAGCCGCCGGCGCATCTCGAACCTTTCAACGCAATCGAACGGCATTCGCTGTTGGAGCTCGAACCGCCGGAACACACGCGCTTACGCACCCTGGTCAATCGCGCGTTCGTTTCGCGCCAGGTCGAGCGTCTGGCGCCGCGCATCGCGGCGCTGGCGCATGGATTGATCGATGGTTTCGAGGAGGCCGGAGAGGCGAATCTGATTTCCGCCTTCGCGACCCCGATTCCGGTTGCCGTGATCGCCGAACTGATCGGCGCGCCGGCCGAGATGGCCCCGCAGCTGCTCGAATGGTCCCACCGGATGGTCGCTATGTATCAGTTCGGCGTCACCCGTGAGGTCGAGGATTCGGCGGCCTCCGCCGCGAAGGATTTTGCGCAATTCCTACGGGAATATATCGCGCGCCGCCGCGCTGACCCGCGAGACGACTTGATCAGCCGCCTGATCGAGGCGGAATCCGACGGCTCGCGTCTGACCGAAAACGAACTCGTGACGATTTGCATCCTCCTGCTCAACGCCGGTCATGAGGCGACGGTCCACGGCATTGGCAACGGTCTCAAAGCGATGCTGGAGTACAGGGGCGCGCCCTCCGCGGACTCTAGCGTGGACGAGGCGATGATCGAAGAATTGCTGCGGTTCGATGCGCCGTTGCATCTCTTCGCACGCTACGCGCTTCGGGACATCGAGATCGCGGGAATAGGACTGCGGCGGGGCGATCGGATCGGCCTCCTGCTCGGCGCCGCCAATCGCGACCCGCTGATTTTTGCGGATCCGGATCGGTTCGATCCACACCGCGCGCCCAATCCGCACGTGTCGTTCGGCGGAGGCATTCACTTCTGCGTCGGCGCGCCCTTGGCGCGATTGGAAATGCGCGTCGCACTGACTATCGTCCTGCAACGCCTGCCGGGCCTGCGGCTGACCCGAGCGCCGCGCTACCGCGACGCGTATCATTTTCATGGGCTGGAGGCTCTCTGGGCAAATTGGTGACGCGTGAAGCCCTGAGGCCGGTCGCCGCTTCTGCGGCCGGAGCCGAGTTTCGCGAAGATCGTCAAATCGTGCGACCGCTAGAATGTCCCGAGGCGAGATTTCGCATTGCGGCGCCTGCGAAGACGGCGCGAGCGCCGGCGAAGGAAAACTTGATCAGCGGCGCTCGCTTCGGGTACGATCAGGGCTGCGCTATTTGAGTTGGAACCAGGAACGAAGCGATGGACGAGGCGAGGGCAATCGAGGCCGCGCCGAGCGGCGGCGCCAAACCGAATCCGCCAGTCAGTGTGCCCGCGGCGACCGAGGAATCCGAGCGTAACCCGATTTTCGACTCCCTCGTCGGACCCGATGGCGAAATCGCGGGCCTTGTCGCCTATTCCATCTACAAGCAGAACAAGCGGGCTTGGCTCGACGCTTTCATCAAGGCCACGAAGCGAACTCCGACCGAGGCCGAGACACGCTCCTATATCATAGGTGAAAGCACCGAGCGCCGGCTGGCCACCTATCGACAGCTCGCGGCGGCTACGCTCGGAGGTCAGTCGCTTCGGCTGAGGGGCGCCTCGTCCATCGGTCGATCCGCGCGTTTGACGGGCGCCCTATGGTCGCTCGTCGCGCTGGCGGCGCTGGTCGTCATCGGCCTGGCCCTGCGCCATAGCGGCAAATAGCTCAGCGCACGATCGTGAGTCTCCGAGACGCCCGCGTAACGCCTGTATAGAGCCATCGAGCTTGATGTTCGCGGAAGGCCCGGCTCTCGTCAAAGACGATCACAGCATCCCATTGCGAGCCTTGCGCCTTGTGGACGGTGAGGGCGTAACCGTAGTCGAACTCGTCGGATTCTCGGCGCACGAGATAGGGCAGGTCCGCTTCGCCGCCTTCGAAGAAGGCCTTCAGAACGGCGACTTTGGTCGGGGCGCGCGCGGGTTCGTCCTCGGAGCGGACGGTCATACGCACGAAGTCCTTGCGAATGCCGCCGAGCTCCTCGACCCGCCAAAGTCCGCCGTTGATCAGGCCCTTCGCACGGTCGTTGCGCAGACAGACGAGCTTGTCGCCGGCGACGGGCAGGAGCTCGCCTAGACCGCGCAATGTCCGGATGCGTTGGTTGTAGAGCCGGCGCGTTCGGTTGAGTCCGACCAAAACCTGATCTGCCTCGAGAACCATCGGCGCCTCGATCTGCTCGCGGGGGATGACTTGGCTCTCGCCGTAAGTTCCGTATGCGATTTGCCCCCCGTTGCGCACGATCTGCGACAGGCGAATGATGGGATTGTCCTCGGCCTGTCGATGTATCTGCGTGAGCATCACATCGGGTTCGGCCTCGGTGAAGAAACCGCCGCCCTTGACCGGCGGCAGTTGCGCGGGATCGCCCAGAACGAGGATCGGTTTGCCGAACGAGAGCAGATCGCGCCCCAGTTCTGCATCGACCATCGAGCACTCGTCGATCACGATCAGTCCTGCACGGGAAGCCGGGCCGTCCTTGTTGAGCGTGAATGTCGGCGGACCCTCCGCGCCCTCGTTCGCACGATAGATCAGCGCGTGGATCGTCGAAGCGCCGACACAACCCTTTGAGCGCAGCACCAGCGCCGCCTTGCCCGTGAAGGCGGCGAAAACGGCCTCGCCCTGCGCGCCTTCCGCGATATGTCGAGCCAGCGTCGTCTTGCCGACGCCGGCATAACCAAACAGCCGAAACACCTGTGGCTCGCCGGCCCGTAGCCAGCGTCCGACCTCGTCGAGCGCCGCGGACTGCTCGCTCGACCAGTGCTTCGCCAGGGTTGAAGTTGCGCCGGCGACGGGCGGCGGGGCGACGGCCGCCTTGCCCTCGAGAACCGCCGTCTCTGCGGCCTTCGCGCGCGGCCGGCCGCGCATGCGGTCTAGAACTACCTCGGCGCCGCAGCGCGCGCATACGACCGGCCGTTTAGCGAGGTCGTAGAATTTCGCGCCGCAGGCCTGACATTGGCGTTTGGTCCCCAGTTTCACCGTCCAGATCGCCCTCACAAAATGAACGGCCCCTGGCGAACCCGCCAAGTGTTCCCAATTCCGGCCTGATCTCGCGCCGCCCCCACTTAATCCGATTCGCGCGAACGCGCGTCGAGCGATTCGGGTTTGGCGTCCCGTTCAGAATTGTTTCATGTTTACGGATCAGCCTGGCGCAGGAAGGACCCGGTCGGCCGCGCCGCCGCAGCGGATGGGTCTTGAACGAATCGGCCGCCGCGCCATATTCGTGGAGGTTGGTGCGTCGCCTGATGGGGCGCCCGGTCGTGGTTCGAGACAGCCGGCGAGGTCGTTCTAACGAAGACCGAGGCGGCGGAGCGCCTTGGAAGGGGCTTCGAGAATGGTGCGCGTACCGGCATTGAGTTCTCCGTTTTTGCTTGGCTTCGATCAGATCGAGCGGGCGCTCGACAAAGCGTCGAGGTCGGCATCGGACGGATATCCTCCCTATAACATCGAACGAATCGCCGCCGCGGGCGACGCGCCGGAGCTTTTGCGCATCACGCTTGCGGTGGCGGGATTCGCTCGCGATCAGATCGAAGTGACGCAGGAGGAGAGCCAGCTGCTGATACGGGGACGCCAGCAGGAAGACAAGGCCCGAGACTATGTCTATCGCGGGATCGCCGCGCGGCAATTTCAGCGCAGTTTTCTGCTTGCGGAAGGCATGCATGTCGTTGGCGCCGAACTTGCTGATGGATTGCTGTCGGTCGACGTTGCTCGCCCCCAACCCGAACGCGTAGTGAGGAAAATCTTAATTTCGGCGCGCGACTGAATGCGTGTGCGTCGTGGTGGGCGCGCCTGAGGCGGCCCCGACAGGAGTGAGAGTGATGCCCAACGCCAGCGAAAGAATAACAACATTGACCGAGCAGGAGTTCGCCCATCTGGGCGGCGGCGCCATCGCTTACGTCAAGACCATCAAGTCCGAGGATGCGCAGCGACTGTTCCCGCAAGCCCCGGCGATCCGGCCAGGCTTGCGCTTGTTCGCACTGCTTGGCGCGGACGGCTCGCCGATCATGTTGACCGACTCCAAAGACGCGGCGATCGCCAACGCGTGGGAGCACGAGCTGGAGACCGTCAGCCTGCACTGACGCTGTAGCGAGGGCTGTCGACACGGCCGGCGGCCCTGCCGTTTGTGGATGTTAGCGGAAAAGCGTCGGGCGATTGGCGCGTTACAGTTCGCTCGCCACGCCGAATCGTCTAAGAGGGGCACCCGACCCGATTAAAGGCCCCCATGCGCGCTTACCTCGAACTTTTGCGCGAAGCGCTCGACGCTGGCGTCGTAAAGGACGACCGCACGGGCGTTGGCGTTCGTTCACTGTTCGGCCGACAGATTCGCTTCGATTTGCGTGACGGCTTTCCGTTGGTCACGACCAAGCGGCTGCACATCAAATCGATCGTGCACGAGTTGATCTGGTTCCTGAACGGCGACGCCAACATCCGCTATCTCGAAGCCAATGGCGTATCCATTTGGAATGAGTGGGCCGATGAAAACGGCGATCTCGGACCCGTGTATGGCAAGCAATGGCGTGCGTGGGCCGGCGCAGACGGGAAGACGTACGACCAGATCGCTTGGGTGTTATCGGAGATCAAGCGCAACCCGAATTCACGCCGGCTGATCGTCTCGGCCTGGAACGTGCCTGAAATCGAGCGGATGAAACTGCCGCCGTGCCATTGCCTTTTCCAGTTTCACGTCGCCGATGGGCGGCTTTCCTGTCAGCTCTACCAACGCTCCGCCGATATCTTCCTTGGCGTGCCCTTCAACATCGCGAGTTATGCGCTGCTGACGCACCTGGTCGCACGGGAATGCGGTCTCGAAGTTGGCGAGTTCGTGCATACGTTTGGCGATGCGCATCTCTATCGCAATCACGAGAACCAGGCGCGCGAGCAGCTCGCGCGCATCCCGCGCCCGCTGCCCCGGCTCAGGCTCTCTCCCGGCACGCCGTCATCGCGCGGCGCGCTGTTCGATCTGACGGCTGAGGACATAGTCTTTGAGGGCTACGATCCCTGGCCGGCCATCAAGGCGCCGGTGGCGGTGTGAACGGTCCGATCGTCTCGTTGATCGCGGCCGTCGCTCGCAACGGGGCGATTGGCGCCGGCAATGCGATACCGTGGCGCCTCTCCAGCGACCTCGAGCGGTTCAAACGGCTGACGATGGGCAAGCCGCTGATCATGGGTCGCAAGACCTTCCAAGCGATCGGCCGCACGCTGCCGGGTCGAGAAACGATCGTCGTCACGCGCGATCGAGCCTGGGCCCACCCCGGCGTCGCCGTCGCGCCCGACATCGCAGCGGCGCTCGGCATTACGCACGGAGCCCCGGAGATCATGGTCGCCGGGGGCGGCGAGATTTATGCTCAGATGATCGGAATCGCCGACCGGCTCTACATTACCGAGGTCGACCTAGCGCCGCCGGCCGACGCGCGGTTTCCCGCAATCGACAAGACGCGGTGGCGTGAAGTGAAGCGGCAGAAGGGTGTGCGGGGGCCGCGCGACGCGGCGGATTTCGTCTTCGTGGATTATGAGCGGGTGCAGTGATACTGGTCGACCGGCAAGCCATGGAAATCGGCGGGCACCGCGCCCACCGTTTCCTTCGACGAGGACAGCGGCAGGTTTCGTGGCGAATTTATTGGACTTTCGGGCGGCGCGGACTTCTACGCCGAAACAATCGAGACGCTCGCGGCGGAAGGGCGCGTATCTCTTCGGGTATATGTCGACCTCTGCCGAGAGAACGGCGGCAAACCTTTCCTTGCCGACGGATTGCAGTTCCCTGACGACCAAGTCGAGTGAAGGCGCCCCGCCAGCGCCCTAGTGTCGGCGCGGTCCATTTTCCAGCGCCCGTGAGACAGCGTCTGCGTCGCCCGCGATCGCGCGAAGATACGCCCTCGCGGGTTGATCCGATTCGGTACGGCCTTGCTCCCAGTCGCGCAGAGTACCTAGAGGAATATGAAATCGGCTCGCGAATTCCTCCTGCGTCAATCCGAGCACCCGTCCCAATGTCTTCACGCGCGGTATGCGCCGCGCCGCACGGAGTTCGGCTTCCGACATCGGACGCGCGTCCGGGTCGGCCGCCGCCGCGGCCGATATTTCCTCCTCCGACATCGGACGCATCGGCCTCTTCGGAAATGGCCGCTCAGTGCCGCCGACGAGAATCTCGACGACCACGCCGTCGGCTCGAATTCTCGCGGAAACGATGGTCTCGTCCATACTGCTGCTGCGCCCCTTACCTCAAAATCTTCCCCGGGTTGAACAAATTCTCCGGATCGAACGCCGCCTTGACCCGGCGCATGAGATCGAGCGCTTCCGGCGCGTACTCCACTTCGAGATAGCCGATCTTTTTCTGACCGACGCCATGTTCGCCGGTGCAAGTGCCCTCCATCGCGATTGCGCGGCGGGCGAGGCGTTCGCCGAAGGCGTCGGCGCGCGCGATCTCGTCCGGATCGTTCATGTCTATGAGCGGACTAACGTGGAAGTTGCCGTCGCCAACGTGGCCGACGATCGGGGCGATCAGGCCAGCCTCGGCGACGTCGCGCTGGGTTTCCTCGACGCAATCGGCGAGCCGCGAGATCGGCACGCAGACGTCGGTCGCGAACGGGCGCGCGCCGGGTCGAAGCGCCAGCGCGGACCAATAGGCGTCGTGGCGCGCCTGCCAGAGCTGGTTTCGCTCCTCGGTCCGCGTCGTCCAGGCGAGCGGCCCGCCGCTGTTCTCGGTGGCGATTTCGCCGAAACGGCGCGATTGCTCCGCCACGCTGTCGGGTGTGCCGTGGAATTCGACAAACAGCATCGGTGTCTCCGGCAGGTCGAGCTTCGAATAGATGTTGAACGCCTTGACCTGCAGCGCGTCCACGAGCTCGATCCGGGCGATCGGTATCCCCGATTGGATCGTCTGTATTGTCGCTGTGCACGCGGAGCGAACGTCGCTGAACGGGCAATGACCGCCCGCGATCGCTTCGGGGACGCCGGCGAGGCGCAGCGTGACCTCGACGATGACGCCGAGCGTGCCCTCCGATCCCACGAACAGCCGCGTCAGATCGTAGCCGGCCGAGGATTTGCGGGCCCGGCTCGCCGTGCGCAGGAACGCGCCCTCGGCGGTGACGATCCCCAGCGACAGCACGCTGTCCTTCATCGTGCCGTAGCGCACCGCATTGGTGCCGGAAGCGCGCGTCGCCGCCATGCCGCCGATCGATGCGTCCGCTCCCGGGTCGATCGGGAAAAACAATCCGGTGTCGCGCAGATGCGCGTTGAGCGCCTTGCGCGTGATGCCGGGTTCGACGACGCAATCGAGGTCGTCCGCGTGAACGGCGAGAACCCCGTCCATCCGGCTGCAATCGATGCAGACGCCGCCATGCAGCGCATTGACGTGGCCTTCCAACGAAGTGCCGACGCCAAAAGGAACGATCGGCGCGTCGTGGGCGGCGCAGATGCGCACCGTGTCGATGACGTCCTCTTTGGTTTCGGCGAACACCACCGCGTCGGGCGGCGCCACCGCTAGCCAGGTCAAAGTATGGCCGTGCTGCATGCGCACCGCTTCCGATGTGACGAGCCGGTTGCCGAAACGCGCCGCCAGCGCCGCGGTGAGTTCGCCCACGGTTTTGGCCGAAAGCTTGCCCTCGCGTCGGCGAACCGTGGGAAATGTTGCGTTGATCATCTGGATTGACCTCCCTATGTGGCGGTTCGCCGCGCGGCCCATAATGCCCCGGCCTCGGGACATCAAGCAATGGGAATAGTCCGCGCGCGGGCGCCGTCCGACCGACGACACGGCGATGAAGGCGAAGCGGCGAGCATGCGCTCGCGTCCTCTCCGCATCCTGTGGTACTTTTGGCGAAAAGGAGCAAACGATGGCGTCGGAATGGGTTGGGTTGACTTCGCAGGAGGGGGAACAAATCTATGTCAACCTCGCAATCGCGAGTTCGATGCATCGCGACGAGAACCTCACTTGCATCTGGTTCCACGCCGAGGCCGGCGAAAATGGGAAAATCCGCGTCACCGAAACTATCGAACAAATCCTCGAGTTGCTGACGACGATTCGACGCGCCAACCCATCCTGAAAATCAAAGCGCCGACGACGAAACTGGCCCGTGCGGGTCGTGGCGCCCAGGTTGACGCAGGACGGTCGAAATGCTCCCCATGGCGACGACTCCCACTGCTCCGCGAGGCGCTCCCTTGGACACGCTTTCCGCTCTTCCCGAGAATCCGCTGCTACGGCCCTGGACCGGCCCCTTCGACTCGCCGCCGTTCGCCGCGGTGCGCGTCGAGCATTTCCGCCCTGCGTTCACCGATGCGATCGAGGAGAACCGCGGCGAGATCGCGGCAATCAAGGGCAATCCCGAACCCGCCAGTTTCGAGAACACGATTCTCGCGATGGAGCGTGCGGGCGGCGTGCTCCACCGCGTCGCCTCCGTGTTCTTTCACCTGGTCGGCGCGGACACGAACGACGAGATCCAGGCGATCGAGCGCGAGATCGCGCCGATTCTCGCACGCGAGCGCAACGCGGTCTATCTCGACGATGCTTTGTTTCAGCGGGTCGATGCGGTCTACGCGAGCCGGGAAGGCCGCGGCCTCGATTCCGAGGCGGTTCGACTGATCGAGCGCTATCGCCTCGCCTTCGTGCGGTCCGGCGCGGGCCTCCCGCCGGACAAGAAGACGCGGCTTGCCGAGATCGGCGAGCGGCTGGCGACGCTCGGCGCCACTTTTGGACAGAATGTGCTCGCGGACGAAAAGGACTTCCTCCTCGTCCTCGAGGAGCCTGAAGACCTCGCCGGTCTTCCAGAGGAGTTTCTCGCTCCGGCCGCGCAGACGGCGACGGAACGCGGCCATCCCGGCAAACACGCGGTCACGCTCTCGCGCTCCTCGATCGAGCCGTTCCTGCAATTCTCGGCCAGGCGCGATCTCCGGGAGAGGGCGTTCCGGGCGTTCGTCGCGCGCGGGGCGAACGGGGGCGCGCACGACAACGGCGTCGTCATGAACGAGACGGTGCGGTTGCGCGCGGAAAGGGCGCGCCTTCTCGGCTACGCGACCTTCGCGGATTATCGCCTCGCCGACACGATGGCGAAGACGCCCGCGGCGGCACAGGCGCTGCTCCATCAGGTCTGGGCGCCGGCGCGCGCGCAGGCCCTGCGGGACGCCGAGGCGCTGCAGGCGATGATCGCCGGCGATGGCGGCAATTTCGAATTGAAGCCCTGGGACTGGCGCTATTACCAGGAGAAGCGCCGGCAGGCGCTGTACGATTACGACGAAGGCGCGCTGAAGGCGCATCTGCCGCTGGAGCGGATCATCGCGGCGGCCTTCGATGTCGCCCACCGGCTGTTCGGCCTCACCTTCGTCGAGCGCAGCGACGTCGACCTCCCGCATCCGGACGCGCGCGTCTGGAGCGTGAAGGACGCGAACGGCGCCGAGATCGCGCTGTTCATCGGCGATTACTTTGCTCGTCCCTCCAAGCACAGCGGCGCCTGGATGGCCCCTTTGCGCGACCAGAGCCGCCTCGAAGGCGAGATCCGGCCGATCGTCGTCAACGTAATGAATTTCGCACGCGGCGGGGCAGGGGAGGCGTGCCTCTTGAGCCACGACGAGGCGCGCACCCTGTTTCACGAATTCGGCCACGCGCTGCACGGCATGTTGTCCGACGTGACCTATCCCCTGTTGGCCGGGACGCATGTCGCGCGCGATTTCGTCGAGCTGCCCTCGCAGCTCTACGAACATTGGCTGGACGAGCCCGAGATTCTGAATCGTTTCGCGCTGCACCACGAGACGGGGGCGCCGATGCCGCAGTCCTTGCTCGACAGCGTGCAGGCGGCGCGGCGCTACGGCCAGGGCTTCGCGACGGTAGAATTCCTCGCTTCGGCCTTTGTCGACATGGCGCTGCACGACCGGGCCGAGGCCGGCGAGGTCGAAGTTCCAGCGCTTCAGGCCGCCGAACTGACCGCGATCGAAATGCCCGAGGCGATCACGATGCGCCACGCCGCGCCGCATTTTCAGCACATATTCTCGGGCGAAGGCTATTCGGCGGGCTATTACAGCTATCTCTGGAGCGAGGTGCTGGACGCCGACGGCTTCGAGGCCTTCGTCGAGGCGGGCGACCCGTTCGATCCCGAATTGGCCGCGCGGCTGAAGACCTTCGTCTACGCCGCCGGCAACCGCCGCGCGCCCGACGAGGCCTACGTAGCGTTCCGCGGCCGCGCGGCCAGGTCGGAGGCGCTGCTGCGCAAGCGGGGATTCGCGGCCGCCTGATTTCACGCCTCACCCCGCTCCCGATATCAGCAGGATTACCGAGAACGATTCTTTGGGAGCGAGCGGATGAAGAGCTATTCGGGCAAGGCAGCCCTGGTGACGGGCGCATCGTCCGGCATCGGAAAAGCGATCGCCGCCAGCCTGGCAGCCCGCGGGGCGCGTCTCATCCTGGTCGCGAGGTCGAAGGACAAACTCAACGAGTTGGCCGTCCAGTTGCGCGGGCCGTCCGGCCCCGAGGCGGTCGTCATCGCCATAGATCTCGTCGAGCCCGGCGCCGCCGCGCGTCTAGGCGCGGAAGTGGTTCGCCGGGGGCTGACGGTCGATCTGCTCGTCAACAATGCGGGTTTTGGCAAGTGGGGGAATTTTCTCGATGAGAGCGTCGCAACCTACGCCGAGATGGTGGACCTCAACATCCGCGCCGTCGTCGAACTCTGCCACGTGTTCCTGCCGGCGATGGCGGCGAGGGGCGACTGCGGAATTCTGAACGTCGGCTCGACGGGCTCCTTCGTACCCGTCCCGTGGGCGGCGGTGTACGGCGCGACCAAGGCGTTCGTGCTCTCGTTCTCGGAGGCCCTGTACTACGAGTACCGCGATCGCGGCGTCCAAGTCACGGCGCTCTGCCCCGGAAATACCGAATCCAACTTCGCTAGGGTCGCGAACGCAGCCGCCGAGAAGGGAGCGAAAGCTGGGGACTCGCCGGAAATGGTCGCCGAAGTGGGGCTCGACGCGCTCCTGAAAGGCGCCTGCACCGTCATCCCCGGGGCTTCGAACCAGCAGGTGGCATGGCTGCCCCGCCTCCTATCGCGCAAACGCGTGGTGACAATCGCCGGCGAGACTTGGCGCAAGACGCTGCGGGCGCGTGGGGTCGCGGTCTGAGGAGAGGCCGCAGCGGCGAGGACCGCTAGGCCGTGTAGTTGGCGCCGTCTCCGCCGGTGACGTCATAGGTCGCGCCGCTGACCATGTAGGCTTCGTCCGACGCAAGGAACACCACCGCCGGCGCAATCGCCTCAGGTTCGATCCAGGGGACGCCGAGCGGTGATTTCGCCATCAGCTTATCCTTCGCTTCAGCTTCCAGGATGGCGGTCGGTTGTTTGGATTCGAAATCGTCGACAGCCTGTGCGTAACGCAGCCGGTGCCGGGTAAGGGGCGTATCGATGAGGCCGGGAATAACGGCGTTGACGGTGATGTTGTGCGCGCCGAGCTCCAGCGCCGCCGATTTCATCAGTCCGATGAGGCCCCATTTGGAGGCGGAGTAGGCGGCGCCGTATTTGGTGCCGTGCCTGCCTTGCGTGGATGAGGTCACGATGATGCGCCCGCCGCCATTCTCGACCAGATGCGGCGCAACGGCGCGAATGGCGTTGCAAGTGCCGGTGAGGTTGACGTCGATGGTGTCCTGCCAGTCCGCGTCTTCCCAGTCGAGGATCGGCTTGAACGCCTGGATGCCGGCATTCGCGAACAGAATGTCGAGCCGTCCAAAGGCGGCGCGCGCCTCCCTCGCCGCGGAGCGCAGAGCCCGGAGATCGCGCTGGTCGAGACGCGCTTGGCGCCAGCGCGCTCCGGCGGCTTCGACCAATCGGCCAGTCTCCGCCAACTCCTCAGGCGTCGCGGGTTCGACCTCGAGCGTCGAACTGACGGGTCCGGCTATGTCAATGCCCATCACGTCGGCGCCCTCGCGGGCAAAGGCGACCGCCGTAGCGCGCCCGATCCCGCGAGCGGCCCCGGTGACAACGGCGGCCTTGCCGCGGAGCCGGCCTGAACCCGAATTTCCCAGCGGTTTTTGGATTGTCGCGGTCATGATCCTTCTCCCTCGTCACGCGGTTCTCAAAGGCCTAGGTCCGAGAGGCCTGGATGATCCGTGGGACGCGGACGGGAGCGATCCCAATGGTATTTGCGATCGCTCTCCTTGATCGGCAAATCGTTGATGCAGGCGAAGCGCCACTGCATCAGCCCATCTGCGCCAAACTCCCAATTCTCGTTGCCGTAGGAGCGGAACCAATTGGAGGAATCGTCGCGCCATTCATAGGCGAAACGCACGGCGATTCGGTCGCCGGTGAAACTCCAAAGCTCCTTGATCAGTCGGTAATCGAGCTCGCGCGCCCACTTCCTGGCGAGAAATGCGATGATCGCGGGGCGCCCCTGGATGAATTCGGCGCGGTTGCGCCAGTAGCTCTCCACTGAGTAGCCGAGCGCGACCCGAGGCGGATCGCACGAGTTCCAGGCGTCTTCGGCCGCCCGAACCTTCTGGACGGCAGATTCGTCTGTAAACGGAGGAAATGGTGGACGGCTCTCCGGCATGCTCTATCTCCGCGGTGAACATCTTTCCAGCGCCGCCCATCGTCGACTGGAATTCGTCACCCTTTCTGAGACAGGGGGCGCCTAGTGGTTTTCCAGGTTCGCCCGCGAACGTTCGAGAAGGCATGATTGCAACGAGCGGCCATGACGAAACCTGACCTTGGCCAGCTTTGGCTGGGGCGATCTGCGCTCGTGAGGTTGCAGCGATTTCCCTGATCCTCAGACTTGCGCGAAAGGCGCCCGCAGGGGTCATTCACGGAGCCTCTAATCAGCAAGTGGCGTGGCTGCCTCGCCTCCTCTCGCGAAAACGCGCGGTGACCCTCGCCGGCGAAACTTGGCGGAAGACGCTCCGTCGCGCGGTGTCGCGCTGTGAGGAGACTCCGCAAAATATTTGAAACCATTCACGGTAGGCGCGTGTTGCGCAACGCGTTCATGGACCGCCGGGCGACTCTCACGCCTCCGGGACCCTTGGCGAAGGGATGAAGGATAAGGCAATTAGCAAAGTGTCACCGTAATCCCGGTCCCGCCAGGTCTCCAGCCATTGCACAATGGTATGGCGGCGATCAGCTTGGTCTAGAACGGCTGAGATGGCTATCGCAAGTCCTCGAGCAGC
>Ga0209773_10000399_pt1 | contig 14015 bp, 11 predicted proteins | sample BogFormECP14_OM1_FD_188244 | JGI IMG/M metagenome (GOLD analysis project Ga0209773, IMG submission 188244) | Bog forest soil microbial communities from Calvert Island, British Columbia, Canada - ECP14_OM1 (SPAdes) (version 2) | ecosystem: Environmental > Aquatic > Freshwater > Wetlands > Bog ... | reverse complement strand
GCCAGCGATATCCGCGGTGACGGACCAATAGCTGCTTTGCGCCAGGTAGAGGGCGCCTGCGCCGCCAGCGAGAACCATGCTTGCCAGCTGGGCGCTGGCGGATTGTGAACCGAGGACGAGAAGAATGGCAGTGAGAAAAAGGGCGAAGCCGGCAATTCCGCAACGGCCAAAGCGCTTGCCGTAGGCTTTGGTCAGCTTGTCATTGATAACACCACCGAGCAGGCTGCACGCGACCATCGCCAAGGGAGGAAGCGTGCTGTAAAAAGCACTGGATTTCAGGTCGAGGCCGCGCACCTTAAAGAGATAGCGGTGGAACCAACTGAAGAAGATCCAGGCGACGTAGCCAAAACAAAAGTAACTCAAGGTTACAAGCCAGACCTCCTTGCTCTTTAATATGACGCTCCAGGGCAGGTTGGGCCGAGTTGTGTTTGGGGCGTTGACGGTACGACCACTCTGGATGAGTTGAAGCTCGGAGGGGGAAACGCGGCGGTGTTGCTCTGGGGTGTCACGAGCTGTGATGAACCAAACAATCCCTACAAGGAGACCGAGTAGGGCGCTGAGCCAGAACGACCAGCGCCAGCCATAGTGGACCATGATGTAGGTGACAATGGCCGGGGCGGAGCCAGCGCCGGCGCCAACGCCCGCGAAGATCAGGCCGTTGGCAAAGCCGCGCTCCTGTGTGGGTATCCAGCGCGAGACGAATTGATTCGAAGCGGGAAAGATGATGGCTTCACCGGCGCCCAGCAAGAAGCGCACAAGAACAAAAAAGAAGACGGCACCGCCGATCGCTGGGGAAACGGCGGCGGTGAGAGCCGTAAAAATACCCCACCAGACGACTCCGGTGGTGAGCACGCGGCGCGGGCCGAGGCGGTCGGCAAGCCAACCGCCGAAGGTCTGAAAAAGAGCGTAACCCCAAAGAAACGCGCTGAAGACCCAGCCCAACTGAACGTCAGTGAGAAGGTATTCGGAGGCGATGGCGCTGGCGGCCACAGAAATATTGACGCGATCGAGAAACGAGACGGCGCTCAGAACAAAGAGCCAGAAAATGAGGAACCAGCGCACGTTGGACCGGGACTGGTCAGACATAAGTGCTCCGTTTTTTGGAGGCTGGAAACACTAAAGTCACGCAGAGTGCTCTTTCAGCAGTTGGTAAAGCTTATCAGCGATGATCGCGTCTTCACCGGGCTGGAGCATGAAGGAGTTCATCGAGAGAGCGCCCTCGGGCTCGCCCGTAGTCATTACGATAGAAGGGGTGCCGTGACGCAGAGCTTTCGCAGCGTCCTGCGGCGTGATTCTAATGCGTTGCGTGTCCCATTTAATAGCGAGGTGCGGAACGTGGTTGGCCATGTCTGGCAGGAAGTAGGTTGTCGTTACCGAGGGGAGCGTGGCGACCTTAGCGGAGACAAGTTCCAGCCGCTTCTGCCATTCCTTGGTGAGCGCTTCGTGATCTTCGCTCAAGTAACACTCGAGCGCTTTCACCATGCCGACGATTTCCTCCTTGCCCACCTTCTGGCTGCGGCCGATGGTGTCTTCGTGGGGACTGTTGTTGAGCAAGGCGTAGGCGACGAGATCCTTGCGGCCGATCAGTAGACCGGCGCATTGCGGTCCGCGCATGGCTTTGCCACCGCTGAAGGCGATGAGATCGTAGCCCATATTCGCGTAATCCCAGAGATGGGAGACGGGCGGGGTGTCCGCAGCGGCATCGATAAAGGCAGGGATTTTGTATTCCTTGGCCAGTTGGATCCACTCGTCGACTTTTATCTGGCCATCCGCGTTGGCGAAATTGGAAAAGTGCATCATGGCGGTGTTGGGATTCACGGCTTTGTGCAGATCATCACGCGTTTCAATTACGATGAGCTTTGCGCCGGTATTGCGAAGCTGGTGGTCGAAGGCATTGCGGTGTGTCTTCTGGAGGATGACTTCCGATTTCATGCCGGTGAGATCGGGGATCTGTTCGATGAACTTTGGATTGTCTCCGGTGAGGATGCCGGCGAGGCCGGATTGCATCGCGGCCGCGGCACCGGAAGTGACGATAGCGGAATATCCGCCGGGAAGCTTGAGCATTTCGGCGATGCGTTTGCCGGCGGCCACTTCAAGATCTGGAACGCTGACGAAGTGCTCGCCGGCCAGGGCCATGACGGCCTCGACTTCGGGGCGCTGGAGAGAACCGCCGAGGACCGTCATAGTGCCTTGGCCGTTGATTACGGTTGTGACGCCGAGTTCCTCATAAACATTTCCGGTTGAACCGAAGCCGGTGATGCTGGCGACGGGCTTTGGAGCACGAGCGGGAAAGGAGAACAATTGTTTGGGATTCGACATTGCCGCCGTGAGCGCCCCCAGACTGCCCATGAAGGACCGGCGCGACCATTTCAGATTTAATCCCATGTTAGTTCTCCTTTTCCCTTGATTGGCTTACTTTTTCACTACGGCCGCGGTGCAGTTGATTTCGACCAAGGAGTCGCCGGGCAATGCAGCGACGGCAACGGTGGTGCGGGCCGGGCCGCCGTTGGGGAAGTATGTTTTGAAGACTTCGTTCATGCCGTTGTAGTCGTCAATGTTCGCGAGGAAGACAGTGAGCTGAAGGACAGAATCCATCGTGCCACCGCCGGTCTCGATGACGGATTTGACGCTCTCCATAACGCTCTTGGTGTGATTCGTGATGTCTTTCGGAAATTCGGCCTTGTTGTGGGAGTGCGCTCCGATTCCCGCAATATAGATGACGCCGTTGTGAATGATGAGAGGGGTGATGAAACCCTTATCGGCCGGCTTGCCTTCGAAATTGAGCTTTTGAACGCCGCTGGGCGCCTGGGCGGCAGCAGAAGTGGAGTTCGAGAGCAAGCTCACAGCGCCTACACCGGTGAAGAGCGAGGCGAGGCGAGCGGCGAAGTTCCTGCGAGACGTGAGATTAGAAAGCATGTGATTTCTCCTTGATTTGGATTCAACGAAATTGTTCTTTAGGGCAAAGCAAAACTGAAAATATCGCTCCCCGAGGCGATTGCGACGTATTGCACGCCCTTGACCGCGTAAGACATGGGGGAGGCGTGAATGTTCTGGCCGGTGTGAAAATACCAGAGCGGCGTGCCGGAACGAGCGTCGACGGCTTCGAAAGATTGGGCATCATCGCCAAAAAAAACCAGGCCGCCTTTCGTGGTCATCGTGCCGGCAGAAGAATGGCCTTCCCCGACCTGGACGAAGCGCCAAATTGGTTTGTCGGATTCCAGATTGTAGGCAAGAAGGGTGCGTTTGCGATCATCGCCAACGCTGCGCTTCACGCCGGTGGCATAATACATTTTGCCTTCCTCGAATTTTTCCGCCTTCTTGAAATATATATTGCAGTTTTCCGTGGAGAGGAAATAGAAGAGATGCGTTTCGGGGTTGAAGGAGGGGGCATACCAATTCGTTGCGCCGGTGAAGCCCGGACAAACGCGGGTACCTTCGGCAGAGGGGATGACGTCTGTTCGAATGGGACGGCCCTGTTTGTCAATTCCTGTAGCCCAATTCAGTTTTTCCGCGAAGGGAAAGGCGGACAGGAATTGTCCATCGATACGGTCAAGAACGTAGAAGAAGCCGTTGCGATTGGCTTCGGCGAGAAGCTTTCGCGGGTGGCCGGCGTAAACCGCGTCGATCAGAACCGGTGTTTCGGTGGCGTCGTAATCGTATAGGTCGTGCGGGGTGAACTGAAAAAACCATTTGAGCTTGCCGTTGTCCGGATCGAGGGCCAGAACGGAATCGGTGTAGAGGTCGTCGCCGGGGCGAGGATCGCCGTCGAAGTCCGGACATGGATTGCTGGTGCCCCAGTAAATGGTGTTTAGCTCTGGATCGAAAGTGCCAGGCATCCACGTGGTGCCGCAGCCGTGCTTGTACATGTCACCGGGCCAACTCTCGGAGCCGGGCTCGCCGGGGCCGGGGATAGACCAGAAACGCCAGGCCTCTTTGCCCGATTCAGCGTCGTAGGCGGCGACAAATCCTCGGACACCATCGTCGCCTCCGGAAGTGCCGACAAGGACTTTGTCCTTGACGACGAGAGGAGCGCTGGTGGCGCCGTAGTTTTTGTTTCCGTCGGTGTAGGCAACATCCCAGAAAAGATGGCCGGAACGAGCGTCCAGGCAGAGCAGATGGGCGTTATCGGTTTCCATATAAACGCGGGAGCGCCAGACAGCAACGCCGCGATTGTGATGCTGGGCAGCGTCGTCGATCAGGCCTTCGGTGACCGGACGCGCGTAATGCCAGACGACTCTGCCGGTTTGGGCATCGAGTGCGAAGGCGTCGTTGGCGGAGGTCACGAACATCATGCCGTCAACGGCAACGGGAGTAACCTCGAGACTGTCTGAATTGGGGGCATGAAAGATCCACTGGGCGCGGAGATTTTTTACGTTGTTGATATTGATTTGATCGAGGCTGCTGTAACGCCGGCCGGTGTAATCCCCATTGTAGGAGGTCCAGTTTGCCGCGACCGGTAGGGCGAGGAGCTGCGCGGGGGTAACGTCGACGTTTACGGAGAGGGGGGGCTTGCCATTTTCTTGCGCCACTGCGGGAAACGTGACACATACGGAGAGCAACGATACAGACAGAATTGGCATGGCGAGTTTCATGGGTCTATGGATTTTTCGTTTCCGGAAAGAATTTCGCTGTGGCCAACTCGCCGCGATCCTTGCCGGTAAAGAAGTTTAACGCCCTTCCGATTAGAGCCGTCCAAATCTCTTTACGGCCTCCTGAATGGATTTCAGTTTTTCGATCCAGGCGTACATGGAGTGTTCCTTAAAGTCCATGTCCTGGGCCAAGGCAAGCACTTTGGGGGCGTCGGCGCGCGGGACGACCACCACTCCATCCTGATCGGCGGCGATGATGTCTCCGGGTTTTACTTCCACTCCATCGCATGTGACGGGGATATTGGAGCCGCCGAACCGGTAGTGATGGACCGAGGTGGAGGGAACGATGCCCAGAGCGTAAACCGGAAAGCCGATTTTTTTCAGATAGGCAACGTCTCGGACACCGCCATCGATAACCGCACCCGCGTATTCGCGGGAGTACATGGCCGTGCCCATCAGGCCACCCATCCCAGCAATATCTTCGCCGTCTTCGACCCTCATGACATACACGGAGTCCTTGGTGCCTTCGTCGATCGCGGCGAGCATGCCGCTGAGCGCATTGGGATCGTTGTTGGGTTCTTTCTTAAGCAGAACAGTGACGGCAAAACCGGCGAACTTGGTGGTGAAAATCGGCCGCATGCGGTGAGACATGTACATTTTGTGCCCGGTCAGCTGCTCGATGGCGTCAGAGACGGAGGCGACTTCAACGTGGCGATAACCCTCGAGCAAAGCGGCGGGGTTATCGGTCGCCGGGGCTTGGGCTTGCGTGCGGGCGAAGGGATGGCCGACGAAAATAGAGACGGCAAATACGAGAAACAAGAGAACAGTAATCGTTCTGCGAGTTGCCTTGCGCCAGGCCAGAGAAATGGGTTTGTTCATAACCTCTCCCAAATGCAATCGAAGAGGACTTTACCATCCTGCGGGCGCAGGATGAAATATTTTTGAATCGATTTAAGCCGGGGGAAATTCAGGATTGAGGGAGAATTTGGTTGACACCCCATACGTGATAAGGTATTTCAGAACTCCAACTGGGAAATGGGGAAAGTGTGAACTTTTTTCCGTGTCGTAGCGCAAACCGCTTGCTCTCCTCTTTTTGGAGGGAAGCTCTTGTCCTCTCCCTGTTCTGCTCCGTCTGGACCGTAAGGGGCTTTGCGCAGAACCCCGCCACCAAGCCTTCGAGTGAAGGGCGGCAAATGTTCGAAGCGGTTTGCGCGGGTTGTCATGGTCTGGATGGAAGAGGCGGGGAACGCGGGCCAGACATCAGCACGAGGCAACAGATCGTGCAGCTTTCTGACGGCGAGATTCTGGAAATTCTGCGGGGAGGCAGGCCGGCGGCGGGAATGCCACCGTTTGAATCTTTCGGCAGCGCGAAGCTGAAAGAGGTGCTGGATTACCTTCGGACACTTCAGGGAAAAGGGACCAATGTTGCACTGCCGGGCGATCCGCACAGTGGCAAAGTGCTGTTTTTCGGCAAAGCGCGATGCTCAGAATGCCATATGGTCCATGGAGCGGGCGGTTTTATCGGCCGGGACCTGTCTGCGTATGGGGCGACTGTTTCTCCCGCGGAGATTCGAGCGAACATTCTAAAGTCTGGCAACACTTCCAACAAAGCGAACAAAAACGCTGTTGTCAGCATGCTCGATGCGCAGAAGTTCACTGGAGTCATCCGAAACGAGGACAATTTTTCGATTCAGTTGCAGTCGTTTGATGGAACATTTCATTTCCTGAGCAAAGCGGATGTGCGGAAGGTCGATTTTCTGCCGACGCCGATCATGCCAACAGATTACGCCACGACTCTCAAGCCCGCAGAATTGGACGACCTGATCAGTTATCTATTGACGGCTGCCAAAACCGGGAAAACGGGGAATGCAGAAGAAAGTGACAACGAAGACTAAACATGAATGAACCTCGGGTGATCAGAAACGTCCGACTTTTTGCGGTGCTGTTGATTGCTGGCGCATTTCTTTCCGCGCTGCGAGCCGCCGCGCCGGTACGGGAGTTCGCGTTGCGCGCGGAGGTTCCACAATTCTGGAAGCTACTCGCTCATGACGCAAAGCTGGAGCAAGTGGCGACGGGATTCGGGTTCACGGAAGGACCGGTGTGGGATCCCAAAGGCTTCGTTTACGTGAGCGACGAGGAGATCAACAAGCTTTACCGGGTCTATCCCGACGGCCACAAGGAAGAATTGCTTGCGTTGGGCGATCCGGATGGAAACACATACGACTTCAATCAAAAGCTACTGGACTGTGCGAGCGTGCTACGTGCAATCATCCTGATTGAACCCGACGGGAAATATCAAGTCCTTGCAGATCGTTTTGAAGGGAAGAGGTTCAATAGCCCGAACGATGTGGTGATGGGGCCGGACGGCGCCATCTATTTTACGGATCCGACTTTGGACCTGCCGCAGGGTGAAAAGCAGGAAATTCCCTTTCAGGGCGTATACCGGCTCGATGCAAAGGGCGAAGTCCGGCTTTTGACCAAAGAATTGTCTCAGCCAAATGGGCTGGCGTTTTCGCCCGAAGGAAAGAAGTTCTATGTGGACGACAGCGAGCAGCGGAATATTCGCGTGTATGACTTTCAGCCCGACGGAACACTGAGCAACGGGCGCATCTTTGCGAGCGAAGCGGGGCCGAAAAAGGGTGGAGTGCCGGATGGAATGAAAGTGGATCGCGATGGAAATTTATTTGTGACAGGGCCGGAAGGGATCTGGGTGTGGAGTCCGGATGGCCAGCATTTGGGAACGATCGTCATGCCGGAGCAGCCCGCCAATCTTGCCTGGGGCGATCCGGATTATGGAACGCTCTACATCACGGCCACAAAGTCTGTGTATAAACTTCGGACCAGCACACGGGGATTTGTGCCCTACCTCCAAAGTTCCAAATAGGGCGAAAAACTCTAATGTGGCGGTCGGACTTTTTCCATAATGGCAATAACTCGCGGATCACTCTGAACGGAAGCGAAGACGGCATCCGGCTTGTTGGACAAGCAAGGAAGCTCGACGTCGCGTGCCACATAGGACTTCTCCAGCCATTGGATGGCCTCTTCCTTGTCCCCGAGTTCCGCATGGAGCGCGGCAAAGGAAAATGCAGAAACATAGCGCTGGTCGCGAAGACGCGTCAAGAAGGCGAGTTTAGCCTTTAGGGCGAAGCGGTTTGCCGCTTCGAAACCTGATTTATGGTAAACCGACCTGACCGCTTCGGCAGTTTCCGGTTGCCCTTGCAGAAAGAAGAAAGCGCTCCACTCCGAGATGGCATCCGCCTGCCTGCCCCGTTTCGTGTAGAGGCAGATGAGCGAAGAGTGAGCGAGTACGGATGCCGGGTCCAATTCCAGCGCGGCTTTGAACTGTTCCTCTGCCTCCACATGCCGCCCGGCCTTCTGCAAGATCTGAGCGAGAAAAATCTTTCGATCGGCATTTAACGGATCGAGTTCCACGGCACGGCGCATTTCCTCGAGTGCCTGTTCGTTCTTGTCCAGAATGGCCAGGAAAATTCCATTCCACTCATGTGCCATGGGATCGTTGGCGTTGAGATCGAGCGCTTTCTGGATTTCGGCTTGAGCGCCTTTCCAGTCATAGTCCACTGTGAGATATGCATCCGCCAAGTAGACATGGGCCTCGGGGATGTTGGGGTCGAGTTGAATGGCACGTTCGGCGGCAGCGCGCGCTTTGGCGTAAGTGGCGCGAGGAGGCAGGAAGCCGAGATTCGCACCACGCTCATAAACGTGAGCCAAGCCGGCGAGGGGTTGCGGGCAGTTGGGATCGTCGACAACTGCCTTCTGGAAGGCGGCGATGATTCGGTCGAGGCCTTCGGAAGTGTGGATGCTGGATTCTGCGAGACCGCGCAAGTAAGAATCGAATGCATCATCATCCATAGGATGGTGCGGCGCGCTGGGGTCGCCAAGAATGGAATTCAATTGACCGGCAATCGTTTCCGCGGCACGAGTTTCCAGAGTTAATGAATCGCCAGAGTCGAAATTGAACTCTTGGGTCCAGCGCGGGGCCTGATCTGCGGCACGGATCAGTTGACAGGAAATACGAACGTGGTCGCCTTCGCGGCGGATGCTGCCTTCGAGCAGGTAGTCCGCGTGCAGTTCCTTGGCAATTTCGTCTACACCCTTGTGCGCATCCTTATATTTCATTGCGGAGGTGCGAGCAATTACATGGAAACGAGGGGAGTTCAGACGCGCCAGGCGCGTGGTGGTTTCTTCGGTCATGCCATCAGAGAACGATTGTTGCGAGGGGTCGCTGGTCATGTTCTGAAAAGGAAGAACCGCCAACATGGCTGGTTTGCCGGAAGTTGGATTCCCACTAGCCTTGGTGCGGTGAGAGTTGAGATAGAGAACGGTGGCGCATGCCAGCAGAACTCCAACAATGGCGGCCAAGATGGTCCGAGGAAAGCGCGGCGGTGAAGAATCCGCGGAATCAACATGCAGAAGAGACATACCTCGAGATTGCGCAACGGGAACAGGTGGCGTGGCAGCTTGTATTGGGCCAATAAAGCGATAGCCTCGGCGCGGCACAGTTTCAATGTAGCGAGGTGCGTCGGCATCATCGCTCAAGACGTGGCGAAGCTTTTTGACGGCAGTGTTCAAAGCGTGGTCGAAATCAACAAAAGTGTCCTCTGTCCACACGCGCTGGCGCAGTTCTCCGCGGGTGATGAGAACCCCGGGCTTTTCCAGGAGTGCCGCGAGGACCTGCAAGGGTTGTTCCTGACAACGAACGCGCATCCCGGACTTCCTGAGGACCCGACCGGAAAAGTCCAGCTCAAAGGTAGAGAAACGGATGATCGACTCGTAAGGATTGGGTGTACTCATTGTGGCCTCGATGTATATAGGACGCATTTCTGGTCCAGAAGTTGGAGAAACCCGAGACCACCCGCGGAAATCAAGCCAAATAAAACGAATTAAACCTAGGGAACAGCGTGACCTAGCTGGCCACACAGAATCTATCCGGAATCTAGCGGCAAACCCTTGAGGTGCCCGGCCAGGCGCATAGTTTCGGGCGTACCGAACCAGGAGTGTGCGGCCGATGTGAACGTTAAAAAAGCGCTGGGGACGAGCCTAATGGGGACAATGTTGTTCAGTAGCGGAGCAGAGGGGGCCGAGAAACACATGAACGGTACTCCGAGCGCAGATAGCCGTCAGATGCTGGAAAGTGCGATTCCGGTGGCTGTCTACAACGGATTTTTGGTAGTCGTTTCAGGCCAAATTGGAGGGCGAAAACAGAACTTTATTGTAGACACAGGGACCGCGCCGAGCATTTTGAACGCCCGTCTGGCAAAGAAAATGGGATTGCAAGTGACGGAAACCACTCTGATGGCGATCGGAAGATCAGTTAAGACGGGCAACGCTGTGGTGCCAGAACTTGAGTTGGGACCGATTCGCGCGAAAGAACTGTTCATGAATGTGATGGATTTGTCGCAGTGGGAGAAGAATATTGGAATCGAACTGGCGGGCATTCTGGGTATGGACGTGCTCGGACGAGCGAGCTTCCGCCTGGACTATGAAAAGAAAGAATTGATTTTTGGAACTGTGGGGGAGGAAGGAATTGCGGTCGGCTATAACCCCATGACCGGTTTGGCATTGGCTGATGCCATCGTTCAAGGGAGACGGGTGCGGCTGATTGTGGACACCGGCTCGGACCTGGTCGTGGTGTATGGGGAGAATTGGGGTGACTCGCCGGGGGCAGTGATTGCAACGCGGGACGGCAGGAGTGTGGCGGAGCAGGTAGCGGCGAGACCGATTTTGAAGCCGGAGATGGAATTAGGAGGGAAACAGTTCCATGGATTGCGGACGTACTGTGTGCCGTCCGCAGCGGGCGCGGGATACGACGGATTTTTCGGCGTGCGCGCGTTAAAATTGCGTGGCATAACGTTTGACCGCGAGAGCCAGACGGTGCGTCTTTTGAATTGAAGAGTGAAACCTACGCGAGCTGTGATTTCGCCAGTCTGATTTCCTAGAAAGACCACCCAAATTGGCAGCGGACCAGATTGGCTGTTGAGCGCCGCTGCCCATGCGGACACTATGAACACTGGAGGGAGTGTTTCCGTGTCTGTCTACGAGCGTTTGAAAATCCTGAAAATTCAAATACCCGAAGCTGTGCTGCCGGTGGCAGCGTTCGTGCCATTCGTGCGAACAGGCAATCTGCTTTTTGTTTCCGGGCACATCGCGAAGAAGGAAGGAAAGCCCTGGGCTGGGCAGCTTGGCGAGGGAATTACAACGGAGGAAGGAAAAGTGGCGGCCAGGGGGATCGCTGTTGAGATGCTCGGAACACTGCAGGCTGCGGTGAGAGATCTGAACAAGATCCGACGGATCGTGAAGCTGATGGTGCTGGTGAATAGCGCCCCTGGTTTTACGGAACAACACGTGGTGGCAAACGGGGCTTCAGAACTATTAGGCGACATTTTTCTGTCGCAAGGGACGCATGCACGAAGCGCGTTTGGAGTGGCACAGATACCGTTTGGATCCTGCGTTGAAATTGAGCTTGTCGCGGAAGTGATTTAGCACCCGATTCCGGAGGACAGAGGATGAAAGGCCACCGATCCTATCGCTATCGCGTCGTCGATGTGTTTACGAAAGAGCCGCTCGAAGGGAACGCGCTAGCAGTATTTCCCGATTCGTCCGGTATCGACGACGCGACGATGCAGAAGATCGCCAAGGAGTTGCAGCTTGCCGAGACTACTTTTGTGGCTTCGCCGACGCGGGCAGATTGCGCCGCCCGTGTGAGGATCTTTACGCCGGCAAGGGAAATGCCGTTCGCAGGACACCCCACGGTGGGAACGAGTTTCGTGATGCTGGACGAGGGGATGGTGCCAAAGAACAGCCAGAAGTTTGTTTTGGAGGAGGGTGTTGGGCCTGTGCCGGTGCGCGTGGAGACCGGGGACCGGCCGATGATCTGGCTTCGCACCCCGCCGATCGAGTTCGGCAGGTGTTACCGAACAAGCGCGTGTGCCGAAGCGCTGGGCTTGGACGAGGGCGATCTGCTCGAAGCCGTGCCGCAGATTGTGAGCGCGGCAAATCCCGCTGTGTTTGTGGCCTTGAAAGATAGGAGCGCCGTCGATCGTGCATGGCTGGATGTTCGAGGGCTGCGGACCCTGCAGGGCGAAAGCAAAGAGAGCCTGTTTGTTTTTGTGTTTTCACCAACATCGCAGGGCGTCTATTCTCGAATGTTTGCGCCAGAGCATGGTGTGCCGGAAGATCCCGCGACGGGAAGCGCAACAGGGCCACTGGCCGCATTCATGATGAACCGGGGACTGGTTTCGAACGCATCCGGCACGCGATTTGTCAGCGAGCAGGGCACGAAGATGGGGCGGAGGAGTTTTTTGCATGTTCTGATCAACGGAGAGAATGGTTCTGAAGGAATTGAAGTAGGCGGACATGTTACGTCGGTCGTGGAAGCAACGCTCACGCTCTAAATTCCTGCCTAGTCAGCGGCAAGACAAAAGATCAAAACGGAAAGGGGTCTTGAAAGTGGTTCTAACCGCAGGCGCTGGATTATTATCGGATGAGCATGCCCGAACTACCCGATATCGCCGCCTATATCACCGCGCTCGAGCGGCGCATACTTGGCCAGCCTTTGCTACGAGTGCGATTGGCGAGCCCCTTTTTGCTGCGAACCGCACAACCCCCGCTTAGCAGTGCGGAAGGAAAAACGGTTCGTGAACTGCGGCGAATCGGCAAGCGTATCGTGATCGGGGTGGAAAGAGATCTTTGGCTGGTGCTGCACCTAATGATTGCTGGACGGCTGCACTGGCGGGGACCAGACGTAAAGCTGTCTGGGCGGCAGAATCTGGCGGCTTTTGATTTTGGCAATGGAGCGCTTGTGCTTACCGAGGCGGGTTCGAAACGCCGGGCTTCTCTGCATGTTGTGGCGGGTGAAGAGGGACTGCGTTCTGTTGACCCGGGAGGGATTGAAATCTTCGAAACGGATCTGGCGGGGTTTCGGGCGGCACTTACCGCGGAGAATCGCACGCTGAAGAGGGCACTGACCGATCCACGAGTCGTGAGCGGCATTGGCAATGCGTATTCAGATGAGATTCTGCACGCGGCTCAATTATCGCCTGTGACACTCACGCACAAACTGGACGAGAATGCCTGGGAGAAGCTGTTCGCCGCAACGCGCTCCACGCTCACGGTTTGGATCGACCGGCTGAAGGCAGAAGCAAAGGCCGCGTTTCCTGAAAAAGTGACGGCGTTTCGAAAGGAAATGGCGGTTCATGGGCGTTACGGACAGCCCTGCCCGAGATGCGGGGAGAAAATTCAGCGGATCCGGTATGCGAACAACGAGACGAACTATTGCGCGCGATGCCAGACTGGCGGGAAGGTACTTGCGGATCGTGTGCTGTCTCGATTGTTCGGATCGGACTGGCCACGCACACTCGAAGAACTTGAAGCGCTGAAGCGGCGATAGCACTGTTCGTAAACGCTCATGGGGCGTGGTGGAATGCGCCGGCGAGACAGAAGCTAAGTTACTGGAAAACCCTAACATTTCCTAGCAAGTCGAGGACACACCCAGGATTGCTCTTGTCGCTAAAGGAAAGGAGCGGGTTGTGATTTTCGTGGAGCCAGCCTGTCCAGAGTCGGAATAGAGAACGATACCGTCATGGTGCGTTCTGGGGGGCGTGTCCCCTCCCGCATAGCTTTTGCAAGAATTTCGATCGCCGTTCCCGCAAGCGGTGGCAGATAAATCGTCGCGGCTAGCCATCCTTGGCGCACCCACGTTTGGCCTGTCTTTAGCTGGCCATCACAACCGGTGAATGGCAGGTTGAGCCATCGGGTGCGCTCTTCCTCGTTGGTAACCTTCTCAAAAGCCCTGCGAGCACCCACAGCCATGGCGTCGTCTTGTGCACCAACAAGGTCAATTGCTATGTTTTTTGACGTGGCGAGCTTCAGCCAGGAAACTACGGCTCGTTCAGCGCTCTCCTCCGTCCACCGTCCCCTTAACATAACGACCTGTATATTCGAAGGTTTCCCCTCCAGCATCCCCGCAGTACGTTTCTGCGCCGAAGAACTTTGCGACGGTCCTTCAAGGTACAGGACCGAACCACCTTGCGGAAGCAGGGCGGCAAATTGTTTTCCCTGGATTCGCCCGATTGCAACGTGATCGGAGCTAACAGCAAAGGTAGGCGCGCTAGCCGCCCTGTGTAGCTCTGCCATGTACTCTGGATCTCGATTCAATACCACCCAGCCGATCCCGGCTGCGCTGGCAGCCCGGGCCACCTGAGGCAGTGCGGTGCCGCTCACTGGTTCCAACACAATCGCGTCCGGCCTGGACTCGGGACGATTCTGGATCGCCTTCAGAATCTGTGTACTTTGATTCACGGCATTGTTGTCAGCGAAAGTGATTTCCGCATCGACGCCCAATTTGTGCGCGGCCTTTTCTGCGGCCGAGGCCTGTGCTATTTGGAAATCGTTATCCATCGTATGGAG
>Ga0209773_10000398_pt1 | contig 14024 bp, 10 predicted proteins | sample BogFormECP14_OM1_FD_188244 | JGI IMG/M metagenome (GOLD analysis project Ga0209773, IMG submission 188244) | Bog forest soil microbial communities from Calvert Island, British Columbia, Canada - ECP14_OM1 (SPAdes) (version 2) | ecosystem: Environmental > Aquatic > Freshwater > Wetlands > Bog ... | reverse complement strand
GGCGGAGGATAGCCGCGATCGCCGAAGCCGTCGCGGCCGTGGAACCAGAACGCGTCCTCGTGGCGGCGGACCAGCGGCGCGGCGGCGCCCTTGAAGACTGGCACGTTCGAGCCCGCGATTTCGGCGGTATAAAGCGCGTTGCGCGTCGCCTGTTCGAGCCCGACGTTGCCGGCGACCGTCGTCAGCGCGGCGACGCGAACATCGGGCGCCGCGAGCGCCATCAGGATCGCGACGGCGTCGTCGGAGGCGGTATCGGTGTCGATCAGAAACGTGCGCACAGGCGGCCTCGGTCGCTTACCTAGCGATCAATAGCTACGCGATCAAGTCGCCGCCGTCTTCTGCAGGCGCGCAAAACCCCGATCCAGATCCTCCTTCAGATCCTCGATGTCCTCGAGCCCCACCTGGAAGCGCAGCGACGGCCCGCCGGGCGCCCAGCGCGTCGCGGTGCGGTAGGTCGTGCAGTCGAACGGAATCACGAGGCTCTCGAAGCCGGCCCAGGAATAGCCCAGGCCGAACAATTCCAGTCCGTCGAGCATGGCCGCGACCGCCGCCTCCGGCGCGGGCTTCAGCACCACGCTGAAGAGACCCGACGAGCCTTTGAAATCGCGTTTCCAGATGGCGTGCCCGGGATCGTCGGGCAGGGCGGGGTGCATGACGCGCAGCACCTCGGGACGCGCTTGCAGCCAATGCGCGAGCGCGAGGCCCTGCCGCTCGGCTTCGCGCAGGCGCAGGTCCAGCGTGCGCAAGCCGCGCAGCGCGAGAAAGACGTCCTCCGGTCCTGGCGGGACAGCGAACAGATCGACGCACTTTCGCAGGCGCGGAAGCCATTCCGCGTTGGCGGAGACGAGCCCCAGCAGCAGGTCGGAATGGCCGGAGAGATATTTCGTGCCGGCCTCGACCGCCATGTCGACGCCGTGCGCATGCGGCGGGAAGAACAGCGGCGTCGCCCAGGTGTTGTCCATGATCACGCAGACGCCGCGCGCATGCGCCGCGGCCGATATCGCGGGAATGTCCTGCATGTCGAGCGTTTGCGAGCCGGGCGCCTCGGTGAACACCGCCCTGGTGTCGGGGCGCAGCAGGTCAGAGATGCCAGCGCCGATCGCGGGATCGTAATAGGTCGTCTCGACGCCCATCCGCTTCAGCACGTTCTCGGCGAAGTTGCGTGCGGGAGAATACGCCGCGTCCGTCATCAGGAGATGGTCGCCCGCGCCGAGCGCCGTCATCAGCGCGACCCAGATCGCCGAGAGTCCGGAGGGGACGAGCACCGTTCCGGCAGCGCCCGCAATGTCGCTCCAGGCCTCGGACAGCGCGTCGGTCGTCGGCGTGCCGTGCGTGCCATAGGTGTAACGCTGCTTGCGGTTCTTCAGCGTCGCCACGTCGGGATAGAGGACCGTCGATCCCCGGAACGCCGGGACGTTGATGAAGCCCTGCGAGACCTCGCCGTCGCGGGCCAGATGGGCGAGGCGAGAGCGGACGCGCAGCCTCGATTTGGTGTCCGCGGTCAGCTTCGTCATCGGTAAGGCGCTCGCATTGGGTGAGGGAGAAGGCCCTTCATGAAAAACGCCGACCCCGCTGTCAACGCGCGGCGAAACCCTTCTCCCGCTTTCGTGGGAGAAGGTGGCGCCATAGGGCGTCGAAAGACGCCCGTCTACGACGGGCTTTGGCGGGAGAAGGGCTACGGGCCGGTCGGCAGCGGCGATCCGTTGACCGTGACCGCCCCGCCGCTGGTCTCGATTTCCCAGACCAGCCGTCCGTCCGCGCCCGTGGTCGCGAGGCCCTTCCAGAGCGTGAGGGCCAGCAGGGCGTTCTGGGCGTCGGGTTGGGCCTTCGCGAAGTCCTGCAGCAGCGCTATCGTCCTGTCCAGGCTGTCGGCGGAAATATTGAAATGCGCGGTCGGCGCGCCCCCCTCGACGGAGGCTTCGCCCTCGAAAGCGAGGTCGAGCGCCGGAATTTTCAGATGGCCGGGGGTCAGCACGATTTTCGGATGCCCCGCCATCAGGACTTGCGTGATCTGGTCGCTGGTTTCAGGGGAAAGATCGCCCGATTCGCCGAAATGCGGATCGTCCAGCGCGATCCGCGCGGCCTTGTCCCAGTCCTCGCCGGTAAGCCGCAAGCTCAAGTCGAACGAAGCCGGCGACAGCGATGAAACCCAGCCCGGCAGCAGCGTGGACGACACGTCGAGGTCTTCGAGCTTGATGTCGAACTCGGCGAGTCCGGAGGCCGTGAGGCCGCTGAGATCAATCGTTTCGCCGAACGATTTCATCGTCGCGGTTCCGAACGGCATCTGGAATTGCATATCGTCGATCTTGGCGTCGGCGCGAATTTCCTGCCATAGCGGTAAAACCGACTGCAGAAGCGGTTTCAAATCCGCCCGTGGGCTCGGATCGTCGCCGTGGGCTACCAGATATTTCCATAACACGCCGATTTCCTTGGCGCGGAGCCCCGTCAGCCTGGCGCCGGAGACGCCGCCTCCCATCGTATAGGTGAATTGGGCCAGCGGGCCTCCGTTCGGTTGCGGCGCGGCGATCGTTTCCGTCAGGCTCTTGAAGGCTTGCGCCATCGCCACGTCGATCCCCGCCCCGTCGGCCGAGGTTTTGGCGCGCGTCTCGACGGTGACCTCGTCCTCGCTGAACTTGAAATCGCTGACCTGCGCGTCGTCGGCGATCTGAAACGCGCCCGTCACGTTTGTGGTCCCTAGCGTCGAACGCAGGAATTCGTCGGCCTGCGGGTCATAGTCGGCATCGAGGTGAAAGCCGTCCAGAGCGGCGACCCCGCGCACCTGTCCCTTGTCCGTCGGGACGTCGACCGCGATCTGCGGGAAATGGTAGGCCTTCACGTTCCAGGCGTCGCCCGGGCCGGGCGTCAGCACGTAACTGAAATTGTCGACGCGAACGGCGCCCTTCGGCGCATCGGCGGCTTCGAACGCCTTCTGCGGGTTCCACGTGACGAGATAGCCATCGCCCTGCGGTTCGACCGAGACGATGCCCTCGTCGATGACGCCCTGGCTGAAATAGGCGGCGTAGCCCTGCTCGATCGCCTTGGCGCCTTCCGGCGTCGCCGAGTCGGCGAGCGCGCCCCCGCCCGAGAAGGCCAACGCGCCGATGGCGCTGAGAGATCGATGCCATCGCATGGAGACCGCCTGATGCTTCTATGTTTGGGTCGGGCGCCGAACCTAGCAGGTTTCGGGCGTCGGGCGAAATGGACGAATTGACTTTCCGCCGGGAAGGCCGCGACAATATGGCGGTCGTCGGGCGCGTCCAGCGTTTCGGCGGCGCCACGCGAAAATAAGGTAGCCCCCCGATGCGCTTTTCCCTAACCGTTCTCGCCGTCGCCGCCATGCTCGCCGGCGCGTCGGGCGCCGAGGCCGGCACGCTCGACAAGATCAAGGCGCGCGGCGCGCTCGTCTGCGGCTCCAATCCGGGCCTCGCCGGCTTCGCGCTGCCGGACGATCAGGGCGTCTACAAGGGCCTCGACGTCGACGAGTGCCGGGCGCTCGCGGCGGCGATCTTCAACGACGCGAACAAGGTCAAGTATCTGCCGATCAACGCCAAGGACCGTCCGACCATCCTCGCCTCGGGCGAGATCGACGTCTTGATCCGGAACACCACGTGGACCATGTCGCGCGAAATCGCGGGGATGTTCTTCACCGGCGTGAATTATTACGACGGGCAGGGATTCATCGTGAAGAAGAGGCTCGGCGTCGATTCCGCGCTGAAGCTCGACGGCGCCTCCATCTGCGTCCAGCAGGGCACGACGACCGAACTGAACCTCGCCGACTACTTCCGCGCCCACAACATGAAGTTCGAGGCGGTCGTGTTCGCGACCGACGACGAGACGGTGCAGGCCTACGACGGCGGCCGCTGCGACGCCTACACCACCGACGCCTCGGGCCTCTACGCCGAGCGCCTGAAACTCAAAGTCCCCGACGACAACGTCGTGCTGCCCGAGATCATCTCCAAGGAGCCGCTCGGGCCCTCGGTCCGCAAGGACGACATCAACTGGTTCGAGATCGTGCAGTGGACGCACTTCGCGATGATCACCGCGGAGGAACTCGGCGTGACGCAGGCCAACGTCGACGAGAAGCTGAAATCCGACAACCCCGAAATCCGCCGCCTGCTCGGCGTCGAAGGCGATTTCGGCAAGAACCTCGGACTGACCAACGACTGGGCGTACCGGATCGTCAAGGCCGTGGGGAACTACGGCGAAGCGTTCGAGCGCAACGTCGGGATGGGCTCGCCGATCAAGATCCGGCGCGGCCTGAATGCGCTGTGGACGCAGGGCGGCTTGCAGTACGCGCCGCCGATAAGGTGAGGAGTCCCGAGGGGGTAGAACCGGCGCCGGGGATTCCCCTCCCCGCCTCTCGCGGGGAGGGGGAAGGGCGCGGGGGACTAGCCGCACTGCCGATCGCCCGTCGCGCCTCCAGATCCTCCAAGCTTGGCAAGCTTTTCCAAAACTCGCATGTTTTTGTCCAGGCCTTTCCAAGGATTCCTTTGGCGGTTTTGTGGGATTTCAAAGGTTTGCAAGGCTTCCAAACCTAAAGAGTTCCTTTCCAAACTTTTTGCTCCGAAGAGCGATCCGCGGCACCGCCACAAGCCCGGTCGGGCTCCGTGGAAAGGCTTGAAAACAACATAGCGTAAATTGTGTTTTTGGGAATGGAAAATCAGGAATAATTTTAGTCTTCCAGAATTTTAACCGCGATTTCCGTCATCGCGAGCAAAGCGAAGCGATCCAGACGAGGGGTCTCCAACTCCGGCGACGGCCGGCGGCTCCCATCATGCCCGGCCTCGAGCCGGGCATCCAGGCGGCGCCTTCGGTGATTATTCTGGGAAAGTCGGCCATGGATGCACGGGTCAAGCCCGTGCATGACGGAAGATGACATGGAAATCAATTGCTAGCCCCGTGACGGGCGGCGAACGGCCGCCACGAAGATTAACCGGGATAAGCCGTCAGACCGCGCTCGTCGGTCGTCTCAGCAAGCGCTCATGGATCCGCCCCGACAGAAGCCGTGCGCGCCGGTCGCCCTATCTTTGGACGCCACGGAGTCAGTGGACTCAGGACTTCTCCTTCGTTCCGCCCCCGCCGCGCTCCAGGCTCCCTCGCATTTCGTTCACGCTCTCCGTGATCCTCCCGGCAAGGGTATTGAACGCGTCGGCATTCGTCTTTTTGACAAGTTCGGCGATGTCGTTCGTATTTTGGATCGCAGCGTCGAAAGCCTTGCGGGCGAGTTCGGACTGCTTGGCGAGAATATCCTGGGGATTGCCGCTCGGCTTGAATTCTCGCACCATCTCCACGGCGTCCCGAAACGACGCCTCGACGATTTCTTTCTGCTTGGCCGCCACGGATTTCGCGCCCTCGGACGCGATCCGAGCCGATTCACCAAGGGCTTCGAAGTTCTTGGCGTGTGTCGCCATCAGCTTCTCGATGTCGACTTTTGGCAGCCCGAGGTCGGATCCGAATTTTTTCAGCATTTCGGCAAATGATTGCGCTTCCTGTGCCATTTGTTCCTCCCGAATAGAGCGATGAGCTTGTGGCGCCCATCTCGATCCTATCACGATCTACTGCAACTGGATGATACGCTCCGTAAAGCCGAGTACCCGCAGGGCCACCTCCAATTCTCCTGTCGATAGCAATGTATTTTAAATTACATCCGATAGCTGATAAGATTATGCGAGTCGTTGGACGATGATGCTCAACTCTCGTCGAGAAAGCGCTGAACGATTTGGGCGGTTTCTCGCGGCTGGGTCACAAAGAACAGATGACCGTCGTCGATGACTTGCAACCGCGCGTTGCGGATGAGTTTCGTCAGAATGCGTCCGTTGACGAGAGGCACCAGGGGGTCGTCCTTGCCCATCAATACCAGAGTCGGTTGAGGCAGCGTGTGCAACCACGGAAGGCTCGACCACCCCGTCATCGCCAACAGCTGAAACAAATAGCCGATGTCCGAAGCGCCCTTCATGTTGCGCGCGTGCGCCCCGATCAGCTCAGGATCGCGCCGGAACGCTCCGCCATAAATGTCCGCGGCGATCGAGTGCATATAGGCTTTGTCGGTATAGCGGCGCGGGCTCGCCATCTTCCACAGCACGGACGGACTGCCCGGAACCATGATCGCGCCGGGAGAGGTCGCGGCGAGCACCAGCTTCCGGCAAATTTTGGGATATTGATGAGCGAACTGTTGCGCGGCGCCGCCGCCCCAGGAGACTCCCGCGACATTGACCGTTTGATATCCGAGTTGCTCGACGATCCCAGCGGCCCATCGCGCGATGGTCGATGGACGATACGGAAGCGCCGGAGGCGGCGAACCTCCGACTCCCGGAACATCGAAGATGATACATTCCCGCTCGTCCATCGCTCGCATGAACGGTTCAGCGAGTTCGAGATTCGCGCCGATGCCGTTGAACAGCAGCAGCGGCGGCCGGTCCTTGGCCCCCGGCTTGACGGCGACCCACAGTTCCTGTCTGCCCACACGCATCATGCGAGCGTTCATGTCGCTGCCTTCGGTTCGGAACCGCAGGGTCCGGTCGTGAAGGTCCTCTCGGTTCGGGTGGAGCGCGGTCATTTGTTGAAGATATACGAACCGGGCGCCGGCTCGATCGGCCGGAACTCGGCGTTGCCAGGATTGGCGGCGGCCTCGACCTTGTCGCCTGACCGCGTCGACATCCAATCGTTCCAATGGATCCACCAACTCCCCGTCTGCTTGGCCGCGGCGGACGCGAACGTTTCCGCGTCGACCGCACTCGCCGCTCCAGAGACGAATGTCGCCTTGGGATTTCCCGGCGGGTTCAAGAGGCTCTGCAGATGACCGGCGTTCGACAGAACGAACGTCGTTTCGGGGCCCAAAATGCGCGCGCTTTGGTACACCGACTTCCAAGGCGTGATGTGGTCGGTCAAGCCGGCCACCACATAGGTGGCGGGCTTCGCGCGGCGGATGTCGATCGGCGTATTCGCGATCGAGAGGGCGCCGGGATTGCGAAACGGATTCGACAGGAAAAGGTCGAGAAAGTCGGAGTGAAGCTGGGCCGGAAGCGAAGTCGTATCGCTGTTCCAGAACAGGATATCGAAAGCCGGCGGCGCGTTGCCCAGCAAATAATTGTTGACCCAATAGTTCCAGATCAGATCGTTGGGCCTCATCCAGGCGAAAACCTTCGACAGTTCCTGCCCGTCGAGCACGCCGCGCAGTTTCGAGGCCTGCCTGGCCGCCTCGATCGTCTCCGGAGTGACCAACGAGCTCAGCGTCGTATCTTCCGCAGTCGATGGATCGAGAGTGCAAACCGCGAGAATCAGGTTCCTGACTTTGTCCTCGCCTTTGCATGCTTGCCAAGCGGTATAAGCCGACGACGTAATTCCTCCTGAGCACGCGCCCATCAGCGAGACGTCAGGGCTCCCGGTGATTTTCGCCGCCGTGTCGACGGCGGCATCCACCGAAGTGACATAGGTCTCGAGGCCCCAGTCGCGATGCTTCGCGGTCGGATTCCGCCAGCTGATGGCGAACACCTGAACGCCCTGCCGCAGCAGGAACTGGACCATGCTCTTGTCGGGCGACAGGTCGAGCGAATAATACTTGTTGATTTGCGGTGGCGTGATGACTAGCGGGCGCCGCCAGACCTGCGGCGTTACCGGCCGGTATTGGATCAGCTCGAAGACCTCGTCGCGAAAAACCACCGACCCCGGCGTCGCGGCGAGGTTCTTGCCGACCACGAACGGCTTGGCGTCGACCTGCGACGGCATACCGCCGTTCTTGACCAGGTCTTCGACGTAGTTCTTGAGTCCGGACCAGAGGCTCTGCCCGCCGCTATCCACCAACTTCTTCAGGGCGGCCGGATTGGAGATCAGTCCGTTCGTCGGAGCGAGGGCGTCGACGAAGATCTGCGTAATCAATTTCGCCCGAGCCTTGTCCTGATCGCCGAGCTCGACTTTGTCGACGAAGCCATTCAGGGCTTCGCCCCAAACCAGATAGCTCTGCAACAGCCGCTGGTGGACGCCGCTGGTTTTCCACGCCGGGTCGTTGAACCGTTTGTCGCCGGCCTCGGGCGCGCGGGGAGCCTCCCCTCCGGCGACCTTTCCCATTTCGCCGAGGAAAGACCACCATTGCTTCGCGGCGATCTCCGGCTGGCTGATAGCCGCCTTGAACACGGTTTGTGTAGCGTCGACGAAGTCCTTGCCGCGCAAGCTGACCAGCGGATTGAGCGCAAGTGTGGTCTTCGCCGCCTCGTCTGCGATCGCCTCCGGGATTTCCGGGGTCTCTTGCGACGGTTTTGTCATCGCGCTTCTCCGCTAGTTCGCTTTCCTGGCTGGAATCAGCAACGCGAGAGCCTCCGCGATCAGCGCCGGCTTTTCGCTGTTTTCGATCTCCAGCACGTTGTTCGTCTTCACCACGACATTGCCTTCGCTCTTCTCGTCGACGCTGACGAGCGAGACTCTGAGCCGGACGCGCGAACCGGCGGGAACAGGAGCGAGAAAGCGAACCTTGTCGAGCCCGTAATTGAACCCGGCGGCGGCGTCGGACGGCACGACGCCGATCTCCTGCGACAAGGATCCGACTAGCGACAGGGTCAGATAGCCATGCGCTATCGGCGCTCGGTATGGGCTCTCCCGTTTGGCGCGTTCGGGATCGACGTGAATCCATTGATGGTCGCCGGTGCACTCGGCAAATTGGTTGATCCGCGCCTGATCCACCAGGTTCCAATCGGAAACGCCGAGCTCACTGCCGACATGTTCCTTCAAGTTTGCCATCGTCAGTTTGCTCACGGCGACGTTCCTTCGAAGCGATTTGCGACTCGTAGTCGGCCTCGAGATGGCCGATGCCGGCTAGTTGTCCGGCGCATAGCGCAACCGCAACGCCTTCTTGTCCAGCTTGCCCACGCTCGTCCGCTCGAGGTGGTCGACGAAGAGTATGGTTCGCGGCACGCCATATTTCGAAATGACGCCCTTGTCCGCGAATGTGCCGACGTGCGCCTTGATCGCATTTTCGTCGGGCGTGTCGGTCGCCTGATAGTCGCGAACGATCAGGGCCATCGGACGTTCGCCCCATTTCTCGTCCTTGATTCCAATGACGGCGACTTCCTTTACCCCCGGCGCGTGCATGATGATGTCTTCGAGCTCCAGCGACGAGACCCATTCGCCGCCGGTCTTGATGACATCCTTGATCCGGTCCGTGATTTGCAGGTAGCCGTTCGGGCTCAGGTTGGCGATGTCGTTGGTATGCAGATAGCCGCCCTGCCAGAGCGTCTCCGACGCCTCGGGGTTCTTGTAATAGCCTTGCGTCAACCAGGGCGCCCTGGCGACGATCTCGCCGGTCCTCTTGCCGTCGTGCGCCACGTCCCGCATTTCCGAGTCGACGATTCGGATGTCCACCAATGGCGACGGACGTCCGGTCTTGGTTCTGAATTCCACTTCCTCAGCCGGATCGCCCGTCAGCATGGCCGCTTTCAGAAGCGCCAGCGAGAGAATGGGACCCGATTCGGACATTCCGTAGCCGGTGAAGATATCGATCCCACGTGACATCGCCCGCAGCGCCAGGGCCTTGGGGAGCGCCGCGCCGCCGATCACCATCGTCAGTCCCTCGAGGTCGACGTCCGCGCTCGACGGGGCGTCCAGCATCATCAGCAGGATCGTCGGTACACAATGGGTGAACGTCACGCCTTCGTCCTTGATCAACTTGAGCAGCAGGTCGGGAAGGTAACGCCCGGGATACACTTGCTTGGCGCCCACGGCTGTGGCTGCGTAGGGAAGACCCCAGGCGTGCACGTGAAACATTGGGGTGATCGGCATGTAGACGCTTTCGCTGTGAAATCGTCCCTGCTTGGGGGCGACTCCAAACGACGCGAGCGCGCACAACGTGTGCAGGACCATTTGCCGATGGCTGAAATAGACGCCCTTGGGCGCGCCCGTCGTACCGCTGGTATAGAACGTGGTCGCCTGCGTGTTCTCGTCGAAATCGGGAAACTCGAAATCGGGCGACGCCTTTGCGAGCATGTCTTCGTAATGGGCGTTTCCGTGGTCGGCGGGAAGGACGAACGAGTCGTTGTCCGACATGACGACGATCCTCTCGACCTTCGTCAAACGCGGCCGGATCGAAGCCAGCAGCTCGAGGAACTCGTCGTTCACCAGCAACGTCGTGGCGCCAGCATGTTCGATCGTATAGGCTACCTGATCGGGGGAGAGACGAACGTTGATGGTCTGCAATACCGCGCCCATCATTGGAATTGCGAAAAAGGCTTCCAAGAACCGATGGGTGTCCCAATCCATCACGCCCACAGTGTCGCCGGGTTTGACGCCCAACTCGCTCAATCCGCTCGCCAGTCGGCCAATCCGCTCGCGCAGCGTCCTGTAGGTGAAGCGCTTCTGATCGCGATAGACGATCTCCTGATCCGCCGCGTGCAGCATCGGAGCATCGAGCAGGTGCTTTATCAGCAGAGGAAATCGATAAGCAGACGCGGCCACGTCGATGAGTCTGCCTGTCACGATCTTCCTCCCATCCATATTGCTGGCGGCATTGCGCTGGCAACGTCATCGCTCGGTAAACCAACCACATGCTATTCGCTTTTCTAGCGAACGCAAAAGGTTTGCGTCGGCCAAACGGAGGTTCGATTCGGCCAATCCGGGGCAGTCACGGCCCTGCCGACGCTGCGGCTCGGAAATGACGGCCGCTTTCGGCAATGGCGCCTTCAGGGCGGATCCGCGTCGAGCTCTCATTCGCTTCGCGTCGCGAGCAGGGCTCGCCGGAACTCCTGCGGAGATGTTTGTTTCCAACGTCGAAAGGCGTGGCGGAAATTTGTGGTCTCGCTGAAACCCAGCGCATGCGCTATGTCGTCGATCGTCATTTCCGTATCGCGTAAGTATTTTGTCGCCACTTCCGTGCGCAATTGATCGAGCAGCTCACGAAAAGACGTATTTTCTGCGCTCAGTTTGCGGCGCAGCGTTCGGACCGGCGTGTCGAAATGGGCGGAGACGTCGTGCAAGCTCGTGTGTCGGCCAAGCGTCGCCAGCAGAAACTCCCGCACCTTTCCGGCGACGCCGACCCGATGCCGCAATTGATCCTGAAGATCATCGCAGAGGCTGAGAACCGACGAATAGGTTATTTCATTGCCGAATTGCGGCGCGCCATTCAACCAGCTCGCGTCATATTCGAAGCGATTTTCAGGCTGCCGGAAGACGACCGGACAGCCAAGCGCCTTCGCATATTGTTTCTCGGGCTCTGGCGCTTCGAATCTGACGCAAATCCTCTTCGGCAGGAACGCCGATCCCATGATGTCGCGATGGAGCGAAACGTGGATCCCGAATTGAATTTCGAGGATGAAACGGTACAGGCGCGCATCGATCGACGGATGGGGCGCCGGGTCGATCGTCCACACCGCGAGATCGCTCTCTTCGGTGAAGCGGAGCTTGACCAGCGGCGTCGCGAGTTGGTGATACCGCGTCGTGAATTGCATGGTCTCGCGAAAATTCATGCTGCTCAGGATCGCAAATCCATACATTCCATAAGCGGAGACGTGCGATTTGAGGCCTGTATTGAATGCAAAGTGAGGCGTGTTCGATATTCGCAATGCGTTGCGATAGACTTCGATGACTTGGCTCACAGAGACTTGGGTCGTTGGCGAACGCAGGTCGGTTGGCGCCAAGCCGGTTCCTCGCAACGCTTCATCGCGCGGCGCTCCCTCCGCGGCCAGCGCGTCCACGACAAGCGCGATCTTGGAGGCGGGATAAATCCTTTGCTCCCAGCCGATCTCGATCATGACGCCGCCGCCTATGCTAGACGAACGCGCTCAGCCCCGTGATCGCCTTGCCGACGATCAGCGTATTCATCTCCCTCGTCCCCTCGTAAGAGTAGATCGCCTCGGCGTCGGCGACGAAACGGCCGATGTGATTGTCGAGCAGGATGCCGTTTCCGCCCAACAATTCCCTGGCATAACCGACGGTTTCGCGGCACTTGACGGTGCAGTAAGCCTTCGCCAGCGAAGCATGCTCGTCGTTCATCTTGCCTTCGTCCTGCAATTGAGACAGCCGAAGCATCATGGTCTGAGTGGCGGTAACGTTGCCGAGCATTCGCACGAGGAGGTCCTGGACGAGCTGGAACCCGGCGATAGGGCGGCCGAATTGGCGGCGCTGCCGCGCGTAGCGCAAGGCGTGCTCGTAGGCGCCCATCTGGCAGCCCACCGCGAACCACGCGACTCCGGCGCGCGTCATCTTCAGCACCTTCGCGGTATCCTTGAAACTGTTGGCCCTCTGAAGCCGATCCGCTTCTGGAACGCGGCAATCCTGCATTGTGATCAGCGCATTCTGGACGACGCGCAGCGCCATCTTGTTTTCGATCTTCTCCGCCTTGAAGCCCGGGTTGCCCTTCTCGATGACGAAGCCCTTGACTTGATTTGATGCTTCGTCGCGCGCCCAGACCACGTTGATGTCGGCGAAAGTGCCATTGCCGATCCATTTCTTCTGGCCGTTCAATATCCAAGCGTCGCCATCGCGTCTCGCGGTCGTGGTCAGCCCCCCGGAGGCGGCCGAGCCTACTTCCGGCTCGGTCAACGAGAACGAGCCGATCTTCTCCCAGCGCATCATCGGCGGCAGCCACCGCCGCTTCTGTTCTTCGTCGCCGCAGAGATAAATGGAGCCTGCCGCGAGGCCGGTGTGTACCCCGTAGAAAGTTGCGATTGACGCGTCGACCCGCGCGATTTCCATGCTGACGAAACCGTTCAGCAGTGTCGTGCCTCCGGCGCAGCCGTATCCCTCGTAGCCGATTCCGGCGATATTGAGCGCGCGTAGCCCGCCGACGATCTCGAAGGGGAATTTGGCCCTCGCCCAATGATCTTCGATGATCGGCGCAACCGCGCTTTCCATGAAGGCCCGAACCCGCGCCACCGTCGCGCGCTCTTCGGCGTCGAGAACGTCCGTAATCCTGTAGAAGTCTCCAGTTTGCCCCGGAGCGGCGTCCTGAACTAGCGGTCCAAGATCGGCTTGCGCGTTGGTCATTTCCTCTCTCCCTGTGCGGCGCTTCATTCGGCTCGATCGGCGACGATCGTTCCCGCTTTTTTGTTCGGTTCGGATCTCTGCCAGATCGCCGGGGGACGTCATGATGGCCCCTATTCACAATCGTGCCGTTCACGAGACTTCGCAAGATTTCTTGCGGCCAAATAGGGGTTCTAGTCGGCCAACGCGCGTTTGCGCGACCTAAGATGTCCGCGCCGTTCGAAGGTGCGCGCTCGGACCCGCCCCTTCTCCCCTTGCGGGAGAAGGCGCCCGAAGGGCGGATGAGGGGTCGGGCCGTCACGCGAGTTGCAGCAGCAAATCACGGATATCGGCAGACCTCTCTCGCAATCGCTCGGAGCCGGCGCCTGACGGCGCCAACCCCTCCTCCGGCCCCATAGGGCGTTCGGAAGAACGCCCGTCTTTCGACGGGCTATGGGGCCACCCCCCGCGAAACGCTCTTGCGTTTCGCTCGGCCCCGCAAGGGGGGAAGGGAGCGCCGTCATGGCTTCCCAATCACGCCTTCCGCCGCAACAGGGGAGGGGCTTGGATCGCAATTTGCCGCGCCTTCCGGCGCCAGCGTCCACACCTTGATCGCGCTGACGCGGCCGCGCAGTTGGCGCTCGCCGGCGGGGCGGAGGCGTTGCAGCATCGCCGCGGCGCCCTCGTGGGTCGCGACCGCCTGCACCAGCGCGTCGCCCGCCACCAGCGGGGTGTCGAGCACGCGGGTCAAATCCTGCAGCCGGCTCGACGCGTTGACGGTGTCGCCGATTACGGTGAAAGCCATGCCGTGCTCGCCGCCGAGATCGCCGAGCACGACCGGCCCATAATTGACGCCGATGCCCATGCGGATCTCCGCGGCGCCGGTCGACCGCCGTTCGTCGTTCCAGCGGTCGAGCGCGGCCAGCATCGATCCGGCGGCTTGCAACGCGTTGCCGGCGTCGCGGTCCGAGGGGTGCGGCACGCCGAAGGTCGCCAGCATCGCGTCGCCGATGAATTTCTCCAGTGTGCCGCCGCAAGCGAACACCTCCCTGGACATCCGGCCGTGAAAAATCCGCAACGTC